>Ga0157362_1000379_pt1 | contig 14860 bp, 16 predicted proteins | sample AttlaeALBM3_FD_111480 | JGI IMG/M metagenome (GOLD analysis project Ga0157362, IMG submission 111480) | Fungus gardens microbial communities from leaf cutter ant in Ribeirão Preto, State of São Paulo, Brazil - Atta laevigata ALBM3 | ecosystem: Host-associated > Fungi > Mycelium > Unclassified ... | reverse complement strand
TCAATTAAGAGTAAGGTCAAGAGAAACAAGGTTTTTGCACTTTTGGTCTAGGAGGCCAAATCTTGCTAGTAAGAGCTCACAGTAGAGCTCAAGAAGCTCCAACAGTTCAACATGGATGTCTTCATTGATTACTACTCTTTAATCAATGGACGAGTGAACAATATTTTTGACACTACTTACAACCCTCGACCTTGATCCGAGCAGTTTCGATCTTGCGTCGCTCTAGGAGGGTAGCTATATCTCTGCGAGATGACTTTGCTTGTGCTTCCTTCTTCTGTTGCAGAGTTCTCAGTCTCTGTACTGCTAGTCTGGCATGTCGGTTGATCCCAGTCGCGGCACCACTGAAATAGTGGAACTCACGTACCGGAGCTGAACCTGACGGAACGAGACATTTAAGGGGAAATGCTAAGGAGACGGTGTATGTACTGCACACCTTCGTCTTTGTGGCATTCAAAGGAATCATTTGTAGGTCAAAGCCTGTGAGAAGATATGGTTCCGTGTGTTGAATGTCCTCTGTGGACTATCATTTTGTCTCTTCTTTCTCTCATTATTAGTTTCTGATTGATTAGTAAGCAATGAGTATGTCTGCCAGCACAGACTTTTCTTACACCTCAGTTCTGCACACTTCAGACTGAGGTAAACACTTTTGTTATTCTATTTTATATATCATGCTGATGTAGTTAGACTTCATGTTCTAATAGGTACATCAATGAATTCAGTTCTGTGCACTTCAGACTGAGACTTTGTGTTCTAATAGGTCACTTACTCATCTCACTGCAATAAAACCATGCTATTTCAAGAACATTATACAACTGTAAATATAACACAATGATGGTGTTGAGTTAAGAACAAGGGGTACAATGTCACAAACTTCATTCAGCCATATCTCCATCAATTCTTCAACGATTCTCACAGTCTCAATGGCACCCAAAAGCCCTTAAAAAGACCTTTCAATTGATACCAGTCATATCTCAAGGCAATCAGTATTGGCCAAGATATTGAGCAAATCAGTAGATGACCACCATAGTATCACATATTAAATTGCCAATATCTCAGGAACCACCATGATCAATGCTTTGCTTCTTGGCATCAGAGAAGCCCTCTTCATACCTCTCAGAATGAGCCTAGGACAACCTCAAGGCAATCAATATTAGTAGAGATATGAAGTCCACAACCTCAAGGCAATTAATATTAGTAGAGATATGAAGGCCTCAATGTTTGTACATGGACTTTATTAATTACCCATAGATAGTCATCTGTCCTTTTCTTAGAACAAAGGATAGCCTCTATATGATTAAGTTATCACTATTTCTAGTACAAAGGCACTACCATATGTAGAACAATAGGTAATAGCATGTGATAATCTGTCCTAGTGCACAAACTATTACTTTTCTGTATTTAAGGACTCATAGTCTGAGGATTAGACCTTGTAAGGGAGCACTTGGAGGCGTCCCAGAACACACTCGACTATAGTAGCAGAGGTGTCTTAAGTTAGATTAATGAATAGCCCAGGAGATCAAACTAATGTTAAGGTAAGGTATTCTACTGTACATCACTAGCTACTTATACTAGACTAGCCTGGTCTGTGTGCCGGTTGCTATGGGAACACAGATCAAGACACTAATAACTACACTACCTAATAAGACTATGTAGCATATACCATAGCAACGAAAACAAGAAGGAAGGGAATGATTAATAGCGGACTCCAAGGATCCGAGGGTGAGCTAGATCATACTTACCCATACTAGGTTATTTAAGCTACTATAGGCTGTCCCCTTACAGACCTCAGACTCAACAACATCTTTGCTGCTTGTCTAACTTCGCTTTTTTGAGCCTTTTGAATTGTCACAGTTGTGCTATGGACCAGTAGTCACATACTGTATAGTTTACCACTACACCAAAAGGGTGACGTTAGCAAGGCTACTTGCTAACAAGGATCCAGCTATTTATGTAGTTCATTTGAACAGGTATTTTGTTATATCTCCATGATACTATTTAGCAGTCACTTTTTGTGACATGAATATTCAATTCACCAATTACAAATCAGTAAGTGGCTATTTGTGATAGTTTGTTAAGTCTACTGTTTTCTGTTCCCTTTGATTCTGCAAAGAACTTGTAAGGGGACAACCCTGAGATTGCTTAGATAACCTAGTAGAGTTTGCATCAGCTAGCGTTCCCACAGATCCTCGGAGTCCGTGGTCTATAGTTCCCTTCTCTTTAGTTCAGATCTCTATCACAGTACTATATAGCCATATCTGGTAGTATAGTTATTATTGTCCTGATGTACGTGTCCATGGCGACTGGTGCACAGACCAGGCTAGTCTAGTATAAGTAGCTAGTAATGTACGGTAGAATACCTTACCTCAACAATAGTTTGAGCTTCTGGACTGTTAGGGAACCACTCAGAGGCGATTACTTCTTAAGCTAGGTAAAGGTCCTGGAAGCTAAGATGAGATTCAAGTGAAGTATGTCTACGACAGCTTGCTAGTATATATACTTCTACACTAGACGATCACACATACTATCACATGAGCACATGGATCAGTAATCACATTGTCCTAATATTAGAATAGAAGGCGTCACACTGCATGACACAGACAGAGAGAAGATAGGAACGATGGGAATGCATACACGACTGTCAGCAGGCCACTAATAGAACAGACCCTCAGTGGTGACTAAGCACTACCCTAGATGTCCTTTTACATAGACTATCCATCGCTCTGACTTAAGACGCCTCCTATACTATATTTGAGTGTGTTCTGGGATGCCTCTGAGTGCTCCCTTACAGAACTTGGGGGTTGTGTTCATTTCAGATAAGGGTTCTGGTGTCATGACTTGGCAAAAACAGCTAAGTCAATATTTAATATTCTTTTCTTTTTCTTTTATTTTATTTTTGTATCGATGGATGCGTGAGATAAAAGTGACTCATAAGGAAGTGCGGGACTTTAGTGTAGGGTTAGGGTCAGAAGTTTGTATAAGTAGTGTAGAGAATCCAATGGGAACTCTATCAAGTTCTCTTTGTCAAACGCTGAACAAAGGAACAGTTGGCTTAATTCCAGTTATTGGACTTTAGCTGCTGACACTAGAACTCAATTCCATACTCTGAGCACTGTCCGCCTTGGACCTTGCTCAACCTTACTCTCATCTCTTATCAACCCTTGGCCAATGATTGTCACGATCAGCAGCTACCTCCATACATAACTGGGCCCTTGGCTTAAGGGGACTTGTCAATCAGTTAAGGATTGACGGTGGAAGAGTGGTACTAAACTCGGGTATCATTTCCAAGACCTGACCTTACAAACGAGTGGTGTCTAGTAGTTTACTTGTACCTTTTCGAGTATAAACCTCGTGCTGCGCTCCATTGTGAGTTAGTACACGCAGAGGATTGACGGTTACCACTAGTGGGCCGTCTAGATTAGGGATCTCCCCCGTGGAGTGATAGCCAAAGTACTATTAGGGCAGTAGTCAGTAAGGCAGTAGGTGTCTGGTTGGGTGAAGATCTTGCGTCCCAACAGACGTAGTATTAAGTGAGATCAAATCATTAATTCCATACCCTCTTGAGACGTTACCATTATGTCTCAAGAACAATACAACACTTTGCTGGGCAACTTGCTCAGAGAAAAATGTGCCCTCGCCAAACTAAGAGTAGAGTTAGAAGGAAGAAAGGGGAAGCTGTGCCGATGCTGCAAAGGGTTCAGGTACCTGGCCCAAAATTGCAGAAAGCTAAAGGAGCAAGAGAAGGGGGCAGTAGTTCCCCAAAATAAATTTGAAATACTAAGAAGTAGAGTGATATAGTGTGGGGTTGAAGAAAAAGTAGTGAGGAGTATGAGGACGATAGTCGTAAGGTGTTTTAGGTGTAGGGAGGAAGGGCACAAGTGTAGGGAGTGCCCATTGTGGATAAAAGGGAAGAATAAGGAGAAAGCGGCACGTGTGGCAAAGCCACAGAAGGCGCAGCAAGGGAAGAGGCTGGCGCACCCTGCAAAGGGAAAAGTGCAGGAAAGAGAAAGGGTGTTGAGAAGAGTAGAGGGAAGTGAAGCGGCGTGTGTGGCTAGACCACGAGAAGCGTAGCAAGGAGAGTGAAGGAAGAGTTTGTGGGAGGATTTGAGGAAGAGGGCTGAGTGGTACTGTAGACTGACAGTGCCACAAGACACGAAATTATAGGAGTTGGGGTGGCGCGGCCAAGGGGCTGTCGTCACGTATTTGAAATGCTCAGGATGTAGTGAAGGGGGATGCCATGTGGAAGATGACCGGGGACAAGGAGTAGTCCCCTATTGGAAAAGAGAGAAGATAAATTGGTGTGGGTGTAAAGGAGGAAAGGAACAGAGCGGCATGCGAGCAAGAGACTCAAGAGGCACAGCAAGAGAGAAAAGAGCGACATGGCCCAGAGAGGCAAAGGCGCAGCAAAGTGGCACATGGTCAGGAGAACCAGAAAGTGCAGCAAAAGGAGGAGAAGGTGGCACACCCACAGAGAGGAAAAGCACAGCAAGAGAGGGGGGTAGTCAACAGGAGGTCAGGAGGACCTTCAAAATGTTAAGAGAGGTGTGGTTGAATATTGGAGTAGAGAAAGTAGATACACATGAGGGTGTAGTGATAAAAGTGCTCTTGGACAGTGGCGCAACAGGGATGTTTATGGATAGGCAGACAGTAGCTAGACATGAGTTCAAGTTGCAAAAGTTAGAAAAACCGTTAGTTGTTAGGAATGTAGATGGCACCAACAATAGTGGAGGGGCCATCACACACCAGGTAGAGTGCAATGTATTCTATAAAGGTCACATGGAAAGAATGAGGATGGACGTATGTGATCTAGGGAAGACAGAGGTGATACTAGGAATGCCATGGTTGGCAGCCCATAACCCGGAGATAAACTGGAAAACCGGAGAAGTCAAAATGACGAGATGCCCACCCTTGTGTGGTGGGAAAAGTCAGAAAATGAAGAAAAAGGTCGAAAGGATGGCTACAGAAGAGGAAGAGAAAATCGTCCGCTGGGTGATAGATGATAAAAAAGATTGGGGAAGAGAGGAAGAAATAGAAGAGGACCACAGGAAAATCGAAGAGATGGTCCCAAGAAAGTTTTTAAAGTGGAAAAAAGTGTTCGGGAAGGTAGAGTCAGAGAGGATGCTGACTAGAAAAATTTGGGATCATGCTATAGATCTCAAGGAGACGTTTAAACCATGAAAGGGAAAGATTTACCCTTTCTCCAAAAATGAAAGAGAGGAAGTTTAGAACTTTGTGGAGGACCAATTGAGGAAAGGGTATATCAGACCCTCCAAATTGCCTCAGACGTCGCCTGTGTTTTTCATAGACAAGAAGGATGGAAGCAAGAGAATGGTTATGAATTACCGAAATCTAAACAACTAAACAGTGAAGAATAACTACCCACTACCACTAATTACTGAGTTAATCAACAATATGGGTAGTAAGAAAGTCTTTACAAAAATGGATCTTAGATGGGGATTCAATAACGTGAGGATAAAAGAGGGAGATGAGTGGAAGGAAGCGTTCACGACGCACATAGGTTCCTTTAAGCCAACAGTTATGTTCTTTGGGATGACAAATTTGCCAGCCACATTCCAGGCGATAATGAATAAAATTCTGAGGGACCTGATAAATAAGGGAAAAGTAGCAGCGTTTGTGGATAATGTATTAGTAGGAACAGAGATGGAGGAAGGACATGATAAAATTGTGGAAGAAATATTGAGGAGGCTAGAGGAAAACGACTTGTATATCAAGCCAGAGAAGTGTGTGTGGAAGGCAAGGAAGATAGGATTCCTAGGAGTAGTCATAGGACCCGATGGAATAGAGATGGAGAAGGAGAAAGTGGACGGCGTACTCAGCTGGTCACAACCAAAGACAGTGAGGGATGTAAGGAAGTTCTTAGGCCTTGCCAATTATTACAGGAGGTTTATCAAGGACTTTGCTTGAGTCGCTAGACCAATGAACGTGCTTACGTGAAAAGACGAGAAATGGCGGTGGGAAGAGCCTCAGCAGAAGACATTTGACAAGTTAAAACAAGTCTTCACGACAAAACCAGTACTAGCAGCTCCGGACTTAGACAAAGAGTTCAGGGTAGAGGCAGACGCCTCAAATTACGCTACTGGAGGAGTACTCTCGATGAAGTGCTCAGATGACAGGTGGAGGCTGGTCACTTTCATTTCGAAATCTCTAAGTGATACAGAATGCAACTACGAGATATACGATAAAGAAATGCTAGCAGTTGTCAAATGTTTGGAAGCATGGAGACACTTCCTAGAGGGAGCAACAGTTAAATTCGAGGTTTGGACAGACCATAAAAATCTTGAATACTTTATAAAGGCGCAGAAATTAAATCGTAGACAAGCAAGATGGGCTCTATATCTATCAAGATTTGATTTTGTGTTAAAACACGTTCCAGGAAGTAAGATGGGGAAAGCAAACAGTCTGAGCAGGAGACCAGATTGGAAAGTTGGTATAGAGAGAGATAACGAGGATGAGACAATGATCAAGCCAGAATGGCTAGAAGTAAGAAGGACAGAGAAAGTAGAGATAATAGTAGACGGAGTCGATCTACTAGAGAAAGTAAAGAAATCGAAAGTAAAGGATGACGAGATCATCAAAGCCGTGGAAGAAATGAAGAAAGCAGGGGTAAAGATGCTAAGAGACGAAGAGTAGAGAGAAGAAAATGGCGTAATGTACAAGGAAGGAAAAGTGTATATACCAAAAAATGAGAAACTAAGAGCAGAAATCATCAGACTGCATCACGATATGCTGATAGGAGGACATGGAGGGCAATGGAAGACAGTAGAGTTAGTCACTCGCAACTTCTGGTAGCCAGGTATAACAAAGGAGGTGAAGAGATACGTGGAAGGATGTGACGCCTGCCAATGGAACAAAAACCGCACAGAGCAGCCAGTAGGCAAGTTAATGCCCAACTCTATCCCGGAAAGACCATGGACACATATATCGGCAGACTTCATCACAAAGCTGCCTTTAGTTCAGGGATACGACTCAATCTTGGTAGTAGTCGATAGATTGACAAAAATGGTACACTTCATACCTACTACGGAGAAGATGTCAGCGGAGGGGCTAGCAAGGTTGTTTAGAGATAACGTGTAGAAGTTGCATGGTCTACCCGAAAGTATCATATCAGATCGAGGACCACAGTTTACGGCGGGATTAATGAGGAAGTTGAACAAAATGCTGGGGATTAAGAGTAAATTGTCAACGGCGTTCCACTCTTAGACAGATGGGCAAACAAAGAGGGTCAACCAAGAATTGGAACAGTACTTAAGGATGTTCATTGATCATAGGCAAAAGCAATGGCCAGAATGGTTAGGAACAGCAGAGTTCACGTACAACAACAAAGCATACTCGAGTACCAGAACGTCGCCTTTTAAGGCAAATTACAGGCAAGATCCCAGGATGGGATTCGAAGGGAGGAAGATATGCAGGAGCAGAGAAATTCATCGAAAAGATGAAGGAAATACAGGAGGAAGCAAAAGCAGCGCTAGGAAAAGCGCAAGCAGATATGAAGAAGTATGCTGACAGGAAAAGATCGGACGTAGAAGAGTATAAAGTAGGAGACTTGGTCATGCTCAGCACTAAGGATCTGAAATATCAGATGGTCGGAAGGAGAACGGATAAATTGACAGAAAGATATGTGGGCCCTTACAAAATTAAGAAGATAGTATCATCGAACGCAGTTAAATTAGAACTATCTAACACAGTAAAGATACACCCAGTAGTCAATGTTAGTAGAATACGAAGATATATAGACCAAGTAGAGGGGCAGAAAAAGGAGCAACCGCTCCTAGTGATAATCAAGGGAGAAGAAGAGTGGGAGGTAGAAAGGATCCTGAATAAGCGATGGATAAGAGGAAAGGACAAATACTTGGTACGCTGGAAATGTAAGGAAGCTAAACTTCAAGCCGGAATAAAGCCAACTGCTCTTTGTTCAGCGATTGACAAAGAGAACTTGATAGAGTTCTCGTTAGATTTTCTATACTACTTATACAACTACTACATGGTCTGTACACTATTTTCCCACACCTATCATGTGACTCATCATGTGACATCATGTGATGTGATGCTGTGACTTCCTGTCATGTGACTGTGACTGTGACACTTGTGACGTGACACTTTCCCACACTTTCCTTTATGTAGTAAGTCCAAGATAAAAGAAAAGAAAAAAAAAGAAAAGAAATATAAATAATGACTTAGCCGTTTTGCCAAGTCATGACAGGAAAGGATTTACGACAGAGTTTGATACTTGGGAAGGTAGAGAGAATTTAAAGAACACAAAAGAAGCGATCAAAGAATTCGAGAAAGAATATCGGCAAGATATAGAAGACGTGGCATGGCAAGAACACGAGGAAACAACATTCAAGTGTAGGGAGTTACCAGGGAAGTTCACGGCGAAAATGTTATATGGATGGTCAGACAAGCGGTACGACCAGGAATATTGGGATAGGTTGGAGAGAAATTAGAGACAATGAAAGAGCAAGAGACCCGTAAGAAGAGAAGCAATGAAGACGATCCCAGAAGAAGAAGAAGTTGAAGAAGAAAAATCAGAAGTTCAAGAATGGACGGAGGAAGATGAAGACGAGATGGGCGACATGGTCGACCTATACTACAAACTGTAGGAAAATTCCTTGGGACGAGGAAACTTGAGAGAGGGGTAGTGTCATGACTTGGCAAAACGGCTAAGTCATTATTTTCTTTTCTTTTTCTTTTCTTTTTTTTTATTTCGAATATTGTTTTTTTTTCTTTTTTTTTTTTCTTTTATTTTGTAATATCAACGGATGCACGAGAGCAAGTTGACTCATAGGAGGGCGCAGGATAAAAGGACAGGGTTAGGGTTACTCTGCTTGTATAAATAGTGTACAGAATCTAATGGGAACTCTATCGAGTTCTCTTTGTCAAATGCTAAACAAAGAGATAGTTGGCTTAATTCCAGTCATCGGACTTTAGCTGCTGACAACGAGATGTCCACCCCTGTATGGTGGAAAGAGTCAGAAGAAAGAGAAAGTCAAAAGAGTAGCAACTGAAGAAGAAGAGAAAATTGTCCGTTGGGCAATAGATGATAAAGAGGATTGGGAAAAAGAAGAAGAGATGAAGGAAGACCATAGGAAAATTGAAGAAATAGTCCCTAAGAAATTCTTAAAGTGGAGAAAAGTGTTTGGGAAGGTAGAGTCCGAGAGGATGCTGACCAGAAAGATTTGGGATCATGCGATAGATCTCAAGAAGACGTTTAAACCACAGAAAGGAAAGATTTACCCTCTGTCCAAGAATGAGAGAGAGGAGGTTCAAAACTTTGTAGAGGATCAGCTGAGGAAAGGGTACATCAGACTCTCAAAATCCCCGCAGACATTACCAGTATTTTTCGTTGGCAAGAAAAATGGAAGCAAGCGGATGGTGATGGACTACCGCAACCTTAATAGCCAGACAGTGAAGAATAATTACCCGCTACTACTAATCACAGAGTTAATTGACAATATGGGTAGTAAAAGAGTATTCACAAAGATGGATCTAAGGTGGGGGTTTAACAATGTGAGGATAAAAGAAGGAGATGAGTGGAAGGGAGTGTTTACAATGCACATAGGCTCATTTGAACTAATAGTCATGTTTTTCAGAATAACAAATTCACCAGCAACATTTCAAGCAATGATGAATGAAATACTGAGAGATCTGATTAACGAGGAAAAAGTGGCAGCGTTTGTGGACAATGTGTTAGTAGGAACAGAAACTGAGGAAGAACACGATGAAATTGTGGAAGAAATATTGAGGAGGTTGGAAGAGAATAACTTGTATATCAAGCTGGAAAAATATATGTGGAAGGCAAGGAAGATAGGATTCCTAGGGGTTGTCATAGGACCCGATGGAATAGAAATGGAAGCAGAAAAGGTGGATGGAGTATTTAGTTGGCCATAGCCAAAAAATATGAAAGATATCAGAAAGTTTTTGGGTCTTGCAAATTATTACAGGAGGTTCATCAAAGATTTCGCTCGAGTAGCTAGGTGTCAGGGCGACTGGGCACAAGACTCCAGGAGAATCCTCAGTTAATATTACAGTTAGTGTTTATGATACAACTCACCTCCAGGAGAATCCTTAGAGAATAGGATAAGGCTTCTGGAGGGATACTCTACATTATATACATCCCTTAGTGTTAGGGTTAGCAGGATCAGAGCTAAACTAGTGTGTTTAAGTGTTACTAGTAAACAGGCTAAGGTAGCTCCGGAGTGTTGTCATGCCGTTCAGGGGTGGAAATAGAGGTGTCCCCTTACATTTACCTCCCCTTCAAGATTGCTACGTCTCAGAGCAATGGACTTGGAATGAAAAATGTTGTTGAACTCTGCACGTCGGACATGTCTCGGAGCTCCAGAGTGTTTGCGATGGAACTCCGCTGTGAGTTCTGGTGCAGAAACTTCAGAAGCGGACTCCCAGGAATTGTGTTTGCAGCCGTATCCCTTCCACTTAATGAGGTACTGGAATCTTCTCTGGTGCCAACGACTGTCGAGTATTTCCTCTACTTCCCACTCCGGTTCTCTGTTGATGACTACGGGCGGTGGGTGGTCCTCCATCTTGCGTCCTGTAACCAGGTCGTCCGAGGCCAGAGTAAGCTTTACTACATTGAACACTGGATAGAGTTGCTTCATCCTGTGTGGCAGTCTCAAGCGATAGGCTATAGGTCCGATCCAACGTTCTACTACGAAGGGGCCGAGTCGTTGATAAGAGAGTTTCTGCGAAGGGCGCATAGTCCGGATGTCCGATGCATCGAGGAAGACCTTGTCGCCAGGTTTGAACACCGGAGCTGGAGTTCTTTGTCGGTCGTAATACCTCTTCATGTCGTCCTGTGCTTTGCGGATCGCGGATTTGGCTTCGTCGATTGCCGCTCTCATCCTCTCCATGAACTCATTGACCGTCTTTAAGTCAGAGTGGTTCTGTCGGGGTTCGAAGCCCATGCGAGGAACATGTCCGGTGTCAAGTAGGAACGGAGGCTGCTGGGTAACGGAGTGGATGTGGTTGTTGTGCTGGAACTCTGCCATGGGTAAAAGGTCGTACCAATCGTCTTGCCGCTCGTTTATAAATAACCGGAGGTACTGGTCCAACTCCTGGTTGACACGCTCTGTCTGCCCGTCAGTTTGAGGGTGCCAAGCTGTAGAAGACGCCAACTTTACTCCTAGGAGTCAATAAAGCTCTTTGGTGAAACAAACGACGAACTGAGGTCCGCGGTCCAAGACTACATGCTTCAGAAGGCCGTGGAGTTTCCAGACTTGATGTAAGAAAAGCCAGGCTGCTCCTTCTGCTGTCACCATCGTGTGTGTTGGAATAAAGTGTGCCCATTTTGACACCGAGTCTACCACTGTCATTACTGCGTCGTGTCCGGAGGAGAGGGGGAGTTTCACTACGAAATCCACACTAAGCGTATCCCATCGCGAGTCTGGGATCTGGAGAGGGTGCAGTTCACCTACCGGAGCCTGCCTTATCGGTTTCGTTCTAAGGCAGAGGTCACAGGTGCTGATATATTACCTGATATACCTAGACATTTGAGGCCACCAGTAGTTCCTGGATACCAACTCTAACGTTTTCCAGCATCCGGGATGTCCAGCGACCTTCGTATCATGACACAGCGAGACTATCCACCTTCTTAAGTCCAAATTCTGGGGGATGTAGATCTTGCCTCTAAACCGGAGTACTCCGTCGTCTTCTGACCATTCTGCAGAGCAGACCGTCTTGGATTTGCTGTAGAAAGCTACTGGGTGCCACTTGTCTTCTCCGGGTAGCTGTTGAGAAAGGATGGCTCTGGAGGCGAAGTCTGAACTGTCGGCCTCGATACGGAAGGGTTCTGAGTCCTGGGGTGACGCTAGGATCGGAGCGGTGGTCACTGCCATCTTGAGACATTCGAAGGCTTCCTGTTCCTTAGTACCCCAGTTCCAGGCCTGATCAGAGCAAGTGAGGTCAAAGAGAGGTCGAGCTATGGTCGAGAAGTCTTGGATAAAGCGACGATAGAAGTTAACGAAGCTTACAAAGGCCTGCACGTCAGTCCGGTTCTCTGGGATGGGCTACTCACAGACTCCGGCGACTTTAACAGGGTCTATTGCGACCTTGTTCTCCGAAATGACCAGTCTGAGGTATTCAATCTGCTTTCAGTAGAACTCACACTTCTCCAGACAGAGAAATAATTTGTGTTTCGCCAGTATCTCTAAAACTCTCTGGACTGCTTGTTCGTGCTCCTCTTCTGTCTTCATAAAGATCAAGATGTCGTCCAAGTACACTACGACAATCCCTTCCGCTATGACGGTTCTGAAGACATCATTCATCATAGTCTGGAAGGTAGCAGGGCTGTTGGTCATTCCAAAGAACATTACGAGGGATTCAAAGAGGCCCCAGTTGGTGTGGAAGGTTGCCTTCCACTCATCTCCGGGCTTGATGTGGACATCCAATTTTGTGAAATACCAGGCTCCGCGGAGTTGGGAGACGAGTTGGGAGATGAGGGAGAGAGGATATTTATTCTTGACAGTTACGGCGTTTAGAGCACGGTAGTCTTAGACTAGACAGAGCGAACCATTTTTCTTCTTGATGAAGAACACGGGGGCTGCCATAGGGGATTTCGAAGGTCGGATTCGTCCAGTACAGAGGTTTTCTTCCAGGAAGGCGTCCAACTCTGCTTGCTCCAATGGGAACAGGAGGTACACCTTCGACAACTTAGGTTCCGCTCCGGGTGTTAGCTCGATCGTGTGGTCCCATTTGCAGTGCTCCAGTAGAATGTCGAAGTCCTCCTTAGCAAACACAGATTGGAAGTCTGTGACGTAGGCGGGCAACGGAGTGGCAGCGGCCTGTGCTTTCACACTGTGTCTGGCTCCTTCTGCGAGACATTGAGATGTTGTAGCCATGGCTTGGAGGTTGACTTGGTCGGGCTCTGGGAGGAGACATGTGAGGAACAATCGGTCTCCGAGCTCCCAACTCGGATGATGTGCTTGTGGAGACTCCTCTTCAGACTCTGATTCTTCTTGGAGCAGGGGTGTAGGTCCGTCATGACAAGATCGAAGGGCTCAGAGTTCAATCCTCTTCTGGCGAGTCTGTTCCTTCCATAGGGCGCGTCCTCCTTCATACCGGAGGGAACAACGGGTCATCTCGACTTCTCCTTTTTTTCAGTCTATCTTGGGATTGTGGTCCTTGAGCCAGTCGTAGCCCAGGATCAGACTCTGTTTCCCAAGTCTGGAGACGGCCAGGAGCATCCTTTCGAAGTGAGTCTTGTAGCGGAGAACTACGTCCACAACCTTGGAGATTTGTCCTGCTTCGTTAGGGGAACCGTCAACATTAAAGACCGGGATGTTATGCGAGAGGGTAGGTGTTCATTTCTTTTGAACGAACAAAATCCCTGTCGATGAGGCTTTCGGTCGCTCCAGAGTCCAGAAGGGCTTCGACGGAGTGGAGTTTACTTGTGTCCGTAGTTCCAATTTCCACTGGCAGGAGTAGGGAGGTCCCTCGCGCGTCTAGAGCGCTGATCGAAAAGAGTTTGGGTAGTCTCTTCTCCCACTTGGGTTTGCGGAGCGGAGCCGAGACGAGGGGGACAAGGGGCGGTGTGTCTACTAGTTTACTGTCAATTGTATTGGGGTCCTCTATAGTCAATACAGTGAACTTATTTACTGGCGACCGGGGCGCACTTATCGCTGGCCGTGCTACGCAAAATCCTCTTCCTCCAGGGGGCAAGACTCTTCTATCGGAACTGCATCTTTCAATGCCAATAAATCTTCGATCAACTCCTCCCGCTGCTCCGTGGTGAGCTGGCGGACGTCCAGGCGATGGGGATAATCTTGGACTACGTGGTTTGCGTCTTCACATTGGTAGCACCCTCTCGGAGATAAGGACTTTGCTTTTCTAGCGACGTCCACGTCCATGGGGACTCCCATAGACGGAGTGGTCGGGGGAGGCTTCGGAGTGACCGGAGGGGGCGGAGCGAGAGGTAACCTTGCCATGGACAATGGTGGGGTCGGGCGGAAACGGTTTTGAGTGCTGCGAAAGGGGCAGAGCGTGACACGGACTGGAAGGCTTCATTTGCGAGACGTGCTTGGTTGATCCTCCGTGCTGCTTTGTACCACGCATCGGGGTTGGTGTCGGCTGGCCGTCCATAAGGCATGGTGGTGATCTGGCTTTGGATGCCTACTCTGAGACCTTGTCGAAATTTCACCACCAGTGTCTGGGGATCCATATAACCTGCATCAGAGACCAGGGCTTGGAAGCTGTCTAAATAGTCATCCACCATCTAATTTCCTTGGTGGTAGGAAGTTCCTTCCAAGGCGTTGATCGCGTCCACTTCCGCGTTTTCAGGGAAGAAATGCAGCCGGAATTGTTGTTCAAATTCTCTCCAGGTTTGGATGGGGAAAACGCCAGTGTCTGCTTCTTAACGAAATACATTTTCAGACCACTTGGCGGCACGACCTCCCTTGAAGAACGTGAGGGCCCAGAGAATCCTTTCCTGTTTGTCTTGGAACTGCTCCGGGGCTAGGCATATATAGAGGGAGCAAGAGTTCAGGAATGCATAACTGTTGTGACGTTCTCCATTGAAGTCTGGAGGGCAGGAGAGCTTGGGGCATGTTCGTCGCATTGGCGGAGTGGGAGACAGAGATGCCGGAGGGGATGGTATGGATGGGGGAGGTGTGTTCGGTGCAGCTGGAAGAGAGAGAGGGGGGTTAGCTACTAACTGTGTGAGCTGCTGTCACTGCGCAGTCAGGGTTGCCAAGGTGGAGTTAATGTTACTTTTGGAGACATGTTGTCTTTCCGTGAGCTCCTGCAGATGGTGTTGCAGGTATTCTAAGACGTCGGCTATGCCTTGAGGGGTATCCGAGGGCAACGACATCTGAAGAGTGGAATTTTCGGAGGG
>Ga0157362_1000378_pt1 | contig 14896 bp, 14 predicted proteins | sample AttlaeALBM3_FD_111480 | JGI IMG/M metagenome (GOLD analysis project Ga0157362, IMG submission 111480) | Fungus gardens microbial communities from leaf cutter ant in Ribeirão Preto, State of São Paulo, Brazil - Atta laevigata ALBM3 | ecosystem: Host-associated > Fungi > Mycelium > Unclassified ... | reverse complement strand
TACAGAGCCACGACGCCACCACGCAGCTGAAGCATCAGCGGTGCACGGTCCGGCATGGCTGCAATATCGCCCTCCATGCCCGGGACCACCGCCATGTCGACCTGACGGTCGACAAGGCGCTTTTCCGGGCTGACGATCTCGATGCGTAGGGGCATCAGGATCAGGCCTCCTGCTTCATCTTTTCGGCCTTGGCGATGGCCTCGTCGATGTCGCCAACCATGTAGAACGCACCTTCTGGCAGGTGATCGTATTCACCGTTCACAACAGCCTTGAAGGAGCGGATCGTGTCTTCCAGTGCAACCAGCTTGCCAGGTGCACCAGTGAAGACTTCTGCCACATGGAACGGCTGGGACAGGAAGCGCTGGATGCGACGTGCACGACCAACGATCTTCTTGTCTTCTTCAGACAGCTCATCCATGCCCAGAATCGCAATGATGTCCTGCAGACCCTTGTAGGTCTGAAGCGTCTGCTGAACCTTACGAGCGATGTCGTAGTGTTCCTGACCGACGATCTTAGGGTCAAGGGAGCGGGACGTGGAGTCCAGCGGATCAACAGCCGGATAAATGCCCATTTCTGCGATCGAACGGTTCAGAACCGTCGTAGCATCAAGGTGAGCAAAGGTCGCAGCAGGTGCCGGATCGGTCAGATCGTCAGCAGGGACATACACGGCCTGAACGGACGTAATGGAACCCTTCTTGGTGGACGTAATACGCTCCTGAAGGGCGCCCATTTCCGTTGCCAGCGTCGGCTGATAACCCACGGCGGAAGGAATACGGCCCAGCAGGGCGGACACTTCGGAACCAGCCTGCGTGAAGCGGAAAATGTTATCCACGAAGAACAGAACGTCCTGACCTTCTTCATCACGGAAGTATTCCGCAAGCGACAGACCCGTCAGGGCAACGCGGGCACGGGCTCCCGGCGGCTCGTTCATCTGGCCATAGACCAGCGCAACCTTGGAACCTTCCGTGGAACCGTCTTCACCGATCTTGATAACGCCAGCGTCCTGCATTTCGAAATACAGGTCGTTACCTTCACGGGTACGCTCACCCACACCAGCGAACACAGACACGCCACCGTGTGCCTTCGCGATGTTGTTGATGAGCTCCTGAATGATAACCGTCTTGCCAACGCCAGCGCCACCGAACAGACCGATCTTACCACCCTTCAGGTACGGGCAGAGAAGGTCGACGACCTTGATGCCGGTAACGAGAATTTCGGAAGCAGCAGCCTGATCTTCAAAAGCCGGAGCCTTACGGTGGATCGGGAAATACTTGTCGCTGACGATCGGACCACGCTCGTCAATGGCTTCACCAATGACGTTCAGGATACGGCCGAGGGTAGCCGGGCCAACCGGAACCATGATCTGCTTGCCCGTGTCACGAACTTCGGCGCCACGGCTCAGGCCGTCCGTCGTATCCATGGCAATGCAGCGAACCTGGCGCTCACCGATTTCCTGCGCAACTTCCAGAACAAGCGTTTGATCGCCGTTCTGAACATGAAGAGCATTCAGGATGTGCGGGAGGGTGCCTTCGAACTGCACATCGACAACCGGGCCACGCACCTGCGTGACACGACCGACGACATTGTTTGCAGCCGGGGCAGAAGGGTTAAGAGTCTCAGACATCGGTTCGTCTCCTGCGTGATCTCAAACGGCTTCTGCGCCGGAGATGATCTCGATCAGTTCGTTGGTAATGTTGGCCTGGCGTGTACGGTTGTACTTCTGGGACAGACGATCGATCGCCTTGCTAGCGTTACGGCTCGCATTGTCCATGGCAGTCATCCGTGCACCCTGCTCACCCGCTGCGCTTTCCAGAAGGGCAGAGAAAATCTGCACCTGGAGGTTGCGTGGCAGGAGATTGGCCAAGAGCGTAGCCTCATCGGGCTCGAATTCGTACTGGGCTGCATCCGCGGAAGTATCCACGTTGTCATTTTCAGCAACAGACAGGGGCACCAGCGGAAGCTGGATAGCAATCTGCGACATCGCGTTGACAAAGCGGTTGTAAATCAGCGTGCAGCGATCGATTTCGCCAGCCTCAAGCATGGAGACAATTTTCTTGCCCACATACTCAGCCTTGTCGAAGCCGACATCACGCCCTTCCGTACCTGCCACGCGCTCGACAACCAGATCCGGATATTCCTTCGCAAGAATATCCGCACCCTTGCGGCCAACCGGCAGGAGACGAACAGTCCGACCTTCGTCCTGCAACGTGCAGATCAGCTGACGCGCACTCCGGACGATATTGGCGTTGAAGCCACCAGCCAGACCACGATCAGACGTCAGGATCACCAGAAGATGAACCTGATCCTTACCTGTGCCAGCCAGAAGCTTCGGCAGGCTGGACGCATCTGACCCACGGCTTGCCGCTGCCAGTTCCGCCATCATGCGGCCCATGGCCTCAGCATAGGGACGAGCCGCCTCAGCCTGGGACTGGGCGCGTCGCAGCTTTGAAGCTGCGACCATTTTCATGGCGTTCGTGATCTTTCGCGTCGATTTGACGCCCGTGATCCGTCCACGCAGTTCCTTCAGCGAAGCCATGGGCTATCCTCAGGCCGAAAAGCGCTTGCCGAATGCTTCGAGCAGCTCCTTGAGCTTGCCTTCCGTCTCCGGCTTGATCTGGCGGTCATTGCGAATGGCCGTCAGGATGTCAGAGCCCGCACCGCGCAGCTCGGACAGGAGAGCGGCTTCGTAGGCCACAACCTTGTCCACGGCGATCGGATCAACGTAGCCACGCGTACCGGCATAAAGAACAACAACCTGCTCTTCGACGGGCAGCGGGGACGTCTCGGGCTGCTTCAGCAGCTCGACCAGACGGGCACCACGATCAAGCTGCTTGCGGGTTGCGGCGTCCAGGTCGGAAGCAAACTGCGAGAATGCAGCCATTTCACGATACTGTGCCAGCTCCAGCTTGATCTTGCCGGCAACCTGCTTCATCGCCTTGATCTGGGCTGCGGAACCCACGCGGGACACGGAGCCACCCACGTTCACGGCCGGACGGATGCCCTTATAGAACAGATCCGTCTCAAGGAAGATCTGACCGTCGGTGATGGAGATCACGTTGGTCGGGATGTAGGCAGCCGTATCGCCAGCCTGTGTCTCAATGACCGGCAGAGCCGTCAGGGAGCCGCCGCCATTGGCGTCGGACATCTTGGCCGCACGCTCCAGAAGACGGGAGTGCAGGTAGAACACGTCACCCGGGAACGCTTCACGTGCCGGCGGACGACGCAGCAGCAGGGACATCTGACGGTAAGCCACAGCCTGCTTGGACAGATCGTCGTAGCAGACAAGGGCGTGCATGCCGTTGTCACGGAAGTACTCACCCATGGCGCAGGCCGTGTACGGTGCGAGATACTGCATCGGAGCCGCATCGGAGGCCGTAGCGGCAACAACGATGGAGTATTCCATCGCGCCATGCTCGGTCAGCGTGCGGACCAGGTTGGCCACCGTGGAACGCTTCTGACCGATGGCGACGTAGATGCAGTAGAGGGACTTCTTCGGATCGCCTTCGGCATTGACCGGCTTCTGGGCGACAATGGTGTCGATCAGGATCGCGGTCTTGCCCGTCTGGCGGTCACCGATGATCAGCTCACGCTGGCCACGTCCGATGGGGACGAGAGCGTCGATGGCCTTAATGCCCGTCTGCATCGGCTCGCTGACCGACTGGCGCGGCATGATGCCCGGAGCCTTCACTTCGGCGCGGCGGTATTCAACGTCCGTCAGCGGGCCACGGCCGTCGATCGGGTTACCCAGACCATCAACCACGCGTCCGAGCAGGCCCTTGCCGACCGGAACTTCAACCACGGACTTCGTACGCAGGACGGTGTCGCCCTCGCGGATGCCGTCGCCGTCGCCGAACAGAACCACACCGACATTGTCGGCTTCGAGGTTCAGGGCCATGCCCTTGAGGCCGGTTCCTTCGAACTCGACCATTTCACCGGCCATGACGTTGTTCAGGCCGTAGACGCGGGCGATGCCGTCGCCGATGGACAGGACCGTTCCCGTTTCGGAAACGGTCTCGACCTGGTCGAAAGACGCGATCTGCTGCTTGAGGATGTCCGAAATCTCGGCGGGACGGATATCCATCACGCGGCTCCCTTCATGGCGTTCTGCAGGCGGGTCAGGCGCCCGGCGATCGAAGTGTCAAAGAGTGTGGAACCGATCCGTACGGTCATGCCACCAAGGAGGGCAGCGTCCGTATGTTCGGTCATGGACACGCGGCTGTAGCCGGCTTCGACCAGTCGGGCCTGAAGCTGGCTGCGCTGCGTGTCGTTAAGAGGCTGTGCGGAGCGGACTTCGGCCACGACTTCGCCACGCAGGGCGGAATCAAGCGCCAGAACACCGTCCAGAATGGATGCAAGATCAGGCAGGCGACGGTTTTCGGCGATGACGCCGACGAACCGGCGCAGGACGTCTCCAAAGCCGAGCTTCGACATCAGGACATTCGAAACCGTCTGACCCTGGCGGATGTCCATCCGGGCGTCAGCCAGGAATTTCCGCAGACCGTCGCTTTCGGAAATGGCGGTACGCAGCGCCTTCACTTCACCCAGAACATCGGGAAGATTCCCCTGCTCCGAAGCAAGATCATAAAGCGCACGGGCGTAGCGCTGGGCCAAGCCCCCTGTCTGTCCAACCTGCGGCACCTGTGTCACCGTCACACGCGTGTTCCGTCTCACTAAATCCGCCGCAGAGTGCGGCCGGAACCGGCTTATCCGGTTCCTTGCATCAAAACTGTCCGGACCGGGCATACACGTTCCTGCGCAGGATTCGTCTGAAACCCGGTCCTCCACTTGGGGCCGCCTCTAGCACGCTGTCCCAGCCCTGCGCAACCGAGACGATACGCAAATCCCCTTTCATCCGCCCCCGACCAGACAAAGGTTTGCGTTTTCCTCTACCGGACTGGCATGACGAGAGTTTCACAGTGGTTCTTCGGAAATTCTTTACTTCCGTTCAACACACGCCCTCCAAACAACCACGGAGACCAGATGACCATCCAGAAATACCTCTTTTTTCTGTTAGGCGCGCTGTCCATCCCCGCCCTTTCGCTCCCTCCCCTGGCCACGGCAGCACGAGCAACCCCACTAGAGGACAAACCGTCCTTCCCGACCATTTCCTACTGGGACAATTGGACCGACCCTCAAGGTGTCACGCATCTGACCAAGTGCAAGATATCGACATTCCATGAGAATTCGATCACACCGACCGGAGACAAGGTCATGCTCAGCACGCTCCATGACGGACCGGCAACGATGACGATACGGGTTCAGCCCCCGCATTGGAAAGGCGGATGGAACGAAAGCCATCAGGTCCAATGGATTGTGCCGCTATCAGGAATCTATTTCGTCAAGGCGATGGACGGGACCAGCGTGGAGCTGAATCCGGGTGATGTCCTGCTCAGTGAGGATGTAGCTCCGATCGCTCACGATACCGACCCTAAAGGCCATCAGTCAGGCAATGTCGGCGATTCCGCCGTCGCCCTGCAGATTCTCCAGATCGGAGAAGCGACGCCATCACACGCTCCCTGTCAGGGGCGATAAGACGAAAATATGAATTCCGAAAGATCTGGAGCGGGCGAAGGGAATCGAACCCTCCTAAGAAGCTTGGAAGGCTACTGCATTACCACTATGCTACGCCCGCTCAGGTGGAAGTGTCCTTAGCCCATTTTTTTCCGCGCCCGCAAGAGGGGAAAGATCAAAATGGAAATTCCGCAACAAAGATGTTCGAGGCACTTGACTTTTACTCCTGAACATTCTCTTTTGCGGCCACTGTCGTTGGCATGACACCTCAAAAATGTCTTGCCCGATGATAGGGGTGTAGCTCAATTGGCTAGAGCGCCGGTCTCCAAAACCGGAGGTTGAGAGTTCGAGACCCTCCGCCCCTGCCACTCCTTCTCACCGGATGTCCTTCCCGACACCGGGAGCGGGATTTTCACTTGATTCGAGGACGATGGTGTCGGTCAGTACCCCGAAAGACGAGTCGCGGAAAACGGCGCCTCAAAAGAGCGGATCCGGCTTCAATCTGGTGGCCTACGTCCGTGATGTGCGCGCCGAAGCAAAACGTGTAACGTGGCCGACCCGTCGCAACACCCTGATTACGTCAGGTGCCGTTCTGGTCATGGTTACCGTGACCTGCATCTTCTTCTTCATCGTGGACCAGGTGATCGGCCTCGGCGTCCGCGAACTTTTTGGCGTTGGAGGCTAAGTTCGCACCATGGCGAAGCGTTGGTACGTTGTTCACGTCTATTCCGGTTTTGAGAAGAAGATCGCGAGCCATATCCAGGAGCAGGCTGCACAGAAAGGCCTGTCCGATCATTTCGAACAGATCCTTGTTCCCTCCGAAGATATTACAGAGATGCGCCGCGGCCGTAAGGTCAACGCGGAGCGCAAGTTTTTCCCCGGCTATGTCCTCGTCAAAATGGAACTGACGGACGAAGCTTGGCATCTCGTCAAGGATACCCCCAAGGTTACGGGCTTCCTTGGAACCCGCAACCGTCCGACCCCGATTACGGCAGCTGAAGCCGACCGGATCATGAAGCAGGCCCAGGAAGGCGTTGAGCGTCCCCGTTCTAGCCTCTCCTTCGAGATTGGTGAGCAGATCCGCGTGGCGGATGGTCCGTTCACTTCCTTCACCGGTATGATCGAGGATGTCGACGACGAGCGTCAGCGCCTCAAGGTTAGCGTTTCCATCTTCGGCCGCTCCACGCCAGTCGATCTGGACTTCACGCAGGTCGAGAAGCTCTAAGTTTTTCAAGTTCTATTCCTTACAATAAAAAAGGCTCCCTCTCGGGAGCCTTTTTTATTGGTGACCCTGATGATTCTCAGTTCTTCAGGGGCTGTGGCAGAACCCGCAGTTTTGCTGCAGCCTGATCCGCGATGCTGGCAACACCTTGACTGAGCGCTGCCGTCAGCTTTGCCGTGCTAGACACAACCGGCTCTGACGACTGCCACACCACAGGCGTGGTCATCACAGGACCAATCATCTTTCCAGCCGGGTGAACGGACAGCATGCCCGTCACGAGTGCGTGTCCGACCGAATCGGCTTCAAAATTGCGGATGGTCAGCTCCACATAGGCCGCAGGCGTCGTCGTGACCGCATCATCCTGCGCGAAGACGGTCGTGCCCGGCAAACGCTGGGCTAGATCGGTCATCAGCGTATGACCCAGCATGTCCGGAAGCGCCTCACTCCAACTACTGCCCGAAGCGAGCTTTGTCTGATAATCCTCACTGGCCTTCACAATCGTATCGCGATCAAGCCGCGCGCTCACAACAGGTGTCCGGACCTCGACCACGGCAGGGCCTCCCGCCTGGGACACACCTGACAGAGGAGCCAGCGTATAGAGCGTGGGATCGCTACTACAGGCCGAGAGGAGGCCCGTCAGCCCCAGAGCCCCCACCAGGGACAGGAAACGAAAGCGGGACGTCGAAGACTGTGTCATGGCTCAGTTCCTGCGGCCGGTGATGAGAGCGGAAGGATGGTGATCCAGATAATCCGTGAGGAACCGCAGGGAGCGGGACATCTGGGTCAGCTGGATGATCATGTTCTGAAGGTTGCGATGGAAATCCGTATCGCCGCCATAAGCCCCCAGAACAGACTGGGCATTTGCCAGAGTGCCCTGCAGCCCCTTCATCAGCGCCGGCAGGTCCTGGTTGGCGGTTTTCGTCAGCCTGCTCAGATTTTGTAGAGAATCGCGCAGCGCCGCGAGGGACTGCGTGACTTCCGGACTATTCAGACGGCTATCCGCATGCGCCAGAAGATCGTTCACATGGCCACCAATTTCGGTCAGCGGCATTGCCGCGATCTTGTCAGTGATGGTGGAGACGGACTCCATGATTCCGTCCATTCCGCCAGCCTGACTGGGGAGAACGGCAACGTCGCCTTCGTAGGTCAAGGCCGTAACAGGAGCATTCTTGACGAATTGCAAGGCAATCATGGATTCACCGGTCAGGAAGCTGGCGCTCTGAACCGAGGCACGCATTCCATCAGCCACGAAGGCCTGGAGATACTTCTCGACAGGCGGCTCCTTACTGTTCTCGATCCGATCATCCCAGTTGGACAGCATACGCTCCGGCTCAAGCTCCATATCCACGCGGACACGAGGCAGCTTCGTAGGGCCTTCGAGAAGGAGACGGACATCAGTGACAGTACCAATCTGCAAACCGAACATGGTGACCTGACTGCCGTTCGTAAGGCCTTTGACAGAGGAGTTGATGTAGGTCACGACACGCAGGCGCTTATGGTAGCGCGCGTTGTGGGCATCAGCCTCGCTGGCATAAAGCTTGAAGACAGAATTGGCCGGCGCCTCAGGCAAATCGATGTTGCGACGGCGCTCCGGCAGACCAAACGCAATGCCACCCGAGAACAGGGCCTGAAGCGATTTGAGCTGGACCTGCAAACCACCGGCACCAAGGCCGACCTGAACGCCTGAGACGTTCCAGAACCGGCTGTCCGTGCGCAGATAGTGGTCATAGGGCTCCTTGACGAAAGCCTGGATGACGATGGGCCCCATCCCACCCGGCGGCATCGTGTAGCCCAGCACCTCACCCACCTGAAGATCGCGGAAAAAGACCGGCGATCCCGGACCAAGCGAGCCCAACGACTGGGACACAAGCCAGAACGTTTCGCCTGGCTGGTCGGACCGCACACCCGGCGGCGATTCAAGGCCCTTGAAGGACTTCTGGTAGTGGCCGTCATCGCTTCCCGGATCCAGGGCGATATAGGCGCCGGAGAACAATGTATCGAGGCCAGTGATGCTGGCACCATTGATCCGCGGACGCACGACCCAGAACCGGGTGTGGTCAGTCAGAATATGTGCGCTGTTGGCGTTCATTTGCACCGTAACGTCGACATGTTTCATGTCGTCACTCAGTGTGATGTCCTGCACCGTACCCAGCGTTACAGCCTTGTTCTTTACCTGCGTCTGGCCCGGAGTCAGGCCATCTGCCGTCTCAAACGTGATGGTGATGACGGGGCCACGCGTGGCAAAATGCTCCCACGCCAGCCATCCGGCGATGAGGATGGCCACCACCGGAATTAGCAGAATGAGGGAGAAGCGGGTACGGCGCACCGGGGCTTCCTTCGGCGAGACCGTTGGCTCCCCCCGGTTGTTTCGGGAATCGCTCACGGGCGTCCAGGCTCCATATCAGTAGGGTCAGAAGAAGGCAGGCGAAGCATAGGATCGGACGGAAACGGCGTCTCCGGCTCCCTGATATCCGCTGCGGGGCCTGCGACCGCACCGTTGAGGCCGGCTGCATCCCACATGCCGCGGGGATCGAAAAGCTCTGCGGCAAAAATGGTCAAGATCACGACCAGTGCAAAGCAGACCATTCCCGGATCGGCAGTAACATTGGCCAGAAAGCCGAAATGCACAACAGCGACGAGGATGGAAATCATGAAGACGTCGATCATGGACCAGCGGCCGATAATGACGACAAGCCGGTAGAGTTTCGCCAGATACCTGAGCTGCCAGCGGCCTCCAAAGCGGGGGCTTATGATCATGATCGTCAGAGCAACGATCTTAAGAACGGGCACGGTGATACTGGCGAACAGAACCAGCAGGGACAACGGAATCATTCCCGCCTGCCACAGTTCGATCACACCGCTGATGATTGTGCTGGGCGCACCATGGCCGACCTTGGTGTAGGTCATGACAGGCAGCAGGTTGGCCGGCAGGTAGAAAACGACGCTGGCTACGAGAAGACATGTGGCCGAGGCAAGGCTCTGCGGTTTACGGCGACGCAGGATCTGCCCGCAGCGAGGGCAATCGCCCATATCCTGTTCCTGCGGCACAATATGATCGAAAGCCACGACCAGATTGCAGGCGTGGCAGGACAGCATGTTCTCCACGGGTGGGATGACGCCATTACGAGCGTCCAAATGGGCGACATCCAGAAGATGGCCCTGGTGATCATCGAGCTGGGGACGAATGTCGCGGCTGCGCCAAATCCGTTCGGCATCGAAGGTCGAGTCCACAGCGGCCATGCTCAGCATCAGGCCACCCAGCAGATAGACACCTGGCTGAAGGACAACGAGGGCAAGGTCCACGAGCTTGGTGTATGCCACCAGAACGCCGAGCACATACACCTCCACCATCGACCAGCCACGGAGACGGTCGTACCAAGTAAGAAGACGGGGGGTCCAGTCAGGCATCTGGGGGCGGGAAGCGCCATAGAGAATAGCCGCCATCAGACCGATGATGAGGCCGGGCATAATGATCGTCACCAGGGCGACGAGAACGCCGATCGCGCCATAACCCTGATGGCCAAGTTCGATCGGGCCGCTCATCAGCGAAACCGTGTTTTCACGTCCGTAGACGTTCAGAGTCATGAGGGAACTGATGAGGAGCGTGACGTAGAGCGCGGCGGATGTGATGCAGAATGCGGCTGGAGCACCGATCAGAGATGTCCGGCGGCGGCGGGCAAGTTGGCAACCGCAACGCAGACATTCGGCGAGATGTCCAGGTTTCAGGCGCGGAACGTGCTGGAAGAGACCGCAAGTCGGGCATTCGCGCAGACCTTCCACCGCATGGATGGATGCGTGGGGCTCCTGACTACGGGAAAAGCTGACGGCGTTGCGCCACAGTCGTTTATGAAAACGGTCAGACATCGGGCTCCTAACCTAACGCAGGGAGCAGTCTTTTGACAGTCCGCCCTCTACAGGCAGCCCTCCGCATCGGGATATCGGGACTCATCGTAGTCCCATCTCAGGCGGATTGCCCAGAGGAAGCCGGATTTATCGGCAATATTTTGAAAACTTGTGAAGATCCGGAAAGCCGCGCAATTGATAATCTCTCCGTCTGCATGACAGCAGAAAGGTATCTCTAATCCGGTATTTTCGGAAGACCTTGATGGTGCCGGTGAAGAGATTCGAACTCCCGACCCCATCATTACGAATGACGTGCTCTACCAGCTGAGCTACACCGGCGCACCCATCAAGGTGGCCGCGTTCTAACCGAGCCCTTCAGGGTTGGCAAGCCGGAAAATGCAAAAACCGGCCCGCATCTTCAGTAACCGCGTCCTGTGTCGATGACGCCGGTCATGGACTCGCCGGCTTCGTAGCGGCGCAGATTGGCCAGAACGACCTCGGCCGCGCTGTCCGACTGTGCGGCGCTGGCGATATGCGGTGTCAGGAAAATGCGGGGATGATCCCAGAACGGGTGTTCGGCGGGCAACGGTTCGGGCGTGGCGACATCGAGAACCGCTTGTGACAGCTGGCCACTGTCGAGGGCCGGGATCAGATCGTCCTGCACCAGATGGCCGCCGCGTCCACAGTTGATGATGCACGCGCCTTTCGGCAGTTTTTCGAACAGGTCGCGGTTGAGGATGCCGCGTGTAGCTTCCGTGAGCGGGACAAGGCAGACCAGAATGTCGGTCTGCGCCAGAAACTCGTCCAGCTCCGCTTCTCCGGCAAAGGATGTCACGCCCGCGACCTCCCGGCGGCTACGGCTCCAGCCCCGGCAGTCATATCCGAGGGCGACGAGCTTCTCCAGAACGGGGCTGCCCAGTTCTCCCATTCCCATGACACCGACGCGATAGAGCCTCGCAGGCCGGTTGTGCGAACCGTTCCAGACATGCTCACGCTGCTGCCGGGCATAGCGGAACATGTCACGATGGCAGGAGAAAACCGCCCACAGGACATATTCGATCATGCCCTCAACCAGACTGTTCTCCACCATGCGGATGATCTGCACACCGGGGGGAATATTGGCCAGGTTAAGCTGGTCGATTCCCGCGCCCAGCGAAAACAGGACCTCGAGATTGGGAAAAAGCGTGGCGAGATCGTCCGGCGTCTTCCACGCCACGAGATAGCGGACATCCTCTTTCGGGCCGGTTTCAGGCCAGACATGAAACGGCATGTCCGGTCGGGCGCTGGCGAATTTCTCTCGCCAGATGGCGGCGCGTTCGGGCGTTTGATGGAAGACGAGCGACATTCTGCGTGTTCTCCGACCGGAAATATGTCCGGAGATGGTCGCGCCATGCGGGATTCGGATCAAGCCCGCTCCCCTGCCCTCACACCTGTTTGTGTAGGGACACAGAACCGGGGAACGCGTGCCGGGTTCGGGCGTAGAGAAGGCCGGATCTCATGCAGGAGGGCAGGATCATGCCTCGTGGGGACAAGTCAGCCTATACCGACAAACAGAAACGCAAAGCGGAGCATATCGAGGAGAGCTACGAAAAGCGTGGCATCTCCGAAAAGGAAGCGGAGCGCCGCGCCTAGGCCACGGTCAACAAGGACGACGGCGGCGGAAAGAAAAGTAGTTCAGGCCGGAAAAACCATCCGAAATAGAGTTTCCGGCCCGAAAATTGCTCAGGCCGCGTCCCACGCGGCACGGGCGGCATCCACGCCCGCACCACGATTCAGCGTCACGCCTTCGCCGGCCAGAACGGAATCGAGCGCGGCCAGCGTAAGGAGCACCTTGTCCTTGCGGGCGTTGAGGCCCATCGCCCCGATGCGCCAGATTTTCCCGGTCAGCGGGCCGAAGGACGAGACGATCTCGATGCCAAAATCGTCGCGCATCAGTTCGCGGATGCGGGCATTGTCCACGCCGTCCGGCACCCAGACGCCGGTGACGTTGCTCATGCGGGTGGTGTCGTCGCCATAGACCTTCAGCCCCATGGCCCGCAGCCCGGCGACCATGGCGCGCCCTGCCCTGACATGACGCGCGACGCGCGCCTCCACGCCCTCTTCCACGACCAGACGCGCCGTCTCGCGCGCGGCGTAGAGCATGGAGGTCGCTTCGGTATGATGGTTCATCCGGGCGGGAGACCAGTAGTTCATCAGCATCGCCAGATCGAAATAATTCGACTGGATGACCGGCCCCTCACCCTGAGGCTGACCGGTGGCAATCCCCGCTTCGTCGTGACGGCGCTTGAGAATGGCGGCGACGGCACGATCCGACAGCGTGATCGGCGCGGAACCCGGAGGGCCATTCAGGCATTTCTGAAGCCCTGCCGTAGCGACGTCGATATTCCAGGCGTCGGTCTCGAACGTCATGCCGCCGAGGGTGGCAGTGGCATCTACATAAAATAACACGTCATGTTTGCGGCAGATCCGGCCGATCTCTTCGAGCGGCTGGGCGGTCGTCGTGGACGTGTCACCATGCACGCAGGCGACCAGACCCGGCTTGTGTTCGATGATAGCGGCTTCGATGCGGGCCGGATCGACGACCTCCCCCCACTCTACATCCACCGTGCACGGAATGCCGCCGCAACGATGGACGATTTCCGTCAGCAGCAGGCCGAAGCGGCCAAAACGCGGAATGACGACCTTCATACCCGGCGAGACAAGCGAGACAAGCGCAGCCTCAATAGCCGAACGAGCCGAGCCGTTCACCAGCAGCGTCCAGTGATTTTTCGTGCGGAAGACCTCGCGGTATAGGGCCATGACCTCGTCCATATAGGCGGTCATTTCCGGGTCCATCTGGCCGATCACGTCATAGGACATGGCGCGCAGGATGCGCGGATGGACGTTAGTTGGCCCCGCCCCCATCAGCAGGCGGGACGGCGGGTCAAGCTGTGCGAAAGTTGAGGGTTGGCTCATGACTGGAACTCCTTGACGAAGGCGAGCAGGGCACGGTGGGCGAGCTCGACGTCTCCCACACGAACGGTTTCATCGGGGTGATGGCTAAGGCCGCCGGGACTGCGGATGAACAACATCCCCATCGGGCACAGATCGACCATGGCCATGGCGTCGTGACCGGCACCGCTCAGAAGGCGCTGGGCCGGACGACCTGTAACGCTTGTGACGGCCCGCGCCAAACCTGCCACAAGTTCGGGTGCGCAGGCGGCGGCGGGCAGATACTGCGGCGTGTCGAACGTAATCCCCAAACTACGCTTAGCCGCAATAGTACATAGATCCATCCGGATCGCCTCGGCCATGGCATCACGGGCCTCGTTGGTTTCGGCCCGCATGTCGAGCGAGAAGCGGACTTCACCGGGAATAACATTTGACGTGTTTGGCGTAACGTCGATCTGACCAACCGTAGCGACCTGCGTCGCGCCGCCTGAGGCACCATTGCGTTCGACCGCCAGGATCATTTCAGCCACTGCTGCAAGTGCATCCTGACGCATGCTCATTGGAGTCGTGCCCGCATGGTCGGACTGGCCGGTGACGGTCACGCCCTGGCGGGTCTGGGCAGCGATGGCTGTGACAACGCCGATTTCGCCATCCGCGCTTTCAATCGCGGGACCCTGCTCGATATGAGGTTCAATATAGGCAACCAGTTCGTCGGAGCGACGGGCAGCTTCGGTCAGACGTGCGGGATCGAGACCGGAGCGGATCATGGCGTCGGCCATGGTTATCCCGGACGCATCGGTCATGTGTGCAGGTATGGAATCGATCAGGCCGGCCATAGCGCGAGAGCAGATCATGGGAGCCGCAAAACGCGAGCCTTCCTCGTCCCCGAAGCCCATGATTTCGATGGCGAATGGCAGGCGCGTACCTTCTGCATTCAGGGCAGAAACAAGCTCGATCCCCAGCATGACGCCCAGATTTCCGTCAAAAGCCCCGCCATTACGGACGGTATCGAGATGGGAGCCGATCATCAGCGCCGGAGCGCCGGGCGTCAGCCCTTCATAGCGTCCGATCAGACTTCCGGTCGCATCCAGACGCGTGCTCAGACCAGCCTCTTCCATCCATTGCGCGACCTGCGTGAGAGTCCGCTGGTAGGCAGGGCCGAGCCAGAATCGGAACAGACTGCCTGGCGTCTCGCTGAAAGGACCATCCGCGAGAATACGGCACCGCTCGACGGCGCGGGCTCCGTGGGCTGTCATGAGGGCTCCTGTCCGGGACGTATCAAAGAAGGGAAACTTTGCGCTCATAACGGAGGCAGATCAAGTTGACCTGCCAATAAATATGGTCCCACATATTGGCATGAAAGATCAGATGCATCTCGATCCGTTCCAT
>Ga0157362_1000377_pt1 | contig 14913 bp, 5 predicted proteins | sample AttlaeALBM3_FD_111480 | JGI IMG/M metagenome (GOLD analysis project Ga0157362, IMG submission 111480) | Fungus gardens microbial communities from leaf cutter ant in Ribeirão Preto, State of São Paulo, Brazil - Atta laevigata ALBM3 | ecosystem: Host-associated > Fungi > Mycelium > Unclassified ... | reverse complement strand
GATATTTTTAATGCGATAAAAATTATGTTTTTTGCATCCGATTAAATGAAAAATTACATACTGATTATTAAAGCCTATTGACAGTATTTTTATATATAATACATTAACAATCACTTTCGGTCACGTTGAAATAGCACAAATATTGATCTCTCTTGGTCAACAACGAGAATTAATTCAAGCACCTATATTATATGTCATTCCCAAGAAAATAGTCTCACGCTGCTAGTTTATATAATATTGGTACAGATAAAAAACAACACAAGGGCAAAAATGAAAAACTGAATGTATTATTGAATTTGTACCATTGAAAGGAAGTTAACATTTTACATTTTTTTTTTAAATATTTGTTATATTTATAATCTACATGTTAATGACGTCAACAACCGATACGAACTCGACATTCAACTTAAAAAAAAATTTTAATATGTAATAAATTAGCTTTTTTTTTGAGGTTTGAAATGAAGTTTTAGTACAAGAATAAAATCAAGAAGAGCAACTTCCAATTAAGTCTTAATCTTGATAAATGTTATCCAGGTTATAATCATGAACAAAATTCAAGAGGTTTCAATCGGTTGGACGCATTGGATAATGATAAGGCTACTGTTAATATAGTCTTTCAAGCCTTATAACTCGGAAAATACTTAATGAAAAAATATTTTATTATAGTGTTTTAAAAAGCTCTCGAGGTAAGCTATGAGAACCATTTTACGTCTCCTTTGAAGTCATAAAACTTTTGTGTAAAGCGATTTTTTTTTAAATGCACTTTAAGGGGTATTTGAGGTGTTCAATTAAAATGGAACATCCTATATACTAATAAAATCATTTTAAAAAGAAAAAAATTTTTTAATGTTAATTTACTTTCAATAGTACAGTAGAAACAATCTCTGATGAAAAAGTCACCATTTTCTTGGGAATGACATAATATAAGAATTGTTTTTGATAGTACAAATTAGTATAAATTCAATTCTATTAATTTATGATACTATTTTTTTTCTTTTATTTTCAATTGGTCCTGCCATCTTAATATTAAGCTAGCAGCATGATTTTTTTGAAATGGCATACTACAAAATTATCATTAATATATAATTTAATACAAAATAAATATTAAAAATTTCGATTTGATTCTGCTAATTTGGTCTTGCTTTATAGAACTATCATTGTGAACATCCGATGTGTTAACAATGTACTGTAGCGCAATTGTAACATTATTAATAAAAATATATATTAACAATAAATGTAGAAGTCTTTATTCGTCTCTCTTAATAAGCTACAATAATACATCGAATTTTTACAAGATAATTTTGTGCATGCCTACGTATGCCAGAGAAAGAGGAAGGGGATGAGGGAAGGAGGAGGGAGAGAGGGGAGTTGCAATCGCATGTGCTATCGTATTTAGCGATTTCAGCTAATCTCAAGAATTGCACGTATTGCCGGAAGATAGTTGCGTTACCTCTATCTATCTTCTCTATGTATTTCGTAATTTGCTAACTATTTCTTGCTATAATTTCAAAACTACTTTGGAAAATTTTGGTAAAGAAAAAGTCTCTTAGAATTAAGTTGAAAATGTGTTATTTTAAGGACAAACATTTATTTCGAATCATCCTGTATATATATATATATATACAGTAACAAAAATTGTGTTTACACAAATATACATATATAAATTATTAATGTTTTTATAAGAATGATATATTTTGTAGGCGGTGCAGCAGCAAGAGCTGGTCTTCATGCAGGTGATAAAATAATCAAGGTGAATATATGATAATAAAGTATAGATATGAGAGAAAACACAAAAAGCTTTGTTAATCTAGATTATTAATTACTTCTTGTATATGTGATGTGTCATTTTTTATTGTTGTATAGTTCTAAGTATTTATCGAGAAAAGTTTATTTTATTATACAGTTAGCTTTCCAGCGGGCGCACCGTGTACAGAAAACACCGTAGAATAAGAATTCGAAAGATTAAAGCATAATATCGTCAAATAAGCATTATGCGATGAAAGTTTACAATATCTAAATAATTATTTATTAAAAAAAATAAGTGTTCTCTTTTATTAGAAAATGGCTTAATAAAAAAAGTTTTATGCGCAGACTTTCAGTCGCAGTATAATAATAATTGTAAATAATAATTGTCGTCGAATGTTTTTGCAAGTAAAAACATTCATTGCATTTGAAAATAGTGGTTGTATCGCATAACTTGTATCTCGTTTTTTACAGACATTGCGATTCCTGTACATTCTTCACAGGAACATTTTTCTGAGAAAATGCCCTGATATCTTAAAAATTGATTTTACGTAAATAACATACGCCAACAGAACGCGATCTGAGCGAATCGATGATTCGAAAAACACTGAAGGAATATCTTGGGAAGCTGAGGCCTAGAAAATAGATTTTACTTGTATCCCCTTCATAAAACCGGCGCGCGTATACGAAGAACATGTGCGCGCCCGCTGGAAGGTTAAATTAGTTTAGTGTGTATAGTTGCTCATAGGTAGTTGTTGTAATTATCTTGTACTCGTACTAATTGCAAAGCATCATATGTATGGATAATCAATTCTTGTATTTGTTGATATATATCTATAAATTTTTATTTTATAAATATATTTCTAACATTGTGTCTAAAATATGAAAATTTTACATAATAAGATTGTTTTAGTTCATAAAGATAGACTTGATTTTTGTTTGATAAAATTGATAGTTTGAGTTACAAATCTTACAAAATTTTTTAATTAAAAAGGATTTTATTTCATATAATGTATTATTACATGCAACGTAATTATGTTTATATATTTTTTATTTTCTATTTTTCTATTTTTTTTATCTTTGCGCTGATTTTCATTACTCTGTCATTTATGCTTAGAATTACTCAAATGACCTGGTATAAATATGAACTGGTAGAAAAAAAACACAAGGAAAGAAGCGCGAAAAATTAGAGAAATATGAAGTAAGAAATACGAAAGAGTCAATTATATTTGTGAATTAATCTAAATAGAGAACATTAAAATCATTTTAGAATTTGTTTTATTAAAACATAATTTTTTGAATTGAAAGGAATTAATATCTAAGTTACATTAACTCTTTATTATTAATAAATAAAAACTCTTATTTAGAAGGTTTTATAGTGGTTTTTTGTGTTAAAGGTGAATGGAGTCAATGTGATGCAATCTACGCATACTGATGTAGTTCAGCTTATAAAATGTAAGTATTTTATTTTTTAAATTTTTATGTTTTTGTTAAAAATTGAAGAATTATTGCAAAATATGGTATTTGTATTATTATATTAAAAATATGTTATATTTATCCCTGTGAAATTAGCACCTCATTTTTGAAAAAATTAACTTTTCGTTATAGTTCTGAATGCATCTGGAGTTTTTGTCTGAAATTAAAAATAGTTCCGGCGAGTTAAATAAAAAAAATTAATAGTAAAAGTTTGGACTGCCAATTTTACAAAATACAGGACAAAAAATCGCAATATCTTCTATAATATTGATTCTAGCTTTTCAGGTCATAATAACTTTCGTCAGACCTCTTGTTATCCAGAATCGATAGAATTATCGGAACTTTTAAAAAAATTTCATTTCGAGTGTTAGAAATTTTTCGACAGAAAAATTATGATTTCTCTTAAGAGATTATTTCACCCTGAAACTTTTAAAAAATCGAAAAATTTTTTGCTTAAATCAATAGTTTAATGTCCAAAGAATATAAAATTTTTTATCCAAAAGTGAAATTCCCAATATTAAGATAGAGATACAAAGATAGAATTGATTATGTCGAACGATGCATAGCAATCGGTGTCTCCACGCCGCCGTTAATTCCGTTTATCAGAATAGTTCAATCATTATTTAACGTTATAGTTACATATCTGTACTACAGATATCTGTACTAGATAACATTGACACACAATTTTAATATAGATTATACTTTTTTGATTAGAAATCGTCCGTCCATCAATCGTACTTAAAATACGACAAAAAAGGATTGTTATTGAAACTTTAATCACGTTTTTCTCAGAATGGTATTTTCAAAAACTATGGACATCAGGACTATCACAAAATTAATCTAAACGTTTTGAAATTTGGCTCTGTTATTGTTAATCGAATTATCTAAAAAAATACCTGTAGTGTTTATAACTTATATACTTTTTTTGTAATTCATACTTTTATATTAAATTTTTACGAAAATTGAAAATTGAACTTTTTTCTTCAGGCATGCATCATTTTCACATTTTTTAAATCGGACAGGTATTTCTTTAGTAAATTTAATGCAGATTAAAAATAATTAATCAAATTTTTGATATAGCATATTTTGAACCCATTCTATTATCCACCATGAATGCCTTCATCACGCACAGACCTCCGAAAAACGTGTTATAGCGCCGTCATTTTGTGAATATAATTATTATACATTTTGTATACAAAGATAAGAGTAACAAATAGATATAAAAAGATTTTTTGTATTATATATAGTTTTTAGTAATTAAGTTCCAAAATAAAGTATGATTTTAAGGCCTTCAAGATGGAATAATCCCTTAAACTGTTAGAGAGTTAGGGGAGAGATGCTAACTTCTTACCGAAAATCGAGATCGAATAGTTTTGAGCAGTCTAATAACTTCATTTTGTGAAGAGTTTTTGATGCATAAAAAAAATTTTGAAAAATCAAAGAAAAATTAAAAATTTTTGAAAAATTAATTTTTATATACAATTGTTCTGATTAGAGTTCCTGCTTCCTTTTAACGAGACGAAAAGTTCTCTGTATTTTTTAACGCGAGATTTGCTCAATTACAATTTTTTAATAATTTTTAAAAAATGTGTTAATTTTTTATCGAAATTCAAGATCGAATAGTTCTAAGTAGTTTAATAACTTTTTTGTGAATACTTAAAGTTCATGATACATAAAAAATAATTTTGACAAAATTTATAAAAAATAGATAAAGATAAATTTATCGGAAAATTAATCTAAAATATTTTAGATAATTTTTTTTATTTTTACAACTACTTGCAGTTAATAAAAAATGTAAATTATGTCGTTCGTTTTCTGTGGCTATACTTTTGGAACTTAAAATGAAATAGATATATGTTCGATTTTTTGCCGAGAGAGAGAGAGAGAGAGAGAGAGAGAGAGAGAGAGAGAGAGAGAGCTTTAGTGCACTCTAAAGCAGAAATAGCATGAAGCAATAGAATCAATGATTTAAGGAATATCGTAATTTTTCATATGTTATTGAAAAATTTCTAACATCCGAGGGATGAAAATTTTTTCCGGCGAGAGTTCTGAATAACGCCTCAAGAGTTCTGATAAAAGTTATCATGACTCGAAGAGTTAAAATCAATGTTATATAAGGTATCGCTGTAAATAAGATGTTTTGTTCTGCATTTTATAAAGTTGGGCAGCCCAAATTTTTACTATTGATATTTTTGTCGTAACTCTCTGGAACTATTTTTAATTTTATATTGTTAATAAGATATTTGGTATTTTGTCGAAGTATTGGAATTTTCAAGTTTTATAACTCAGAAAGTTCTTAATGAAAAAATATTTGATTATAGTGTTTTCGAAAGCTCTCGAGATAAGCTACAAGAATGTGCATTGAAAAATAGGATTTATCATTTGGAAAAATCAACGTGACTTTCATATGAGTTCTACGTAGAGTAGACTGTCTCTTTGCTGTTTTCATTAGTTTCTTATGGCGGTATTCTGTAAAATCGCTGCGGTATAACTGTATGCTCCCAAGTTGAGGTCTAAATAATACAAAGCAATAAAATCTGTGTGCCTCCATTTGAATGGCCTCAAGCTTCCAATAGCTTCTCAATTTTTTTTCTCGTGATCTAATGATTAGGTGTGAGATAACGCGAAAATACAAAATTGTAACGCTCAATCGCTAATTTATTTCACTAAAACTCGTTGCTAACAGTACAGAAAACAAAAAAAATGATCACATAAATATTTAGTGATTATCCAAGTGGATGCACATGCTTGCTCAAGTTGAGAGAACGCAAGACTTGCCGTTTTTATGTGATTGGATCTTATGATCTTTGTTAAGGGACGATCAAAGACATCACATCACACTAAATATGACGCTGATCTGACCGTACGTTATTTAATCTACAAGGTGTCCCTGTAAAAAATGGCATCAGTTATCAATGACAGCAGGTAGAGCGGACTGATTGAAAAGTCTTGTATTGTCGAAAAGTTTTGCAGTTGGCCCAAGTTAATGAGATGTTAATGTTTAAAGATAGCCGAATACATCGATCGAATTATGACGTTTAGAAGCTCGCCTGCCAAGCCACCTCCGCGATTCGGGCGTCATGCGATCGGTGAGCCGTACATTCGGATAATATTCCAGGTGAATACTCATATTTGGATACCTTTAAATGTTAATATCTTGTTAATTATTGTGCAAATTGCAAAATAGTACAAGACTTTTCGACTCAGATCCACTCTACCTGCTCATGATGGGTAATGCCAAATTTTAAGGACATCCTGTATATTTCTGACTTGCTTGTTGAAAATTTCCATAATTTGGTAATATTGATGATATTTGCTAATATTTATTTATATATTTTCTCCAAAGTTCCAATAAGTATTGTAAAATTTAAATCATAGTAATATCTGTATCAAATTGTCTTTCAAAGCCAGTCATTAGCATGTCAAAGAAATATTTATGCTGCTTTTATTAAAAGTATCGAAAATCACGCATAATATTTTCATCATAGAACTTGTTATCTACATCGCGATTAAAGGTAGATAACTCATTTATTGCCATTAATATTACAGATCTTGTGTAGAAACTTGTGTGTAAACGCAAATCTAAATATTCGTGTAAAAATTATAAATAATTCTCGTGGTATAACTTGTTAAAAACATCATTTGATTTGATTTAAATGTTTGAGTGCTGCACCTCTTTTGTTGTATTTGTTCTTTCGAATTTAATTGACAGGCTTACAATGATTTAATCTTACTCATCTCGCGTTGATCTGTATACAATTTCTCACAACATATTTCTTTCGTTGACCAAATACTCTTAGTTAAGATGTTTCCGCAAAGCTTTCTAATTCCCAAACTGCTTCAAAAGGGACTTAAATTTTTATTCTCCATTAAAAAACAATGCAAAGCGCTTATGATTTGTAATAAACTGATATCGTTATGCTCATCTCTATACATTGGATCTCCTATTACCCAGTGTCGAACTTGTGTTCCGTAAAATAGTTTATTTTTGTCCAACTTGATTTTATCATTTTTTAGTAACTTGAAAAATCTCTCACTTCTTCTTCTTTTTAATATAGGATCAAATCTTGTTTTATCCATTCCTCTATGCCTTCTGTGATCTGGATGTCCAGCTTTCGTATTACTTTTTTGGAGATCTTTCTGGCGGGAGTTCTGTGGCTTTTCTAGCCCACTTGACTAGTCTTTCCCATTCTTTTTATGTGATCTCTCCAGCCTCGCCGCTTTACTCTGACCCATCTTATATCCTAGATATCGCGTCTTATTTGTTCTTTTATTACTCTGTCCCTTCAGTTGATTTCTCTTATTGCTCTTAGCATCTTCATTTCTATAGAATTCTTTTTGAATGTCTCGACTCTCGTTTCTGCTGCATATCTTAGTACTGTTCTGATGCAGGTATTATAAATTCTCATTTTGCTTTCTGTTGTCATGTTTTGATTCCTCCATATTATGCCCTTCAAGTGATATCGCATTTGCTTGTATACGGATTTCTTCTGCTAAATATCTTGCTGATTATCACCGTGTCGAGATAGTTGTATTTTAAGACCTGTTGGATATATTATTCACTACTTACATCTTATTGGCTCCTTTGATATAACCAGATTGCTTTTTTTTATTGATGTGAGCATATTTATTGATATGTTAAATTTGGGAAATTTATAAGAGTCTCTAGAGGTTGTCCTCATTTTTTGCAAATAAGGTGTATCATTCGCATAGCATAATATTTGTAGCTTGTTGTTTTTCATCTTATCCAGCGTTTATCTCATTCACACACTTTTTATTATACCATCCATTATTAGATTAAAGAGAATTGGGCTCAAGTTATCTCCCTGCCTTATGTCTATGGTTATTGCTTTTGTTAGGGTTTCCGACTTTTATTCTCGTAGTATTGTCTTTATTTCAGCAATGACGCTCCTATATTTTTCGCAAATGTTGTGCTCCCCCATTGGTTCAAAGACATCCCCCAGATGCACTCTGTGAAAAATTTGTTTAAGATCGATGAAACACATGAATAGTGATTTATTGAACTCTCGCTTTTTCGATAAGCTGTCATATTATATATTATATATGGCATTTATAGTAGATCGGTTATACCTAAATCCTTGTTCTTCGCTTATATTAGATTTTTCTGCTATTTTCCTGCTAGTATTCTCATTTGTATTTTCGAAATTGAGTGTTATCCTTCTGTAGTTGTTCGGGGTCTTTTTCGTCCCTTCTTGAAGATTGGTATTGTTATCGATGTCTTCCATTCCTGTGTCTATGATTTTTCCAAAAAGAGTTGTAATTTCGTTGGATATTTAGTCCTCCATATTTTAATATTTCGTTATATCATCTATTTCAGAGATCTTCCTATTCTTTATCTTGCTTCTGCACATGCTCCTGAGTTATGTTGTAATATTCTTTGTCTCCTATTGTCACACACATGTTTTGGCTGGGTCTCGATTTTTCTTTTTGCGATTCTGATATAATTTTTTGAAGTGTGTGGTCCATTCTTCTAGTGTTATCATGTTTATTTCTACCTCTTTATTAATTGCTTTCTTCCTATTTCGTAACATTTTCCAGATTTTCCCTTGTCTTTCATATAGGTCATGTTCCTTTTCGTTAGTGAATGTCTTCCTTTTTTATTATAATTAATATTAATACTCCTTTTTTTGCTCCTTTATTCTGTTATTAATTCTGTTTCGCATTTCTTTACTATATATTCAAGGAATCTCTTGAATAAATAAATCTACAGAATTACATTTTTTAAATTTAAAATTGGCTAAATGCAAAGGACCCCGCACAAAACATATGTCCTGGCTAATTTGGCTGAATTTGTAATATGTTGTTGTAGTTCTGATCGTCCTGATCAAAAGTCTCCAGAACAGAAATAAAATAATGAATAGTTTTTGAGTTATTGTATTATACATCAAACTCTATCAAAAAATAGCAATTTTAAAGAATGCGATAATCTGGGTTTTGGTCATAACTTTAAAAACATTATTTTAACGCAATTAAGATTTCTATGGAACTCTCCGAGAACTATCAATAAACTCAACAGAACATATAGAACTATCAAAAAATTGTTTTTATATTTTAATCTACAATTTGCTTTGTTTCTAAAAGGTATAAAAAAATATTTTGGAGTATATCTTTTTTTAAATTTTGTTGTAGCATCAACGCAAGTTGTACTGACAGTGCAACAGAAACCAGTAACGTCAAGTGGTGGCGCAGCAGCAGTAACAGCGATAGCGACAGCAACTACAGCAACAACAACTTCCGGTCTACAAGTTGGTGTAGTTGGTGCTACGAGTCAACAACCTCGTCCAGTTAGTTTATCGACGGCCGGAAACATGTCACCTTCGCAACCGGTGACTTCCCTTCACAGAGCATCTACTGCACCGGCGGGCAGTGCTCCGTGTAATACTCGAATTACGGGTCCACAACCAGTTGATGTAAGTAAAAGCACGTGTATTGTGTTAGTTTTTTTGGGTTTCCACTTCTTATCCAGAATGATCAAGAACGGAACAAAATGCGAGAAAATAAGAATATTATGAATACAATAGTATTTTATTTTAATTTGAACAATCGAAAAATTAATAAAGTAGAAGTCGTATATTGCTTTGTATAGGGGTGACTGAATTATAAGGCCTGTTCTTTTTTTAACTTTTGCACCAGTTCATCTTTCTTCCTTTTCTCTTCAAGAAAAAAGAAGAGGCCTATTGACAGTGGATTCGATCTCAATCCTAATCCTACATTTGCTTTGTTTGTATAAGGTTAAATAGTTAAAAGTTTTGATCGAAAAAATAAAAATGTTGTGTAGTACACGATCATATAATTCATTTCAGAAACAATAAATTAATACACATGTGTATGTACTTAAGCTTAAAGGAATATATGAGTTGTATTGATGAAATGTGATTAATTTTCTGATTCATCAATTTTTTAATTGCTTTTACAGATTTAAAAATATTTTTACAGAATTAAAATAACGCAACAAGTTTATGAGAAAAATAAAAAAAAATAGAAAATTATAATTTTATTATCGACTTTTGTGATTACTTGTGACAATATTTGCCGCATATAAAAGTTTAGACTTATATAACAAGCAAACCCTCCTTAAAAGAAAGAACAATATCTTTCATATTCGTTGAAAATAAAATAAAAGTATTAGCCAGTTTTGAAAAATGGCGCTTCGTAGAGGTCAAATGATTCATTATTGGGGATTGTCACCTATCGAGATTTTTTATCGAAACGATAAAATTAATGCTTGTATTCATAATCAGGCCTTATATTTAAGATTTCCTTAAATTTATCTTCAGGTGTTCTACGAATTTTTCATTAGCTAGTAATGAAGATAAATTTAAAATCTGAATACGAGCATAATTGTTTAAGATATAATTACTTAAATGTTATGTCACGCTTTTTATTAATACGGTCATTTCGGGATGCATGTGAGATCGCATTTAAGAAACGGCGGATCAATCAGAGCGAAAGGGAGATGGAGGACTCTTCATCTCCTAAGGTATATAGATCACACGGTTGAGCGTGATTGTTGAGAATCTCGAGTCGCGAGAATGTTGGATGCTAGACGTGCTCGGAGACGATATTGCATTAACACGAAGAATCTAACTATACGAAAATTCCGAATCTGGGTACGCGAATATAGCACTAAACGCTGCAAGAATTCTCGCTCACGTGAAGATTGGCTAGCTCTACCTACCGGCAGAGGGACTGGGTGTACATAAGAATTGTTCGAAGGAAAAGATGGAAAGAAAATTCAAAGATGAGAGAGTCGGATAAAACGATCGTCACTAACGTGGCGTATACGAGTGCGTTTATTGTAACAAATAGAATAAAAAAAATAGTAACAAAGAAACAGGAATGCCGCGCAGAAGAAATATGGGAAGAGAATTGCAGACAATAAAAAGAAAACTGAAAGGAAAATAGAATGCGAGATCGATTCTAAAATCAGTCGATTTTATAATACTCGCGCTCATCTGTGCTGCTAAATACCGCGAGACCGAGAGTATAAATTGAGGCCAAAAGATGTGCAAGTCTTGCGTGGTCTCTAAAGTTTAATGCCTTGCGGTCACAGTTCGAGATCCGTACAACACATACAAAGACAACGCATACAAAGAATGGCGCGGAGGTGCAAGTGATTTAAGCACATTGAGAACAGATGCAATCCTTACACCGTTCATACTGAGAATAGATACGTCATGCCGATAGCACTCACCAGAGAGAATTCTCGCGATACGCTGAGTTCACGCCTCAAGAACTTAAGGTGTTAACAGTATTTACCATGTAAATATTGTAACATCGAACAATCCGTTTACAACGCTTTACACTAATTCGCGAATTCAATGTTCACTGATGCACATTAAAGTTATCATACCCAAGTTAACATAAAAATGTTTATAAATAATCATAAAGACCGATTATTAAATCAAAATATCTCTAAATAGTACAATGTTTATAAAATGTTTAGGAATGGTTATTTTTGTTTTAAAACCGTTTAAGATTATTTTAAAAACGTTTTTTAGGAATCAGTTAAATAACTATGTTGTACGAACGTTTTTAAATTGTTTTTTAAGATAAAATATAAATGAAAAGAATAAATATGAATAGTGGAGAATTAGAATTATATATCATTTTCATGAAATGAAGACATGAATTTGTCAATGAAGTTACGATGCCTGACTCTGTATTGTACAAACTCATTTCTGATTTTGTCTCATTCGCTTTGTCCGTACTAGTTCTTACTTGAAATACTCTATGGCAAAGTTTTATATTATAAGAAAAACGCAAATGGGATTCACCTGCTGATTGATGAGTGGCTGCCGATTAAAACCGGAAATATTGAAAGTTTTGTTTCTGACGAAATTTGATCAATCAGGAACATTCTTATTTTAATTCTAATACAAACAACATTAAATAGGAGATGCGATTTGCAAGGTTAGTTTATACAAAGGATCAGCTATGGGCCCGATATTTTCGATTTTGATTAACCTGCGAAACCTATTTGCGCTTTTCTTATAATATATCCTTTACTTTATGGCCATTATTTTATTTGTATGTTTCTTTCACGTGGAATGTCCCATGTATGGACATATTTGGACATGTATGGACACATTGAGAGTACAAATTAGTTCGGTCCGTTTCCCTAAAGATAGCTCCAGTTGTTGTGAATGGTTCATAGTAACAGCTGATTTTGGCGGTTTCAGAGAGGTTAAACATCTGCTAATAATATTCAGTTTATATCGCTTTGAGTTTCATACAAAAATCTTGATTTTTACTGTGTCGTTTGAAATGTCGAATTTTGTGTTAACCAAATAGCATTTGCGGGAGATTTTGATTTTCTGCTTTAATTGGAAGAAAAGTGCGGCTGAAGTTCATCGAATGCTTGTCGAAGTTTATGGTGACACTGCTCCTCAACTGATAAATTATGTAGAGAATGATTTCGACGTTTCAAGGATGGATATTTCAGCGTTGAAGACAAGCCTCGCTCTGGACAACCAAAAAAATTCGAAGACAAAGAATTAGAGACATTACTCGAAGAAAATCAGAGTCAAACGCAAGAGGAGCTTGCAGAATCATTAGGGGTAACTCAACAAGCCGTTTCTGTACGATTGAGAGCCATGGAAATGATTTAAAAACAAGGAAATTGGGTGTCTGAACTGAAACCGAGAGACTTCGAAAGGCGATTTTTCACTTGCGAATAGCTGATTCAAAGACAACAGAGAAAAGGTTTTTTTGCATCGAATTATGACTGGAGATGAGAAGTGGATATTCTACGATAACCCCAAGAAGAAAAAATACTACGCTAAGTCCAGTCAATCAACCGTTGTCGACCTCAACATCAACACCATGGCCGAACATTCATGATTCGAAGATCATGCTCTGTATCTGGTGGAACCAAAAAGGTCTTGTTTACTATGAACTGCTGAAACCTAGCAATTCCATTATGATCGGTTACAATTGATCGTTTGAGCCGTGCATTGCGAGAAAAACGACCGGAATACGAGCAAAGACAAAATTATTCTTCTTCATGACAACGCTCGGTCTCATATCGCTAAAGTCGTAAAAAAATATTTGGAAACGCTTAAATGGGATGTTTTATCGCACTCGCCGTATTCTCCGGACATTGCTCCTTCCGATTACTAGTTGTTCCGAAGGATGCAACAAGTTCACTTCTTTCGCAGAAATCGAAAATTGGCTCCAAAATTGGATCGCCTCTAAAGACGAATCATTTTTTCGAGATGGAATTCGAAAATTGCCTGAGAGATAGGAAGAAGTAGTAGGTAGCGATGGACAATACTTTAATTGATCTGTTCATTCATTTTGTTTTGAAATAAATGCACAAAAAACGGACCGAACTAATTTGTACTCTCAATATTTCGATATGTAATTATAATTTTATATATTGTGTAACTATATGTATACGTATATAATTATACATGTTTATGAATTTATACATATTTATGAATTTATACATATTTATACATACTCATGAATACTTTTTTACCGAGAGCATATTATTTTATTTTTGTTCGATCTTCTTTTTTTTGTATTAAGTTCTAAACGAATTGAGATCGATGATCAATAAATCGTTTTCGTTATCATTTCCTCTTAGTTAACAAATATAATGTATAATTTTATTTCCATTCGTTTCCCTTTTTTTGTGTATTAAGTTATGAACAAATGAATGTCGAGGTCCTTTAGATCACTTTGTCATAATTAATTTTTTAGCTTAATTGGCAAATACCAGCATATAATTTCGTTTTCGTTCAATCTTCTTTTGTATTAAGTTATAAACAAACAGAGATCGATGACCAGTAAACTGTTTTTCGATTATCATTTTCTAGTTTATTTAACAAATATTCAATTTCGTTTCCGATCGATCTCTTTTAAATTATTATCTATTAGCTTTCGATAACGAACAAATCGTTTTGTTATCATCATTTCCTTGCATAGTTCTCAAGTATTTTCCAATTTTTGCGATCAAAACATTAATTTCTATGTTGCTGAATATTCATCGATAGCTTAGTGTGCGGGAAGTGGGGACTCCCTGGCAAGTGCCTCGTGCGCCGCATACCGCCGCGAGTCTCTAAACATCATAATTCGAATGTGCAGGCATCAGCGCTTCTAGCGGCATCTAATGCCAGACGGTGCAATCTGTACATTCTGAGAACTGGTCGACAATAATAGTGATGTATCTGAATCTGGAAAGTTATAGATCCGGACTTTGCGTCACAATATCTTTTGAAGAATACGTAGAGAAAAAAATAAAAGCGTATAATATAATCGGAACTATCGATGAAGTTGTACTTAAAACTTGATCACAACCGTTAAATCCAATAATCTCGATTCGGCGCAACTCACTGGTTCGCATAAAGGAGCACAGTAGTGTTTCACGCCATATCTTAGCACCGAGACACTACCGTGTCTTCAGACATATATATAATTACATATAATAAACATGTATATAATTCGAAATATTTGCATTTTACTTATTTTAATTAAATCAGTATACGACGGCTTTAATATGCACTATTGCGCGCTAGTGTGTCCAATCGAATTCGCCGTAACATTTGGCACAACTCATATTTTCTCCAGGCCTATGGCTTACACATACGAAAAGTCGCGAAGATTCAAGCTCTTGGATCCTCGTTCCCGTGCCATGCTTCATACGAGGGTACAATGGCTTTTTCGATT
>Ga0157362_1000375_pt1 | contig 14945 bp, 15 predicted proteins | sample AttlaeALBM3_FD_111480 | JGI IMG/M metagenome (GOLD analysis project Ga0157362, IMG submission 111480) | Fungus gardens microbial communities from leaf cutter ant in Ribeirão Preto, State of São Paulo, Brazil - Atta laevigata ALBM3 | ecosystem: Host-associated > Fungi > Mycelium > Unclassified ... | reverse complement strand
TTCAAGGCCCGCAAGTGCGGGGTGACCGCGGCCCGCAACATCTCCGGCGATGACATCGAGTTCGACTTCTCCGAGTACCCGGACTTCCTGCACACCACCTATGAGGTGAGCTGGGTCGGGCTGTCCGAGGAGGAAGCCAAGGAGCAGTACGGCGACATCACCGTGATCCAGATGCCGCCAAAGGGCATCCGCCACGAGGAGCTGTGCCTGCCGTTGAGCGAGGGCACCATGCTCTATGCGTTCACGCGCCCGGAATTGACCGGCTTTCAGAAATGTATCTATGACAACGCCTCCCGCCGGCTGCTGGGTGCGCACCACGTCGGGATGGGCGCGAAGGACGCTTTCCAGTACCTGGACTACCTGATCAAGAAGGGCATCACCATTGACGAGATTGGGTGGATGAACGAGCTGTTCCTCAACCCCGAGCACTTCATTCAGCTCTCCCGCCTGCGGGCCGGCAACTCCGACCTGACGGACCTGTAGGGCGGGCGCATCCGTCATGCGAATCTCGATGAATCTCGGTGGCGATGCGATCGCCCGGCCGGGCACGCCGGCCGACATCGTCGCCGAGGCGATCCAGGCGGAGCAGGACGGTTTCCCCGCGGCCTGGACCGTGCACTTCACCCGCGCCGCCGACGCGCTCACCAGCATCGCCGTCGCGGGCAGCCGGACCCGGCGCATCGAGCTCGGGGTCGGCATCGTGCCCAGCTACCCCCGCCACCCGCTCGCCCTTGCCCAGCAGGCAGCCACCACCGGAGTCTTCTGCGGCGGCCGACTGACCCTGGGCGTCGGGGTCTCCCACAAGCCGGTGATCGAGGGCCTGCTCGGCATCCCGTACGCAAGCCCGGCCGCGCACATGCGGGAGTACCTGCAGGTGCTCGTCCCGCTCCTGCAGGGGGAGGAGGTGTCCTTCGCCGGGCAGTTCTACACGGTCAACGGCGGGTTCGCCGTAGCCGGGGCGACGCCGGTGTCGGTCGTGGTGGGCGCGCTCGGACCGAAGATGGTTGATGTCGCCGGGGAGTTCTCCGACGGCACCGTGACCTGGCTGGCCGGCCCGCGCGGCCTCGAGGCCGACATCGTCCCGGGACTGTCCAGGGCTGCGGCACGCGCCGGACGACCGGCACCCCGGGTCATTGCCGGCGTACCGGTCGCGGTCTGCCACGACCCGGAGCAGGGCCGCACGCAGGTTGCCGAGACGTTCGCCCGCTACGGCGGTCTCGAGAACTACCGGAATCTGTTCGCGCGGGAGGGCATCTCCTCGGTGGCCGAGGTCGCGGTCGTCGGAACCGAGGCAGACGTGGAGAAGCAGCTCCGTCGTCTCGCCGAGGCCGGGGCCACCGAGCTGTGGCCGGCGGTGTTCCCCATCGGTGACGACATCCCAGCGAGCATGCGCCGCACGCGCACGCTGCTCGCCGAGTTGGGACCGGAGCTGTGAGCGAGCGAACGGGCGAACGCGTCGCGGTGGTGACCGGCGGTGGATCCGGAATAGGCCGGGCCACCTGCAGCCGGCTGGCCGCCGACGGATTGACCCTCGCGGTGCTCGACGTCGATCCCGAAGCCGCCAAGGCCGCGGCCGGAGCCGATGGGCTGGGGCTGGGCGTTGATGTCGCCGAACCCGCCGCGGTCGAGGCGGCATTCGCCGAGATCGCCCGCACGCTCGGACGGGTTGAGGTGCTCGTCGCCAATGCGGGCATCACCGGCTCGCCGGAGGCGACCGTCTGCCACACCACCCCGGTCGAGGAGTGGGATCGGGTGCACGCGGTGAACGTCCGCGGGCCGTTCCTGTGCGCCCGTGCCGTGCTGCCGGGGATGATCGAGGCGGGGTCCGGGAAAATCATCATCGTCGCCTCGGTGGCGGGGCTGGTCGCCTTCCCCGGACGCTGCGCATACACCGCCTCAAAGGGGGCCGCGCTGATGTTGGCGAAGTCCCTCGCCGTGGACTACGGACCCTTCGGCATCCGGTCCAACGCCGTCTGTCCGGGCATGGTGCACACACCCATGACCGCCTGGCGGCTGGACGTCGACGAGATGCGTGCCGCCGTCGAGTCGCGGATCCCGATCGGGCGGGTGGCCGCTCCGGATGACATCGCCGATGCGATCGCGCTGCTGGCTTCCGACCGATTGGCCTACATGAACGGTTCCGCCCTCGTTCTGGACGGCGGTTGGACGGCAATTTGAGCCCGGGAGTCGCCGAGCTGACAAGGTAGTGCGACCTGGACGAGGAGGAGCCGATGGGCGGACGCCTGGCGGGCAAGGTGGCGGTGATCACCGGCGGCGGGTCGGGCATCGGCCGTGAGGCCGCACTGCGGTTCGCCGCGGAAGGCGCCGCGGTCGCCGTGCTGGACCTGTCCGATTCGGCGGGGGCGGATACCGTGGCCCTGGTTGAGAAGGACGGCGGGCGGGCCGTGGCGGTGGTCGCCGACGTCGCCGACGCCGCGTCGGTGGACGCCGCGATGGACGCCATCGCGGCGGCGCTGGGCCGCGTCGACGTGCTGTTCAACAACGCCGGCATATTCAGCCGCGGCAGCGTCGCAACCGCGGAGGAGGCCGACTGGGACCGCTGCTTCGCGGTCAACGTCAAGGGCGTGTTCCTGTGCTCGCGCGCCGCGCTGCGACACATGGCCCCGCCCGACGGCGCGACCGCCTCGATCGTCAACACCGCCTCTGTTGCGGGACTGGTCGCGGTGGAGAACATCGCGGCGTACTGCGCGGCAAAGGGCGCGGTGATCGCACTGACGCGAGCCATGGCCAACGACCTCGCCCCGCGGCGGGTCCGGGTCAACGCGATCTGCCCCGGCACGATCCACACCCCGTTGATCGAGCCGCTGATCGCGCTGCGCGGCGGCGGCGATTACGACCGCGGGCTGGCGATGACGCTCGAGAAATACCCAATCGGCCGGCTCGGGCAACCGGAGGACATCGCGAACCTCGCGCTGTTCCTGGCAAGTGAGGAGGCCTCGTTCATGACCGGGGCGATCGTCACCTCGGACGGCGGCATGACCGCGCGATGACGACGACAATCCCCACCTCGGATCTGGCTCGCCAGGTCGCCGGCGCCGAACTGGATGCCTACGCGCGCGACGGCGCCGTCATCCTTCCGGGGATCCTGCCGCTCGACTGGGTCGAGGCGCTGCGTGCGGCCACGGATCGGTTGATGGCCGACGACAGCGTGCCGTCGCTGGACTTTGCCGCCGGCACCGGACCCCGGTTTTTCACGCTGGTCTTCGCATGGCGGATCGATACCGTGCACCGTGCGTGGGCGTTGCACGGACCGCTGGTCGAGCTGGCCCGCCAGGTGCTTGTCCCGAAGCGGAAGCTGAACCTGTTCCTCGATCAGATCTTCGTTCGCGAACCGGGCTCGGCCAAGGCGACCCCGTTTTCCACCAGGACCAGCCATACAGTCCACTGACGGGTAGTCAGATCCTACGGCTGTGGGTGCCCCTCGACGTCGTCGACGTCGAAAACGGCGCGGTGCACTACCTGCGGGGTTCACACCTGGGTCCGGTGTATCGGGCCCGCAGTTTCGACGAGTCCAATCCGGTGGCGGCCGACTACGACGTCGGCGAGTTCGAGCCGCTGCCGGATTTCGCCGCCGAATACGACACCCACGACTGGCTCGTCGGCGTGTGCGGTCCCGGCGACGTGATCCTGCACCACCCGCGCACTGTCCACGGCTGTTCGGCGGGCGTGGCCCGCACCTCGCGGCGTGCCACCACGCTCACCTACACCGGCGATGACGTCGCCTGGGACCCGCACCCGACCAACGCGTTCAACAACACCGCGCTGATGGGCCACGAGAAGACCCCCGACCTCGCGCCGGGAGCACCGATCGACGGCTGCGAGCTTTTCCCGCGCGTTTGGTCGGCCACGTGAGACACCCTCTAAGCAGCAACCGGCCCACGGGGAGGCTCCCCGTGGGCCGGTCGTCGTGCTGCTTACGTCACTGCTCCTTCGGCGCCTTGTAGGCCTTGGCGTCGGGCGCCTCGGACAGCGCCTTGAGCTGCTTGATACCACCCGGGGCGGTCTTGTCTATTTGGCCTATGTAGACCGAGCGGGAGGCGGGTGAGCCCTGCTTGGAGAAGTCCAGGTCGGCCACCAGCTTCTGGGTGCTGACATTCTTGCTGGCCTGCTCCGCGGCGTGGATACCGGCGCGGGTGAGGTCCTTTGCCGCGCAGGCCTTTTCCAGGAACTGAGCGAGGATCAGGCCCATCGCGTAGCCGAACTGAACGGTGTAGATGGGCTTGAGGTCGGGGTGCGCCTTGGTGAACTTCTTGGCGATCTCCGCCGCCTTGGGCAGCGTGGAATCGAACGGCACCGCGCTCTGGGCCAGGTACAGCTTGGTCAGCGCCGCAGCCGCCGGGGTGGCGAGCAACGCCGGGGCGAAAACGGGGTTGTTTCCGAACATCGGAACGTTCAGACCCAGCGCAACGTTGTTGGTCGCCGCCGATGCGGTCTGCGCCGGGCTGGTGGTCAGCGCGATCAACTTGACCCCATCACCCTTGAACCTCGTCACGATGCTCTTCATGTCGGTGTCGGTGGCGGTGACCTTGCCCTCGTCGATCGTCATGCCGTGCTTGGAAGCGAAGTACTTCGAGCCGAGCAGGCCGTTGCCGCCGTACTCGCCATCGATGTAGATGTGCCCGATCTTGTCGCCCTTCTTGATCATGCCCTTGTCCAACGCGTAGCTCAGGGCGTTGATCATCTCCAGGTCGTAGGTGGTACCGACGATCGTGATGTAGGGCTGGTCGAGCAGCACGGAGCTCCACGACACCGCCATCGTGGTCACCTTCTTGTCGTTGACGTCGTTCTTCAACGCGGCGAGGATCGGCGAGCCGAGCAGCTCGGCGAACGCGGCCACCTTCGGCTCGACATCCGGGAACTGGATCGTGGCCTGATCGGCCTTGTACCCGTGGTCGCGGGTCTCCAGCTTGATCTTCCGGTTGCAGATCCCGCCCTTGGCGTTGACCTCGTCGACCCAGATCTGCCGGCCGGCCTGCAGATCCAGTGCGAAGTCCTTGAACGGACCGCTCAGGTCGGTGAGCACGCCGAGGGTGATGGTGTCATCGGTGACACCGGGACCCATCTTGACACCGTCCTTGCCGGTGGCGGCCGTGCCACCACCGCCGCCGCCGGCGCTGCTGCTGGTGTTGTCGGTGGGAGCGGCGCTGCTACCGCCGGTCTGGGCCGAGGTGTTGTCGCCCCCGCCACCGCCGCAGGCCGCCAGCAGCAGCGCCGCGGCCAGGGTCAGCGCCTGGAACTTCACTGTTCTGCGCATTCGGTTAACTTCCTTTCCGGACGGGTGAACCACGTGCCGAGGGGGCCTCGGCTGAGCCGGGCGTAAACGCGATGCCCGAGGGCGGCCAGGCCCCCGGGTTCGAACAGCACGACCCCGATGATCGCGGCGCCGTATACGAAATCGGTGAACACGACCGGGGTGATGGCCGTCGGGCCGGAGCCGAACAGCTCCGAACCGCCGGTCCACAATGTGAGCGCTCCGGGCAGCCCGTTGACCAGGACTGCCCCGGCCACCGCGCCGCCGACCGAACCCAAACCCCCGATCAGGATCATCGCGAGGAACGCTATCGCGACCAGAATGCTGTAGGTGCCGACAAACTCGCTCTCGTCGGGTTTGAGCAGCCGGTACCACATCACCGTCATCACACCGGCCAGACCCGCGTATCCCGAGGAGATGGCGAAGGCCTCCGCACGCACCCGCGGCACGGGCACGCCCAGGGCCGCGGCCGCTGAGGCGTTGTCGCGGATCGCGCGCCAGGCCCGGCCGGGTCGGCTGCGGACTGCCCCTCGGGCAACCAGCCAGGACAACACGGTGAAGGCGAGGAATAGGTACCAGACCCGCTTCTCGCGGCTGTCGTTGTGCAGGAAATGCAACCCGAACAGGTTGAGGTCCGGGGTTGGACGGCCGCTGGCGGTGCCCCCACTGAGCGAGGTCCACTGCTGGCCGAAGTACAGCCCGAGATAGACCAGCGACAGCGACGCCACACCGAGGTACACACCCCGGACCCGCCCGGCCACCGGAGCGAACGCCAACCCCACAACGGCGGAGATCAGCACCGCACCGACCAGGGCGAGCAAGGTGGGCCAGCCGAACCCGACGTTCCCGGGCCGGTCCTCGGCACCGAGCACGGTGTAGCTACCGCCGCCCACAAACATGAAGAAGGGGGTGGCCAACGACAGCTGCCCGGCCTGCCCGGTGAGCAGGGTCAGCCCGATCGCCCCCACCGCGCCGATCATCACGTACTGGCCGACCCGCAACCACGCGTTGCCCAGGTACAGCGGCGGTGTCAACACTGCGACGAGCACGGCAGCGGCCACGACGACCCGCGCCAACAGAACGCGGAAGGAGGGCATTCGGGCGTCGCCGCGGTGCGATACCGCCGCGACCACACGGGTTGCCAGGGCCTTGTCAGACACGGGTGCGCTCCCGTGTTCCGAAGAACCCGGCGGGTGCGGCCACCAGCACCGCCAGCATGACCAGGTACACCGCAACCTTGGAGAACTCGTAGGAGACGTACTCCGCGCTCAGGGCCTCGGTGAGCCCCACGACCGCGCCGCCGAGGATGGCGCCGCCGGTCGAGTCGAGTCCCCCGATGATGGCCGCGGGGAACGCCACCAGGGCGACCGCGTGCGTGCCGCGGGACAGCCCGGCACCGGAGAAGTCCTGGGTGGCCAGGAAGAGCACCGCGACCCCGGCCAGTGCCCCGGCGATCAGCCAGGCGACGGCGGTGACCCGACCACGGCGGACACCCATCAACGCGGCGGCCTCCCGGTTCTCCGCCTGCGCGCGCATGGCCACGCCCCAACCGGTGAACCGGAAGGCGATGAAGAACAGCGTGACGAGGATCGCGCCGACCAGCAGAGCGAACAGCTGGGTCCGGAAGAAGGTGATGTCGCCGACGTGAACCGGCTTGCCGTCATAGGGATAACCGAGGAACGGGATCTCTATCCCGAGCCTGCGGACGATCTCCTCGGTGGCGATCACGTCCACGCCGATCGTGAGCAGCGCCAGCGCGATGGGGTCGGCCAGGGGCCGGCGCGCCACCAGTACCCGTTCGACGAACAGCGCGCCCACCGCCGCCGTCGCCACGCCGACGAACGCCGACCCGGTGAACCCGAGTGAGTCCTCGGTGCGCACGGCCGCGTAGCCGCCCAGGAGCACCAGCGATCCGTGCGCGAAGTTCAACACCCCGCTGGCCTTGAAGATGATCACGAAGCCGAGCGCCAGCAGCGCGTACACGGCGCCCTTGCCCAGCCCGTTGACCACCACCTGAATGAACGTCGTCATGGGCATACCTGCCCATGACGACGCGTCACTGTGCCTGCTGTTCGCTCGCTGTGCTCGCTCATTGGGCATGCCTGCCCACGACGACGCGTCAGGATGACTGCTGTTCGCTCGCTGTGCTCGCTCATGCGGACTCCCCCAAGTAGGCCCGGATCACCTCGGGATGGTTGCGTATCTCCGCCGGGGTCCCCTCGGCGACCACCCGGCCGAAATCGAGCACGGTGATCCGGTCGGCCACACCCATCACCAGCGTCATGTCGTGCTCGACCAGCAGCACGGAGATCTCCAGCGCATGTCGCACCTCGACGATCAACTCCGCGATCTGTGCCGTTTCACCGGCGTTCATTCCGGCCGCGGGCTCGTCCAACAGCAGCACCTTCGGCTCGGTCGCGAGTGCCCGGGCGAGGTCAACGCGTTTGGCGTCGCCGTAGGACAACCCGCCCACGGCCACGTCGAGCAACCGGCCGATGCCGAGGAAGTCGCAGATCTCGACTACGCGCCGGCGATGTAGGGCCTGCTCGCGGAGCGTCAGCGGCCAATAGAGCCCCGCGGCGAGGAATCCGCCTCGGGTGCGGCAGTGCCGGGCGAGCATCACGTTGTCCAGCACGCTGGAGTGCAGTGACAGAGCCAGGTTCTGGAACGACCGGCCAATCCCCCGACCCACGAGTTGGTGCGGCCGCAGCCCGGTCACCTCCTGCCCGGCCAGTTGGATGCGGCCGGCATCGGGCCGATAAACCCCGCTGATTACGTTGAAACAAGTCGACTTGCCCGCGCCGTTCGGGCCAATGAGCGCGTGTATGCCATCGCGTGCCACGGCAAAGGAGACCCCGTCGAGAGCCCTCACCCCGCCGAAGCTCAGGGTCAGGTCCTCGACCTGCAGCGCGGCGGTGGTCATGGGGTCAACCCTGCCACCGGCTCAGGGTCCGCCTCCGCGGCGGGTCCGCGGCGGGCCCCTCGGCGGCTGCGGCGGATGGCTCAGCGCGCCCGCCCAGGTAGAGCCCGGCCAGCTCCGGCGAGTTCGCCACGTCCGCGGAGCTGCCGCGCAGCGCCACTCGGCCGACCTCGAGCACGACCACCCGCTCGGCGAGGTTCAACGCCATCGCGGCGTTCTGCTCCACCAGGAGCACGGCGGTGCCCGCGGCATGGATCTGGGTGATGATTTCCCCGATCAGCGTGATCATCTTGGGGGCCAGGCCCAGCGACGGCTCATCGAGCAGCAGCAGCTTGGGCTCGGACATCAGGGCACGGCCCATGGCGAGCATCTGCTGCTCACCCCCGGACAGCAGGCCCGCCCTTTGGTTGCGGCGCTCGGCCAGGCGGGGGAACAGCTCGAACACGCGCTCCCTGGCCGGCCCCCGGCTCTGCTTGGGCACGGTCAGAGCGCCGGCGCGCAGGTTGTCCTCCACGCTCATCGTCGTGAAGATCTGCCGTCCCTCCGGGACCTGAACTACCCCGGCGGCCACGATCTCGGCCGGGTCCAGGCCGTTTAGGTCCCGGCCCTCCAGCTCGATGCGACCGGTCTCCACTCGCCCGCGGTGCAGCACGAGGGTCCCGGAGATCGCCCGCAACAGGGTCGATTTTCCGGCGCCGTTGGCGCCGAGCACGGTGATCACGGAATTGGCGGGCACTTCCAGATCGAAGGAGCGCAGGCCGACCACCGCCCGGCCATAACGCACCGTCAGATCGGAGATCCGCAACAGCACGACCCACCTCCTGACCCGGCCGCCGGCGGGCGGGTTCAGCCGCTGGGTCGCTGCCTCGGCCGGGCGCCCCGGCAGCTGTGGGCGCTCGGTTGTTCGGCGTATGCATACAGTGATTCGCTTTCGCTGCGCAAGCGGCCGAGTCCGTTTTGCAATCAGTCCAGCGCCCGCCGCCCAATCTCCGCGGCCACCAGACGGGCGTCCCGATCGCGCAGCATGATCAGGTAGTGATTGGTGTCCGGCAGCTCGCGGACCACCAGGTGGGGCACCAACTGCCCGGCCTCCGCGCGCACCGCGGGCGGCAGCAGCGGCCGGGGCTCGTCCCCCAGCCCGCGTGGCGCCCACAGCAGCACCGCCGGGCAGGACACCGCGGCCAGGGCCTTGCGCGCCGCGTCCCCGTCGAGCAGGTCACGCCCGTCCGTGCGGACCGCCGCCTCGCTGACCCGCGACCGGAACACCCCGTCAACCGGTGGGCCCAGGTAGTAGTCGATGAAATCGACAAGGTCGTCGTTCCACGCTCCCGCGAACGCCGGATGGGCCCGCCAGAACTCGCGGTAGGCGGCGACCGAGGCAAAACCCATCGAGAGCCGGGCCAGGGCCGGGCCCAGCAGCCCGGCCAGCACTTCGTCGGCATCGACGCCTGTCGGGGTCGGCAGCGCGAGACCGCCGTCGATGAGGACCGCGGCGGCAACCCGGTCCGGAACCGCGGCGGCCAACCGCGTCGCCACATACGCGCCCATCGAATGCCCGGCGACAACCGCGCGGGAGACCGCGAGGTGGTGGAGCAGGGCCACCAAGTCGTCGATGTGCGCGGCGAATCCGAACGGGCCGGGCAACCCGGTGGCGGCCCCGCGGCCCCGCAGATCCGGCACCAGCAGGGTGATCCGGTCGTCGAGGTGGCGGGCCACCGGGGAGAAGAACCGGTGCGAGCCGGTGATGCCGTGCAGGCCGAGCACGACCGGGGCGCCCGCCGTGAGCGGCGGTCCCGCCACAGCGACGGGCAACCGGCCTCCGGCGACCGGAACCTGGACCACCTCTCGGAACGGTTGCGCCATCACGGCAGCCTGCCACAGTGTGACCGGGCGGAATATGCGCCGGGTCGGTGCAGTTCGGGTGGGCGATGCATTGATAGGGAAGGCGGTGGGCAACCCCGTGCCGGCACAGGTGGATATTCGACGCGCGGACGAGCGCGACCGGACTCGGATCGATTGGCTGGATTCCAGGCATTCGTTTTCGTTCGGCGGGCACTGGGATGCCGCTAACACCCACCACGGCCTGCTGCTGGTCAACAACGACGACGTCGTCGCAGCCGGTACGGGTTTCGAGACGCACCCGCACCGCGACATGGAGATCGTGACCTGGGTGCTGTCCGGCTCGCTGGTCCACCAGGACACCACCGGGCACACCGGCGTGATCCATCCCGGCCTGGCCCAGCGGATGAGCGCCGGGACCGGGATCCTGCATTCGGAGAAGAACGACTCCTGGCGCCTCGGTGGGGAACGGCACAACGAGCCGGTGCACTTCGTTCAGATGTGGGTCGTCCCGGACGAGCGCGGGATCACGCCCGGCTATGAGCAGCTCGAGATCGCCACCGAGCTTCTCGAGGGTGGGCTGGTGCCGGTGGCCTCGGGGAGACCGCGGGATGCCTCCGCCGCGATCCGGATCCGAAATCGGTACGCGACGCTGCACGCAGCCCGACTGCAGGCCGGTGGCTCGGTGACCCTCCCGGAGGCACCCTTCGTGCACCTGTTCGTGGCGCGCGGCGGCGTCGCGCTGGAGGGCGGAGGCCCGCTCGCGGCCGGTGACGCGGCCCGGTTGACCGCCGCGGGCGCGCGGCGGGTGACCGCGGCCGAGCCCTCGGAGGTCCTGGTTTGGGAGATGCACGCCGAGATCGACGGCCGCTGAGGTTCGGATGAGCAACACCGAGACGGGCTCGGCAATGCTCGCCGCAGGGCCAGCATTGGCCCGCGGCGCCGCGGTTGAAGTGCTGACACCGCGTCAGGTCCCGCTGGGTGGCGTTCGTGGGATGACGGTCAGACGCACGTTGCCCCAGCGACCGCGCTCCCTGGTCGGGGCCTGGTGCTTCCTCGACCACTACGGACCGGACGACGTGACGGACACGGGCGGCATGCGGGTGCCGCCGCATCCGCACACCGGCCTGCAGACCGTCAGTTGGTTATTCAGCGGCGAAATCGAGCATCGCGACAGCGCGGGAAATCACGCCCTGGTTCGGCCGGGCGAGCTCAACCTGATGACCGCCGGACGCGGCATCAGCCATTCCGAGTACTCCACCGCCCGGACCACCCGGCTGCAGGGGGCCCAGCTTTGGGTAGCGCTGCCGGAGGCGTCCCGGTTCGTCGACCCGGGCTTCGAGCATTACCGGCCCGAATCGATCGAGGTGCCCGGCGGAGCGATCCGGGTCTTCCTGGGCTTGCTCGCCGGATCCACCTCGCCGGTGCGCACGCACAGCCCACTGCTCGGCGCCGAACTCAACCTCGCCGCCGGGAGCGAACTTGCCCTGGACGTCGATCCCGGCTACGAGCACGCGGTGCTGGTCGACACCGGATCGGTGATCCTCGATGGCACCGCAATCGCGCAGCACGAGCTGGGCTATCGGGCCCCCGGCCTCGATCGGCTGACGCTGCGCAGCGGCACCGGGCCGACTCGGTTGCTGCTGCTCGGCGGACCGCCGTTCGGCGAACAGATCCTGATGTGGTGGAACTTCGTGGCCCGCACGCAGGAGGAGGTCGAGGCCTTTCGCTCGGCCTGGCAGGCCGAGATCTCCGGTCCCGGTCGGACGCCGACGCAATTCGGCCTGCCCATCGGTGATCCTGACCCGGCCCTGCCGGCACCGCCGTTGCCCACCACCCGGCTGCGGCCCCGCCACTGAACGCCAAGCCGTCGGAGGCCGGCTGACGATGACCCGCCCGGCGTATGGTGACGACGTGACCATGGTTGCCCCGCGGACGTCGTGCTACCTGGACGAGGCCGGGCTGATCGCCCGGCTGCTCGAGCACATCGACGCGGGCACGACCGATCAGGGCCCGGTGACCGGGCGGGTACCCGTTGAGCACTACCTGAACCCCGCGCGACTGGACCGGGAGTTGGAGCTGTTGCGCCGCCTGCCGGTGCCGTTCTGCCCGTCGATTGCGCTGCCGCAGCCGGGCAGCCACCACGCCCGCGAGGTCGCCGGCGTGCCGATCGTCGCGGTGCGGGATCGGGACGGCCGGGTCCGCGCCTTCCGCAACAGCTGCCGGCACCGCGGGAACGCACTGATCTCCGGTTCCGGATGCACGCACGCGCTGGTCTGCCCGTTCCACGGCTGGGTTTACGCCCTGGACGGGTCGCTCACGCACATCCCCCACGCCTACGGGTTCGGTGGCCTGGATCCCGCCGAGCGCGGCCTGGTGCCGGTGAGCTGCATCGAGCGGGCCGGCCTGGTGTGGATCGACCAGGACGGCCCCGGGTCGTTCGCGTCGATCGAGGCGTTACCGGGCATGACGGAGCGTCAGATCTTGGTCGAGGAGACCCGGGTCCCGGTCACCGCGAACTGGAAGGTGCTCACCGAGGGATTCCTGGAGGGCTATCACATCCGCGCGACCCATCCAAAGACGTTCCTGCCCTACGGCTACGACAACCTCACCGTGGTCGAGCATCATGGCCCGCACTCCCGGGTGACGTTCCCCTTCCGCCGCATCGAGGCCCTGCGCGACCTGCCGCCCGAGCGGCGGCACACCGACGGCGTGGTGGTCGTGGTCGATCACGTGTTCCCCAACGCGGTCCTCACCCGGCTGACCTCGCACACCGCGTTGGTCGTGGTGGAACCGCTCGGGCTCGCCTCTTCGGTGTTGGTCATCTACAAGCTGGCGACCCCCGCGGCGGACGGCACGGTGTCGGAGGCCACCCACCGCGACATCGAGTTCGTCGAGACCGGCCTGGTCGAGGATCGCGCGATAGCCGAGTCCGTTCAGCGGGGTTTGGCCGCCCGGGCCGGCGACACCGTGTTCGCCCGGTACGAGAGCGCGTTGACCCACCTGCACGCCGGGCTCGCCGCCGCACTCGACTGAACCGCGGTACTCAACGAGGGAATCCGGGCGACGAGGGAATCCGGGCGACCGCCCCGCCGCGGTCGCCCGGATGCTCACTCGCGTTCGGGCATCGGCCTCGCGTTCAGGCGTTGGCCGCCTGCTTGGCCAGGTGCTCCTCCCGCACGATCGCGGCCCCGTCGGCGAGCGCACGCAGCTTGTTGGCGGCGATCATGCGCGGCAGGTTCGGCAGGCCGCAGTCGGTGGTCACGCCGAGCCGCTCGATGGGCACGTACTCGAGGCAGCCCCGGATTCGCTCGGCCACCTCATCGGCGGTCTCGGTGATGAGGCTCTTGACGTCGATGACACCGGCCACGAACGGCTTGGTCCAGTTGTGCTCGAGCAACGGCTTGAGATCGTCCGGACCGACGCGGCCGACCTCGTAGTTGAGGACGTCGATGTTCGCGTTCAGGACCTTCGGGAAGATCGCCTGCGCCCGGTTGGGTGTCTCGGTGACCCCCTTCGGGCGCTTGTCGAGCTGGTAGATGCCACCGTCGGTGTCCGCGGAGTCGCCCTCGTAGGAGACGTAGGCCGGGGTGCCGCCGTAGTTGCCCCAGCACGAGTGGACCCAGGTCTGGCAACTGAGGCCGTCGACGACCTTGTTGAGCGCGTCGATCTCCCAATCACCCATGCCGTAGGGCCAGACGAACTCGTCCATCTGAATGATGTCGACGCCGATGTCGACGAGCTCCTTCATGTCCTCGTTCAGGCATTTCGCGAAGGCCTGGCTCAGTTCCTTGATGTCCTTGTAGTGCTGGTTGTTGGTGGCCGCGGTCATCGAGCCCACGCCGGTGTAGGAGATCTTGATCGGCTTGTCGGTGGCCTTCCGCATCGCCTTGAGGGTCTCGACGTGGAATGGGTAGCGGCGGCTGATCGGCCCGTTGCAGGTCGGGGCGTACAGCGAGCTGTAGATCGGCACCGGCAGGTTCGGGCCGTTGAGGACGAAGCCCGTCAACCGCTCCATGTAGTGGTAGAGCAGCTGGCCGTAGGAGTCCGAACCGCCCAGGACGCGTCCGTCGGCGATGATGTCGAAGCCGGCGCGCTCCTGGTCGGCGGCTATGCAGTCGATGACGTCGTAGAGCGCCTCCTGCTCCATCGAGTCGTATACGAATCGATGCGGGTTGCCCGGGTACTTGCCGATGCCGCGGAACCAGCGCGGCTCGGGATAGTTGCCGACCATCGTGACCGGCAGCAGGATGTCCTGGTTGCCCACGCGCATGGGTGCCTCCTCGGTGTGTACCTGGTGGCAGTACAGAACCGCTCCGCCGGTTGGGCGCGCCATGTTCGTTTCGGCAACATGCGCCGCGAAGAATTTCGTCCGCGGGCAACTGGCGCTTTTCTCGCCGGGCCGCCGCCCGGTGTCATAGTGGGCTGATCGAAGCCCCCCGGAGGTCCGCCACGGCCATCTCCCCGGTCCCGGCCCGCACGGCCGAGGTGCCCCGGCGCACCCCGTTCACCGCCGGCGTCGGCGCCTGGGCGGAATTGATCGATCGGCTGGCCTCCGGGTCCGGCCGCCCCGCGGAGACGGCCGCGGCGGGCGTCGCGGCCGTTCTCGACCTGTTGCCCGCGGAGGGCGCTGCCCTGCTGCGCTGGCGCGACGGCCAACTTGAGGTGGTCGCCGCGGCGGGTGCGCCGGTGCCCCCATTCAGCAGCAGGCCCGCGGAGGGAGTGCATCGGCACGGCGGGTCCGTAGTCGCCACGGTCTCGCTGGATCCGCGCACGGACCTGGTGGCCGTGCGGTCCGACGGTGGGGACTTCGCGTCGACGGATGCCGCTGCGCTGCGTGCACTGGCCGCCGTGTTGCGCTGGGCCGGCGTGACCGACCTCGGGGTGGCCGCCACGCTTGGGGCGGACGTGCCG
>Ga0157362_1000374_pt1:7500-14962 | contig 14962 bp, 14 predicted proteins | sample AttlaeALBM3_FD_111480 | JGI IMG/M metagenome (GOLD analysis project Ga0157362, IMG submission 111480) | Fungus gardens microbial communities from leaf cutter ant in Ribeirão Preto, State of São Paulo, Brazil - Atta laevigata ALBM3 | ecosystem: Host-associated > Fungi > Mycelium >... | reverse complement strand
CTCCATTTTTTTTATTTATAAAAAAAGATATTATCAATTATTATCAATTATGTAAACAATAAAAAACAAATCGAGAAAAGCCGGCTATCGGATTCGAACCGATGACCATCGCATTACAAATGCGATGCTCTAACCTCTGAGCTAAGCGGGCTAACATAACCGAAATTTCGTATGCATAGGAATTAAATAAACTGCTAAAATTCATAATTAATATTAATTAAAATTAATAAATATCATATATTTCTATCCATTTATCAAAAATATACATATATATAATTCGAATAGTATTTAGTATATAGTATTTCGAATTCGAAATCTAATATTCTAATTTATAGAATTTAGAATTCTATAATAATGTATAATAATGTAATAATTAGGTTAAAGTAAACATTAATTAATAGTACTTAACATATAGAATTCTAAGATATTTAATTATTAGATATTTGATTGTTAAATATTTCATTTTTTTAATTATAGTCTTATAAATTTTAATTTTAATAAGTAATTAGGAATTCCATATTTCTTTCAATATTTCTAACTGAATGGTTAATTCTACATGAAAAGAATGATTATTTATATCTATTAGATTCTTTTTAGTTAGATCCATTTTCTTTTATTATATGAATGAAATGAATGGATTGTTTATTGAATTGAAAGAAAAACTAAAAAAAAATGAAGAAAAGACTAATCTAGATCATAATCAAAGATTCCCACGTTTTCATTCGAAAATATATATAAAGAATCGACCATTCGAGTATTGAAAATTGCATGAAAACATAATCGAAGTAGGGGCATAGAATATAGATAGATATGTGGTATATATCTGTGTATATTGAATTGCGAATAAATAGATAATAGAATCATTTTTGATTCAACTAAATAATATAATGGTATCAAATATAGATGAAATAAAATCAATAAAATAGGAACAAACATTTTTCAATATAAGAATCGGTATTTAAATTTAATTTAATGAATTCAAAAGTTCCGGCATAATGTTCATAATATAAATAAAAAAGTATTCTAATGAGATTAGAAACTAAAAAAAAAAGAGGGGGATATGGCGAAATAGGTAGACGCTACGGACTTAATTGGATTGAGTCTTGGTATGGAAACTTACCGAGTGAGAACTTTCAAATTCAGAGAAACCCTGGAATTCACAATGGGCAATCCTGAGCCAAATCCTTTTTTCCGTAAACGAAGAAAAGTTCAGAAAGTTATAATCAAAAGGATAGGTGCAGAGACTCAATGGAAGCTGTTCTAACAAATGAAGTTGACGACTTTTCCTTTTGTATTAGGAAAGGAATCCTTCCATCAAAATTCCAGGAATGAATCAAAGATAAACCTATGGATATATATGCTGAAATACTATTTCAATTGATTAATGAAGACTTCCAATCTCTGTTTGTGATAAAAATATTCAAAAATGAAAGACGTAAATCAAATCAATTCCAAGTTTAATAAAGTGGAAGAAAAGACGGAATATTCATTGACCCAATCATTCACTTCATCATAATCTGATAGATCCTTTGAAGAACTGATCAATCAGACGAGAACAAAGATAGAGTCCTATTCTACATGTCAATACCGACAACAATGAAATTTATAGTAAGAGGAAAATCCGTCGACTTTAGAAATCGTGAGGGTTCAAGTCCCTCTATCCCCAAAGGACCTGTTTAATTTAACTTTCTAATTTTTTTTCCTATATCCTCTCTATTTTTAATTCATTATTTCCATTATTTATGTGTTTTATTCTGTTTACTCACAAATAAATTGGAATTTTGCTCTTTTTCTTATCATATCAGAATTACAAGTCATAAGTTTTGGAATATATATATGTGAATGTGAAACACGTAGAATTTTGTTAATGATAAACATACAAAAGAATATCTTATTTTTGAGCAAGGAATCCTCCTCATATGAGTGATTAACAATCGAAAATAATAGCTACTACTGAAACTTACTTACAAATTTTTATTTTTCGTCTTTTTTTGACTTAGTTGACATAGATTCATTGACATATACTCCAGTAATCTCATAAAATAAAAATGAGGCTGATGCATCAAGAATAGTCGGGATAGCTCAGCTGGTAGAGCAGAGGACTGAAAATCCTCGTGTCACCAGTTCAAATCTGGTTCCTGGCATATGATTCATTTGTATGAGTATTGATTCCCCATATTTATTTAAGGGGAATCAATACATACCCATTTTTGCTCTAGATTATCATATATATATTTATTTTTTTATCTATGTTAGGTATCGGTAGATATACTCTTCCTAGATGCTTAAAGAATAGATGCATTTTTAGGTATATTCTCTATATATAATGAATTATTTTATTTTGTTTCCCCTTTTTTCGGCTATCTAAAAAAATGTTAATATTTCCATATGGTTTAATTGGTTGGTCGAAAGACCAAAAAGTCTAGTCTAAAGGAGTTTAGGGGTAGAGCAGGAATAGGAAAAAGTCATCTTAGATGGATTACATAAATAGAATCGAGCCCAATTCTTTGTATTTTTTTGAGATTTTCTTCATATCTTTGGATGTTACTTTTTCTTTTTTGAGGCCATATAATTGATGTTGAGGTGCACGGTACATAGTTCATGATACAGAATTTTAGCAGTTCATCCTATTTATTTTATTGGCTTGGCTCATCCGAAATAAAAGTATTGTTCCATATTTTCGAATTTCAAAGAACCCCCATCCAATTTTGTAATCCCTACATTATTATATTATATTATTTATGAATTTTGTGTTTGTGATTTATCACATACATAATAATATATATATATAGGAATGAGACTTCCATTATTCTGTCCGGGTTAACTTCAATTACTTTGTCTGATCTATAAGAGAATGTATTGATATTCCTTGAATATCTGGGGTTGTGGAAGTGAGGATTAGTTTCTTATTTGTATCATTTAGTGAGCATCTTGTATTTCATAAAAATTTGGGGCGATATAATCTTTACGCAAAGGCCATCCTATCCAACTTTCGGGCATTAAAATACGTCTCAGACGCGGATGATTATCATAAGAGATTCCCAACATATCATAAGATTCCTTTTCTTGAAAATCCGCACTTTTCCAAACCCAGAAAATCGAAGGAATTCTGGGATTTTTTCTTGAGACAAATATTTTAATGCATACCTCTTCGGGCTGATCTATATCATACTCTATTCTCGTAAGATGATATACACTAGCTAATAGTCCTCCTGGGGCTACATCATAGGCACATTGAGAACGTAGATAATTGTAACCATATACATATAAAATGACAGCAATGGAGTGCCAATCCTCGGGTTTTATTTGTAAAGTCTCTATTCCTTGGTAATCGAAACCCAATGATCTATGAATCAGTCCATGTTTGACCAGCCAAGAAGACAAACGACCTTGCATTTTTTTACTTCTCCTGAATTTTTTATGAATTTGGTATTAGTATTTCCTATTTACATTACGATAAAATTTTAAAAAATGGAATTGCTAGTTATTTTATTATTTTATTTTAAACAAAAGGATCCTCCCCAGTTCAGTGCTTCATGCGAGGATACTGAACTTTTTTTTATTTAAAGAATGTGTCAGACGGTATTTCTGAAGTAGATGGCAGTTGATAAAAAAATTCTTGACCATAACTGCTCGTATGAGTACTGCATCCAACATGAAACTTGTGGTTGGTAGTAAAACATCTATTCTCTCGTTTAGAACGCAATTGATCTTCATAGATTTCTCGGGATATTTTCTTACGAAGTTTTGTTATAGCATCTATAATGGCCTCCGGTTTAGGTGGACAACCCGGCAAATAGACATCCACAGGAATTAGTTTATCTACGCCCCGAACAGTACTATAAGAATCGGTACTGAACATCCCCCCCGTAATTGTACAGGCTCCCATAGCAATAACATATTTTGGTTCGGGCATTTGTTCATATAATCGAACTAAAGAAGGAGCCATTTTCATAGTTACCGTGCCCGCTGTTAAAATTAGGTCGGCCTGCCTGGGACTCGATCGTGGTACTAGTCCATAACGATCAAAGTCGAATCGTGATCCTATTAATGAAGCAAATTCAATGAAGCAACAACTGGTACCATAAAGAAGTGGCCATAAACTGGATAATCTTGACCAATTTGAAAGATCATTTAATGTAGTTGAAATAACTGAATTTTTTGTTGTTTGATCAAGTAAGGGAAACTCAATGGAATTCATAATTGTCTCAATATTTTTTTTTAATTGTCTAAATAGTCAAGAATTAAGACCATTCTAATGCCCCCTTTCGCCATGCATAAACTGAACCAACAATTAGGATAAGCACGAATATCAAAGCTTCTATAAATACTGATACTCCTAATACATCGAAACTCATTGCCCATGGATAAAGAAAAACTGTTTCAACATCAAAAACAACAAAAATGAGAGCAAACATATAATAACGGATTCTAAATTGTAACCAAGCATCGCCTATTGGTTCTATTCCCGATTCATAACTAGAAAGTTTTTCAGGTCCTTTGCTAATCGGGGCTAAAATTCCAGAAATTAGAAATGCCAAAATTGGAATAAAACTTGATATTATTAGAAATGTCCAAAAAATATCATATTCGTAAAGCAGAAACATAAACGTACTCCTCTGAGTGTGGAAAATATACCGTATTAGTATTAATTATTAGTCTAAAGTTTAATTTTTTTTAGACTAGTATCTGAATATACTAATATTAGTATTATTCTATCGAATATTAATATGTTCGGATAGAAATTTACAAATTCTTTCTATTCTATTATTATTTAGTATTTAGTAATAGTATTCGTAATAGTGTTAGTAATGAGAGATATTCGATCATAAATATTATTAGTATCTGAAATATTATTTGTATCTGTAGGAATATTAGGGCTATACGGACTCGAACCGTAGACCTTCTCGGTAAAACAAATCAAACTAATTATTATCCAAATGATTTGAATTGTTTTAAAAACCCAACGTGCATTTTTTTTTTGCATTGAGCTTTTTCATTAACTGATAGAAATTTCAGTTAGTCCACCAACTTTTTTCTTCACAGAAAGAATAAAGAGATGATTCCTTATGCTCTTATTTTTTTATTTGGATTACAATTTAAGAGCACTACCAAGGTGTTTCAAAGAAGGATTATCTTGACGTAGGTCTGCTTCTGGCCTAGATCAACTTAAGTTAAATGGACTCTCTATCTACCTATTAAAATAAAATGAAAATATAGGAAATGACACTTCATACACCTTAAAGTTCATAAGATAGGAAGAATGGATAATTTTTTTGAGGCCCCTATGCCCATTATGCCTAGCATTGATGAGAAATGGGTATTCACCTTATCAATATCTCAAATCAATGATGGATTCTATTTTATGGCTAAACCCTTTGTCAGGCTATTGTTCTCTTTTTTTGTTCCTTAAAATGGAGTAAGACATCGATTTATTACTATAAGATAAACTCTTTTGATTCCAAGATGGACTCCTCTGAAAAAACATTGGCGCTCGTGTAAACGAGGTGCTCTACCTAACTGAGCTATAGCCCTTGTGCTTTTGATACATATTTTATCATAGTATGCAGATAATTTCTTTCTTGTCAAGATTAATATTTAGATGATTCAATCCCTTGGATTGATATTGCGTCGGTATTGCTTACAAAAAATATTACATTTATAATAAATTGATCTGATAGATACCATCCATTTTTTGGGGGGTGATAAATGACCTACTTAACTCAGTGGTTAGAGTATTGCTTTCATACGGCGGGAGTCATTGGTTCAAATCCAATAGTAGGTAAGGTATAGTTAGAACTTATTAGATACCATTGACTCTGATATCTAATAAGTTTTTCTACTCATCTTTTTATTTATTTTCTATCTTTTTTGACTGTTTCATTTTCCATTTTTTAAATTATTCGGATATTCGGGCGCATCCACTTGTTACGAAATCGCATTGATAGCCTCTACTCGTGTCCTAGCTCGTCTAAGAGCTAGATTTGCTTCAATTGTTTGTCTCTTCCCATCAGCCTTATTCAAATTAGTTTCTGCTATTTCAAGAGTTTGCTGTGCTTCTTGCGGATCAATGTCACTACCCTTCTCCGCATCATTTACTAAAACAGTGATCTGATTATTGTTTATTCGAGCAAAACCGCCCATCAGAGCCATCGTTATCCATTGGTCTTTAAGGCGTATTTTCAAAATACCTATATCTACAGCTGAGGCATAAGGCGCATGATTTGGTAATACTCCAATTTGTCCGCTATTAGTAGGTAAAATGATTCCATTCACTTCGGCATCCCAAACAATTCGATTGGGGGTCAGTACACAAAGATTTAAAGTCATTTATTCAAATTGCTCTCCATTTCTAAGTTCGTAGCCTTCGCAGTAGCTTCATCGATATTACCTACCAAATAAAAGGCTTGTTCAGGAAGACCATCTAATTCTCCAGAAAGAATCAATTTAAACCCTCTAATTGTTTCTGCTAGACCAACATATTTCCCTGGCGAACCGGTAAAAACTTCTGCTACGAAAAATGGTTGTGATAAGAAACGCTCAATTTTTCGTGCTCTTGCTACGGTTAATCGATCTTCTTCGGATAATTCGTCTAAGCCAAGGATAGCTATAATGTCCTGAAGTTCTTTGTAACGTTGTAAAGTTTGTTTAACTCTTTGTGCAGTCTCATAATGTTCTTCACCAACGATTCGAGGTTGTAGCATAGTTGATGTTGAATCTAAAGGATCTACTGCTGGATAGATACCTTTAGCCGCTAATCCTCTTGATAGTACAGTAGTAGCATCTAAATGTGCAAATGTCGTGGCAGGGGCAGGATCAGTTAAATCGTCTGCGGGTACATAAACTGCTTGGATAGAAGTTATGGACCCCTCTTTGGTAGAAGTAATTCTTTCTTGTAAAGAACCCATTTCAGTACTAAGAGTGGGTTGATAACCCACAGCAGAGGGCATTCGACCTAATAGGGCAGATACTTCAGATCCTGCTTGGACAAAGCGGAAGATATTATCGATAAATAGAAGTACGTCTTGCTCATTGACATCTCGAAAATATTCTGCCATAGTTAGGGCAGTTAAACCTACTCTCATACGAGCTCCCGGCGGTTCATTCATTTGACCATATACTAAAGCTACTTTGGATTCCGCAATATTTTGTTCATTAATTACTCCGGATTCTTTCATTTCCATATAAAGATCATTTCCCTCACGAGTACGCTCACCTACTCCGCCAAATACAGATACACCTCCATGAGCTTTGGCAATGTTATTTATCAATTCCATAATGAGTACTGTTTTACCCACTCCAGCTCCGCCGAAAAGTCCTATTTTTCCTCCACGGCGATAAGGAGCTAAAAGATCTACTACTTTTATTCCTGTTTCAAAAATAGATAATTTTGTATCTAATTGGATAAAGGCCGGTGCAGATCTATGAATGGGAGATGTTGTGCGAGTATCTACAGGACCCA
>Ga0157362_1000373_pt1 | contig 14977 bp, 14 predicted proteins | sample AttlaeALBM3_FD_111480 | JGI IMG/M metagenome (GOLD analysis project Ga0157362, IMG submission 111480) | Fungus gardens microbial communities from leaf cutter ant in Ribeirão Preto, State of São Paulo, Brazil - Atta laevigata ALBM3 | ecosystem: Host-associated > Fungi > Mycelium > Unclassified ... | reverse complement strand
GGTGCGCGGCCTGAAGGTGAGCGCCGCGGAATTGGCCGACTACGTCGAGCGGGTGCTGCGCCGTTTCCTCGCCGGTAGGAGCGACGGTGAGTCGTTCGCCGCCTGGACGGCGCGGGCCGAGGAAGCCGAACTGTCGTGACACGGGTATCGCCGTGAGTGAGCGCAGCGAGCGAACCATCGACGCCATTGGCCGTGGCGGGAGCGTAGGCCAATGAACGAGCGGGCGGTGCCGTTCCACTGCCCGTATTGCGCCGAGGAGGACCTGCGCCCGCTGGTCGAACATGGGCAATGGCTGTGTGGAAGTTGCCGGCGCGTTTTTGCGTTGCGTTTTCTGGGAATGGAGGTGTCGACATGACCGCACCAGTCCGCATCGCGCCGGGCTCGGCGCCGGCGCGCAAGCGCGACACCAGGTGGGCCACCCCGACTCGGACGATTGCCGAGCGTGCCGGTGTGGAGCTGGAGGACGCCACTGCGTCGGAGATCATTCGGTGGGCCGCGGACACCTTCGGCGACCGGCTGGCCGTCACCTCATCGATGGCCGACGCCGTGGTGCTGCACCTGGCCTCCCGCGTCAAACCCGGCATCGACGTGTTGTTCCTCGACACCGGTTACCACTTCGCCGAGACGATCGGCACCCGCGACGCGGTCTCCGCGGTGTACGACGTGAACGTCATCAACATCACGCCCACCCTCTCGGTGGCCGGTCAGGATGCGGCGTTCGGCAAGGACCTGTTCGCCCGCGATTCGGACCGCTGCTGCGCGATGCGCAAGGTCGCGCCGCTCAATGCCGCCATGCGCGAGTATGACGCCTGGATCACGGGCCTGCGCCGCGATGAGACCCCCGCCCGGGCGGACACCCCGGTGGTGTCGTGGGACGCGACGCGGCAGAAGGTCAAGGTCTGTCCGATCGCGCGGTGGACCGAGGACGACGTGGACGCCTACGTGGCAGCGCACGGGATCCTGCTCAACCCGCTGCTGCTGGACGGCTACGCCTCGATCGGGTGCCGTCCGTGCACCCGGCGCACACTCGAGGGCGAGGACGCCCGCGCGGGCCGCTGGGCGGGCAGCTCGAAGACCGAGTGCGGGCTGCACACGTGACGGAGAATCAGCTGACGGATCGGCAGGGGCCCGCACCGGGACCGACCACCGGGCGCGGTGCCACCGTGTGGCTCACCGGCCTGCCCAGCGCCGGCAAGTCCAGCATCGCGCGTGCCGTGGCCGCGCGGCTGATCGTCGACGGGCATCGCGTCGAGGTGCTCGACGGCGACGAGATCCGCACCGAGCTGACCGCGGACCTGGGCTTCTCGCGCGCCGATCGGATAACAAACGTTCGCCGGATAGGGCTGGTGGCCGCGCTGCTCGCCCGCAACGGGGTGAAGGTGCTGGTGCCGGTGATCGCCCCGTACGCGGTCAGCCGCGACGCGGTCCGGGCGCGGCACGCGATCGACGGCACCCCGTTCCTGGAGGTGTACATCGCCACTCCGCTGGAGGAGTGTGCGACCCGCGACGTCAAGGGCCTCTATGCCAGGCAGCGCGCCGGCGAGTTCAGCGGGCTGACCGGGGTGGACGACCCCTACGAGGTCCCCGAGCGACCGGAGCTGCGACTGGACACCAGCGGGCACAGCCTGGATCAGAGCGTTGACGCGGTCCTGGAGCTATTGGTCGAACACCGTCTCATCTGATTGGTCATCAGAAAGTTGAGATGTCCAGCAGGCCGTAGCTGCGGTGATCGGGGGCGGACGTGACAAACCAATCGGTCGACGCGGCGCTCACCAGCGCGGCGCGCACCAGGGCCGGCGTGGCCAGCGGATGCGCGGCGCGGTACAGCGCAACCGCCCCGGCCACGTGGGCGGCGGCCTGCGAGCTGCCCGACAGCGTGGCGTAGCCGCTGTTCAACCAGGTTGAGCGGATGCACACCCCGGGCGCGATAAGTGCCAGCGCCGCCCCGTAGTTGGAGAAGGTCGCGAACCGGTCGTCCTCCCCGCCGGGACATTCTTTCGGCGGTTGGGCGAGGCCGCCGGGGCGCCCGTCGTAGTCGGCCAACGCTCCGACGGTGATCACCTCGGGAAAGGACGCCGGGCTGTACTCGGAGGCGTCGGCGGAGTCATTGCCCGCGGCCACCGTGTAGACCACCCCGGCCGCCACCGACTTGCAGATCGCCTCGTGCAGGGCGCCGTCGGAGCAGCCGCGGTCGACGTCACGACCGATCAGGCTCATGTTCGCGACCTTGATCGTCGCGGCGTGCGCGGTAACCCAGTCGACACCGCAGGTCAGCGTCGCGAGGCTGCCGTCCCCGGCGGCATCGAGCACCCGCACCGCCCAGACCCGGGCGCCCGGCGCGACCCCGCCGACGCCGTGGCCGTTGTCGCGCGCCGCGGCCACGCCGGCGATGTGCGTGCCGTGTCCCCGCTCGTCGTTGTAGGAGTCGGTGCCCGGCACACAGTCGACCCCGCCGGCCACGTTCAGATCCGGGTGGCTCAGCTCGATGCCGGTGTCCAGGACCGCGACGTCGGAATTGACCACGGACGTGCCGCTACCTGCCCGGGTCGAACTGGCCGGGCCGCGGATTCGCTGCACCCCGGTCGGGACGTTCTGCGAGCTGCCCCGGACGCCTTCGGAGTCCGACCGGAACACGCGGTCCGGGGTGACGTGGGCGACCCGCGGGTCGGAACCGACGCGGCGGGCCACGGCCGCCGACATGCGGCCGGTGTAGCCGGACAGGGCGCTGCGCAGGATGTGTTGGACGCGCACCCCCAACCTGGCGTGCTCGGCCGCAACCGCGGCCGGATCCCCCGCGCGGAGCGCGACCAGGTAGGAACCGGGAATGACCGCGCCGATGGCCAAACCGGACAGGCCCAGCTGGCCCCGCCGGCCGCCGGCGACGGCCGCCCCCGGGGCGGGCAACGTCAGGGCCACAAGCACCGAGAGCACTGCCAGAACCGCGACCCGGCGGTCGTGGCGGGCCCTCCCCAAGATCGAAACCCCCTCCGCGGGATGACACCCGATTGCTCGTGCGCGGGGAGATTATCCCGTTCGCCGTCCTCGGAGGGCGATTTGTCGGTTTCGCGTGGCGCAGGCGCGGCAGTCGGACCCCGTGGGTGTCAGACTCCCGCCGCCCGGGACGCTCGATCGATGCAGTGGTACCCGATCTGGCCGCCGGCCACGCCCCCCGTAGCCCTGGATCTCGAGGCCGCGGCGCGCGCTTACGCCTATCCCCCCGACCCTCCCGACGACTGGTGGCTGCGCGCGAACATGGTCAGCACCGCCGACGGCGCTGCGGTCGGGCCGGACGGGATCACGCGGCGAATATCCTCGGATGCGGACCGGGACCTGCTCGCCCTGTTGCGCGCGCTGGCCGACGTGGTGGTGGTCGGGTACTCGACCGCGCGGATCGAGGGCTACGGTCCGGAACGGGTCCGGCCGGAACACCTTCGCCTCCGCAAGGACGCCGGTCAGCCGCCCGCGGCGGCCATCGCCGTGGTGTCGTCGAGCCTGAACATCGACCTCGACGCCCCGCTGTTCACCGAGGCGGAGAACCGGACGATCCTTCTGACGACGTCGGACGCGCCGGCGGAGCGACTGCGGGAGGCGAGCAGGCGATCGACGGTCGATGTGGCGATCGCCGGCACGGGTCGGGTCGACCCGGTGGCCGCGGTCGCCGCGCTGGTCGAACGCGGCCATCGCCGGTTGCTGTGTGAGGGCGGTCCGCGCTGGCTGACCAGCGTCGTGGCGGCCGGGGCCCTGGACGAGCTGTGCCTGACGATCAGCCCGCTGCTGCTCGGTGGCGGCGAGTTCCGGATGCTCGGGCCGGCCCCGCTGGCCGACCCGCACCGGATGCGGCTGGCCGGGATCTGCTCCGACGGCGAGAGCCTGTTCGTGCGTTACTTGCTCGGCAACCGTCCGGCGAACACCTCGTCGAGGTCGAACGACACGGGCTCCTCCAGCTGGGCGTAGGTGCACGTGGCCGGATCACGGTCGGGGCGCCAACGCACGAACTGCGCGGTGTGACGGAACCGGACGCCCTCCATGTGGTCGTAGCGCACCTCGACCACCAGTTCCGGGCGCAGCGGTGTGAACGAGAGGTCCTTGCCCGCGTTCCAACGGCTGGTCTCACCCTCCCGCGGGGTTCGGGTACCGGCCTCCTGCTCCCCCCATGCCCAGGGATGGCCGTCGAAGTCGGTGACGTAGTCCTGCAACAGCTTGAACAGCTCGCGGCGCTGCGCCAGCGGGAAGGCGCCGATCACCCCGACGCTGGCCAGTCGGCCGTCGTCGGTGTACAGACCGAGCAGCAACGAGCCGATCGTCTCGGGGCCGGACTTGTGGATGCGGTAGCCGGCTACGACGCAGTCGGCGGTGCGCTCGTGCTTGATCTTGAACATGGTTCGCTTGTCCGGGCTGTACACCCCGCTCAGCGGCTTCGCCATCACCCCGTCCAGCCCCGCACCTTCGAACCGGGAGAACCAGTCGGCCGCCACCGTGGCATCGGTGGTCGTCGGGGTCAGGTGGATGGGCGCCTCGACATCTGACAGCGCGTCGGCCAGGATCTCCCGGCGCACGGCAAACTGATGCTCCATCAGGTTGTCCCGGCCCAGAGCCAGCGCATCGAAGGCCACGAACCGCGCCGGTGTGGTCGCCGCCAGGAGGTTCACCCGGCTTTGGGCCGGATGAATGCGTTGCTGCAATGCCTCGAAGTCCAGCCGAACCCTGCCGGGGTCGGGTACCACGATCTCCCCGTCGAGCACGCACCGCTCGGGCAGTTGGGCCAGGAACGCGGTCACCAGCTCGGGGAAATAGCGCGTCATCGGGCGGGTGTTACGGCTGCCGATCTCCACCTGATCACGATCGCGGAACACGATCGCGCGGAAGCCGTCCCACTTCGGCTCGTAACCGAGCTCACCGCGCGGGATCTCGGCAACCGCCTTGGCGAGCATGGGAAGCACCGGTGGCATCACGGGAAGGTCCATGCGCCCATCCTGCCCGTCCGGACGGACCGGCCCCTTCATGCGGGCGGCGGGGAAATCATCGCCCAACGCGGCCGCCGCTGCGCGGCGGCGCCACACCCGGGGGACATACTGGACGCGGCGGGGGCGCGCTCCCGGCAGGCTCGTGACTTTCGACCCGGGAGGGCCGCAGGTGCATCGGATTGGGCTTCGCCTGGGTGTCGTCGGGCTGGTCGTGCTCACCGCGGCCGCCATCGTGCCGATCCGGTCCGCCGCGCAGCACCGTCCGTCGGGCCCGGCCGGTGAGTACGTGGTCCTCTATCGGAACCCACACGCCGGGGCGGCGGCTCGCGCGGCGATCGCGGCCGCCGGTGGCCGGGTGCTGCGCGAGAACCGCGGCATCGGAACCGCGCTGGTCCGCACCGCCAATCCGGCCTTCGCCTCCGACGTTGGCCGCGGCGGCGCTGTGCTCGGTGCGGCGCACAACCGACCGATCGGGCACCTGCCGTCGCCGCGCCCGGACCGGGAGCTGATCGAGCGGCTGTCCCCGACCGACCGCGCGCTGGCGTTGCCCGGGTTGGGCGCCCGCCGGGTGAGTCCACCCGCGGACTTCGTCCTCCCACGGCAGCGCCCGGCCGCGGGCGAGATCCGTCCGGAACCGTTGGCGGGCCGCCAATGGGACATGGCGATGATGGAGGCCACCGCCACCGGGTCCTATGCCACCGAGCTCGGCGACCGGCGGGTGCGGGTTGGGGTCATCGACACCGGCGTCGACGGCACCCACCCCGACATCGCGCCCAACTTCGACGTCGCCGACTCGCGCAACTTCGTCACCGACCTCCCGGACACGGACGGTCCCTGCCCGGAGCCGAGCTGCAAGGACCCCGTCGGCGTGGACCACAACGGCCACGGCACCCACGTCGCGTCGACGATCGCGGCCCCGATCAATGGGATCGGCATCTCCGGCGTGGCGCCAAACGTCCGGATCGTGAGCATCCGGGCGGGTCAGAACTCCGGCTTCTTCCTGCTCCAGCCGGTACTGGACGCGTTGACCTACGCCGCCGACGCCGGCATGAACGTGGTCAACCTGAGCTTCTACGTCGATCCGTGGCTCTACAACTGCCCGAACAACCCGGCTGACAACGCCCAGGCGCAGACCGAGCAGCGCACGGTGGTCGAGGCGGTGCAGCGCGCGGTTTCCTATGCCCGCGACCACAGCGTCACCGTCGTGGGCGCCCTCGGCAACGAGAGCGCCGACCTCGACCACATCACCGAGGACTCCAAGAGCCCCGACTTCCCGGCGGGGAAGGCCTATCCGCGCAAGATCGACTCGAACTGCCTGACCGTGCCGACCGAGACCGACGGCGTGATCTCGATCGGGGCGCTGGGCCCGAGCGGGCGGAAGGCGTACTACTCCAACTACAGCCTGAAATACAACCGGTTCTCCGCCCCCGGCGGCGACGCCTACGACACCGTCGACGCCAAGGTCGACCCCACGGCGCAGATCCTGGGCGCCTACCCGGCGAGCATCGCCCGCGCGTCCGGCGACGTGGACGCCGACGGGAAGACGACCACCCCGTTTGTGATCCGCGACTGCGAGAAGAACGTCTGCGCCTACTACCAGTATCTGCAGGGCACGTCCATGGCCGCGCCGCACGCGGCGGGGGTGGCCGCGCTCGCGGTGAGCCGATTCGGCACCCCGGTCGGCGACCGGCTGGTGCTCGACCCCCGGATCGTCGAGATGTTGATGGCTGCGGGGGCCGACCGGCATGGATGCCCCCGGCCGGCGGCGTATCGCTACACGATGATCGGCGCCGAGGGCAAGAAGTCGTTCACCCATGTGTGCACGGAGCGACTCGACACCAACAGCTTCTACGGCTTGGGCATGGTCAGCGCGGGCGGCCTGGTGCTGCTGCCGAAACTGACCCCGCCGGAGCTGACCCCCGGGCCCGAGCCATCCGCCCCGCCCACGCCGGCCCCAACCGGCCCGCCGACGCCCGCTCCGACTGCGGCCCCGACCGGCCCACCGACGCCCGAGCCGACCGCGGCCCCGACCCCTGTGCTGACGCCACGTCCGACTCCGGCCCCAACCCCTGTGCCGACGCCACGTCCGACTCCGGCCCCGACCGGCCCACCGACGCCCGCACCGACCGCGGCTCCGACCCCTGTGCCGACGCCACGTCCGACTCCGGCCCGGACGGGGCCGCCCACACCGCGTCCGACAGCGACCCCGTCGGCCACACCGTCGAGCGGGCCGACCGGGGAGCCCGCGGGTGGCGGCGGGAATGGCCCGGCCGACGCGCCCGCTCCCTCCGCGGCTCCGGCGCCCACCCCGGCGCCGGAAGCCGGCCGCCGCGGCTGACCAGTCGTCAGTCCGGCTCGTCGGTTCGGGCCCGACTCGGCTGCACCCTCCGCGGCTCACCCGGCATCTTTGGGTACTCGGGCGGATAGGGCATGTCCCCCAGCCCGCGGTCGCGCTCGTCGCGGGCGTACCACTCCAGCAATGGGGTGAGGTCGTGGGTGACCTCGTCGATCGCGGTGTGCGGATCGCCGAGCTCGGCAAATCGGCTCGGCATGGTGCGGACGGTGAAGTCGTCCGGCTGACAGGCCGTCAGTTCCTCCCAGGCGACCGGTGCGGACACCGGCGCGTGCGCGTGCGGTCGCACCGAGTAGGCCGAGGCGATGGTGCGGTCGCGGGCGTTCTGGTTGTAGTCGACGAACACCGTCTCGCCCCGCTCCTCCTTCCACCACTTGGTGGTGACCCGCCCCGGCATGCGGCGTTCGAGTTCCCGGCCGAAGGCAATCGCCGCGTGCCTGACGTCGGTGAAGGTCCAGCGGGGCTCGATGCGGACGTAGATGTGCACACCGCGTCCACCGGAGGTCTTCGGGAAGCCGACCCAGCCCAGGTCCGCGAGCGTCTCCCGGGCGCACCCGGCGACCTCCACCGCGTCCGTGAAATCTGTTCCCGGTTGGGGATCCAGGTCGATGCGCAGCTCGTCCGGGTGGTCGACATCGTCGCGGCGTACCGGCCACGGATGGAAGGTGATCGTTCCCAGGTTCGCGCACCACGCGACGACCGCGGTTTCCGTCGGGCAGATCTCATCGGCGGTCCGCCCGCTGGGGAAGGCAATTTCGGCGGTGCGCACCCAGGCCGGGGCGCGCGCAGGCACTCGCTTCTGGAAGAAGGCGTCGCCGCGCGGATCCGCCCGGGTCGCGCGCTTGGCCCCGTCGAACACCCCGCCCGGCCACCGCTCGAGCGTGGTGGGGCGCTCGGCGAGGGCGCGGAGAATGCCCGGCCCGACCGCCAGGTAGTACTCGACCAGCTCCAGCTTGGTGATGCCGACCGCCGGGAAGTAGACCTTCTCGGGGTTGGAGACGCGGACCGTGCGCTCCTCGACCGTGAGCTCCGTGTAGGGACTGGCCATGTCCACAGACGCTACCCGCGCGCCCGACGTTCCCCGGGCAATGCGCCCACCGGGCATGCCGGGCGCGGCCAACGGGTTGGATGTGGACATGACGAGCTACCCGATGCAGAAGTCCGAGAGCGAATGGCGCCAACAGCTCTCCCCGGCCGAATACCACGTGCTGCGCGAGTCAGGCACCGAGCGGCCCTGGTCCGGGGAGTATGTCGACACCAAGACGGTCGGGATCTACAGCTGTCGCGCCTGTGGGGCGGAGCTGTTCCGCTCGGAGACCAAGTTCGATAGCCATTGCGGCTGGCCGTCGTTCTACGATCCGGCCGATTCGGACGCGGTGGAGGAAATCGAGGACCGCTCCCACGGCATGCTGCGCACCGAGGTGCGCTGCCGGAACTGCGGTGGCCATCTCGGACACGTGTTCGCGGACTCTCCCGAGCAGCCGACCGGCCTCAGGTACTGCATCAACAGCCTGTCCATTCGGCTCGAACCGCAACACACGTAACACAGTTCCCGGGCGTCACGCTTTCGGCTGGTTACGCTGCCTTGATCGAACCGAGGGGGCAACGTGATCGCTTGGCGCCGGGCCAGATCGCTCACCCTGCTTCTCGCCGCGCTGGCGACGATTGTGTGCGTGCGCGCCGCGCTGCCGACCTCGTCGCACGCCGAGTCCACCACAGGTCCGGTTTGGGACCAGCAGAACGGGACCGGTTCGGTGTCGATCATGGTGTCGATATCCGGGCCGCAGGTGCTCGCGTCCCGGCAGACCGCCTGGGTGGGCACCGCGGTGCATCTGGCGGCCGATGGCGAGGCCATCGAGGGCACGACCGTGGTGCTCGACCGCAGGAACACCGGTACCTCGCAGTGGCTGGAGAGCGGCCGGGCGCTCACCGATGCCAGGGGTCGCGCGGTGTTCTCCGTCCCGGTGGTGAGCTCCACCGACTTCCGCACCCGGGCTCTGCCCGACCCGCACTACGCCCGGGCGTCCAGCGCAGTGATCACCGTCGTGACTCGGTGAGCGGGGCCCACCGGTTGCGGTTCACTCCCTGACCACCGAGCCGGGCTCGACGTCCGGCCGCAGTCCGCGCCATACCGGCGCCCGCAATCTCCCATCGCGGGTCCACTCAGTGAAGACGACCTCGCCGACGAGGTCCGGTCGGACCCACATCGCGTCGCGGGCGTCCGGACGCGGGATCGAGGTGCCGAACGGGTTCACACCCGAGGCGATACCACGCAGCCGAATGAGCAACTCCTCGCGCGCGGCCAACGTCAACCCGGTGCCCACCCGACCTGAGTAGACCAACTCCCCGCCGGGTTGGGGCAATCCCACCAGGATCGAGCCGAGCCCACCGGCGAGTCCGCCACGGCCCGGTCGCCAACCCCCGATCACGACCGCCTGGGTGGCGAAATGCTTGACCTTGATCCACGCCGGTGACCGACGTCCCGGCTCATACCGGGAGCTCAGCAGCTTCGCCACGACGCCCTCCAGGTGCGCGGTGCGACTGAGCTCCAGAGCCTCGGCGCCGCCCCCCGGCAGGTAGGCAGGCACCTGCCAGCGGGGCGAGTCGAGCCCCAGGTCCTCCAGGGCGGACCGGCGGAAGAGGTAGGCCTGACCGGTCAGGTCCCGACCGGCCAGCCGGAGCACGTCGAAGCCCAACCAGACGACCGGACGCTGCTCGGCGCCCCGACCTCGTTGTTGCAGCGCGGCGAAGCTCACCCGCCCCTGCTGGTCGAAGGCCACAACCTCGCCGTCCAGCACCGTATCCGCGGGCACGACCGCGGCGAGCCCCGCCAGATCGGGGAATCCGGTGGTGATGTCCCGGCCGCTGCGCGACCACACCCGCAACCCGCCGCCGGCCACCGTAACCAGGGCGCGCACGCCGTCCCACTTCATCTCGAAGCCGTACCGCTCTTCGACGGCCGGCGGCGGCAGCGTCCCGGCAGTCGCGAGCATCGGCCGTGGCGGCTCGGCCGAGGACTGGCCCCGAACCAACTGCGGCCGGTCGGCGATCTCAGGCGGGGGTGAGCGGCAGCAGTTTCCGGCCGGGTCGCTCACCCGCGGCATTGACGGTCGCCGTCAGCGTCGGCGCATTCAGGAAGGCCGCGTGGGAGCGGGCGACGCGTTCGGGGTCGACCGGGCCGTAGCGCGTGGTCCGCTGCCGGGTCGGGCGACCGATACCGGTGGCGATCTCCTCGATCTCGGCGGGGGTCTTGACCGAGCCGTACTCGGAGCCGGCCATCCGCGAGATCGTCTCCTCCATCAACGTCCCGCCCAGGTCGTTGACCCCAGCACGCAGCATCGCCCGGGTGCCGTCGACTCCGAGCTTCACCCACGAAGTCTGGACGTTGCTGATCCGCCCGTGCAGCAGCAGCCGGGCCATTGCGTGAACGGCGAGATTGTCCCGCGGCGTCGGGCCGGGACGGGCCACCCCGGCCAGGTAGATCGGCGCGCTGTGGTGGACGAAGGGCAGTGCCACGAACTCGGTGAAACCGCCGGTTTCGCCCTGCAGACGGGCCAACAGCTTCAGGTGCGCCACCCAGTGCGACGGGTTGTCGACGTGGCCGTACATCATCGTCGAGGACGAACGGATGCCCAGCGAGTGCGCGGTGGTGACCACCTCGATCCAGGCCGAGGTGGGCAACTTGCCCTTGGTGAGCACCCAGCGCACATCGTCGTCGAGGATCTCCGCGGCGGTGCCCGGAATGGTGTCCAGGCCGGCCTCCCGGGCGGCGAGCAGCCAGTCGCGTATCGACATGCCGGTGCGGGTGGCCCCGTTGACGACCTCCATCGGGCTGAACGCGTGCACGTGCATCTGCGGGACGCGTCGCTTGACCTCGGCGGCGATTTCGAAATAGGCAGTGCCGGGCAGGTCGGGATCGATGCCGGCCTGCATGCAGACCTCGGTGGCCCCGTACTCCCAGGCCTCGGCGGCCCGGTCGCCCACCTGGGCGAGCGAGAGCGTGTAGGCGTCGGCGTCAGTGCGGCGTTGGGCGAACGCGCAGAACCGGCAACCGGTGTAGCAGACGTTGGTGAAGTTGATGTTCCGGTTCACCACGTAGGTGACCTCATCGCCGACCACATCGGCCCGGATGCGATCGGCGAGGTCGATCAGCGCGGCCAGGGCTGGGCCCTCGGCCGTCATCAGAGCCAACGCCTGAGCATCCGTCAGGTCCGCGGGCGAGGACTCGGCGGCCCGCAGCGCCGCGGCCGCGTCCGCGTCGAGCCGCTCGGGGGCCGAGGCGATGCGCGCCGCTTCCTCGGCGACGGCCTCCCAGTCGCCGTAGGCGGCATCGAAGTCCGACCGCGTCACGGTCCGGCGGCCCTCGGTGTCGATGCCGGTGTGCAGATCGACACGTCCGGTGCCGCCCCAGTCCGGGTCCGGCTCCTGCCAGGGCAGGCCCACCGCGACCGGGCCGGGACGGGCCAGACCGCTGTCAGGGTCGGCCAGCGCGGCGACGTGCGGCACGATCCGCGGATCCAACCAGGGCTCGCCGAGGCGCACATACTCCGGATGCACGGTCAGCCGCTCGGCGAGGGTGAACCCGGCGGCCTCCGTTGCGCGGCGCAGGGTCTCCAGCGGCGGCCAGGGGCGCTCGGGGTTGACGTGATCCGGTGTCAGCGGCGAGACCCCGCCCCAGTCGTCGACCCCGGCCGCCAGCAGCGGCGCCAGATCCTCCGGCGCGGAAAGGTTCGGCGGGGCCTGCACCCTGGCCTTCGGCCCGAGCACCACCCGGGCGGTGGCGATCGCGGCCAGGTAGGTCTCGGATTCCGCGTCGGGCCAGGACCGCATCGCGGTGTCGGGCTTGGCGCGGAAGTTCTGAATGATGACTTCCTGGATGTGCCGGTAGGCCCGGGCGAGCTTGCGGATCGCGAACAGCGACTCCGCGAGCTCCTCCGACGTCTCGCCGATGCCGATCAGGACTCCGGTGGTGAACGGGATGTTGTGCCGACCGGCGTCCTCCAGTACCCGCAGCCGGACCGCGGGATCCTTGTCCGGGGAGCCGTAGTGCGCCCCACCCGGCTCGGTGAACAGCCGAGTGGCGGTGGTCTCCAGCATCATGCCCATGGAGGGCGCCACCGGCTTGAGCCGCGCAAGTTCCTGCCAGGACATCACGCCGGGGTTGAGGTGCGGCAGCAGCCCGGTCTCCTCGAGCACGCGGATCGCCAGAGCGCGCACGTAGTCCAGCGTGGATTCGTAACCGGCCGCCTCCAGCCACTCCCGGGCGACGTCCCAGCGATCCTCCGGCCGATCCCCCAGGGTGAACAGCGCCTCCTTGCAACCTGCCAGCGCGCCCGCGCGACAGATCTCCAGCACCTCGTCGATCGAGAGGTACGGGGCACGGCCCTCCGCGCGCAACTGACCGGGAGTCACCACAAACGTGCAGTAGTGGCAGCGGTCCCGGCACAACTTGGTGACCGGCACGAAAACCTTCGGCGAGAAGGTGACAATGCCGGGCCGGCCCGCGGCCAGGAGCCCCGCGTCGCGAACCCGGGCGGCGGTGGTCATCAAGTCGGCGAGGTCGTCACCACGGGCGGCCAGCAACACCCTGGCCTCGTCGACCGAGAGCGTGACGCCATCCCGGGCCCGGCGCAGTGCGCGGCGCATCTCGTTGGCGGTGACCGCCTGCGCTGCCGTGCTGGTCATCGGTCTCCCTCGTTCACCTGACCGGCCGGGGTGAGCCGCCCGCTGCGAGCACAACGTCGACAACGCCGACGGCATGCCCGGACGGGGCCGGCAATGTCTCCGCCGTCACCACCTGCGGACCGGTCGCCGCGATCGCCTCCGCCTGCTCGGCATCGGCCCTGTCGAGTACGAACACATCCAGCACATCACACAACAGGGCGGCTGCCGAGGTCGCGTTGTGCGCCAGGCCCGCACTATCCAGCAGGGCCGCCCGGCTCGCCGCGCGCCTGGCCTCGCCGGGATCGGTGATCGGGACGCCGGTCACGATGGGTGTGACCGCGACTACGCGGGCCGCAGTCTCGGCCAGCGCGGCGCGGATGCCCGGCACCGCCAGGATCGGTCCGATGCTGGCCAACGGGTTGCTCGGCCCGAGTACCACGACCTCGGCCGAGACAACGGCCTCCAGCAGGCCGGGCGCCGGGCGGGCGTATTCCGCGCCTCGGTATTCGATCGCGAGCACTCGATCGGTGGCCCCGCGCCGGACGTAGAACTCCTGATAGTGGAACGTGCCCGCCTCGGTCACCACGTGCGTTTCAACCTCGTCGTCGGTCATCGGCAACAATCGGGCGGCCAGTCCCGCGGCCGCGGCCAACTCGGCGGTGATCTGCGAGAGTGTCCGGCCCGCCCGGAGGGCACCGGTGCGGTAGAGGTGCGTGGCCAGGTCGGTGTCGCCGAGGTTGAACCAGGGATCCGCCCCGAGCCCGCGCAGGGCGTCCATGCACCGCCAACTCTCGCCCCGCAGACCCCAGCCGCGTTCCCAGTCCTGACGACCCGTCAGGGTGTAGAGCACCGTGTCGAGGTCCGGGCAGATGCGCAGCCCGTGCAGGCACAAATCGTCGCCGGTGTTGGCAACGATGGTGACCTCGCGCGGGTCGATGCGCTCGAGCAGGGCGCACCACAACCGTGCCGCTCCGATCCCCCCGCCGAGACCGACGATCACCGGCGGGCCCGCCTCGATCCGGAGCGCGGCAACATCACTACATCCAGTCGGGTCGCGGTGGTGTGAGCCGACGGCCGTTGGCGATGAAAAACGTGCGGATCACGTTGGCCCGGAACAGGACCTGGGAGGGCGAACCGCCCAGTGATTCGGCGAACGCGTTGGCCTGGTCGGTGTAGAAGCCCCGCTTGCGGTACTTGGCCGTGGCCTCGTCGAAGATGTCGGCCACCATCGTGTCCGGATCGCGGTCGACGAACTTGGAGAACTGCTCGAGCAGGTTCAACCGCAATTCCCGCTCGTCCGGGGTCAGGTCGTCGTCGAGGTGCTTGTCGAAGCGCTGCATCGCGGTGGATGCCATGAGGCTTGGGTCGGGCATGACCCTCCAATCGTTGGCCGCCGACAGCTTGCCGGCCCGGCCGTGCCCCCGTCGGTCCGGGACGAACCGACGGGGGCACACTCCGGGGGCGGTCCCCGCGGGGACCGCCGCTGATTTCTACTCGGGCAACCCGAACATCCCGGCCAGGGCGCGCAGCTCGGCCTTGCGCCAGGGCAGCGGGGCCTCGGCCTGAATCATCTTGGCGGCCGTGAGCTCCTCGACGACCTTCGGGTCCCGCTTCAGGGGATTGCCCCACGTGTCGGCGAAGTACATGTCACCGAAGTCCGGACGCGGCCGGGCACCGCCGGCCTCGGGGGCCTCGGCCGGATAGCCGACCAGCTGGATCTGCGTCGGGGTGCAGCTTTCCGGCATGTTGAACAGCTTGCGGATGTCCTCGCGCCGGCCGGTGATCAGGCTGGTGCCGAGTCCTTCGTCGACCGCTGCGAGAAGGGCCGCACCGACGGCCAGACCGCACTCGAACGAACTCAACCATTCCGCGAAGCGCGAGTCGGTCTGGGCGTTGACGTTGAAGTCCTGGGTCTTGAGCACCGTGTTGTCGATGAACTCCTCCGACCAGCCATAGCTGGTGGGCAGGGCATAGCGGCCCATGAGCTCCATCAGAT
>Ga0157362_1000372_pt1 | contig 14993 bp, 7 predicted proteins | sample AttlaeALBM3_FD_111480 | JGI IMG/M metagenome (GOLD analysis project Ga0157362, IMG submission 111480) | Fungus gardens microbial communities from leaf cutter ant in Ribeirão Preto, State of São Paulo, Brazil - Atta laevigata ALBM3 | ecosystem: Host-associated > Fungi > Mycelium > Unclassified ... | reverse complement strand
TTTATTACAGGAAAATTATCCTAAAATAAAAATGAAAGCAGTTGTATTCATAAAAGTTTTTTGTATTTTTCATTTCTCTCTTATGTATATTCACAAAGGACAATTACATCTGTCTTACCACATATCTTTGTCTAAATGTATTCTTACGTTGATAATAGTCATCAATAGCTAAAATCAATTATTTTTTATTACTTATATGTATCATATACTCACTACTGTATTCTAAGCATATTTCAATCTTAAGATGGACACATCCACGCATCCTGAACGAAATTTATTATTAACTTGAAACTGCCCCTTGTTTATTTTTTCGCCCGTGTAATGGGTCTTTTATACCATTGCTTTCAGCTGTCTTCTACCTTCATCATTTCGAGAACTTTGTGTCGCGGCTAATGCGCGCAAAAGTGCTTTACAAGTTATGGCTCTTAGAAAACTTACACTTATAACTTACGACCACTTCTTTAATCGTCAATATATTAAATTTTCTTCCATTCTTCGCGTAAATAAATATTCATAAATACATTTAGGGGAGCGACGACATGCGTGAAAGCTCTCTCGACTATCTTTCATTCTCTCTTTCACTCTCTTTCATTCTTTCTCTCTCATACTTACTCTCATTCTCGCTCTCGGGAAGAACGTGTCTCGCCAATTTCGCGAGAAACTACGAATTCGCCGAGAGATAATCACATTCTCGCACGTCCCCGCCCAAATTTCGATTTAAAATTTCTTCATGGCTTTTATCCAAAAATATATATACATATATACGGTCGGTGTATACGTAACGCTACATTCTTCAACGCTACAACGTACATCTTTACGAATTCGGGCCACAAATTTCACCAACAAACCGATTTACTAGATCACCATGCGTTTCTTTTTTTCTTTCGCTTCTTTACCATTGAATATCCATAATCACGCAAAGGAAAATTATTAACATTCGATCGTGATCACGCGGATTAATATTAACCGATGTTAACCCTTAATTTAATGAATGATAGTCATTCGTTAATTTGCGTTTGTTCGCGATTGACAGCACTCAATTTTCCCGACAATTGATAGGTTATAAGGCGTGTAAGCGGATTTCGCGGGACATATACACCAACTTGTCTGCTTCGTTTCGCTTTGTTTTTTTTCTTTTTGCTTCTTTATTGTTACACATCCATACGCATGCTACGAACTATTTAAAAAATTTGCTCTCGCACTTTCGTTCGTCCTTCTTCACTCGCTACGTTCGTTCTCTCTTTTTTTTCTGGATTTTCTCACTAGTTTTTTCGTACAAAACAAAATGACATCTTTTTGGCATTGGAAGAAAAAATACACTCTTTAACGTTTATCTCTTTCTTAATCCGCCTCTCTCCTTCCCTCCTCTTTTTCGCTAATTAATCCCTTTATGGATCAGATTTCGGGTTTCTTTTTCTTCCTTATACAGGGATCTACGCAACAACGTCGAAGAATCGCGCAAGTATCTCATTTAGTTTTATTAAACAAATTAAAACATTCTTTGAAAGAAATATTTAGCTTTATTTTGACAGATTTACGCCAGCCAATGAGAAATATCACCATTATTGAAATACCATCGTAATCGTTGCGTATCAGCCTGTATTTCGGACAGTTCATTATTTCACTCTTCGTGATAATATTGATTATTGTTATTACAAACGCCTCGCTTAATTATTTAATACTATTTTGGCATCGTCGAACTGTATAATTTTCGAGTTTCCGCTTTATAAAAAAGTTTCTTTTTTCCTTCAGCAAGAATAACGCATCTCTTAGGATGTACTTATAAACAGGTTGGAAGTTTCGTACGATGGTGCATTACGTGACTAAGTATACATTTTCGGAAGTCGATGTGGAATTTTGATTTCTTTTCACGATTGCACGCGGTTGCATCGGACGTCGCGAGAACTCAAGTTCCTTATCGCATTCTCAGCGATCGATTCATCAAGTCGTAACGTGGCTCGTGATTCGATTTTCGTCGCGCGAGAGAGAAAGAGAAAGACTAAGGATGCAAGCTTTCCAGCAAGAGACACAGATGACACAGTGTATCACAGTGAAGCATTACATCCTTGTTACCAATGTTAAACGAAGATGATTACTTTGTCACGCTGTATCGCTTGGTGGGAAGCACCGAAAAAAAAATTCCTTGTTATTGTGCGAAGAATAAATCTTGAAACACCCGCGACGTCCGCTGGATCCGAGAATGATCATCACGAAACGCTTAATTAATTGTAACTTGGACAAAGGCGCCTCGTTTTATTGTATTGTCATTTCTGGCGGAATACGAGGAGGACAATAGCATCTCGCTACATACATTAAGAAAAAAAGGAAAGGAGAGAAAAAGCCATGCGGGGGGGAGCCCGATGCTATTCTACATTGTACTCTCACTACCGTCCTTGCTGCTCTTATCTAGAAAAATGGATCGGTGTATCGAGCGGTGTGCTTAAGCAAAAGAAACGAGTCACGCCCGAAATTATCTCGTCCCGTTTTACTGTATCTATCACGTGTCTATCACGTGAAGAGAAGAAGTTGTAGCGAACTCAGGGAGAACAAAGATACGTTCTTTTTTTATTTATATTTCTCATTAAGAGGAAATTAGCATATTGAATTCGATACCAGACGTGTTGCGACTTTTTCGTACGTCTGGATGGATGGCCTAATTTTCCTTGACAAATTTTTAATTTACTCAGTTATATAAAAATTCCTCGTTTTATTTATTTGTCTTCAGTAGATTTTACCCTGAACTTTATGAAACTGCGCGAACCGAGAGACAATAAATTCGAGATAAAATAAACGGGAAAATCAAAAGAGGACTACTTTTTTTTATCCTCGCCGATTTGTGAGGCCGTTCCGAGTAATACGAGCAAAAAATCGACGTGACGTATTGAAATTTTTTTACGTGTTATAATAGAAAACATCGATCGATCGGTGCATGGGAAGTCAGACAATCTCAACCGAAAGTCGAACCGCCAGCTTGCCGAAAATAGAAAAAACGGTACAGTACCGTGTTCTCAAACTTAATTAATAAATATATAATATACATTAAATTAAATTACATTACTAATTATTACTGTTGCCGATATTATTATTATTATTATCATTATTATTATTATTATCACTATTACTATTACATGCGATAACTAATGAATGATAATATATTAATGATTCCTATAATACTCCAGTAGGCGAGGGTTGGTCGCGTCTTGCTTCTTTCTTTTTTCATTCCACCGATTTGCGGACGCAAAAGAAAAGGGACTCGACTCGGTGAACACGAACCAAAATCAAAAACTCGCCCTTAATTCACTCTTCGTTATGAATTAAAATAGAAATTTTGCGTCTTAAAAATCGTACTACGCTTATTTAAAGAATCGCAGATATAGCGAAAATAAATAAATAAGTGGACCTCCTCGGTTACTAATCCTGCTGGGAGTTCTGCTCGCCTCGATCAGTTTTCCCCGATCAGTTCTCCGCGACAGTGTATCTTTATTTACGTACAACTCAGTTATCGCTGAAGGCAAATGATGAATTTCGCGGCAACGAGAGCTGTTCTTCGGAAAGTTTTACTGTTCTATTTATTGACTCTTGACATTGTATTATTGATTAAATCCTTACGCTCACTTAGCCCAACGTCACATTCGAGGAAAGCACCCTTTAAACTCTGCCATCAAGTGGTGATATTCCAGGCTTTGATAAAGAAACTTGGTGAATCCTCGTACCAATTCTTTTCGGAAGAGACCCGAATTCTGAATGAAAGTGAAGAAAAAAAATATGGAAAATATGAAGACAAAGAAGACGTGAAACTCTGATCACAATTAATATTATTAGGAGTAATTAACGACAATGGAATGTACATCGCGATAATCTAACGAGAGCATAATGAAACTGATAGAAAAAACAGTGTATCTCTGATCTTCATTCAGGATTTCTTCCGGATTTGGAAACTTTTATGAATCAGAAGCAAATGCCTGGATATGTCACATCAAGAAGCACCAATCTATCGTATCGAGATCCTCCGAGAAAGTCTCCATGATGACAATGGACATTTGATCCATCGGAAAGCGCTCTGCCAGAGGCCACGTCGATTAGCCCTGAATGTTAAAGAAAATTATCAGCAGGATCCTGTTGCCGAGCTTCGTGCTGCTCGCAACAGGCTTAGACTAAAAGACGATTAATATATATAAATAAGATTGAGGACAATAGAGAAGATAATGGATAAAATTACAAATCGAATCTTTTCGTTTCTACTAGTTCAATAATAATCCGTCGAATCTCAGAAAACCGATCGAATTCCTTTTTGTCGCACCGAATCGATTGACCTCTCGACTACTTTTTTTTCGTTTTGATGAGATATTAAATATGAATGTCATTATTAAAATCCGTATTAAAAAATTAATTTTTAATTTTTTAAATTGTACGAAAAATTAATTCACACAACCATCATCCTAATAAATTTACTAAATTTTATTGAATAACGTCAAATTTTGTTGCAAACGACAAGCTAGCATAAAATCGCATTATTAACTAATTGTTCGAATAAAAAGGATCAAACAAGGTGGAGCAAGCAATAAGGGAAGAACGTCAAGAACTGACAACACCTGGCGTATCCAGCATATACCGCCGACCATTAGATACACCTCTACCTACGCGTCACGTGATTGTTAGATAAATGCTTTGTACTCAGCCGACCCGAAGGGCGCATGGTTAGTATTATATCGCATGCCACTTGAATTAATCGTACTTAGTACTTAGCTATGATGAGTACAAACACGTAAATAAATACGAGAATAAGAAGCGAAATGTACAAAGGCTAGAAATCAGAGATATACATTACATATCATTTAATTAATTTAAAGATTTGAGATCATTGTGTTGTGTGTCGTCGTCTGGATTTTTTTTAGGATTGTGCTTGGACTTTCGCGAAAAATAGTTCAATTAACAAATATAAAAAGGTATTCTCGAAACTATCGGCCCTTTCTTCTTTGACTTCGGTAGATCCGAAAAGAAATTTGGAATCTACTGTCTTTATTAGAATCCGAAAGTGTTCGGATTTTAATGAACGTTACGAGATATCATTATCGATTCATCAAACACGAGATAAAAACATTAATTTAATTAAAACATTATAATATAATATATAAATATAATATAATAATATAATATATAAATATTATATATATATATTATTATATAAATAGATAATGTTAGAGAAAGTCTTAGGCAAAATAATAATATAATTACATATTATTAATGTATATAGTATGATATATTTTATATGACAAATAATATTTTACCTGAAACTTTCTTTTTTATTAATTTTCTTTAATTTGGATAATCGACATTTTTATGCAATATTCATGTACATACGTGAACATGATTAATTTTTTTCTTTTATTTTTTGACGAAGTCTCTAGAAAGGTGCGATAATTCTGAGATCACGTCGTGCAAGTTTCCTTGGGTGTCTTGAAGTGCATAGGCGTTCAATGTGTGCTTTTATGTGTACGTGTGATATCGCGTGATTCATCATCTAGACTTCGACTAGCTAGTAAGATTACAATTCTACCAACACGAAACCGTTATTACGTAGCGATATTACTTAAAGTGTACAGGGTCAGAATACGAAAATCTTCGTATCAAAGTCTTCGCAAGGCGTAGCTTTCATCGGAGCTTTCCTGATACATCAATAGCCTCGATCATTGTCTCGATTTTGCAGCCTCTGTCTCGATTACGAGAGTCTCTTTCGAGTTCAACTCAGTAAAAAGTCAGTATAAAACGCGAGCCCCGACAAAGAGTGACGTAATCACACTCAGCGAAGCTTTTTTTCAAGCACGTTTTGTCGCTATGTTTAAATCTTGCGTAAAACTCGAAATAGAAAAATGGCAGTGCAAAGTGTGTTTCTCGTTTTCGGAATAACTAACTATAACGATAATAACAATATAAAGCCTCTCATGGTAAAGTTGCCGCCTCGTCATTTTATCCTCGATCGGATTTGTCGCGATTCTTCTTCAGGATCTTGTTTCTCGAATCCTTTATAGCTGATTCGATTTTTGGTGATGGCATATTTCAATACAAGCTTCGGTCATCGACGATCGAAGCTGTATCGTCCAACCTCGACTCATCCAATCGCACCACCTTCTTGGTATGGTCCAGTTATCATACATGGATGCATTGGGAAGAGCGTTGTCCAAGTCATCGTGGTGTAAGTAGGTGATCTCATCATGAACTGTGAACTAGGGACATTTGGAATGTGCGAAAGTGGTGGAAGTGGCGTCATTTTTTCATTTGTTGTACTACCAGGGCTTGTTGCGGTAGTTGGAGTCGATGGATTGGTTGTCGACACGGACGCATTGCTAGTCGATGTTGTGATACCCAATTTTCGCAGTCGCATCTTTTCCTCCCATTCCTCCCAACCGTGTTTGGATCTGTTTAAATTGCGATGTTGATAAAACACCAAGCTAATTCTAGTCGGATTGAGTCGATTGGGTTTTCTCAGTGCAGTGGTGGCATGCATCTCGTGCTTCGCACATTCGAAGAGTACACTACCATGGCTTAAGGCAATCGCAACACCACCCATTTGAGGATCCTTGAAACATTCCTCATTCTCAGAATAGTCCGTTATTTCGCCGAGTGGTTCTGCCTTCGGAGGAGGCTCTGGCAGGACCGGGAAATAAGGTGTCGGTCCGTAAATATCCCACCGCGGTGTATCCCACCTCGTCCAACCGGAATTCAAACCTTGATACGTAGGATTCAGGCCTTGATATGGATATTGAGACGAATGGAAGCAACCTTCACGTTTTGGTTGTTGATAGAATTGTTCCGGTGTTTGATAAGAGGGTTGATTATGATTATAGTTGTAACCTTCCCATGAGTTCGTATAAGGTTTCTCGAATACTGGATAGGGTGGATATCCATATTGAGGAAATGCATGGTGATTTAAACCAGACATAGCATGGAGATCTTGTTTTACTTCATCAGTCCATGCGAGAGAATTCGAATTGGATACTTCTTGCTTGTTATCATAAAATCCTTCTCGTAATTTATCTTCCGTGCAACTGTCCTTTAAGTGATTAGATATACATCCATTTTGGACCGTGTTGCTAGATGGAGCGTCCGGAAATATAGGCTTGGAATCTGGAGGTTTTAAAAATGTTCGGGCCAAAGGATTTGGATAAGCATTAGGTTCCGCAGATAAATTCTGATTGGATATAGTTCGCGAGGGTGGTCTTCCTCTTGGCACTCGGAATGGTGATGGTTCAGATGATGTTTCCCAGGCAGTTTTAGTTTGGTCTGATCTTGTTAATTTACCGACCCAAATCTTCTTGTCGCCCATTTGCTGATCAAATTGATGTGAATTTTTGACTTGATTAGAACACCATGAATTCGCCATATTCCAATTCTGTGGGCAAGAAACTTGATCGGAAGATGGCGATGGAGGATGATTGTTAACAAAGGATTTTGCTTCCGATTGTCTGTGCGCATGATAAATGGATTTTCGCTGATCATTCGACGAGCATTGCGCGTCATTTCGTTGTTCTGGCAAATGCAAGGAATTATGTCCCAAAACATTCGAGTTTGGAGTTTCCATAGATTTATGATTACTATTTTCTATGTAAGAATATAAATTTGACGTGTTACTATCATAATATTGAGTATGATAGTTAGAATTTACAGATGGTTGCATTTGTTTCGATGGAGATAGATGTTGCATCCTATTTGCAAATGTTTGTTCAACTTGTGGCCTCAGTAATGGCGATTTTGTAGAGTTTTCAGCATCCATGTAATTTTGTGTCATTGTATCCGGATATTTCTGCGAATTAAAATCTCCCATGTATTTAGGAGATGTTAATCTCAATTGATTAGTGACACAATCTTGATTTATATTGCGTACATGAACTGGCGACTGATTCATCTTGGATGGAATGTTTCGATGTGTCATCTCCATGCCGAATGATGGATTGAGGGAACCGAATTTTGAGGGAGAACAGTCATTTTGTCCGTTGATAGAAGCAGCGTAAATTCCAGAAGCCATTTGATGATCGTAATTATTTTCCATGTTTGAATGTTCCAATCCTTTCAATGGAGTCATTTTCGGATCCTGAGACGTTGTGGTACAGCCCCTGGGTGATATATTATAAGACAGCTCTCCTGATATGTGCGAACGAGGTGAGACCGGATGAATTCTAGGTGAACTTCCATAACATCCTCTGGCTGAATCCACTGTAGAGTTGATTCCACTGTTGGGTAGATTCCTCGAGCCTGGTCTGTGCTCTTCTTGAGAAACGGTACTCCTGGGCCTCGTATCATCTAAACTGGTACTGTCTGGATCCACTTTGATGTCCCTCTCTAAACCACCAAATGAAGGATATTCTCCCCATGAATTCAACCAATTATTTTTACGCTGTTCGAGCCAGCCGTTTCGATTCCACTGTTGCTCACCTTGATATGCTCCCCATCCTTGATACATGGACACCGGACTATCTAAGACTGTGGATGATACCTGAGAGCTCTGCAACTGCGCGTCAATTCCCTCGAACATGGGCGTCATCTCCAGTGTTAACTGCGATTGTAGCTTAGAAAAATCTACGTGTCCCGAACGTCCGGAATCAGTTATTTTTTCCGTTATAATTTTGACTGAATCCTTTTTGCTGGTCTGAATATCCGATTCATCTTCTTTCCTTTTTTTACCATGACGTCTACACGGTTGAAGAGGTACCGATCTAACTCGAACCTCGCATGGATATCTAAACAAAAAATAAAAGATATGTTTTATGTATACGTGTAGCATTTCCCCTTCTTTTCACGTCTACAGTCATAATTATCAATAATTATGTGAAACAATTTTTTTATATAGATTATTTTTAAATACTTAAAAAATACTAACTTAGATAAAAATTCAAGTGCCCCGGAGCGAACCTTCTTCTCTTGACCTTCCTTAGAACCAAATTCGTCTGTGTCATCCATTATGTAAAGAGGTAGCACATGTAACTGTTCGTCTTCGGGTTTCGATAATGTTCGATGTTTTGTCAGAGTAACTACCTGATAAACATAACAAAAAAATGTTATAATATTTATAAAAAACAAGTTTCATTTTTTTCTGGATACTATAGAGAAAAAAATAATATTACATCGCGAATCGAATTAAATATAAAATTCACGCACCACGGTACATCCGTTATTCATGTTGTGTAGATCCCGATGGGAATGTGCACAGAAATCAATGCAAGCCGTAACACCAGAAAAAGGTCGACCTGGTTTAAATCCTAAACGACATTCGCTCGCTTCCCGCTCAAATTGAGTTTGATTATTGAAAGCCTCTGGCGCAAGACTAAGATACAAAGGTGACAAAAGTGTCGCCAGAACGTGCATTCTCTCTTCGACTTCTTGTTCCTGCGAAACAATTCTTTTGTTACAATATGCAACTGTTTTTTTAATCATTTTGATTGCCTTCAAGATATTTACCTCCGATCGTACAGACAATCGAAACTTGCGGACGGTTTTACTTCTGGCATATTTGCAGCCGTTATAATACATTGACCAGGAGCAGCCAAAGGAAAAGCTGGCGCCGCATGTGTCAGGATCGAGTCCTTGGCATGCACATGTTCGCGGCTCGTTGGTACCGCACCGTCTGGTGGTTGGAAGACCGAATCGATTGAGTTTGTGACTTAAGAGAGTATAGATACGATCCGCTTCGTGAGTCGGTACTCCTTCCCAGGCAACCATAGCTACAACGATCCAGGCGGTTGGACATTTGTGACCTTGACGATGTTTCACCACGGTTAAGATTTTCTCGTCAATGCCGGATCGTCGGATGATCTAACAAATTATTAATGCTACAATTTCGCGTAAAGAGAAAAACAGACGTTGTTGCTACAATATGTTTCTTTACTAACATTATCTTTATAATCATTGCTATCTACAATAATTACACGATTGTTTTCAGAAAATGACTTACCCACTTGGCCATTGGACACCCTTGCGTGGTTTTGCCCTCTTTGCCAGTATAGACGACCTTTTCGAATCTTATCGCGTCGCCCTTAAGGCCAGTTCTTCGTTCGAGATCATTCCGAAGATCAGGCAGACTTGCAGCCGCTCCGAGGTGAGTGTAGTACGAACCGGGCTCTGGCGGACCTTGTGGTTGAACCACATTTTATTTACGAGTGGTTGACACGTAAACGAAAGGAAGTAACGGAAGCGGAAACATTTATGCCGTGCACATAGTAGATACGACCTTGCGAATAGGGGTTATGTTAGGTACACACATTCTCCTCCGGATTTCAGGATGCATAACCGGTTGATGTTATTGATAATAAAATGTATATTAGTATATGTTTATAACTTTCTTCCATGTGTTCTTTCGTGGTTAGTGTGCTTTTTCAATGTTAGTGTAGTACGGAATACGTAATTGTAACTCACATTTATCGGCGGGGAAGCAGTTGCAGTCCGGTACTTCAGTCCTGACATTGTTCTTCAATTTGTCCAAATGATCTTGCAACTTTGTCGTCACAGTCGTTGGAGTATGCGGACTATGTGGTCCTTCGTTCTTTAATTCAGCTTTTTCCATGGAATCGTCTAGTATTTCATCCTTGGTTTGAAGACCTTGACAACAGCCGTCTCTTAGATGTTCAGGAGTCGGCTGTTCGGTCCCGCCTCTTCGACAGCACCATGAACCAGTACCCGGTGAAACCTTTGCGGGTCCACCATCGCCGCGAAACTTATAATCTCGAGTAATTTCTTGATTCTCTTCGTTCTCGACTATGTTGGACGCATGGGATACGTGGACATAATTATGTTCTTCGGTGTTTTCCTGTTTAATTAACCGGTTAGAATTGTATTTATTTTGAAAAGATATATGATCGACAACGTTTGTCGTCTTCAAAAAATCCAGATTATCGGTTTTTATTTCGTCACTTTCGGATATTTTCGGGGACCTCTCGAAAGACGTACCCTCAATTTGATTCATGCACAATCTTTGTTGGAAAGACTTGTCGTCGATCTCTTGATCTTTATCATTTCTTCCTTCTGTCTCCCAGGAATGTTGATCTTCGTCTTTATCATATGATTGACTCTTATTTTCTGCAGTGAGTTTCATAAAATTTTCGAAAACTGTCATTCCATTTTCTGGCAATGCGGAATTATCATCTTTATTATCAATATCGTTATTATTGTGATTATGTTCTCCTTCCGTCCATTCCCATAAGCCACCACCGTCGGGCAAATTTTCTACCCGAGGGTGGTGGCTATGCAATAAAAAATTACCGGTCAAGTTTTCATTAGATTGCGTCATCGAAATAATGTTTGATTGATTGATAAAATGATCGGTGCGTTTTTCTTGCATCTTCTCGTTGCTTTCATGTGCATCGCGTATTTGATCGTCCGTTGGATATTCCGAAGAAGATCCATTATTGGTATTAGTATGTTGTGATTGCATTTGATGGTGTTGATGGGTTTGTTGTTGTTGTTGTATTTGCTGCTGCTGCTGCTGCTGCTGTTGTTGTTGTTGTTGTTGTTGTTGTTGTTGTTGCTGCTGCTTATTCAAAATCATCGTTTTTAATCGGCTATTAAGATTTACTCGATTGGATTGAGCATAGACATGGCTTTCCGAATTATCTTGATTTTCCGGAAATCCGTTTGGTTTACTAGTATCTACTGTTGTTTGTTGTTGCCATGCAATTCTCTCTCCTGAGTTTTGCATGTCTTGTTTTGTCGTCTGTTGTCCCCAAGTCGGTTGAGTTTCCGATATAGAATTTACAGGCGACCAAGACATTTGACTGTCCAGTTTATTTTCCTGTGGCAGCTGATTTTGCCACTGATGACTCGGAGTCCGTCTAGGACTGGGCTGCGAATCTTGCCATTGTTGCTGTGGCTGTTGACTATTATCACTTTTTATGCTATTTGGTGACCAATTCGGTTGACTAGTCGGCGTGTCAGGCCACGATATTTGATTGGACGGTGTGAGTCTGGGATTCTGCTCCACCTTAGTCTGCTGCGGCCATTGCTGTTGTTGCATTTGCTGTCCGGAAGGCGTCGTCAATCTCGGATTCTGTTGAGATCCTTGCATTTCCGGACTATTTTGCTGCCAGCTACGTTGGCCAGATGGCGTCATCCTCGCGTTTTGTTGAGCATTACTGTGTTGGTGGTCTGACAGTTTCGGAGAGTGCTGCAGCCAGGTCTGATGTTGAGACGGTTGCTGACTGGATGGCGTCAAACGTGAATTTTGCGGATCCCTTAGCTTCGGACTCTGTTGCGACCAGTTTCCCTGAGTTTGTTGTTGCTGGTTGTCGGCGTTTTCGGACCATGATTGTGGCGTTTGAGGTTCCTTCACGCTTCCAGTCTCCCAGCTCATATGACTCGCTGGTCTTGGCAGTTCCTGTGATTGCATTTGAATAGTTTGTTGCTGTTCCACCTGAGACTTCATGTTGCCTTGCATATTTTGTTGCTGTTGCTGTGGAGGTTTCTGTGGCTGTTGCATCGCTCCTTCCTGCCAATTCATGTTGGTGTTGACACTACTGCTCATTTTTCCACTTGTGTCTGACCATACATGCTGTTGATTATTGTCGATCACCGATTGTTGTTGCATTTGTGTTTGTTGGTGATGTTGCTGTTGCTGCGAAACCATTTGCCATTGATTCTGCGTTGATTGTTGACCCATTTCCACGTAGCCTGGATACCCGTTAGAGTTGTGTAAACTCTGTGGGTCCGGTTGAAGTGGATACCCAGGCATCTCGTTTCCCGACACGTTAGTGGCGGCGATCGTCGCAAATCCCTTTACTTGCGTATCCGCGGCAGTTTGTTGCTGCTGCTGTTGCTGCTGCTGCTGCTGCTGCTGCTGCTGCGATGACTGCTGTGGTCCTCCTTGTGGCTGTTGCTGTTGACTGTCCATATGCACTGAGCTGCTGCGACTCGTCGGAGTTGTCGACGGAGGCGGCGCCATTGTCACGTCCTGCAAGAAGCCCCGTTTTGCGGTGTGTAGCGTTCGTTGCAAATGCTTCATATGATTCTTTAGAATGGCTATCGAAATAGGGACAAATACGAGAATATTGTGAGAAATGGATCCGCGCGAATGAAAAAAAGTGTAAATTGGAACTACATATTTACGTAATTAAAGACACTTACTTGTTGTTGATAACCATTTACATAGTCCTGTCGCTCGTAAGCGACTGATTGATTACTGGTAGCCGAGGGATCTACAAATTGTCCATTCAACTGCCTCTGAGGCGTCGAAACTGCCTGTCCTCCGACAGGGGTCAACGGTGAAGGTTGCCCCGTGATGATGTATTGTCCCGTCGTTCCAGCTCGTTGAAATGCAGACTGGTCCGTCGTTATAAATGTTTGTTGCTGATACGGAACTATAATATTGAAATTAATATGTTGATAGACACGCGATCTTACATGATATGACACAAAGATGGTCATGTCTCTCACGAAAAACGTTCATACGGTAGTTTACAAAAATTATTTCGGAAATTATTTCGGACAATTTTAACTTATTTCTTTTCTAGAGTGATACATGATTACCGGAAAACTATATAATAAATATCCCTTATTTCGCAAGCATTGTCTGTTTCGTATTGCTATTATTTCGTTTGAGTTTCAGTCACCTGCTTGAGGATGATAAGGTGTTGCGCCTCCATACTGAGGATGATACCTCAACTCTTCGAGTTGATTTGGTGCGGGAATCTGCTGAATGAATTGCTGAGGTGGCCACGGTGCTGGTGATGTTTCGACCGCTACTGTGCCAACTGGTCCCTGATGCCAAACTGTATTTCCAAATCCGGCTGTAGGACGGAAACCGGCGCCAGAATCACCGTAAAACGGCATTACTCCGGGTGACTGCGCATAAAGAGAATGAACAAAGTGTCGTTTAATTTAACATCATTTTCTTCAGACCGTGAAATTCTTGTTCGAGAATTGAGGATTAAAATTTGAATGGGGAATCTATATTAGAGATGGCATTTTTACCTTGCGCTTTATTTCAAGCATCTATAGATGTAATTCTGGCGTATATATATTTTTGTAAAATTATTTTATCGTGTAATAAATAATAACGATAACGACAATAGCTGGAGATAAAATGCCATTAAAAATGGAGCTGTGCGAGTTCACTTTCGTTTATTTCCATTCGCTCGACTATTCTCTCGGCTTTGCCTGCCTGTCCCGCGTTTTCTCAACAAAATAGAGCGAGAGAACAGCGCGCGCGCGAGAGAGAGAAAGAGAACTTGGCTGGAACGACGGAGACGGCATCGAAGGGAAAAAAAGGACGTATGGAGGCACAGCGAGGCAGAGAAGGAACCGTCCGCAACGATGCGAGTCGAAGAAGAAGAAAGAGCCGGCAACCTCGCAGCCAGACTGTAAAACTTTGTGCAAAACGAGAATCAGGATGATTGGTTCGTTCGTGGTCGATCTTTTGTCATCCGCTCACAACGATTGCCCCATAAATTACGAGTGACACATCTTGGTCTTTAGAAACGAGATGAATATTCAAACTTCGAACAGCAGGCAAATTCATTTTTAGATTTTTAGATAGTCGAGAGGAAATCGTATTTGCTTGGTCATTCTAAATTGATGCTTAGCTATCGAGTTTCCGTATGAGCAATCCCCGTTAAACGATTACACGCGCGGCTCCAAAATCTAAAAGCGCTGATAAAGCACACCGCGCTCGCAAATAGATAAGAGGCTTAGGTCCCGCGTTTACGCATGCACTTATATGCATGCGATAGAAAGCAATTGTTAATGTCAGAAAGAAGCAAGTGTAAACCTTTTCTGTCCGACATTTAACTCGTTATCGCATATGAGCTATTGAATCAAACGGCTCGTGCCGAACGTTCGATCTCCCCGAGAGTCGTTTATCTCAAGGCTTGGGGGAGTCGACCCTCTCTCTCTCTCTCTCTCTCTCTCTCTCTCTCTCTCTCTCTCTCTCTCTCTCTTTGAGAACCCTCGTTGTAGGTGTGTCTCGGTGTTTGTGGTCGGTGCTGATAGTGTCAAAGAGCTGGGCGTTTCTC
>Ga0157362_1000371_pt1 | contig 14999 bp, 7 predicted proteins | sample AttlaeALBM3_FD_111480 | JGI IMG/M metagenome (GOLD analysis project Ga0157362, IMG submission 111480) | Fungus gardens microbial communities from leaf cutter ant in Ribeirão Preto, State of São Paulo, Brazil - Atta laevigata ALBM3 | ecosystem: Host-associated > Fungi > Mycelium > Unclassified ... | reverse complement strand
GTTAATGACCAAAGCGGCTATATCGAAATGGCAACAAGAGAATACTACAATTAACACCGCTACCCGGTAAATAGATTTAACTACAACGGCATTTGTTATCCGAGCGATTGTGGAATGCGATTATAATGTTTGACCATGAACGTGTTTAGTCAATTATTTAGCTCGATTCTTTTTTATTTTCTTAGTCGAAGCGTCAAATGCTTGTTTCCTACATGTAAGCTAACGTGAAAGAAGGAAGACTTAGATTACATTCAAACGCGATTTTAAATTAACGAATCGTGTGACAAATTAGCTAATATTATTTTTATTTTTATATTTTTAACATTGTCTAATAGCAATTATTTTCTTTTGTTTGGAAAATGTTACGAAGAGTGTTCAACATGAGTTACCGCAGATTTGTTGGATTTATTTCGATAGGACCGCAAAGTGCAACAAAGAGTTCAGAGCCGGATGCACTGATGCGCGATGAGAATACAGATGAGAATACAGACCATCGGCGTTAAAAGCGTTGAAATTTCACATAATTGAGTCACCGTGTTCACCACAACCGCGTCAACCTTTCCGAAGCTCAGAAAACCTCGTTGCCACTCATTTCCGTCGCCGGAAGTGCAACCTCAATATCCGATTCATGATGTCTTTACTACGGGCTCGCGGTACAACAAATTCCATATTCGTTACTGCCGAATTAATGACCAGAGGAAACCAGATGTCTCGTGCGAACTGCGAAACTCGTTAAAATTCTTTATCATTCAAACAGATTTCCGTGTTTGAATAACTGATTCTGGAATAAGTATTCTGTTACGGATGATTGTTAACATATCTTTTATAATTCACAATCATGACGTTTTTTTAATGAAGCTATAAATGTTCACAATTACGAAATTTCAGTATCTTATCATAAATGTCTACCAAAAAAACTCTTTTTTAATGGATTGATATTCTTTTTTTAGAGAGAATGTCAATTCATTACTTTAAACGAAAGAGATATTTTTGAAAAAAACTCAAAAATGTTAGAGAATATTAATCTAATATAAAAAAAAATTCTTGAGCTCTTCCAATAATGTTTTTCTATAGAGATATTGATTGAAAAAGTTCAAGAAATCTTAAGATATTGATTAAATGAGAGAGAGAGAGAGAGAGAGAGAGAGAGAGAGAGAGAGAGAACAAAATTGTTTGAGAGCCTCTGCTGTACAGGTTCGCATACAGTGGCTTCTTTGTTCTCGTGTGTTTTGCCGAGATATTTGAAGAGTATAATCCGAACCATCGCGCGAAGCGTAACGTTATTAATAAATCGAAAAAGATGCAGGGAACTGTTTTTTTCCGGATTGCAAATTACGTTGAGGTTTGAGTAGAAGGACGGCAAATAAAAAAAAAGAGAAATGCGCAGATACAATCTTCAACTGGTAACATTCATTTCTCAGTCCTGTCCATCTGACGTTCTGACCTCGTAGAGTCTTGTAACCGTCTTTGTAAATTTCACAAGTCATATGGCTATTTTTAGCATTTGTGAATCAGATAAAAATTTAAGCAGAAATAATAGCGACCGTATGTTGAATGTAAATAATATGATTTAGTCCCTCGTAGACATTTTATAAACGTGGTGCATGTTGAGAGTTTGCTTTCATAACGCAGTATATAGTAAAATATACAAAGTGGGAGGCTTCGTACAGCTGCAAAATACAAGTAAGATCGATTATTTGAAAAATAATAAATTAAAAAAAACAGAAAGATTAAAAAAATTAAATCTTTTTGCGTATGTTATTATTATTGTTATATCTCAAAATTCGTAAATACAATATACTAAAAAATAACATTAACACATTTTTAACATTGTATTAGAAAATACTTAATTTTACAACCAACTATAGAAAAGTTAAAGTTTGTAATTGAAAAAGAAGAAGAGAAAATATCTGATAGTGAAGAATAGCTCTTGTTGTTTCTTAAATAATCGATTTTATTAAATGGCACAAGCGACGTTTTCTCACTGGTTTTTCCAACCGGTTTCGACTTGTTAGCAGTCGAAAACGTAAAGAAGTTGCTGCAAAAGGAGCAGCATAGAGAGGAGAGCGTCTTACTCCTTTCGAAGATTCGCTTGAATCGCGACTTCTTCCACTCGATCGAAGGTCGCTCCGCAAGAGAGAGCCTTAACACATTTTCGATTACCATAAGTCGCGTTCGCATTACGACTCGGATGGATGCTTGTTGATTAAGCCCAATCGATCTATATTGCTCCGCGTACATGTTACTTATGATGGTTTGGGAAAGAGAAGGGGGAGGGAATCAGAGACACGCGCTCATTGAAGGACCTCTCCTTTTCCAGACAAACGATCCACTTATCAGACCGAGTCTCTTTTTTGATTCTCTTGAGTCACGCGAGCCGGATTGTCCGCATTCATGACTCATCTCATGAACATAAAATCTAGGCCTGCCGTAGATTTAGAAAAAAATAAATATATGTACTCTCCAGGTGTACCGTCACCTTTTCTCCCAACTATAAATTTTTTAAACAGATTTAAAACGATCGCAAGAATTTGATAGATTCTTCTTTGGATTTTCAACACTTAATTTTCATCATCGTGATTTTATACTCTATTGTTTAACAATAAGACGAAGAAAACATGCGAAATATTTTGTGTTATGGTGCATCGTAGCAAAATCTAGATATAATGTTGAACATTTTCAAATACTAGATTAATTCCGTTGCAATACTTTGCTCGATTGTCCTTATCGTTTCTTGTCGTGAACGTAATTGTCGCAAACTAATCTTTGCAGGTCGCATAGAACATGCAATCGACGCAATTAAATTTTCGTGTTATCTGTTTGATTTTTTAATGGCCTTTATTAGATCAAGTCAGTGTACATATATACAGCATGATGATGTATAATTGCGCACATCTGAAGCACACATATCTAATACTTTGTACAGTAAACTTTGATCAAATTGAAATTGTAGTGAGTAAATAACATAGAAATGGTTTTAGCGAAATGGTGACAGGGGTATTTTATTCTTCGATAAATCTGAAGAGAATGGTGCCTTTTTCAGAAAAAATAAACACCTAAATTTGATATATCGATTGCTGTCGTTAAATTAAATGAATTCTATATAAATATTGCATAAAAGTGTATAATTCATAATTTAGAATTTCACTTTGTCTCTCTTTGTTTCTTAAGAGAAGATAAAGAGTTACAATCGATATTGATGAAATATTAGCTGTCACTTAATTTAATTTAAATTAGAAAATTAACATTTTAATGATAAATATTTTTTTTAAATCATGCACCAGTCGAGAATCGCTCTTGTTCAACTAGATTCTGCACGCACAAATCCCGAAGAAGATTTGATCTTTGTTCGCATATCAGGTTTCTTAATGTTCCTTCTTGATCGCCGATCGCACGGCATTTGTACATGCAAAAGTATATGTGTAAAAGAAGTTTGTAAAACGAGAACACTCGCCTACGGTACGACTGCATGCTATCGCATCGACTGCATTATCGTCTTACTTTTGTTCACAGCCAGCACATTCCTGATCGTTTCGCATGCACAAGAGCAAATAAGCTCGCTTATGTTTCGCCACTACGAACATTTTAAATCATTTCAATCGGGACATTACTTCCAGAGTATACAGGGTGTCGCGCACAGCTGCCTGATTATTTTTTAACGTCATTAATTCCTTGATGAAGTTTGGAGTCAACGATTTCTTAATGAATGTTTCGCGAGTCTATGGTATATCGCGCCTGTTCCTTTGATGTTAAGTATCTCTTGGAATTCGAATCTAGATTGAATTAAGATAAGAATAAGATATGTGTGCAATTATCTGTGAAAATTTTTTAATCAGTTTTAGCTATTCCTGCTTTATTTCAATAAATAATCAATTGAGATCGAATTGACTTTCAAATTCATCAAGAATTTAAAAAGTAATGCCGCAGCACTTTATTATGCACCCGATATTTGTATCAAAACTGAATTATTCGGCATCTGAGAAATTATTTTCCAATCTCTCAAAACTGAAATCTAAATCGAAACAAATCCTATAAAAAAGCGATAAAAAGAAAGAAAGAATTGGTTCCAACGTCTGCTAAGATTCAATTTCACTCGAGCGTGCGTTTATTCACCGGTCGATTTGTTTTTCGTGTACTTACCATGTGATACACGAACGTGAGGGAATCGCACGAAGCAAGGACAAACACGCGACTCGAAATCCACGCCATGGTCAATTTCTAATGCTGAAAATTCTTTTATTTTCGGTGCTGACTTTTGGCGGCCGCCCACCTAGACTCCGAGTCCGGCATTAATCATAGTAAGTCAACGAAAGAAACAGAGACCCGGCTCAGGCGGCTGACGACGCCTGTGGCACGGAATTTTCTATTATTTTCCCGCTTATCCCCTTACTAACAAATTTTTTTGATTTTTGATATATCAATTGACGCACGTACCGAGAGAGAAGAAGAAATCGTAATATATTATCGAAATAACATCACACATTTGTGATTTCGAAAAATATGATACAAACAAATTATATATAGACACATAAACAAAATATGTAAATAATTCGTATATACATATACATGTATATAAGAATTATTTATATAATTGCTATCTATTTTTGTAAGACAAGATTTAAATATGGTGGATATCCATCTTTTATAATGATTTAATATAATTATGTTTAAAATAAAATTAAAAAATGACATTTTGGAAGGAATATTGCGCGATGAATAGTTGACGTTTATATTCAAAAAAGTTTATATTATTTCTAAGAAAAATATATAATATTAATATTACTTTTTAATTAATTTTTGTACATATTATAATACATTTTTATTCAAATTACATAGTTTAATTGTATTAGACATCTTTTATTTATTTTGAATTGGATGAAAACATTGGATGAAAACATGCAGTTCTTTTGGAGATGAATATATATATTCAGATTAAAATAAATTCTTTTAAACGTAATATTTTAATAAGATAACTTCTCGGTACCTGCATGCATTTCGCACATAGAGATATAATTATATTATTTCGCATTACCCTTCTGTGAAAAATTAATCATTGTAAAACCGTTTACCGGAACTATTGGTGTTCTTGTGGCTAACGAAGCTTCTCTTTGCCTCTTTTTTCCTGCTTGCGGATCCAGGGATCTGGGAGTGTCACGGAAAAGTTTGCGGTAATTAACGTGAGAAAGGGAAAAAGAAAGTGGGAGGAAACAATATTAACACTGGTGTGGTGTCGTGATAAGTGTCTTGCCTTACAGCTTGCTTTTGTCATCGATTATTGTCATTTGTTTCTTTTTTTAGCCTTTCAGTGCGCTGCAGTTTAACAAGTCATAAAAATTACAATCTTCGATGCTTGATATACGTAATACGCTTGTGTTAATCGTAATACGTTATTATACATCGCTGAGCAAGAAAGCGTGAAAGATTTCGATACCGTTTACGATTATGCTTATAGTTGAATATAAAAACCTTTTATGTCTCGTAATGACATAATGATCTGACATATTTGAAAGTAAAAAGATAACTGTTCTATATTTACAATAGACAATTTCTTTTACTATCATGTCGGAGGATTGTTCATTCTTTAATAAAGCTTACAGTGATTTATCATAAAAATCCTTTTGGACGAAAATTTTCATGCTAATCATGCTCTTTTTAAAATAAATCGACCAAATTAATTTGCGTTCTTACGTTTGAGTGATTAAACCTTCAAAATAATAGGTTAAGCGTTTTTTTTACATTGCTATATTTTTAATAGTTTTAGAGAGCTATTATTATAATCGTTTATTGCCGTTAAGTCAACATTATTATGTTTTATATTTTTGGGGAAATATATAAGATAAAATTTTTAAATATTTAAAATATTTTTTAACTTATTTATTCCAACTAAAATTGAAAAAAATAGATTTTATAAATGCTACAATTTAATATTTATTAATTTACTATATATTATTAATAATGTGTAGCATAATATTCAGTTATTAAAAATTATCAATGGAATAATATTTTATATATTTATATCAATTTTATATGAACAATGATTTCGACATTCAAATATATTATATTTGTTACATACTTATATTTGTAAATAATGTTCGTTGTTTATAATAATTCTTTTTATATAGATACATCTAAATTATCAAAAAATTCGAAGAATTCGGTGATATTATTTGCTTGCGAAAATAATGTAGCAGAGATTTCATCAAATTCTTTTATATTATTACATTATTTTAATGTATGCAATAAGCCATTTACTTTGCTCATTAGCGCTATTTTTGTCAGTCTCGAAAAATAAATATTTTCGATAACGTTTATTATTGTCGAAATTTTTTTCGTCATAGGGTGAACTCGAGCAACAGCTTCTTCAGGCGAATCCAATTTTGGAAGCATTCGGTAATGCGAAGACTGTGAAGAATGATAATTCGTCCCGTTTCGTAAGTTATATTAATAATTCTTCATTAAGCAAATTAATTTTAAATAAAACAATTGCATTAAAATATTAATCTTATTGTTTTATTTGAAATTAATTATTGTAGTGTGATAATTTCAAGATGCAATATGCTTCTTGTTTTAACATATTATTTTTCTGTTTATTGAAATTAATTATATTATATTATATAATATGTATGTTACAGGGTAAATTTATAAGAATAAATTTTGATGCATCCGGTTATATAGCCGGTGCAAATATTGAGACGTATCTTCTAGAGAAGTCGAGAGCCATTCGACAAGCGAAAGATGAAAGGACTTTCCACATATTTTATCAGCTGTTGGCAGGTGCCTCAGTGGAACAAAAGAGTGAGTCAAGCAATATGTTGAACAAACAAAAAAGAAGCTACTCCTTTTTAATTCATTATATTCGATATATTTGTAACTTTTTATGAACTCTTTTAGAGGAATTTATATTGGAAGATCCAAAGCACTATCCTTTTCTATCGAATGGAGCTCTACCAGTTCCTGGTGTCGATGATTCCGCTGAATTCTTCTCTACGGTCAAGTCGATGCACATCATGGGCATGACCAACGAGGACTTCTCTTCCATCTTCCGTATCGTTTCCGCCGTGATGTTGTTTGGTTCGATGCAATTCCGTCAAGAGCGAAATTCTGATCAAGCCACGTTACCGGACAACACGGTGGCGCAAAAGATCTCGCATTTATTGGGCCTAAGCGTGACCGAGATGACGAAAGCCTTCCTAAAACCGCGCATTAAGGTCGGTCGTGATTTCGTTACGAAGGCACAGACAAAGGAGCAGGTGGAATTCGCCGTAGAGGCGATCTCAAAGGCCTGTTATGAAAGGATGTTCCGTTGGTTGGTAAATAGAATCAACAGGTCCCTTGACAGAACGAAGCGACAGGGTGCCAGCTTCATCGGCATATTGGATATGGCCGGTTTCGAAATATTCGAGCTAAATTCCTTCGAGCAGCTTTGTATCAATTACACAAATGAGAAGTTGCAACAATTGTTCAATCATACGATGTTTATTCTGGAGCAAGAGGAATATCAGCGTGAGGGAATTGAATGGAAGTTCATAGACTTTGGGCTGGATTTGCAGCCAACAATCGATCTTATCGACAAACCAATGGGCATTATGGCACTTTTAGATGAAGAGTGTTGGTTTCCTAAAGCCACAGACAAGACATTCGTGGAAAAACTAGTTGGCGCCCACAGTGTCCATCCGAAGTTCATGAAGACTGACTTCCGCTATGTAGCCGATTTTGCAATCATCCATTATGCTGGCAAAGTTGATTATTCTGCCGCTAAGTGGTTGATGAAGAACATGGACCCATTGAATGAGAACGTTGTTAGTCTTCTGCAAGCCTCGCAGGATCCGTTTGTGTGTCATATCTGGAAAGACGCTGAGATCGTCGGTATGGCGCAGCAGGCGCTCACAGATACACAATTCGGTGCGAGGACGAGGAAGGGCATGTTCAGAACGGTCTCGCAACTGTATAAGGAACAGTTAGCCAAGCTGATGGTGACATTACGCAATACGAATCCGAACTTCGTTAGATGTATAATTCCGAATCACGAGAAGAGAGCTGGTAAAATCGACGCCCCGCTTGTGCTAGATCAATTACGATGCAATGGCGTGTTGGAGGGTATCCGTATCTGCCGGCAAGGTTTCCCAAACAGAATTCCGTTCCAAGAATTCAGACAACGCTACGAATTGCTTACTCCAAATGCTATCCCCAAGGGATTTATGGATGGGAAAAAGGCTTGCGAAAAGATGGTATGTATTTTCATATTCATGAATCTTAATCAAAAATAATAAAAATGCATCACTAAATTATAAATTTTTCTTATAGATTCAAGCATTAGAGTTGGATCCGAATCTTTATCGTGTTGGACAATCGAAGATCTTTTTCCGCGCCGGGGTGTTAGCCCACTTGGAGGAGGAGAGGGACTACAAGATCACGGACATAATCGTCAATTTCCAGGCTTTCTGTCGCGGTTTCTTGGCCAGGCGTAATTATCAAAAACGTTTGCAGCAGCTTAACGCGATCCGCATTATCCAGAGAAACTGTGCGGCTTACCTAAAGTTGCGCAATTGGCAATGGTGGCGGTTGTACACCAAAGTAAAGCCTCTACTAGAGGTTACCAAACAGGAGGAAAAGCTCACACAGAAGGAGGATGAACTGAAGCAGGTTCGCGACAAGCTGGAGTTACAGCTGCACTCGGCTCAGGAATACGAGCGCAAATATCAGCAGGCAATCGAAGAAAAGACCATGCTGGCTGAGCAATTGCAGGCAGAAGTTGAGCTTTGCGCGGAAGCCGAAGAGATGAGAGCTAGGTTGGCCGCGAGAAAGCAAGAGCTAGAGGAAATTTTGCATGATTTGGAAGCGCGTATCGAAGAGGAAGAAGAGAGAAGCGCCGCGTTAACTCAGGAGAAGAAGAAATTACAGTTGAATATCAGTGATTTAGAAGAGCAACTAGAGGAAGAGGAAGCTGCTAGACAAAAACTGCAATTAGAAAAAGTCCAATGTGATGCGAAGATCAAGAAGTTAGAGGAAGATCTTGCTCTTTCGGAAGATACCAATCAAAAATTATTAAAAGAAAAAAAGATTCTTGAGGAACGTGCAAATGATCTTTCACAGACTTTGGCCGAAGAAGAGGAGAAGGCGAAGCATTTGTCGAAATTGAAAGCTAAGCACGAAGCGACAATCGCCGATCTCGAGGAGAGACTTCTTAAAGATCATCAGCAACGACAGGAGGTGGATAGATCCAAGAGAAAAGTCGAGACTGAGGTTTCAGATTTGAAGGAGCAATTGGCTGAAAGGAAAACGCAAGTTGAGGAAATGCAGCTTCAACTTGGCAAACGTGAGGAAGAACTTAATCAAGTTATGGCAAAAATGGACGAAGAAGGTGCCGCTAAAGCACAAGCTCAAAAAGCGCTTAGAGAGCTAGAGTCACAGTTAGCTGAACTTCAGGAAGATTTAGAAGCTGAAAAAGCAGCTAGGGGTAAAGCGGAAAAACAGAAGCGCGATTTGAATGAGGAACTTGAAGCACTGAAAAACGAATTGCTCGATTCTTTAGATACTACCGCGGCTCAACAGGAATTAAGAAGCAAACGAGAACAAGAACTAGCAACATTGAAGAAGAACCTCGAAGAGGAAACATCATTGCATGAAGCCACGCTCGCCGATATGCGTCACAAGCATACACAAGAACTGACTGCTCTGAATGAACAGATGGATGCATTGAAGAAAACGAAAGCAGTTCTAGAGAAGGCAAAAGGTTCTTTGGAAGCTGAGAATGCCGATTTGGCAACAGAACTCAGATCAGTCAGTGCAAGTAGACAAGAATCTGATCGTCGTCGTAAGCAAGCGGAGCAACAGTTAGCGGAAATAAACGCAAAATTGGCTGAGGTAGAACGAAACAAACAAGAATTAGCTGAGAAAGTGACGAAACTGCAACAAGAAGCGGAAAGTGTAATGCAACAACTAGAAACTGCTGAACTGAAAGCTTCTGCAGCATTGAAGGCATCGGCCACTTGCGAATCTCAGTTTACCGAACTACAACAGCAATTGGAAGAAGAAACTCGGCAGAAACTGGCTCTCAGTTCGAAGTTGCGCGCATTAGAAAGTGAGAAAGAGAGCTTGCACGATCAACTTGAGGAGGAAGAGGAAGCAAAACGTGCCTTGGACAAGCAATTGCTGAGTTTGAATGTACAATTGGCTGAAGCCAAGAAACGTGCTGATGATGAAGCAGAGGCAGCTGTCGCTCTCGAGGAGGCCAGAAAACGTTGCACGAAGGACATTGAAAGTCTCCAACGGCAAGTCGAGGAATTACAGGCAGCCAACGATAAATTAGATAAATCAAAGAAGAAGATTCAGGCAGAACTGGAGGACAGTATCATCGAGTTGGAGGCACAGCGAGCGAAAGTACTTGAGTTAGAAAAGAAGCAGAAGAACTTTGACAAGGTATTGGCCGAGGAGAAGGCTGTGTCTGAGCAATATGCAGAGCAACGGGACATCGCGGAGAGAGAAGCGCGCGAGAAAGAGACAAGAGTATTATCATTGACTCGCGAATTAGATGAACTTAATGAGAAAGTTGAGGAACTTGAACGGGGCCGTAGAGGTCTACAATCAGAATTGGACGAATTGGTTAATAACCAAGGTACCGCTGACAAGAATGTCCACGAGTTAGAGAAGGCAAAACGTTCATTAGAATCACAGCTACAAGAGCAAAAATCGCAAGTTGAAGAGTTGGAGGATGAGTTACAGTTCACGGAAGACGCTAAGCTCCGATTGGAAGTAAATATGCAAGCATTGCGAGCTCAATTCGAGCGTGATCTTCAAACCAAGGAAGAACAAGCGGAAGAAAAACGTCGGGGATTAGTTAAGCAGCTTCGTGATCTCGAGGCGGAGCTCGAGGATGAGAGGAAACAGCGTGCTGCAGCCATCGCTGCACGTAAAAAAATGGAAGCGGATTACAAGGACATCGAACAACAGTTAGAGATGCATAATAAGGTGAAGGAAGATGCACTCAAGCAACTGAAAAAACTTCAAACTCAAATCAAGGATTGTACTAGAGAGACAGAAGAAGCTAGGGCTGCAAGAGATGAACTGGCAGCTGCCTCTAAGGAAACCGAGAGGAAGGTTAAGAGTTTAGAAGCCGATTTGTTGCAATTGACCGAGGACTTTGCAAGCAGTGAACGCGCCAGAAGAACTGCCGAAAATGAGAGGGATGAACTGCAGGAAGAAGTCAATAATAATGCCAATAAGGGAACCTTGATGTTAGATGAGAAACGTAGATTGGAGGCAAGAATTGCTACTCTAGAGGAAGAACTAGAAGAGGAGCAATCGAACGCTGAGATCGTAATGGATCGTGCCAGAAAAGGTCAAATTGTGATCGAGCAGTTGACAACGGACTTGGCGACTGAGCGATCTACTACGCAAAAATTGGAGTCGCACAAGATGCTATTAGAGAGACAGAACAAAGAACTTAAAGCCAAGTTAACCGAGTTAGAGACTGCACAACGTGCCAAGACCAAGGCTACGATACAGCAACTGGAATCGAAGATCAACAATCTCGATGAACAGCTTGAAACTGAAGCCAAGGAGAGATTCGCCCAGCAGAAGATCAATCGTAAGCTAGAGAAAAAATTGAAGGAACTGAGTTTACAGTTGGAGGATGAGAGACGAAACTCTGATCAGTATAAAGAACAGGCGGAGAAAGTTAATGTCAGAATGAAGGCGTTGAAGAGACAATTGGACGAAGCGGAGGAGGAGATCAGTAGGCATAAGACCATGAAGCGGAAAGCGCAAAGAGAGATGGACGATATCACGGAATCTCACGAAGAGCTCATGCGGGAATTGACACAGCTAAAGAATAAATTAAGGTAATTTCACAGCTTTATTTTCTTCCTCATACACGCACACACAATGGAAGGGATAAAAATATTGTTTAATATGGAAAAATCTTGAAAATATTGAAAGGTTCAGAATTTAATGTTTGAAGGATATTAACTAGCAAGAGAGGATACTGTTCTTTTGAGCGATTTAAAATATGTATTATTTTATGTTACACTTTTTAGGCCATACGTATCTGTAACCTTAGGCGAACGTAATGAGGCAGTATTAAAGTAGTGTTTTATCTTTGAAGGAAGTGATCAACTTCTGACATGTGTAGGTGTCAAGAGAGAAAAAACGATTGGTATCCTACCTGAGAGAGTTTTTTGCTAGGAAACAATCCCATTAGTGTCCCCAGTGTGCTACAGTGAGTTAAACGAGCTCTTTTGGTTAATTTGAAATCGCTAACTCTGAAAATAATCATGCCGACTTGGACTGCTACCTTGTGTGATAATGACATACTTCACCCTCCGGCTTCCCCCTGAATGCAATTGTTTGTGAATGCGTTTTTTCATATTTTTTGATTATTTTTTATTTACAGTATTCATTATCGGTCGATAGTTTGACATTGTTTTCAAGAAAATCGACTTGTAGTTTAATATAACATTCAAATTTTCTTAAATTTAAACATTCTTAAATTTTCATATTTAATATTATAGCAAGACCTTCAAATATTATATAAATTTATTCGGATACAAACTGCACATTTTTTCGTTAATAACTTGATTAATTTTTTATTATTTTATTTGTCTTATTTAATTCAAGATACGCGTTATTACATTTTACAGTACTATAATTTGATATATAATGATAAATACTTAAATGTAACATTAATAATAATTAGTAAATTTCAGATTATAAGAGATTTTTTAATTTGAAAAAAAAATGGAAAATATATTTAAACTATTGACTGATAGTGTATATTTTTTCGCATTATTTATGCACACGTATTGCAATAATAAGACATCACATAATTAATGTAACGTATAATTTGTTTAAAGGCGCGGTGGTCCTCCGATAAGTCTGAGTTCTACGAGACTGAAACGCGGTTCTGTACAAACCGGCGGCTCAGGTGATGATTCGACAACACAGGATGAGAGTATTGACGGCGAGGAGAATGCCAATTGAATATCGGAGTCAGTCCAATGTGCTCTCGAACCTCTGTGAATTATGTATATACGTGCGTCGAGAGGGTGTTGGCTTTTTTGTTCGATTCGGCGCGTTACGCGGACTAAACTGTCTCGCGTCGCGGGTACGAGACCAGCTCCACGATTAAAATCAAAAGTCGTTTCGACAATGTCTTACGGCATTTTCGGCCTTAAGATTATTGCGATGAGACAATCGTCTCGAGAGAGTTCGATTGACCGATAAAATGCCGACGATAGAGGCGAAACAGCGAAAAAGAAAACGAGAACTTTTGATACATTTTATAAGAAACGAACGCAAATGTTGAAACGCATTTTACAATGTAAGGAAGGGAGAGTGTGAGAGAATAAGTGAGAGAAGAGGTAAAATAAATTCTGAAGAAGGAAACTCTTAATCATGAATGAATTTATTGGAGACTTATTTAAATAGAAAACTTAAATCGCGTAAATCTCTCATACGAAAATATTTCGCGCGAGGGAATATCACTTTGACGCAGCCTGTCGCTTGATTTCCTCGAGCTGTCGAACCAATCCGAGACTCGCGAGATCCAATGGAGTTTTGCGCTCCTTGTTGGTAATTGTCAAGTCCGCGCCGTGCGCCGTCAACAGTTTTGCTTCTTCCACGCGGTTCTCCTCACAAGCGAGATGCAGCGGCGTGTTACCGTACGCATCTCTCTGATCTGAGAAACAAGATAGCATGAAATGCACGAAATTGTGTATCGATATAGGAGAGCGAGCGAACCTTTGTACTTCTCTAAGTTATAATCGAAAATATTTATATATAGATATATATATAGATTATATTTGATATTTTATATATTATTATACTGTAATGAAAGAGCTGCATTTCAATAACACATACAGAAACACATAAATACTCCGCTACCTATGTTCAATTTCTTTCCACACTCCAAAAGGAGTTCCACGATAGTGGTATTGCCCTTCGAGGCAGATCTGTGGAGAGGTGTAGCACCCCGTTTGTCCGTGATGTTCACGTCTGCATCCTTCTCGAGCAACGTTACGCAGATGGACTTCCAGTTCTTAGACGCAGCATATTGTAACGCTGAGTGACCGTCGATCGTTGTCGCGTTCACGTTCGCTCCCTCGGTCAGTAATGTGTTAACGACCTTCTCGCGGCCAGCGGATGCTGCCAGGATTAGCGGAGTCATATTTGTCTGCATGATTTAGATGCGTGATGTGATTTAATGTTTGATTTCGTACGAGGATTTCGTACGAGGACTAGCCGACGCAACGAACGGAATGAAAGTCTCGTGATAATTATGCGACGTTATGCGTGTGTATACAAGAGAGAAAGAGAGAGAGAACAGGATATGCAAAAAATGTAACGCAACGCGCGATGCATTTTAGACATTTTCGCTTTATACTTATTTTCTTATAAGTTTTTTTTTCTTATAAATGATCTTTGGAAAAATTATAATATAATTATACGTCCTCAAGTGTGTATATTATTAAGATCTCCATCTTTCTTTCGATAGATCTCTCGAAATGAGGGATGGAATAGCTTTGTGGAATTGTAATGTAAGATTTTGCTTGATTTTATGTTAAAATTAACTTAATTAAACTATTACTCTCGTTAAATTTTTTTCAAATTATGATTTAAGAAGCGTTTTAGATAAGTAGTTTCTCTATGATTTATTGAAACTCAACTACACTACTGACTGCTACTAACAATAGATAATACATTTTGAAATATTTTTATAAAGAATGATATTTTTCAGAAAAAATGTACATGATTGTACTATTTATTTGTGTTACCAGTGTGTGGTCTGTGTAGAATCTCATTTGAAACTACGAGAGTTTAACGATCAATGCACAGCATGCAAGAATTATAATTTTCTCGAAAAGATATATAATATTTTAAGATGCAAAAATAAAGTTGACTTGATATATTATTAAATAATTTATATAATACATTTTATTTTAATTGAAGTTGTAACAGTCATATATATATATATATATATATATATATATATATATATATAT
>Ga0157362_1000368_pt1 | contig 15028 bp, 10 predicted proteins | sample AttlaeALBM3_FD_111480 | JGI IMG/M metagenome (GOLD analysis project Ga0157362, IMG submission 111480) | Fungus gardens microbial communities from leaf cutter ant in Ribeirão Preto, State of São Paulo, Brazil - Atta laevigata ALBM3 | ecosystem: Host-associated > Fungi > Mycelium > Unclassified ... | reverse complement strand
TGCGCGCCATCTGCATGGCATAGCAGTTCGTGCATCCACTCGACATGACAGAACACCCGGCGACAGAATTCCAGGTCGCGTCGGTCCACTCGATTTGGCTCTCCGCCATGATGACGTCATCTCTCACAACCTGACAGCTGCGTCGTAACGACTGGATACTGTGTCTCCCAGCCGCCGCCGAGTGCGCGGTAGAGACGTGCCACCGATACTGAAACCGTCGTTGTCGATTGCACGAGCTGGCTCTGGCTCGTCAAAAGGGCGTTCTGTAGTGTCAGAACATTCAGAAAGTCTGATGCCCCATGCACATATTGCAACTGGGCGAGGCGCACGGCCCTCTCGTTCTGGGCCACGGTCTCCCTCAGGCGGTCACGTTGCTGCTGGGCGGCCGAGAAGTCAGTCATCGCGTCATCAATCTCCTGCCAGGCCTTGAGAATGGTGCGCTGCAGGGTGATCGCCGCTTCCTTCTGCTGCGCCCGGCGCAGGCGCAACTGCCCGGTGAGGCGACCGCCCTCGAACAGCGGCAGCGTCATGGTCGGACCGAAGCCGTATTGTCGCGATGCCCAGGAGCCGAGCCCGCTGAATTGCAGCGCCTGCACGTCGAGACTGCCGGACAGCGACACGCGCGGAAAGAAATCCGCCACGGCCACGCCGATGCTGGCGGTGGCGACATGCAACTGCTCCTCGGCCATGCGGATATCGGGCCGACGTTCGGCCAGTTCCGACGGCAGGCCAACGGGCACCGCATCGGGTACCGGCGGGATCGGGGCAGGCGTGCCGAGTTGCGCCCGGAGCGCACCCGGCTCGCGCGCAACGAGAAAGCTCAGCGCGTTGATCAGATGCACTTCCTGGCTGCGCAGGATCGGCAGGCGCGACTGGAATTCGCTGAGTTGTCCGCGCGAATCCGCCACGTCGAGCTGCGTAGACGCTCCCTGCGTAAAGCGCATCGCCGTCAAATCGACACTATGCCGCGCGATGTCGATATTGCGGTCGACGATTGCGATCTGCGCCTGCACACCACGCAGATCGAGATAGTCCTGCGCGGTCTCGGCCATCAGCGAGACCAGCACGTCGCGCTGCATGTCCTGCGTCGCCTGCACAGCCGCGTTGGCCGCCTCGACCTGACGCCGAACATGACCCCAGAGATCGACTTCCCAGGACGCGCTCATGCCGTATTGGGGTAAGTTGAAGGAAGGATTGCCGACTGTACCCGGCACGGCCACGGGACCGAAGCCCTGCGCGCCACTGGCAACATCACCCGCGCCCGCGCGCTCCAGCGTGCCGAGCAGGCCAAGAATACCGTTGGTGCTGGCGCGCTCGCGAGCGTAGGAGGCGTTTCCCTCCATATGCGGGAACTGTGCCGCACTTGCGATCCGCCGCTCTGCGACGCTCTCCGCTAGGCGATAGGCGCTTGCCCGCAGATCCAGATTGGTGGACGCGACCTGTTGTTCCAGAGCGGTCAGCACCGGATCGCGATAGATCGTCCACCATTGCGGATCGGCGGGACTTTCCTCGGGTCGGCTTTCAGCATCGGTTATGCTGCGATGCCAGTGCGGCCCGCTTGCGATATCGGGCTTGTTATAGTCGGACCCGACCGTGCAGGCGCCAAGTAGGAGCATGCTCGCCAGGGAGAGCGTGCGTTGGCTGAGGCGTCTGGTCATGATCCGTTCCTCACTGCCACAAATAGCGGGGATCGTTCGCCCTTACGCCCTCGGGATGCGCTGCCGTGTCGATCCGGACTTCGACCGACATCCCCACCCGGACCCGCGCGGCAAGTGGCTGCCCCGGATCGAAGGTGATGCGCACCGGCAGACGCTGGACCACCTTGGTGAAGTTGCCAGTCGCATTATCGGGCTGGATAGGCGCGAAGGCAACGCCGGTCGCCGGCGGGATGCTGTCGACATGGGCATGGAGAGGCTGGCCTGGGAAAGTATCAACCCAGACAGTCGCCTTCTGCCCTGGCACGACATGCGTGAGTTGCGTTTCCTGAAAATGGGCGACCACAAAGGCGTCCTGGATCGGGGTAACGGCTAACAGTGCGCTGCCGGGATTGACGTAATTGCCCACGCGCACGCCACGCGCGCCGACCACCCCGTCCACTGGGGCTGGGATGGTACAATAAGACAAGTCCAGCGCCGCCCGCTGCTGCTCGCCCTCGGCGCGGGTCAAATTCCCTTTGGCACGCTCGATCTGGGCTGCGAGCACGTCCTTTTCCTGTATTGCGGCCAGCACGGCGGCCTCGTCGCGTGCTTTGGCGGATGTGGCCTGGCGGGTCTGTGCGGCCGTGTGCTGGCGCTGTTCGGTCGAGCCAGCGCCGCCTGCGGCCAGCATGCGGTAGCGCGCCTCGTCCTGCTGCGCGAAGGTAAGTGCGGCGTCGTCGGACTGTACCGCCGCGCGCGCAGCGGAGATTAGCGCGTCCTGCCGAGAAAATTCAGCCTGCAGGTTGACAATGTCCGCCCGCGCGGCGGCAACGTTGCCCTGCGCCACCTTGAGTGCCGCACGATAATCGTCATCCTCGATATGGGACAGCACCTCCCCCTTGCGGACACGTTCGTTGTCCTGCGCCATTACGGCATCGATACGCCCGCCAACCTTGGGCGCGACCACCGATGAATAGGCTGACACGTATGCGTCGTTGGTCTCAACGTTGACGCCATCTCCGAGCACGAGCCGGTCGCCGCCCCAGGCCGCCGCTCCCAGCAACGCGACGCCAGCCGCAAATAGCAGGACCTTCGTTGTTTTGTTCATGAATGTTTCCTTTGGCGGCCCAAGCGTCCGCGTCGTCTGTCGCGGATGCGCAGGACGGTCAGGTCAGCTGCAGGTAGATCGTTACGACAAGAGCGACGAAGTATCCCTCGATCCGGTCACGCAGCGTCCACCTAGGAGCTGCCGATTTGCCTGTCTGATCCGATGATAGGATGTTGGCATAGGGCAGTCGGCGCATATCTCGATACGAACTGGTCTTCATATTAATCTCACATGCATATTATCCGCCGCAGTCAGCGCGTGGGAGCGGTGGTGGAGGGCGCGCCGGGAGGATAGACGCGTTGCGGCAGCATCAGATTGAGGGCGAGCAGGGCCGCGCAGACGCCGATCATGATCGTGTAGATGTCCGCACAGGCGAGAATGAGCGCCTGCTCCGATACCTCGCCGTGCAGCAGGACGGTCATGTTCCAGTCCAGCCGGGCCGGATCCACGATGTGCGGCGCCAGCAGCGCCTGCGCCGGGTCGCCCCAGGACTGCAACGCGGTATGGTTGGTGCCATAGGTGTCGAGCAGCATGGTGGAATGGAATTGCTCGCGCCGGCGCAGCAGGGCGGAAATGACGCCTGCCGCAATGGCATTGGCCACTCCTTTGGTCATGTTGAACATGCCAGAAATAAACGGCCCGTCGGCCGGGCCCAACCCCATCGTTGCCAGCATCAGGATTGCGATGACCATCATGGGCTCACTGGCCACCTGTAGGAGCTGCATGGCGTAGAAGTTCTCACGGACCCAGTCGGCATCGATCCAGGTGCCTAGGAAATAAGACAGCCCTTGGAGCGCAAGGCCTGCCATCAGCACATGACGGCAATCCACCCGGCGGATATTGCACAGGGCCGAGACCAGCGGCAGCGCCAGCACCTGCGGTACCGCTAGGATCAGCATGACCGGCGCGATCTGGATCGGACGATAGCCACGCACCTCTTCCAGATAAACTGTAGGAATTTCCGCTGTGACCGCGCCCAGCACCAAAACCGCCGCTAGCGTCAGCAGCGCATCTGTCACGTTGCGCTGCTTGAGCAATTGGATTCGGAAAAATGGTACCGGATGGAACCATTCATTGACGATAAAGAGAACGAATAGAAATCCGCCGCCAAAAAACAGATGAGTGATTAAAGGCGAGCGAAACCAGTCCAGCCGGTCCCCCTGCTCCAGCGCAATCACCAGCATGCAGATCGCAGGCAAGCCGGTCAGAAGGCCACGCCAGTCGAATTGACGGAAACGCTCCAGCCGGATCGGGTCCTGCGGCAGGCCCCATGCCACGCATATCATTGAAACAAGACATAGCGGCACGATCTGCCAGAATAGGAACGGCCAGCCGACATACTCGAACCAGAATCCCGCTAGCGGCGTCCCCCCAACATTGGGCCCGAAGGTCGCCGTAAGGGCATAGGCGCCCAGGCCATAGATCTTAATGTTGGGCGGCAGGAAGCGGAGTGCGACCGTCATGAGCATTGGCGGCAGACAGCCGCAGGCCATCCCCTGCATGCAGCGCAGCAGCAAAAGCGAGGTCAGGTTGGGCATGAAAGGGGCGATCATGCCGAGCACGCCCACTAATCCCGTCATCGTGATCGTCAGGCGGCGGATGGAGAACGTGACCGAGCACCACGGCGCGAACGCCATAGCGGCAATGTTGAACGCCTCGAACAGGGCCGTGAACCAGGTCCCCTCGTCATGCCCCAGATGAAACGCGCCTCTTATATCGGCGAGCCCCGCCTCTGTCGTGTGCTCGTTCAAGCCCGCCAGCAGGACCGCCAGCAGCACGCCCGCCAGCCCGGTGGCCAGGCGCGGGCCGAACACCGCAGCCTTAGGGGGCGCTTCAGGACGGAGCGGTATGCGGGTCAATTCCGTGGCGCCGTCGGCTAGGGGCCATGTTATACTCTCTGCGTGGTCCATGGGCCACCTCGCCGCGGGGTCGTTAAACAATATTTTCGATTTTGACGAAACGTCCTATCTTTGTGAACACTCAATTATGAAATCGTCTGTAAGCAAATATGGAATGAGGCGGCATCAGATTTCCATTGCGACAGGGCGAGGTGTCTGCCAGCTTATCCATAGACAACGCAACAAAGTCTCAACCTGAATCATCCCATGATGGGATCTTTGAAAGGGAAAATAATTGATGGGGAACATAGCACGCGGCTACGACCTCAATCTCCTGCAAGCAATGAACGCTTTAGTCGAAGAAGCGAGTGTCACGGGCGCGGCCGAGAGATTACAGGTGAGTGCCGCAACCATGAGCCGCACGTTGTCGCGTCTGCGCGAGACATTTCGAGATGCTATTCTGGTGCAGTCAGGTCGCCATATGGTGCCGACACCACGCGCCCTACAGATGCAGCCACGAGTCAATCAGATCCTCGCTGCTATCGGTGATCTCTATCACCCGCGCCATGAATTAGACTTCACGGGCTTAGCGCCAACTTTTCGCATCCGGGCCGCCGACGTGGTGATCGGCCCATATGCCGAGGCGCTCCTTCGTGCCCTGCGTACCGATTGTCCCGACGCTACGTTAATCTTCACCGCAGAACCGAACAGTGACGATAGTGACTTTCTGCGCCAAGGCGGAATAGATCTCTATATTGGCGCCACGGCGTTCCTGCGTCCAGAAATAATGCGTCAAACTCTGTTTGAGAGTCATTTTCGTGGTGTGGTGAGGGCTGGTCATCCTCTTCTGTTGGGCGATATCACACCGCAATCTCTAGTAACCTACGATCATGTCGCCGTCTCTCGCCGTGGTCGAAGGCGGGGACCAATCGATGAGGTGTTGGCCGACCAATATGGTCTTACCCGCAATGTCGCTCTTCTACTCACGTCTTTTTACGCTGCGCTTCAAGGTCTATCGCAGACCGATTTTGTTCTTGCGGTGCCCGATATCGTCGTAGATGCCTCGCCGCTCGAAAAGCTGGGCCTCTTCGCTTTCCCAATTCCGATAAATCTGAACCCTGTGTCAATTTTCCAGGCGTGGCACCCCCGGCATGAGAACGATCTGATTCATCGGTGGCTCCGGCGCACGGTAATGCAGGTCATGTGTCGACGTCACGGTGCGAGAGGATCAACAGTCTAGGAAATAAATACGCGAGCGACGCTGGTTCAACGCCCCCGCTTAGATGTCCCAGAAAAGTTGCGCTCGGATATAGGTGTGTCTGGGACTTTATGGTCAAGACTGAAGGCCTCTATCAGCGGATGAAGGATTGCAAGTGCGGCGTGTGCTGCCTGGTTGGGATCACCAGCTTTGATTGCGTGGTAAAGGTCTTCATGAAGCGATAAGCTTGGCTCCGTAACGCCGTGTTCGACCATCGCCGCGCGCGCAGCATTACGAGCTGTCCCAAGGAAATACCGATAGAGCTCAATCAGGGCTCGATTTCGGCTGGTCTCTGCGATTGCGCAGTGAAAGGCCGAATCTCGCTCAAGAAACATGTCAACACTCTGGCCCTCAGCCCAGTGCCCTCGGGCAACGAGCCGTGACTTGATCCGTTTCAGGTCAGTTGTTGTGCGCCGTAGGGCCGCGAGTCTGGCGGCTTCCACTTCTAACATAGCCCGCAATTCAAAATGCTCACGCAGGCTAGACCGACGTAGCGTCCGCATCATCGCAGCGGGGTCATCGAGGGAACGCACATAGGTACCGTCCCCCTGCCTGACTTCAAGAATGCCTGCGTGAGACAGCACTCGAATAGCTTCGCGCACTGTATTGCGCCCAACCTGCAGTAGTTCGCTCAACTCTCCTTCAGTGGGAATTCTCTCACCGAGCTGCCATATTCCTGAGGCTATACGTTGATTCAAGGCGTCAAGGGCGGAGTCCACGAGAGACTGACGTCGGGTCGAGGTGAGAATAGGCATATGCGGTGCGAGAAAAACCTCAGACATTATCTTTCCAATCTTTCGGCGGACATTGTCCGCCGAAAGTAATAGTCCATAAAATAGATAATCATGTGCCCCCCTCTGCCCGACACAGACGATTTTCGACAGAGGCTGCAAGCGCTCGCTCCGTCTGAAGCTCCCAGTTCAAAAAGATCTCTTTTTGAGATTGCATTTAGGCAATCGTGCTACCTACAAAATTATAGGACCTTTGGCGACAGATTCGAGGGTGAGATGAGTCACATCGTTGAGACCTGAGCATCCAATCGTTGCCATCCCAATCGCTTGGCGAGATGATCAAACATTGGTGTGGTGTCGTTCTCTGCTCCACGTAGGCGCAGTCCCAACCCGATCAGGGCATTCCCTAGCATCAGGATCCGACTGCCTTCAGCGTGGCCCTCCGGTGAGAATTGGTCGACAAGCCAAGAGAACGCAGAAACACCGCCATATGTTGGCCGTGGCTCGAACAACTTTCCCGCCTCGCCCACCTCGCTCAAGGCGTTAAGATCATAGGCAAACGGATAGGCCCGGCTGATACGGTCGATCGGAGTGGCATCCATATGCGCGAAGCAATCGGCAATGCGGTTGATCGCCCGGTCAGAGATCGCATCGAGTTGGCCTGTGACCATCGCGGTTTCCACGATGTAGGCATGTGACAAGCCATTGAGAAAAAAGTTGGCGCCGGGATCTACAACATCAAGAAAACGAACCAGATTGTCGACGATTGCTCTCTCTGCGCCAATTTCCTCCGAAATCTTGCCAAGATTATGCAAGGCGATGAGGTAATACAATCCCTGGTGCATCTTCTCCGCCGGTTCCAGCTCGGCCCATAGTGGCTTCAGTTCGGCCAGCCGATTGTGCCCCATCGTCGCATACGATGTACGCCCCGAAACCGCGATTGCGTTCAGCATCGTTACACGCGGGTAGATCTTGACATAGGCCGGCGAGATCGGCTGTGGAAAGCGCAGCGGAAAGTTGATTTCGTCATCTCGATCGACGTATTCCAGTACGTCCTTCATGAAGTCATGGCCGTCGTCGAAAATCATCCCGTCCAATCCGATCGCCGACAGCACCGAAAACAGCATCGAGCAGCCACGTCCCCTGAAAAAGGGGGAGGGAACCGTCTGGATCAGGCCGAGCGCCTCCCGGACACGATTGCGGCGGCCCGCAGTCAGTTTCTCTTGCAGCCCCGCCTGCCCCATCCCCAGAAAGAGCGACGTGTAGGCGAACAACTTCTCGTATTCACCGTGGTTGCCGGCATTCTCGTCCCTGATCTGGTCTGGTTGGATGCGATCGACCATTGCCAGCATCTCCTCGGCAAAATCGTACTCGGCATTGACCAACAAGGCGATGTCGAGATGCAGTTTGGCAAAAGCGTCGAATAGTATACCAGCGCCGACGACAGCGTAATAAGGATTTTTCTCTGACCGTAGTGCATCCGTGAGTTTGCATGTGGTCGTTATTAGGCGATCGTTACTTACTGCGACGTCCGGATTAGACACCTCGACTGCAAAATCCGCCAAGAGCAGCGCGAAACGTAGATAGCCCTCAGGCGCGGGAATTTTGTGAAGCAGGATATCGCGCGCCTGATGAACGAGGGATCCGAGATGCTCGTTATAATCGACGGGATACTGCCCGAGGGAGAGCCCGCGTACCATCCTGCTCCAGGGCGTGCAGATAACACGAGATTCGGGAGCCAGAGCCGCCATGCCGAAGCGCGACAATGCGGAATTGGGCGTTGTGACCATCATATTTTTCCTTCGAGGAGCCTCAGTGGCCGGCGACTATGTCCGCCCGGGAATTAGGTCTCAGGAGACCCGTCAATTCGTCAGCTACGTTTCCACCACGTCTACCAAAGCCCGCTCGGACAGAGACAGCCCTCCGTAATCGGGTACGGGGACGCCCAGGAACTTCCGGCGCTTGCCCTCAAGCATTTCGAGTGCCCAGTTCAACCAGCGGATTCCCTCGCAGAAGATTGCGACCGGGCGCCGCTGCACGAGATACGAGTCGACCAGGCTGCCGTCGAGTTCCATCTGGAAATGGAATGGCGGCATGGCGGTGAAATGAGCTCCCATCATGAAAACAAACCGGACCAGCCAGTGCGGATCCTCGGCAACAGCGGCGGACTGGGGATTGTCGAGGTCATAGAGTTTGCGCATGACTGGCGCGAAGTAGCGCTCCATCCCCGTAACATCAGGACGTTCGTCGACATCAATGTTGCGCTCGGTCAGATCCTCGACCCTATAGGAGCGCTCATACGGATTGCCCGGTTCATAGCGGATTTCGACCTCTGGTGAGCGTCCCTCCCCGACCGAGACTGAAAGATCGAAGCGCTCGTGATGCACTTCGTCGTAGTGACCGAGCGAATTGTGCCAGGGCTTGTTGTCGTACATCGGGTCGTCGCGCGTCTCAGCGCCTTCGCTGTTGAATCCGATCGCCCGCGGATCGAGGAACCGCAAATCGATCGAGGCTGCTGTAATGGCGTCCAGCGCGGCCTCGATATCCGCCGCCGGTGCGCTTGCCTTAATCAGCGCCTGGACACGGACCAAAGGCGCTACGTCATTGATCTTGATATTCTCGGTGTTGGTGTCACCCATGACGAGGGCATGGAAGCGCGGCTCGAGCACGTCGCAATAGGCCGCGTTTCCTCGCAGGATGCTCAGGATCGTATGGAAGTTCCGACAGCGCACCCCGTTGATAATAATGTGGCTCGTATCCAATAGTTTTTCGTTGAAGGTGTTTGGCGCTGTGCTGCGGCATAGATCGAGGCGGTCTTCGATCTTACGGAAATAGGATGTCTCCAGGGTATCGCCCGGAGACCTCACACGCCGCAGGCTGTGCACGTCGTTGCGCAGCACGAGAGCGATCTGCTCGTAGATGCGGGCTATAATCGCAGGCGGCGGGCTGCAACGCTCGACATAGCGGCTGACCTCCTCTCCCGGCACGAAGCTCATCTCATAGATTAATTCCTTGAAAGTGAGCCGGCCCGTTTCCTTGAGATAATGGGTTGGCACCTGAATCTCGCGCTCAAGGATATTAAATACGTGCGGAAAGTAGCGCCGCGCTGGGTCCGGCAGGGCCTGCAGGAATTCAGCCTGCCGCTTGGCCTTGGTGAAGGGCGGCAGCATGACGCCGGTCCCCTCCGGATTCCAGCCGACTGCTATCAGGGCTTCGCTCAGGATCTTTCGAACGATGACATTTTCATGCTGCATGGTGGTCCTCCGCGGTGACGAACATGGTCATGGATTCGCTGCCACCCTTCCCGAAACCAAGAACGCGCTCGCCGAGTTTGACGTAGGAAAAAACCGTACTGCTAAGAATCTTCCGGCCGCGCGCGAAATGCAGAACACGCTGGTTATCGCCCGTGAGGGACGATACACATCCATGCTCCAAGGCTTCGAGGGACGCGTTATGGCTGGGTTGAGCAATCTGCTCCGCCGTAGACACGACGGTTACCGCGCTGCCATAGGGCGCCGTGTCGAATATCCCCTCGCTGGGATCCGTGCCTAGGCAAACGATCTGAACATCGCCGTTGAGACGAAGCGAACAGCGCCGTTGTTCGGCAAGGGGCAATTCGAACAAGCCCCGCGTCGCGGACGCGATATCCTTGGTCGCCGCCACTGGGACGCCAACCGGGGAGACAAGCGGGGCTGCGGCGTCACGAAGACGCCCGAAAACGTCATTGCGCACGCCATCCGAGGTCGGCTGCGCCGTGACGGCACCGCGCAGGTGATCGGTATAAAGCGCGACAGCATCTTCTGGAACCAGTGCGTCCGCGGCGCAGAGTGCTACGCACCATCCCAGGACATCGCCGCCGGCAAAATAATAGTCATGCGACAGGAAGATCGCCGGACGTTCCGCCCGCAGCAGCAGCAGCAGTGCAAGCTGATGTAGAATCTGGAGCGTCGCGACGGCCTGCGGGGACATCACGCCGATGGACCCCGCTCTCGCCGTCACGGGGCCGACGTCAAGCGAGAGCACCGAAGCGAACTTGCCGTAGAGGGATGCCACCTGCTCATGATGTTCGGCCATGCGGCGGGCGCTACGAAGCAGGTCCAGGACCGGAACATCGTCCTGACGGCTGAAATAAAAGACCAGCGCCTCCGGCGTCCAACGGCCGGCCGACCGTCGCTCTGTGACCTCACCGTCCGGCCTGAGGACTTTAATCTCCGTAGTCACGCGACCCAGCGTATGACTGTCCCCGACGACGGTCTTTTTCGCTTGCACCTGAAGCGCGAGTTCCCCTCCCGCAAGGTCGAGATCGTCGCGCGCGGCGCAGGTGTGCTGGTAGATCTCGAGGAACCGACGAAGCGACGGCGATAAAGAACTCCGGGCTCCGATCTGAAAGGCGGCAATCACGCGCGTGAATTCCCGAAGCAGAAATTCCCGGATCAAGGGATAGCGTGCCGGCACACTGAACATCTGCCTCAGCACGGTCAGGTCACCGGCCTGGAGGGCCGCCGACTCGCCAACGTCGCGAACCGTGATGCCATTGACCTCCCGCAGCAGCGCCGCAGCTGCCACCAGGGCATCCGTATCGTCCTGGCTGCCGGCATAAGCGATCGCCGGCAGAGGGACGCCATTGTCCGCCAGAAGCTGGACCGATTTTTCCCCCTGGCCCAGCTCGAGCACGACGTTGCCGCCAACATGCCCGCAATTGTCGGCGGTCCAACGGGATTCCATGACGCAATCGATGATGGACAGAACGGCATCGCGCACGTCAGCAGCCTGATCGACGATGCGATTAGCATGATTGCAGATCAGCGGCGTGTGCGCATTCCGGAACCGGATGCCTTCGCTGTCCATCATTCGAGCGAAAGCTTCCCGGACCGGCGCCATGCGGGCAGCATGGGCCATGAAACGTGTCGGCTCTTTCAGTTCCTTCACCGCGATGTCCGGGAAGTTGCGCATGAAGAAGCCGAAACTTTCTCTGGCACTCGATCGGACATAGACATTCGCTTGATTCGCGGCATAGGTCTTGTGCAGTTCCACGTCGGACACGTCATAGACATCGCCGATCGCTACCAGGACGCGATTCACGACGTCCGGATGACCCATCAGCGCCACGACATGCGCGGGCTGCGGCACGAGAGGTTGGGTGACGCCGACTGACGCCAGCATTTGGCCAACGCGTGCCTGCAGGGGCGAAGGCGAGGTCACGCCCTCGGCGCCGACGAGGATGAATGGGGCGAGCGCATGGGCAATTACCGCACCATGTGCGACAGATAATGCACCGCAGGCGACTGCGGCGGTGATGATACCGAAACTTTCACCGGTAAAGGCCGCAAACCGGATCTCTGTCCCGTGCCGTTGTGCGGTGTGGACGAGATAGCGATGCAGGGCAACGCCGTGGACCAGCAGCGCAGCACCTAGGAATCCTTGCCGCTCAATTCGATCGGTTGGGATATTGATATCCCGCAGGACGAGACGTCCGGGGGCATAGCCCAAGGCAGTCCCCGCTTCAGAAAAAACCTGACGAACATCCGGTATGTCACACTCGAGTAAATCGCGTTCGAGCTCGCGATACGCCGCGCGGCTACCCAATCCTGGGAAGAAGCCAACCGGCCTCATGGCGATAATCCCGGGCCCGAATTTTTGCTCAACTGACCCGCCTTCGACGCTCAATTCCCGGTCTTCAATTCTCGGACTGCTGCTCATTGGCACGACCCTCTCAGGAAAACAGTCTTGCAATATCGATGCGTCCGACGGTGTTCGTGTTGCTCACGGCAACGGGCGGGGGACGAACTGAGCCCTCATTCCCAAGGCCCGGCTACGATGACACGAAGCAAATCTGAACGGATAAAACCGTCGACGATCTGCATCTTTGCAAATCATCCTATGTTTGAGTCAACAACTTAATAGCGTGTTTGTTTTAATTGCTGATTTCATCAATGAGATCATCGCGTTAGAAGATAAGGTTTTTTCTATCTTCCCGCCTTTGATTGGTCTATAAACAGGTTGCCAGGCTGCAAACCTTCTCAATCGATTCTAAAACAACCGTTCCGAAATCGGTTCATTTCTTCCTAGCATTGCTTGTTGGGTCAAAGCGACGTCAGGATTGAGGCCTCGGGCGGGCTCATCTTTTCTCTTTATCAATGAAGACGGTACGAAGCTGTATGAATTGCAACCTACGCAAATAAGCTGTCCTCCGCTTTGGCGTCAAAGGTAACAGCTTAACGTCAAGTTATTTCGATTGCCAATTGAAAGGCGAAAGCGCGATGGCGTTTCCCTCGATGTCAACTCTTAGCGAATATTACGTCCGATGGGATGAAGCGCATAATGATCCGGAACGCTTCTGGCTCAAATGCGCACGCGCCTTGGATTGGATGAGTGAGCCGACACACGCTCTGAATGCTGATGAAGGCTGGTTCGCGAATAGCCAGCTCAATGCCAGTGTCAACTGTCTTGATCGACATCTTGAAACACGTGGCGACGAGACTGCCATGATCTGGCAAGCGGAGGAGGAGGACAATGTTCTTCACCTAAGTTACCAGCAGCTGCACGCACGGGTCTGTCGAATGGCCAATGTGTTGCGCGATCATGGCGTCTTGGCAGGCGATCGCGTCGCCATCCACCTTCCGGGCGTCCCTGAAGGCGTGATCGCGATGCTAGCCTGTGCGCGCATTGGTGCGATTCACGTTGTCCTCTTCGGAGGTTTTTCGTCGGAGGCCATTGCTGACCGGTTAGCGGATAGCGGCGCCAGCATGATCATCACCGCCAATATGGGGCGCCGCGGTGCCAAGCGTATCCCATTCAAGGCGACAATCGACGCTGCCTTGAAGCTTGTAGCGTCGCTTCCCGTCCGGCATGTCCTCGTCGTGGAGGTTACCTCGGAAACCGTTTCCATGACCGAGAACCGCGACCGTTTTCTCTCTCCCCTACTCTCAGAGGCTTCCACTCTGTGCGACCCGGAACCAATGGATGCGAATGCGCCCCTGTTCCTACTTTATACCTCCGGCAGCACCGGAAAACCGAAAGGTATCGTGCACGGGACCGGGGGGTATCTATTGTGGGCCGCCTACACGCACGCCGTAGTCTTCGCTCACGCGCCGGGCGACATTTTCTGGTGCACCGCCGATATCGGCTGGATCACGGGCCACAGCTATGTCGTGTATGGCCCGCTCGCGAATGGCGGCGCAATCCTTCTATTCGAGGGCATGCCGTCGCATCCACGTCCCGGGCGGTGGTGGCGGGTGATCGAAAAGCACCACGTAACGGGATTCTATACCTCCCCAACCGCAATCCGCGCCCTGATGGCCGAAGGCAACACGCTCCCGGACGGCTTTGACCTTTCCAGTCTGCGTATCCTCGGTTCGGTTGGCGAGCCGATCAGCCAGGAAGCCTGGGGATGGTTTCATAGAACAATCGGAGGCGGACGCTGTCCCTTGGCAGACACGTGGTGGCAGACCGAAACGGGCGGGATCATGATTTCTCTCATTCCTGATGCGATCGAGGCGCGACCAGGTGCGGCAACATTCCCGCTGCCGGGTGTAACCGCACTCCTCCTAGACGCGTCGGGCACTATTCTGGAGGGCGAAGCCGAGGGCATGCTGTGCATTGCGGATTCCTGGCCGGGACGCGCACTAGGTATCTGGGGTAATGAAGCACATTTCCATGACACTTATCTACGCCCCTTCCCTGGATTCTATTTCACGGGTGATGGTGCCCGGCGCGACCAGAACGGCTATTTCTGGTTAACAGGCAGGATCGATGACGTGATCAACGTCTCCGGACATCGCATCGGATCGGCCGAAATCGAAGACGCTTTGGCTCTAGAGTCCGCCATCATTGAGTCCGCTGCGGTCGGCGTTACTCATGCCCTGAAGGGGCAGGCGATCGTCGTCTTCGTCGTGCCGAACAACCCTGCTCCAAACGGGCTGAAGGCGCAAGCGATGCAAACGATCACGTCAAGACTTGGCCGCTATGCCGCGCCAGAGCGAATATACTTGGTGCCCGATCTACCCCGCACACGATCGGGCAAAATCGTACGGCGTTTGATGCGGAAGATTGCTAACGGCGACACTGAAGGGTTTGGCGATCTCTCGACGCTTGCAAATCCCGACGTGATCGCGATCCTTATCGAGATCGTGCACCACCAAACCAGCGAGTCATAGCGCTACGCAGCTGCGTCTTTAAGTCGTAATGTGGTTACTCGGAATTCAAGTGATGAAGCTCCTATATTCGTCAAGGGGCTGATTGTGCGCGTGTGGTTCGGCACAAGGCGGTAAAGATTTCCCGAACGATATATCGCTTGAGGCATCGGATAATCTCGCTCCTCGTCTTTCCGTCCACGGTCCTTTTTGCGACGTAAGCCAGGGTTGGCGGATGAGTGCGCATTCTGACGATTGCGACACGGTAGAGAGCGGCATTGGCCTGCCGGTTATCGCCGCGGTTCAGCCGGAAGCGGTTGGTCC
>Ga0157362_1000367_pt1 | contig 15043 bp, 11 predicted proteins | sample AttlaeALBM3_FD_111480 | JGI IMG/M metagenome (GOLD analysis project Ga0157362, IMG submission 111480) | Fungus gardens microbial communities from leaf cutter ant in Ribeirão Preto, State of São Paulo, Brazil - Atta laevigata ALBM3 | ecosystem: Host-associated > Fungi > Mycelium > Unclassified ... | reverse complement strand
TATTGTTATTTAAAATAATGAATACTAAATAACTCTTTTATTTTAGAATAAGACATGAATGACAGAATCATTCACATCTTATTTTAAAATAAAAGAGTATTAGTAATATTTATGTTTGATAAAAAACGGGCTGAAAATTTGCATAAAAAAACATAACTTTGTAATTTTATAAAACAAAATTTACTAAATTAATTTGTTTGAATTTTTAATTTCGTTTATTAAAATTCAACTACTTTTATTTACATATGTAGAAGATGCGAAATTAAAATTTTATCATTCAAGGACCATTACCCCGGATCTATAATAGATTTTTAAGTCTTAAACTATAAGAAATGGACAAATACAATCAATTATTCTCTTCGTATTTGATTGTAGTTGGTCAATTTCTTACGGTTTAAGGTTTAAAACCTAATGTGGATTCCAGAGCTAAACTTTCCTACGGATAATCGGCATGCTTGTTCTGAGGATTTAGTACAGAGAACTACATCTATTTTCGACGATACGATTTTATCAATAGTATCAGAAAATGTATGTAGTCATGTTGTTCCCAAACTGAAAAATGGATATATTGCGATAATGGGCGATTTCGAGTTTTAGTAACAGGAAAAAGGCTGGTCTCTCTCAAGTTTTTTTTAAGTCGGTATTTATAGTCGATTTTTATTTCAAGATCATCTTAAGTAAGTGTCTTAAGATGCTAATGCGGATTTCTGATTTGGTTCGTGACATCTTAAAACTGAACTTAAGGCGGTTTTGAATATAAGAACTATGAATACCGGCCTTAAAGATGCTCAAAGAGAGTGAATGGCAAATTGCATCACGTGAATGACCGTGTCCAATCAAGACACGGGGGGTCATGTGACCATCTTCTCCAATCTCTTCCATGCCTATGGAGCTTTGATGCCCGCGTCCAATCCTTTGATCATAAATAAATATACTAATCCCTCATATTTGCTATAGGAAATGTATTTTCTCAGTATCGCCGAACTGAATTTGGCTGAAGATTGTTAAGCCGGTTCTATATTAGTTGCAAGCTAATTGCAAGTTTGTTGCGACAGCCAATATGAAGCGTTGATTTCAAAATGCAAGCTTATTGGCTGTCGCAAACTTGCGATGCAACTAATGTAGAACTGACTTTAGGTTCCGCCCCCCGAACAGTAAAGATCGACAAGTTCAAATACGAAAGTTGACCGTTATTGACCATTCTTTTTCTTCTTCTTCTTCTGTTTTCCGATTCAAGTACAAAGTCACAGTACTATGCAAATTAATGGATTCTAAAAATTTGCTACTAAAAATAGTCTTTAATAAACAGAAACCTTTACTGACTGTTGCACACCGTAAATGTGCATATACTATAGTCAAAGCTCCCCAATCCCGCAGAAAATTACTGTCCAGGACGGAGCCTTAATTTTCCAGCTTGGCGACACGTCTGAAGTTGGCTACTAGTTTCTAGTTTCTCTCTACTGGGCTGCGTTCAGGAAATACGCCCAGATAACTCTAAACTATAGGTTACATTACATATATTATAGCAAAAATGTACCCTAGAGTTATCTAGGCATAGTTCTTGAACGCAGCCCTAGTAGTACCTTCTCAATAATCAAGTCGTGTGAAATTTTCGCATTTCTTTTCTAGGGAAAAATTATACGATCGCCACTCTTCAGTGACGACGGTGACTCCATACCCTATGTTCTGTCTAGCGGATCTAGCTCATCTAGCCGACTCTAGCCATATTATGTTTATGGCGTGATAAGAGACAGGCGCTAATTTGGCTTTGACCGTTTTGTCTCAGCTTTCATTCGCTGTTAGTAAGTTATATCTCTTGGATTGCGTTTTTCAAGAGAAACTCGAGCGAGAAAGCCGTTTGGAAATTCGTTACAATGGTAATTATCTTATTAATATTAATCTTTAGTCGTTTAATCTGTTACTCTTTAGAAAAGATTGCCCGCCTCGTGTTTGTACCGGGTTTGAACGGATGCAAGCGTCATTTTACATGCCGTTTTATTTTTGTAACGTCTTAACATCGGCCATAATTCTATGTTCGTATCGTACATTTATTTGTTGTTATTGATGTTGTCAAATGTTATTAAATTCGATATTTTTTTTCTTTTCGGAAAATATTACAACGGTTATTATATACAAATTATTATAATAGAAATGAATCAGAAACTATTTCGGTACAGAATGTGCGTCGGGTGATAAACATGGAATGGAATGGATTATTCCAAACAAACAATAGCCCTCTATGCTAGTTTGGGCAAGTTTTTTATTTCATCAATTGATATATTGCATTGTATACGCAGATATAATTTTGTTTGTAAAAAGCACGTTTGTATATAATATGATTGATCAGTTAATGAATTTAAAAAATCCTTTATATGATTTAATCTTTGTGAAGATTTCAAAGAAATGAGAATGAAAAATACCTTACTTATCCGTGAATTATTCTTAAAATTCGAATATTTTTTGTAAATCTTATAATATATTTACAGACTTTTTTTCAGATAAACTTGTACTCATCTTTTCTCTTTTTTTTTTACATGAAGAGAAAAAGAGGAAAGATGAACTTACAAGAAATTTAGCTGAAAGAAACATCTTGGCTCAATATGTGTTTTGTATTAGTTTAATCTAATTCATCAACTGATTATGTTTCACTTTTTTCTTGGAATAATAAATTTCTTTTTACTTTATAGTCTGTCACTGCCAAACGAGAGGAATTTCGCAAGTATCTGGAGAGAGCTGGTGTCATGGATGCTCTCACAAAAATACTTGTCTCACTCTATGAAGAGACTGAAAAGCCAGCTGATGCCTTAGAGTATCCTTTTCTTATTCTCAACAAAGAATCAATGTTGTTTAACATAATTATTCAATCTAAAAACAAAAATATTTAAGATGCTTCAAGAGAGAAAAATATTTAAATTGTTATTCATATACTTAGACCTGGTTCCACTAGTAGTATATATGATGAAAAACGTGTAAAATTAACTTTAATCTCAGTTCAATTAATTAAAGTTCATCTTGCATTGGTGGAATCAAATCTTTTGTCTGTTTCTATCAATATATTCATCAGTCAATATTCATCAGTTTTTATATTTAAGACCATCTTAAGTTTTGTTTTGAGATATCACAAATCAATCTGAAGTCTGCATTAGCATCTTAAGACATTACTTAAGACGATCTTGGAATAAGAATAAGATTATGAATACCAGCCTTATACTGATTCTACAATGAGTCGGTAGTCGGAATCTTAATCGATGAAGTTGGCCAATCAGCTTTAGTCATATAAGTTGGCTATTGGTCAACTTCACTGATAAGACTTAGAACTATCGATTACCGACTCATTGTAGAATCAACGTCAGTTAGAAAAAGATAAAAGTGGTTCAATGAGGTTAAAATTAATCTACATTAATAAAAATGGATATTAATTTGTTGTACTTTTATACTTCTCTTTTTGAATGAGAAAGTATTTGCTTTCTGTGGTGCTTTATGAAAAAAACATTAGTTATTTCCTTATCTGTATTATAGGTATATACGTAAGAATCTTGGCGGTATCATGGACAGTACTTCAGAAATTGATATCTTGAAAAAAGAATTAGAGGAGTCCAAAGCTAAAATTGTCGAACTACAATCAAAATTAGCGAAGTATGAACAAAAGGATGAAGTACAGACCGAGTAGGAGTAATCGTTATGAATAACATATCTTCGACCAGAGTTCATGCTAGTCTTTTTTTTTTGGACAATGACTTTTCTAAAGTCAGTCTATGTGCCTTATATTTACTATAATAAATATGACGTTACTATAATAATAAATTGACATTTATTAAAGTTAGAATATAAGATAAATTACTGAACTTGTGTAAACATTCCATTACACATATATTCATTCATGTTTTTTAATTAAGAAAATCGCAATATAGCTGTTAGCTTTCATATTATTTCTCTTCTAAGGACAAATTACATGTAAAGTAATTGACATATGTACTTATTAATGTGGAGCGTTGTTTGTACAGAATAGATCTCAGAATCCAAATAAATATTTCTTTTACGTTTATTACAATACATGTATTCTTAAATGTAATATCATTTATTGCCTTTGTTTTAATCAAAGTGGAATTGTTTTATTAGGACTTGGGTAATATGTATTGCAAATAAAATCAATTTGCAACAGATAAAAGATAACATTTTTACAATCAATTACAAAAATGTAGACATTTTTAATATGTATATAAATATTAGTATGTGAAGTTACAATTCATTTTTGAATCTTCCACGAATTTCAATAGTGTGCTGTGTATTGACAAATTTTATTCTTCATAATGTAGAAGATATTCTAAAATATACAAAACATACGATGAAAAAATAATAGGAATTGTAACATTCGAAAGAAATGAATTCATTGAGCTAAGTATATATATGTAGAAAAAAATGTTTCTTTAATTCTTAGAGAATTACCTCTTGACTTTAGGCAGATCCGAGTGCGAGTAAGATTAATAATTTCATGTGGGTTTTGCTGCTTGTCTGCGCTTCACCTCCCAATTGTAGATACGTGCCATATTTACTTCCACAGTAGTATATTGATCTCGAACAAAATCTAGATCGTGCTCTACATATCCTAAATTCTTCTTGGCTGCCTCAATATTTTTGGTCAGCACTTCTTGGGCATCATCTAAGGTATATTCTAGCATGACATTAGCGCCTAACCATAAACACACTTTGTCGGTAGGTGGTATTATAGCTTTTGCGTAAACTTGTTCTGATAATAAAAATTGCGTTTCTAAGGTACTCTTCTCAATTTGCAATTTCTCGATCATCTCTAAAGATCTTTCGAGATCTGGTATTTGTGATTTTAAGCGTCTTCGTTTGTTGACTAGGTTAAACTCCATAAACTTGTATTTTCCATGGCTCTCGTCCAGCTTTCTGAGTACTTTGTCCACAGAATCGTTTTCTGGCTTTGCCATAAAAGCCTCGACATCGTCCTGAAATTGTACAACGTGAGTGACTTATAGTAAGACTTTAAACTAAATTCAGTAATTTTATGATTATAAAATATATATATTTCATTTAATAAAAATTTTAATAAAAAGTAATTGTAATTATTAGTAGTTTAATAAAGATAAACATAAAAATATTTCTATACAATGTATATATTTATTTAATCATACAAATCAATTTGAATTAACCAAAAAATAAAGCAAATAGAAAATAGAATAACAAATTCACAAGATTAAAACATGAAAACGGTATGATTTTTTTGGTTACCATATAAGGTAATCAATCGATTAATCGATTGACATTTTGATCAAATACATATATATGGAATTTTTATTGTCAATAGAAATAATAAGAATTGCTTCTCAATGTCCTTAGACAGTAATGAAATATATATTCTTTTCACGCGGAGAGAATGATTAACAAAAATTTATTGTAGAATGATTCCAACAAATCAAGAAAAGTACGGAAATAATAATACAGATTTTGTGAATGTGTATGACACGAGCACATGCGTAAAATGAATATTAATAAAATCGCACTTACCACAAAATCAGCCTCCGGTATACCGGCGTATGACTTCCTATCTTTACCTAATTCAATTTCCACTTTATTGTCACCGTCTTCCATCTTGAATCTCCTGTATAACTCCAAAGTGCACTCCTCTACGATTTATCTCGCACACTAACGTGATTCACGATTCACAAATGCTCTTGCTTTCCAATCCCACTTGCTTTCGAAACGGTTCTCATGAAACTCCTTTGAAAACGTAGTATTAATTTCCAATCTGCGCACTTTTTTATACAATGAATATATAATTATGAAATATAAGGAATATCATTTTTTTTTGTGATATAATAATTATGAAATATATTATGTTTGATCTATAAGTAATTTTAGTATTGTTAAATTGATAAGAAGATAAAAATTCTGTAAAGTAACAGATCACAGAAGCCTTAAAAAATATTGCATACGAAAAAACTAGGAAAATCTATAGTATATATAATCAGAGAGAAGATGTAATACATATATTTTGCATGCGATATTTTTCAAGAATACAACGCCAGGGATTGTTAAAAAGTATGCATTTATTAACTATTTAAAAGTATGCAACATTTTCTTAATCAAGCACAAGAAAAACGCATCATGTACCACAGACTTTAGCTGTCCGATTTGTGGCGGACTCTGTTGATAATTTATGCAAACATTTATCACTGTTTATGATAATTAGGTGAACTGGAAAAAATTACGACACTGACGAAAAAAATAATTCTTATATCTCATAATTTAAGAATTTTTCATATCTTAATTTCTAAAAAATATCTTAAATATCTTTAAATTTTATAAGTTTTCTTATAAAAATTATAGAATGAGAAATCTTATTATTAGAATATTTTACAATTTACATATATAAATCTAGAAAAATTAATTCTCTGGAAAAATATAGACTTTAACTATTTTTAAAAAGAATTCTATTCCAGTAAAAAATCTGAAAAATTTTCTAAAAAATTATATAAAATTCTCAAAAATTCTGAAATTTATATTAAAATTTTAGAATAATTTTTTTAAATGTCTAAAATTTTTAATTGCGACAAAACATTAAAATTAATACAAAGACACGTAATACAATTGAAATATATAAATTTTAAGACAGTTTTAAAAATTCGTATGTTCTCTTTAAAATAAGAACTAACATAACACTAACATAACAACATACTAACAAGTACTAAAAGTTTTTAAAAAAAATTTCATAATTAGGTCCTTTTTGAAAACTAAAGAATCTTTATTAAATAAATTTATTTGTAGAAATAGCGTATATTTAAAGCAGGCAGAACAATTTTTCACAGGTTTTAATTAAAGCTGAGTTGTTATTTTTTTTCAAGGGCTTCTTCTCCAATGCAAACGTGTGATAATGATGATAGTCCCGATAACTACGTTCAATCTAAATTAAGGTGTCCACCCGCACCCCAACATAGCACATCGTGTGCTCTGGCGTACGAACGGTCCAACGGACATCGCATTTATCATAGCTCGGGGCGCATTCCTCCTCTCTGATACACTTTATTGGGTCTAATAGAGCCGAATTATGGTGTATCGAGTAAAAGCGGGGTTGATCTGGACTAGCGTTGTCTAGACGACTTGTGCTTAAAAGCCGTTCTTTTCATTCAACAATTGCTTTGCATGCAAAACAAAACAGTCACCGCGAATTAATCCGCCAATTGTATAGTCAATTCCTCTCCTCTCCCTTTCCGTTCATAAAGTTAGTATACTAGTAATTTTATCATACTTTGTATCAAACTGAATTGAAAATAAATTGATCTTATTTCAAGCGAAATTGCTCTGATTTTATCATATAAATCATAATACACCGCATATAATATATAATTTATCAAGATATATGTATCTTGAGTAGATAATAATATTTTATTTTATTACATTAATCTTTTTAAAGAGTTTTCTTGTTTTTTTCATTTATATTACATGGATATACAATATAATATAAATATATACAATATAATATATAATATAAATAATATATTATTATTATAATACAAATATAACAAGTGAATTTCTACATTAAAAGAACAATTCTGTGCTAAAGTATCTAAAAATTTAGATAACTACAGATATGAAAATAATTTTATGGAACCATTCAAAAATTATGTAAAAAACTCAAATCATAATGAGCAATGCTGCAAAAAGCATCTTTATAAATTCTTTGTAATGGAAAAAAGAATGAGATTTCACTCCAAAGAATTTGGAAAATTTGACATTTTAATAACGAATTCGAGTATCCTTCATAATTATTTAATTATTTTAATAGTCCGACAAAATTATCTTTACATTTGTAACTAGCTAAATTTTTAAATACTTCGTAAAATTGTATATATTCCCTGTAATTTTATTTTTTTTTAATGGAAGACATATTCATGATAAGAACGCCACTACTACTAACGAGAATAGAGAGAACTTTCCATCACGTCTACTGGAAGAAATTAACATTGCTCGTTCTTCAGTGCAAACTGTGGAAAGACTGAAAAGGTCGCGAGAATCGGGCGCGAGATTGAGAGCGGAGAATCTGCGAGAATTATCGTTTTGGGGGCGCGACGCGCGAGCAGATCCAGAGCGCAGGCATGCATCGCATTATGAGACGATAGCACAGATCCGTGGCACGTTCAGTTGGAAACTCAATGGCGGTTACAGGTTACCTAGGGCTTCCTGCGGAAATGGCCAATATACACCTCCGACCTCCAACTCGCTCGGCCGATCGCGCGAGCGCGAACTCACTCGAAACGCGCGGTTGTACGGGTTATAGTTTGTACCCCATGCTCGTGTATACGGTCGCCCTACCTCTCGCTCAACACGCACTTGTTACGGCTCATCATCGTGATCTATGCGCCTACAACAAACGCTGTATCCTTAATCCGTTCTAGTTGGCTCGATCCTACCGCGCGTGCTGAAAGCAAAAGCTAGTTAAATATCGTTATCTTGGAGAGTTCTCCGTTGTTTTTCATTGAGAAAACTTTCCTGCTTTCAATTCAGTTATAAGAGAAAGAATCTTCCAATGTATATATTTGACATATGAGCGACGAAATTTGATAATTCAAATAACCATTTATTTGATGTTTCTCAACAGAACCTTCTTTGATAAAAATATCTCGTTAAATGCGCCTCCAGACGATATGGCCAATAACCCTGGTAGCAAGTTGACGTCAAAATGACGACAAAATGATGTAGCTTGCTACCAGGAATATACGCCACACTTTGCACACATTCGCTAAATATTGGTCTACATTCAATATAGATAATTCATATACATGTCGCATTCTAAATCTACTCTATGAAAATAAATTAATATTTATCATAGAACTTTTCTAACGTGAGAGATTTTCTGAGATTACTCAGATTACTGAGAGAGATCTTTTAATTCTGTTAGCATCGTAGTGTAGACTAATAATACATATTTCTGTACGCGGTAGATATATGACGTACCTAGACCAAGAATTCGCACATGTTCCGTCCGTGGCGAAGTCAAGCAACGGCCGAGACATTAACACATTAAAACATATCTAAGCTGGAGTTTTTCATGACCGTCTTGCGTTCATACTGCACAGTTTTCCTTATGAGTCGCAATCTGTACATATGAAAATTGTAATTATTATCTTACCTCTGCGTCTCTGTATGTTCCGTTCCGTTCGTTACATCTAGGATTCGGTATTACTGAAAATATGGTGATGAAAATCATCGATTTAGAAAATATATCATTCAATGTTTGGAACTTACGTTCTCGAAAAATCTCCACTAGAATTGTTTCTAAAAATAGAAATGGCGTTATAACTGAAGGCGTATTAACTGAAAAAGAGAATATTTCAAGTGATATAAAGGTAAATAAAGTTATAAAAAGAATTAAGATAAACAAAATTATAAAATTCAGAAAATTTCTAAACAGATCTTTTATTTTCTGTTTCTTCTGCTTTTATGTGTGTCAAATTCATGCAGAAAAGTCTTTGAACGATGAATACGAGTTAAGAATTGAATCGATCTGATCGCAACCTCCTCCGGGTCATCGTGAAGAAAGAAGCGTCGCACAGCTAACAATGGCATTACAAACGCTGTGACTGGCTCTCGTTGTTCGCTGCAGATTTAATCTGTCAAAATGAATCACCATTTTGATGAGCTCACGGCTAACAAACATGTTCACAAAGAATAACATATATAAAGAGCTAAAGGGTTCGCAGAAGCACAAGACTGAACCTAAATTTACCGGCAATTACCGACAATTAATTTTTTTCTCTTAGACACTTTTAAATAAGATTAACAAATGTTCCCCATTTTCCGGAGATAGTCCCAGAAATTTTTACGTGCTATTAATAGTAATTTAAAGAATGACAAATATTTAAAACATTTTCAATATTGAATTTTTATTTATTTACAGAGATTGAAATAATATTGTATATAAATATAATATTAGTTTTAAGTATTAAGTTTAAGGATTTTATTTTAATTTAAAAAAAGAAATCTAAAATCTGGTCCCGCGCGGATTTAGTAAAAAAAAAATCTGCACAGAAAGGTCGATTTTACTAGAGAATTTAAATATTTAGCTAACTACAAATCTGAAAATGATTCGTTAGACCATCAAAATAATTATGTAGAAACGCTCAAACTTGTTAAAATATCACTTTTTTCAACATTGCTCATGTTTGAGATTTCTACGTAATTTGATGGTCCAACAAAATTGTTTTTTAGATCTGTATTTAACTAAATTTCTGATATACTTCAGCAAAATCGTTCTTTTCATAAGGTAAACCTTATGTTAAAAACGATAAGAATAAAATATTATTTTGTTAATATAAAAATGTAGATTCTTATTATATTTAGAATTTTTTAAAAATATTTCTTGGGACTGTACTGTACGAGAACCGCAAACTTTAACGATTATTTCTTTTCGAAGAGGACGGCTTTGTTTTAACTTTAAATTTCTTTCAGGGCTGAAGGGATATCATTAAGTTCTAGGCGGCAAAGGTACACAAATTTGGAGCGATGCACTCTTCTTCGAAGGGTCTACACGAAAAAATTTCGTTTGATCTTCGTGTTCAAATTTACTTTATATCGATGTGAGAACTAACTAAACTAAACTAGAACTAACTAAAGAACCAAAGTTGCTTAAGTTTTCATCGAATACTTAATGGGAATATACGTAGCGTTAAATGTTATTTTAAAATATTACTCTGCAGTTTTGCAACTGAATATTTGAAAAGCTCTTTTAGAGAAAAATGTACTTTACATTCTCAATTAGATATAAAAGAAACATATTTATTTATCTCAAATCGAAAAAAGAAATAATTCTTAATATTTGTTAAAAGTTATTTCTATTATTAGATTAATCATTCATATTCATTTAATTCATATTCACATATTTAAAGCTTTGCTGAAATATACGAAATAATAGAAAAATAAATAAAATATGGATTTTAAGATTTAATTTTTGAGATTTAAGATTTAATTTTTAAGATTTAATTTTCTGTGCTTGGCGATCTCTTTAAAGCTGATTTAAAATCTTTTCATGAAAATATGAAAATGTTATAGGAGATCCAGGTTTAAATTCAACAATTGAGATAATATTTTGCGCAATAAATTATTTATAGTTTTTAATATTCTTACATTAACATTACATTATTAATATTTTTATGTGATGTCTTAGCATCAATATTATTAAATTGTTTGTCAATTTAATATGATATTATTACTCATAATTCTGTTTATGATTGCAATCCAAGATTGATGAAAATTTCGGCGTGCAAATTGGATGTTTGCTGAATTGAATATGTATATAAATTTACACTGAAATATTTAGGCACCTGTTTAAAAGCATTTAAGCATCTGCTTTAATCGGAGTACATAGGAAAATAGGAATACGTAATTAGATTTATACTCTCCGACTTAATTAAAAATATTCTCATTGGTCCAATTTTGTTTTGAAAATTGAAAATATAACACTTTCACTCCAAAAGAATAAAATCTCACTCCAAAATTTCACTCCTAAAGAGTGAAAATCTGTCACTCTTCAAGAAAATATTTTTTCAAGATTGGCTTCAATTTTCAGTCTTTTGGAATAAGATTTCCAAAAGATTTAGAGATTAAGCATCTCGAAATCCCCGAAGATAACTATCGGCGGTTAGCTAGCGGCACGTGCGAATGGATGAATGAAAGTTTACGAGGATAGTAAGAACAGGTCAATCTGTCAATTGACCAGCCAGTCAGTAGTCGGTACCGCGCGAATAGACAGATCTCTTCGAATCGTTCCTCCCTCGAGCTGCTGGCACCCACACAGAGACGCGCGTTTTGAGCGCGGAGTATACCTTCACCAAGAAGAATTAGCCGCAATCGGAGTGCACGGCAGATAAGGGTGCTCACAGCGTGGTGGGGGATGGTTGACTCTGGAGTGGCCATTCGGAGTCAGTTGCTCTTATGCTCGCCAACCAACGTGATCGCGTTGCGCGCCGCTCGGTTCAAACCGCGTGACGCGAACGTCATAGACCGTATCCAAGAACGAACAGCGGATTCCGAAACGTGCAATAAAAAAACGACTGCGATAAAATCACAGGATTTCGCAAAACGAGACATTTGAGACGAAGATCTGCGCGAAGTTGATAGTAAAAGTTGCCCTCGAAATGCAAAGAGAGTGACGGAGGATCCTAAGAGTTCTGCGGAGAATCGCGGAGAATGCAAGGTTTGATTTTGGGATTTTGATTACAGAGAACATTTCGCAGTGCTAAAATCGATCAAAGTGGACTTTGTGCCTGGTGTCACGAAGACGCAGCTCTTCGATCGACACAATTTACTCGAGCAACGTTCGTTGCCCGTCTCTTATCGCTTCGCCGGTCAAACGTTGAAAGAAACTGCGGAAGAGGACTGATCATATTAGCGTGTATTACCGTCTTGTGCAACCGGATACACACACATCGCCCCGCGTCATCGGCTCCCGTCGAAAGAGAAAAACACTGCGATTATTTGCCTATCAGCAATTCCGTAATTTGATCGTGAGAAGTATCGCAAGGAAAAACCTAAGAAAATAACATTCAAAGATAAATATTCACGCCTCATGAAACAGGTGCGTGGAAAAACACGATAAAGAAACACCTTTTTCTTCTCGTGGAAAGAATTAATACATTGGAAAGAAAATCTCGTTGCATTAATTGGTAATTCAACTAAAAAGGTACAAATCGAACATTGATAATTAAATCTGTCCAAGATAATCCGAAATTCAATTACAGAACCAGAAGATTTGCTTCATCGGAATTTGTTTTGTACTTCTTGTTGATACAACCAGAACAATTTTCTCAGTGTGATGACGTCTGTGTATTCACCAAATAAACGAATTCTATTGTCATTCAAATAATCCATAAGCAACGTCGAGTTGCGTCCTCGCGATAACTGTGTCCCACAACGTGCGCTCCCCGGGACGCCTGGCGTCGCCCCGCCATTTTTCTCCGGATATTTAGCGGAAGTGGCCAATCTGATCGCAACTGCTCCGACGCACTTGCTGATGCGATCGCTCAACACGTGATCTCCACGGCACGTGACGTAACGACGGCAGGCATCGCGACGTGTCTCGAGTGATCCATCGAGGAAACCATGCGGAGACATCGTTTCGATTAACGCATTCAAGAGTCATCGAGAAAATTAAGAGGAGCGATGATTATCGGCAGCTGAACCGCTGATAGAAATTCGCGCGGAAGCTGATCGTGTGCAAGGATCTAAGGGGGGGAGGGGGTTATTATGTTAGCAACGGGATGTTTTCTGCTGAAGGTGCTGGTGCTGGCAGGAACGGTCATTGCGCTCCTGCCAGAGGATCTGCTGGAGGATCGCGCCGATCGCATTCCGATCAGCCTTCAGGAGGAATGCGCTTCCAAATGTCCGGACTTAGACCTCATGCAGGTAAGAAATCTCCCTGTGATAAAAAGGGATTGATATTGAAGTTGATACAGTCAAACTAAACAGTTGACCTTTCCATAATCGCAGAATGTTGAAAGGTTTTACGTGTCGAGAGGAAGAATAATGTTTAGGAAGAGCATTATCTCCCCCTGAGAAATGTTAGATATCTTTTGATATGGTATCCTTAATTCTGTTGTTCGATTCCATTTACTACTATGTAAAATGTTAAGGAAACAATGTTACAAATTGCGACTCGCTTATTTCAGTGTGGAATATATCTACCTTTGCTGAGATAAGAAACGAGACGATACCTTTTTGCACAAGTAAAATGAGAACTGATAATAACGGTAACGATTTTTGGAAACGAGGTGACAATTTATTTATTCGACTTCAGTATGCAGTGTATATCGAAAATAATGGATAACTTATAATTTATAAAATTGTACAATTACGATGTTTTTGATTTACGGAATTTTTCGTCGCGTTCATCAATGTTATTTACAAATATCTTTAATCACATCATACTATCTTATTGTAAAAACGCGCATTAGATTTCTTGAAACACAATTTTGTTAATCCGTACAGATATAAAATTAATAATAATGCAACATTATAAATACAAGACGCGCTAAATATACTGACTAATTATATTACTTAAAAAAATATTTTAAATATTATACATATATATACTTATATTTTTATTTATTAATATAGTTTTTTATTTATAAATTAATATAATTTATTTACTTATCATAAATAATATTTAATAATAAATAAAAATGATTTTCTATTAATATAGAAGTATTATAAACAAATTTAATCTTATTAATTCTCCAAGTTAAGTAAAATGATTTAAAACTCTTCCGTTTATATTCCTTGAAAAACACAGAATTAATTTTTTCTTAACAAAAATATAAATTTCATTGTTGTTATCACAAATAAGCTATTACAAATAAGCTAATTTTGTAAATATTTTCTCGTATAAATGTATAACGACGATTTGCGTATTCATCACTTTCATAACTTTCTATTCGCCGTCTAATCGACGGCTTTCGCGTCGAGTGCGGATATTGTCATTGATACGACGTGTTAATTAATGAGGAATATTAAAGACCATAGTGTTGTTCGCGATTCTTGAAATCTATGTCGATGAGTTGATTTGTCGTTCCGATGACCTAGTTGCATTCTTTGGCAATGCAATACACGTAAGCATATCCTTGCAGTCGTGACTCAGTTTTTCCCTTTGAACTGCCAATTTGTCAGAAGCGCAAGAAAATCATGTACTTACTTCGAGTAGATGTGCTTAGGTTTGATTGAAATTCAATTTCCATTCGTTCAAATACCAGGAGTACCGCAACGCTGTCCGCCATTTTCAATAAAAGCATAGATACCTTGCATTGACAACAATCGATTGCAGTAATCAAGTAGAAATATTAACGAGAAAGAAACAACAAATATATTAATACAAATAATATGCACACAAAAATACATAAGATATTTCAAATTTATTTTAATAATTTTTTAGTCACGCTGTTAAAAATTAAAGAATCAGATTTAAACCAATTCCTTGAAATAACATTTTATTATTTATTATACATTTTATGTTATTTTTGATAAATGAATA
>Ga0157362_1000366_pt1 | contig 15052 bp, 6 predicted proteins | sample AttlaeALBM3_FD_111480 | JGI IMG/M metagenome (GOLD analysis project Ga0157362, IMG submission 111480) | Fungus gardens microbial communities from leaf cutter ant in Ribeirão Preto, State of São Paulo, Brazil - Atta laevigata ALBM3 | ecosystem: Host-associated > Fungi > Mycelium > Unclassified ... | reverse complement strand
TCATACCGCCTCTCTTCTTCCCTCGCGTGTGCGGGAGTTATGCGAACAATGAGAGACAAAGTTAACGCAACTCCATTCAGATCATCTACAATACTTCACTCTGCTTAACGTAGAGGAAAGGAAGGAATTATGGAATATCATTTTGTTTTGTTGAAATAATTTGGTAAATTCATGTGACATGATTATTTTTGACGTAAGTTCGTTAGCCATATAGACATATATAAAAGTTCTTCAGGTATACAGAACGAACATAATTTACAAAGAACTGAAGAGGGAAAGGTTGCAATTATAGTATAGGAAGCGGATATGAAGTACTATTAACTATAATTTTACACGTTGGATACATGCATATATATTTTGTTATCAAAAGTATTCAATTATATAATTTGAAAGTGCCATGTTCAAGGATTCTCAGCTGAAGTTTCAAAATTAATATCAATATAAATAAGAGTTTAATGTCTCTAACGAAACTGAATCTTAGATGTTGAAATAATTTCCATGTGAATTTATATACTATATATTATGTAATCATTTGAACGTGCCGAATTGGTTTTTTGGACTTTATATAAACGCAATTAAAATACTGTAATCAAAAATTAAATTGACAAGCAATTTAATTTAATAATTTGATGATCAATCAGGCATCCTATTAGAAAGATGTGGTGAAAAACTATAAATAAATTTATTGCGAAAAATATTTCGGGGTCGAGAATCGAATCCGGATCTCTAGCATTCCTAAGCATTTACTTTATTTATAGACTATCAAGGCCTCGGTAATATTTTTCGCAATAGTCGATTTGTAGGAACAATAAATTATCAATTTATTAATCAATTATCAATATAATCAATAATAAATTTATTAAGACCTATCTATGAATATAATAAACAAGAGTTTAAAGCCTATAACGATCGAAGCTGGATCTTCCTTAAATCTGTTGAGGCGCAACAGCTCACGTTCCGGAAGACTGTTCGCGGCAACTACCGGAACAGCCCGCCTGACGTGCGGGGCATCTCTCGTCTTCTTGACAAGATTCCGCGTAAGAGCAAGGCGGCCAAGAAGGCGGTCCTTTTTTACGGGCGCGCATGTTCTCGCGATCGTCAATTACCCGGACGACAAGCGGCGCTGCTTTTTGCGAGTGCCAGCCGTGGAGGAGCGTCGTCGCGTCGTCTTCGTTGTCGTCGTCGTCGCTGTCGTCCTCCACCTCCTTTTTCTCCATCTTTCCCCTCCCTCTCTCCTCTACCTCTTTCTCATCACATCCTCGCGACGTTTCCTGAAGATCTCTCGCGGCCTGGAGGGCCTGATCGGCTGTTGCACCGAGCCCGGAAGATCGCCTGGGCGCGCATCTCCCGCGGGGAAACGCGCCATTTATCCACGTCAGCCTCATTCACCGACTCGCACGCCGAGGCCGGTTCGCAATCTACGATCCTTACCCACGTGACGGTGCCGCGCATAAATACACTTCATGCGCACGCATTCGTGCCGCCTTCCTTCCTTCCGTCCTTTCGTTCGTTCTTTCTTTCTTTTTTTCGCTCCTTCATCTTCTGAGAAAGCGAGACTTTTACATATCGCGGAATAAGCGAGGAGATTTGTAGAAAAACTAAGAATAGATTACAGTCAATATGTAATACGGGAAATATTTATGTAGTCCGTCCTGAGAGAGAACAATGCTTTTAAACGCAACTGCTTTTTGTACACAAAGCGGTAGAAAATAATTAAGAATGATATTAAGAGAGATGAGATAATCTAATGCATTTAACTCTAGCAAATCATTCATGGACCTTTGCGATTTTTTATATTGCTATTTTACATTTTCGAAGCATTATAATTAATTGAAAATAAAATATTATTTATTTGATTCATATTTATCTGTCTTTGTCTGACTTTGAGGTATAAATTTCACATGTTGAGGTAAAAAATACGTATTCTGTCTAGAGATATAGCGTGACAAAGTTGCAGGGGTTTACAGACTCTGATATGATCAAAAATAACAATGACTTGCTAGGATTAATGCATTTTTCTATCTTTTTCATTAGATGTTGCTCACACAATGCACTTTATCCGTGGAACATCCTGGGAATGTCTTCAAAACATCCTCTGGACATATTTACAGCTTTCATTGAAGATTTGTGCAGCATAGGTACGAAATTCTAGCAAAATACTCCAAACTTTTTATTTCTACATACACAACACCGACGCCCAATTCGATCTGAAATCTCTGTTAACCATTTAACCGAGAGGTATCGAATATTCTACATTTTTGTCTAAATATGAAGATATAAATTTCGCTGAAAATAAATATACAACCAGGAAGAAGTTCAGTCGTTTCAATCAAACGATCACTCGTGGAAGGATGAAGCGTGAAAATGTTCAAGGACAGTCCCGTTTAACTCCCTCCGATGCAGACGCACATAGCATCTTCTTCAGGGAATCCCCTTTGCGCCTCGTCGCGCCGCGTCTTTCCTACGTGCGTGCGAAACGACACGCACATGCTGACGCAGCAAGCTCACGGCAAATTCACGGTAGAAGCAGCGGGGCATCCTGCCGCCCGTCGGGGATAGAACATCGCGATAAAACGTGGTTAATGCGGAAATTAACCGTTATATCTTTGCACTTATTTACTCTTACGCCGGAAGATAACCTAGGCGAGCGCGCCGTGCCGTATTTTACATAATGTAACCGCGGGAGGAGACTTCTGTCCCTCGCCTCCCCCTCCCCCTTATCACGTTGCCACGCGAGATCTCATGCCGCTCGTAAGATGCTCCCGAGGAGCGATCTTAGGATCCGTTAAAACCATTCCCGCCAGGTGTCTTGAATTACTTTCGTGCCGCGTGCGGCATGAGGGAAAGACCCACTTTTGTTCCGAACGGAGATCCTAACGGGGAACCAGCCGTTCTCGCCGTGGCCGTCAGGGCCCCGCTAACGATGCCCGACAGCCTCCATTTTGCGGTCGCGCTAAGTTCCTCCGTCCGGTGTCGTCTTCTGTCGATGATCGATGATGTCGAGGATTTCGCAGTGACGCGGCCGATCTTTTAGCGATGAAGCGACTCACGAACCTCTCCGGGGTTCCGTCGGAACCGTTGCAGAACGCTCGGAAATAACTTCTTTCGCGTCATGGTCGAGTGAATAAATGGACGACGGAAATACATCACGTCCGATTACGAGCGCTGCGCGCGCGAGTTGTCTGTTTAGATTAATTGTCACATTAATTCGGTATCACGAAAGCCCTAAGCGGTATATAGTTTTCGGTAAACTCGGTTGGAGCTAACGATAAATAAGCCGTAAGTGTAACGGTGGCATTACTCGATGTTTTACATTTGTAATATATTACCAACCTATGATGGTTAGTATAGACATATTACTAGACAAAATATAAACTCCTGTTTAAACAAAAATCGATTAATAGGACAATATTGTAGAAAAAGGATTCCATATATTTACTTCGGTCTTTCTATTATAGGTCTGTCGAAGGTGAAAGATCAAAGAAACTTTACTGCACACTCCGTCCAGTATTACACGGTGGTAAGTATCAAAGATAACTCGCGATAACACACCGGAGTTAACAATCGCCTAGGCGCTCTGAGGGATCACCTTTTTCCGTATTAAACAACTTTTCGAGACACCGCTTTCCATTCAGAGATGAGAGAATTATAGCTGATGAGGACTGCAACCCTCAATCCTACACATGTACTTCATTCATTCATAATACGACATGTCCCTCCGACACCTCGTCTACCCTCCCCTCCCTCATTCTCTTCGAAGAGAAGTAGAAAAGGAAAAGAGAACACAAGAGACAGGTCCCGAATGTGTCCGCCGCTTGTGTATTAAACAGTCGCTGTCTCCGTCAGCGTTCGCCAGATGACTCCCATTCTCGGCAGGATCCCCCTGTGATGCTGGCGGGAGCATTATTTCCATCTCCACCCGACCTTCCTGGTCGTTCCCCACCGCGATGTCGATGCAAACCGGCTGTGTCGACCAATGGGACGACAGCCTCGTCGTTTCGCGGCGATTGCTATTGGCTGACACGAGGCAGGCTCGTATCGAGCGGGCGTCGAAGGGCCGCGCCTAGCGGAGGCTGCTTCTGCCGAGGTTACTGTACCCTCACCTATCCTCCCCTTCCCGCGGGAGAAAGACAGAAATGCGGAGTCTCTGAGAGGGAAGAGAGGATAACGGGGACGAGCGGGAGATAAGCCAACCGCGCTTGGCTGCTGCTGCTGCTGCTGCTGCTGCTGCTGCTGCTGTCGTTTCTTCTTCTTCAACTACTACCAACTGCTTCTTCTTCTTCTTCTTCTTCTTTTACTACTACTTCTTCTTTTTCTTCGTTAGTATCGCTTCCAACCGTCTATCCTTCCGAAAAGTGTCTGATCGATATGACAGTATCCTCCTTCCTTGCCACAATGACAGCTTTCTTATATGACGCACTGCGCAATGTGCCTCCTTCGCGTCGGCTCAACCGTCCGGACTTAAGGGGTCTGAGAGGGCAAGTAGGAAGAAAGGCGGCAACTGTATATGATTGAATTAGGGTGGATTTGATTGAATCGGGAGCCTCCGGCAAAAGGTACTTCTCGGAGAAGTCGACCTCTCGCCAGCAGCGGAAGAAGTATTTACCTAGAGATTCTTCAACCGGAAACTATGCGCGACGTCTTGATCATGATGACTGATAAATTTCATTCATCGTAAAGAGAATATTACTTGGAAATGAATCAAATTGAATAAAGCATAACTTTCAATTAATCCAAAGTGTGAAAAAAGTTTGAATGATATGAAAAATTTATATTTCTGATACCTATTTTTAATTTCTGCCAGTTTAATTTTAATCTTGGCTCAACTTATTTTTAATCATATTCTTATAACTAAAAAAGCTAAAACGTAAGTTGAATAGAAATTCTACATTGATAGAAATGACAACAAAGTGTTACAATTCTAAACACGAAAATTAAAATCGAAATGTTAAATTATCATGTTGTAATACTGTTACGATTTTTGCAGCTGAAAGATTAGCTTGGCAAATCTTGGAAAGTTGCTCGAGTCTCGTTCCTTACGATTGTAATACGTCCCGGCGGCACGCGAGATTAACGAGAACTCGCTGTTTAATGGGAGGTTCGATTTGCAGCGACGGCCGGATCGCGCCACCCGCGATTAATGAGCCTAATGAGACATCAGCGAGCGAGAAACGACTTTGTCGCACGTAGACGCGATGAATTTCCGCTACGTCACGTCGGTTCCACACCGGCCAAATATAGTTGACCGCGCACAAACCAGACAAATCTGGAAGAACTGGTCGTCGCGGACAATGTATCTGACTGTCATTCTTGTTCTTCAGCTGCAATTAAAAGGCGCTCACGCCGTGCGCGGCGAATTGCGCACGCGCGCTTGGAACGAAAGCGTGTCTCACATAGTTGCGATTTGCAATAGCACATTTACATCATGCAAAATGATAAAATTAGAAACGTAGGAAATTCCAGAGTTAATCCATCGACGTTTCAATATATCCTGAGTTTTAAAAAGTATTCCTCATAAATTTGAGAGTCTCGGTACGTGAAATTACAAGTTTTAAAAGAGTTTCACTGAATATTAAATATTAAGACTGAAAAAATTTAGTTAAAAATGAACAGTAAGGTTAAAGTAATTAAAATTTATATTTCGATATTCACTCTCAAAAAATAAAAAATTCTCAAAATCTTAATGTTTATTGTACTCAAATATTCGAGGCTGCAATTATATTTTCGACATGATTTCGCGCGAAGGAATTCTCGTTAAGAACGAGTCCAATCGACAGTGCTCGAAAAGACGAAGTGATAAACTGATGGCGATATTAAAATTGCCGCGGGAACACGTTTTTCACCAGCTGGCGTCGTTTAAGTAATAATTTGTACCTGTATGCGTGTCTGACGCGTGACTAACCACTCGCGTGTCATGTCATTTCTCTTCCCGAGAGCGCTTCTTCCCATCGGGATACCCCGATTGCAAATTAATTGAGAGTGAAATGTGAGCGTGCGCGGGCGAGTGCTTTGCGGGTGAGACGTCGCGGCTAATCATGAATAATGAATGTCGCTCTAGCGCCGTTCAGAGTGTTTCCGGAAACATGAAATCAGTATTACCCGAAGAAGAAAATAAATTGCGAAATTGGGGAAAATACAAGAATCGTATGATAACATTAACTGTTTCATTAATTCGAAAGATTTTTTTCCAGAAGCATTTAAATTAATAAATTGTCTTGAGTAATTTTTTTATTTTATTTGTTTTCATGTAACCTGCGTTTGTTGCATTATTTTATGTGACTGAAATGACATTTATTTCGTCTAATCTAATTTTCAAAAATGTATTAATTTTTCCTTTTCAACAGAAAAAACGTGTTTTTAAATATGACTCTGTTTTTGATTTTTTCATCTTTGAAAATTAAATAATTTTCGGTCCCTGATATTAAAATTGCAGATTTAAGTTTTTAAACATTTTATTTTTGAAATTTTCTTTAGATATTTTAAAATAATAGAGAGTTAATATACAACGGATAATTATGATAATACTTTTGTTAGAGAAATAAATTCAACACATTGAGATAAAACAGACAAAGCGGATATTATATAAGAAACAAAGACAGACTAAAAATTCCACGAAATATTTTGATACGTTTCTTAAATCGGAGAGATCTTTTAAGAAAATACAGCACAATGCATCTGACAAACATTATCATTTCAGTGTTATTATCATAAACGATATCATCGACAATTATCAGTCGACACCCGTGATAAAGAGAGAACGAACTATTTTTTCGCAAAAGACAGAGAGAAAGTGAGATATTGAGAAAGAAGAAGACAAAGGGAAAGCCACAAAGGCGCCGGCGCAGCGCGCAGACGCCCGGCGTCCCGACGTCGTTACCCCTCGAGCCGGCTTTGAAAACCCCACCCTGTTGCCACCCCGGCGAGATCGCAGTGTGAAGGGGACGCAACCCCCCCGCTTCCTTGCCGTGGCGACGTCCGCCCCTGGCCCTGGGTGGCCGTCCCAGGATCGTAATATTATGCCGACGGGGAGCAGCTTCCATCCCGCACGAATCTACCACGTCCTTCGTACTTCCTTCTCGCACTCCGGCGACGCTTTCGCGAGTTTTCGCGCACCGCGGATTTCCGGCTCGCGCCAGTTTCCTGCTCGCAGGTTTTCTACGCGTGAGTTCCGCGCGCGCTCGTGGAAATGTCCCTTTCTCTCGCCAAATTTCTATTTTGCCGCGTAGCTCTCTTGTGAATCTCGCATGAAGATTCTTTTTGACAGCTCTCCTCTCGCAAGCTTTCGCGCTCGCGAATTTCGGAGTTCACGAGCTACTTTGTCGATTGCAAGTTTTTTGACGACGGTAGCCACTGTTAGACAAGTGTAAGAGAAGTGCTTTAAACTAACAATGTAAATCCAAGGCGGATTAATATTGTGATGTGTTAATTTTTCTTGGGATCCAAAGAAGAAAAGAATTGATGTGAATCAAAAAGATTGAGAAATCTGACGAGGATGCTGTGCTTCGGGGAAAGAAACTGGTGAGTATAAATATTAAATAACTAAAATATTAGATGGCTCAGTTATTCGACGAACTATTAATGACGATTGAAACTTTGTTGTGTGTTTATTCTTGCGAGGAAAACGGAGAATTCGAGGATAAAAGCAATCTTTGATGAAAAATCTTAGATATGGTTTGAAAGACTAAAAAATTCTGATAAATAGAGAATAATGTTCTTTGAAGTTCTCTGAGAATCCAAACATCTAACATTATGACATCTTATTGTTTGAGAATCTCGGCTTTCATTCATCTAACATGATGGTTCAAAGTTCAAATAAGAATCCAAGACTCTTTAGTGATTCGATTTCAGTGATTTAAAGAAAAATTATACAAAAATTCTAAGATTCAGATCCATCGAACCATATAAAAAAAGTATTGTTTCTCTTGGAATATAAAAAAAATAACTATAAATATTTATATATAATTATATAAAAGAAAACCTAGAATATAAAAAAAATATTGATTAACGTGTCGGATTAAATTCATTAATACGAATTTGCGATGAAAGTTAATTTCAGAATCTTTACTAATCACAATTGTGACTCAATCGGTATCTTCTTCTAGAGAAAGAAAGAATTAACTAGCATTTTATTTTGAATTTCGTGACCATTCGTGACCACTGTAGTCACTCTTTTGCCTAACCGCAATCAAAGCCTATCTCATCAAAAGCTTTCATCACTCGAGATACTACTTCCCTTCCCATCAAAATTCCAGATAAAATTTAAATGACAATTTAATACACGTTCCACCCAGGTTTAATAAAATTGATTATGACAAATACTGACAATATTGTTTAATTTAAAAATGTGAATTAAAAATTATGAATCAGGAGTTGCGGATCTAAGATAAAGAGCTTTTAGGATGTAAATTAAAATCAACTTTATGCGCGAATAAGTTTCGAACGATCGAATAGAGTTAGATCAGATTATTAAAGTTTCTTGAAATATTAATCCACTGCGCCTTTTCTTATTCGAAATACTTATACGCAAGCGATATTTTACAGCAGATACAATTTTGCTTCTCTCTCGTGGCGGAGATTCTATTATCGTAGAACCGATGTCACGCAGAGAAATTATCTTCTCCGTCTACGCGGCTTTTCGCTTGTCCAGAACATGATTGATGATCGCAACGACTGCATGGTCGGTTCGAGACAGTCGAGATAGTCGGAGCATCAGAATATCCGGGGTTGGAGTCGCGCCGCAACTAAACCGAATCCTGGAGTTAACAAGTCCAAGATGATCGCGATTTAGATGAAAATAACCAAGCGGAAATAATTTTGGCCGCGGGTGCTTCGTTGCCGACGAACGGAGATCAGTAAGGGACAACCGACAGGATTTACCGTCGCGTTCCAACTGTTTAATCGATTACAGGTGAGCAGAACATGATAGAAGAAAAATTTACTAATCATTATATAACTTCTCAAGACATATTGATCCATATATTTTATTTTATTAAAAATAAGAAGATTAAGTCTTTTTATTTTGATGCTTGGAATGTTGCAAAATATATGTTGTTTAACAATAAATTTTAGAAATCTATGCTAGAAGTATCAAATAAATATAAACGTGAAAATAATGCAGATTGTTGGCAAGGCAGTTAGCATTACAAAACCAACTTGCAATAAGTACAACTTTAATACTTACAGCTGTAATGTTATTATTATTTTGAGTAATAATTTCTTATGTTTCATATTTTACTTCATTTTATAATACAAATACATGTAATGCTCTAAAACTTTTAGAATGAATTGTCACTTTGAAGAATGAAATTTCACTCTTAAAGATTGAAAATTGAGTTATTTTTTTTCAAAATTGGCTCAATTTTCGTTCTTTAGAAGGAGATCCCACTCCAAAGAATTTAGAGAATATATTTTAAAGATTTTATAAAACTTTTTTATCTTTACTTAGTAATCTATAATAATTTATACATGGGACACTTTCAAAGTTCTAAGAATCGCATTATAAATTGATGGATAAAACATATTCTTCAAAACTCAAAAGTTTTTCGAAAACGGTTTAAGAAAAATGATTTCGCGTTGGAATATGTTCAGTTGTAATTTTATTGATAAAATAAAAAATTTAGAACACAATCTCCAGAACTTTAGAAATATCCTTCGCACATTTAAATAATCATTGAAACAAAATAATTATCGATATCTTCCAACATTTTAATAGATAATAAATTCTTGCGAGAATTTTAATTTTAAATGAAAACATTAAGGGTCGGATATTCCATCTTCAGATAAACTATATGGTAATTTACCTATTGGATAAACAAAAGAATGAAAGAATAAGTGCATAAAAGAGTAAGAGAGTAAAATAATAAGGTAAAATTTATCAAAAGGCGGACCAACCTAGCCTAATGTAATTTTCAAGTAAACAATGATTTTTCAATCATTGCAATCTAGATTCTGATACAAATGCAGTTCCGTTGACACACTACGCATATATATTTCTCACTGCGAAGGTTCCGTTATCGAGAGATCAAGCAAATCGATTTTATGGAAATATGGTACGCGATAATATCAAATCCACGTGCTATTGCAGGCATAATACCACCGCAATGCAAATCTGTGGGGATGGTGAGCACTTTGCTTTTCACCTCAAACAATGCCGTTTTTGAGAATGAATTAATTAACATCGAAGAGTCGTTGCGATCGATGTTACATTGCGTTACATGCGAGCAATGCTTGAGACGATGCTTTCGTACAACGTTGTTGAATGGGAATGATGAAATAGTGTGCCATATGCGTGCGGCGCGTGCGTGCGCGCGCGCGCGCGCGCGCGTGTGTGTGTGTGTGTGTGTGTGTGTGTGTATAGATGTTTAAAAATTTAAATTACTGAAAAATCAGAAAATCTACTAAAAATCAATTTTTTATTTCGATCTTAAAAATTTTTTACTCAAATATGCAGGGTGTATATGAAATAAGTGTCAAATATTCTAGAAATATTTTTCCATCAACCAAATATTAAAAAATATTTATATGAACATAGGCTTAATAAAATGTTTTGTTTTTGAGATAAAAGGAATTTTATTGTAAAAATCTAATATCAAATAATTAATGGAACAAGTAAGGCACATTTAAAAATTTTTTAACATTAAACATTAGAAATACTTCGTTTTAGAATTATTAAGGATTTTTCAATCTTTTTTTTATAGTTAACAATAATGTGTGTAAGTGTAAAAACTATAATACCAGACAATTTGGAGATTATTTTAAATAAAGTTGTAATACAATTTAAATGTTCATTACTTTCTATTATCTTTCTATTAATTGTTTGATAAAATGAATAAAATTCTTCCTATTTTAAAAACTAACATTTATAGATTTTTGATTAAAAAAAAAGGCAGTTTTTAATTATAAAAATTGTTTTCTTATTTAATTATTTACTTTGAAGTAAAATATCTGTTTTTTTTTTCATCTTTATATATGCTCCATTCTGAATCTATTTCGTTAAATCTAAATCATCAATTTTTTAAATCAATTATCTCTTGATGTAATTCCGATTTGTACAAGAGTATTTGGAAATAGAAATGTATTTCCTTTAAAATTGGTATGAAGGGATTTAACGTCGAAGGGATAATCCGCTGGTAAGCTGGAGAGATATCACCTCGCGTCCGCGTAAAGCGCAATTTGAAGGCGTCGTGAATTGAAGAGAGTCGTTCGTTAAAAGGGCTCATTACCGTCAACCACACATTGTTTTCATTCATCGGTTTCTGTTCGTGTCACCTAGGTAGCGTGTCTTGAATGAATGCACCTGCACCGCACGAAGCGACTCTTAAGGATCCTGAACCTTGAGTCTCAAGTCTCTATTCTCACGATGACAGGAAGAGCTTCTTTCATTCGTGATTATACAATGCAGTTTATTATATATATAAGATTATAACGTCACATAACTTTAAATTCTTGTTTTTTGATAAAGTTATAAAAAAACATTTGAATTGCAATTTGATACATAAAGTTTAATATGTATCAAGATTTTAAAAATTCTTTTTTCTAAGGATTGATAGAGTTGTTCGAAAAAAAAAGTAATTTATATTTTAAATTTATATTTTAGAGTTTTATATTTATTTTAATAATTCTCAATTGTTTATTTATGTCTTTTGTATTGCAAATCAAGATATGATTCTAAAATTCATAAATATATTTAGCAGATATATCAAATCATATTAGTTATCCTGGTCTGTGGATCTGAAGATTGAGGATTTATTAAATAAATAATAATATTATAGTTTTATCGTAGACGTAACTCTTTATGAGAGCAATCAATTAGATGAATCTCGAATTAGACTCTCATCTCAGTTTTATGTTATAGATTAAATGCAGAATAGAAGGTTGTAAATTATAGAATATAAAATGAGAAATAAAATCCGTTTTGAGAACTTACAATATTTTAATAATCTTATTGCGTTTTCGATTTGAGGAGGTTTGTCACCAACTTGAATTAGGATTAATGACCTCTGTTACGCGGCACGCTTTACGTCAAAGTTGTAATATCAATGGCCAATTATAGCTACTCTATTGAAGAATGGAATGACTGCGGTAGGCTAGTTTTATAACATCGATGTTACTTCATTGTAAAGCGTGCTGTGTAAACATTGTATGCTCTGTTGGTAGAGCAAATAACGTCAACCAATAGGAACATATAAAGTAATTAATCCAATCCAGATCAATGCAAACCCTTTTAGACTAAAAATGTTAATAATATTTTCTTATAAAAAGAAATTCAATGCTTAATGAATAGAGTGATAGTCAAGTGATAGTCAATCCTATTCTAACCTTCAAAACAAATTTCATAAAAATTATTCTTAATGTTTTACTTACCAAATTGCAATTTTGTTCTTTAAAAATTAATTTGTCACTCAGAAAAAAGATCTAAAGAGATAAAAAATAATTACATAATTTTATATTATATAGAGTTAATGTATAGTATATAGTTAATAAATAAACTATTTTATAATTTGTACAATAAATTCTAGATAATATAAAATTTATATAGTTGTTATTTTCATAGTTGCTACCACTATATCTTTTTTTTTACAACGAGCGTGTATGGAACAAAAAGTAATAATAATTTAAAGATAAGCAGTGTCTACAATGAGATTTTAGATATTAAAACTTTAGATTTTAGATAAAAAAAGATATAAAACTTAAACTTAAATTCTAAACCGTAAGAAATTGATCAATTATAGTCGATTACTTTCCTTACATTCGATTGGCCAATTTTTTACGGCTTAGGGTTTGAAGCTTAAATTTTACATCTTAAAATCTCATTGTAAATATTACTTTACGCGTATTTTGTGATAGCTTTGATAATTGAAGAGTTGACGTGTAAAGAACTATAAATACGATGTATTATTCAGTCCTGCGTCAAGGTCGACGATTGCGGTTTCAATTGAAATTATGTACAATATGCAGTACAAACGGAGATAATTATTGTCATATGTTCACGAGTTGTACGAGCATTATTCGAAGAAATTTTTTGAGATTATTATTTCCAGAAAATTTACAAGCCAGTCAAAACAACAAGTCACAAAAATGAATTAAAAAGTGATTTTTAACAATTATTTTGGAATCATTTTGTCATCACATGACTTTTTCTTGGATAAACACAATAACTGATTGTAACTTTTTTTTTAGTACGCTTTATCCAAATAACGTTCGCAAACATTTATACAAAGACATGCGATAACTTGCAGAATGCATCGGCATGCGTCGTAGCGGCGCGCGTGAAGCGAGATGTTGAAGGAAGTCGGCTGCGGCAGCACCACACCCCCGCTGGGGGACGGGGGTGGCGGGGCGAACGGTCGGCAGATCAGTGCGAACGAAGGGGGCGGCGGAGGCATTGGGGGCGGCGGAGGCGGCGGTGGTGGCGGTATCGGCGAGGGTGCCCTCGGTTGCGGCGGCTGCGGAAGGGAGATCGCCGAGCGTTGGTATCTAAGGGCGGCTGATCGCGCATGGCATTGCGGCTGCCTGCGCTGCTGTCACTGCCGGGTCCCTCTGGCCGCCGAACTCACCTGCTTCGCCAGGGATGGTAACATTTACTGCAAAGAGGATTATTACAGGTTAGTTGATACGTGATAAGTAATGATTTAAAGGAAAATCATCTTTTTAAGATAAGAGAGAAAACAATAATTAAGAGAAAGTCTAGTCTGTAAATATAAATAAATATATATATATATATATATTCAAATATCAATAAGCAGTTGGAAAATTTGCATTAAATTTGATACATTTGTTATTTTAGATGTCCCAGTCCATAGAAACTTTTATGTTAATTTAATACAAGATGAATATACAGAAAGTAGTACATTATACGAAATTAACACAAGAAATACTTTGACATTATTTGGAAACAAATTGTGAAAACATACTTTTTCAATAAAATTGATGTATAATATATTAAATTAAAAAATGTACATTTATTTTTTATATTTATCTTAAAATTTATTTTTTAATATTATGTTTACATTATTTGTTCACTATTTATAAATTGTGTTATTTTAACACTAAGAAATATTAAATATTAATTTTTAAAAATATTTAAACATATCATCACATTATGTTAAATTAACACTCGAGTATATTGAAAAATGAACATGAAGATTTTCGCAAGAGCCAGATTTAATAAAAATACAAAATGTTTTTAAAGTATAAAGCTTATACTTTCTTATTTTATATATTTTCTGAAAAACTTTATCATTCCTTTTTTAAAAAAATTTATGTATTTCCAAAACTTATAGCTGCGTTTATTTAAATAGCGATATTTACATACAAGAAACATCCTTTGTTTTCCCTTCTTCTCTTTTATCAAAACATTTTCTTTTTTGGATCACACAAAATGTTCATTAATAGTTTTCAAATACACCGCTCTAGTCTTTGTTCAGGAATAGGACTTCGAATTCCGTGCTCGGCGTGATGATATACTTGCCAATAAAGAATATAAAGAATCATAAGAAAAACGAGAAGAAAGCCAATTTCGAAAAATGAAAGAGATGCTAAAGAGAGTATCACTTATTAAGTTATTATTAAAAAAATTTATACCCAAATCTTTAAGATTTGATATTTATAATAAAAGATTTAACATTCGTAGCGTCGAAATCTCAAAGAGACTAAAGATTGAAACGCGATTTGTCTTGTATAATAATATAATAAGCAAAGAATTAAATATTGTTTATACGGGAAATAGCGCGTTTACGCGATGACGTTCGACATTTCAGAATGCGAGGGTGGAATGAAAGGCCGAGAGGCGAGTTCGTTAGAGCGAGCAGGGGAGGAATTCAACAGCCGTCCTTTTACATGCAATATGCAACAATGCGAGCCCTTTGTTTCCATCTATGCGAATGTGAATGGTCTGGTTCGATCCCTTGCAAAATTCATCTCAAGCGGGAATTCGCAATACATTCGCGAACACATACATGTGGAAACCATATAATGTACCGTTAGATTCTCAAGCGTATCCAGTTTTCTGTAACTTTCAGACAAAATTAATAAAATTATGCATGTAACTCGT
>Ga0157362_1000365_pt1 | contig 15062 bp, 14 predicted proteins | sample AttlaeALBM3_FD_111480 | JGI IMG/M metagenome (GOLD analysis project Ga0157362, IMG submission 111480) | Fungus gardens microbial communities from leaf cutter ant in Ribeirão Preto, State of São Paulo, Brazil - Atta laevigata ALBM3 | ecosystem: Host-associated > Fungi > Mycelium > Unclassified ... | reverse complement strand
GGACGGGGGCTGATGGGAGACCTGTGTTGTACCTGCGGCACGCTGGGGCTGGTCTTCAGCGGGGCCGTGTTCGCCCGGATGGGGTTCTTCGGCAAAGGTCCGCAGCAGGATGGTGATGCCACCCATGAAGACAATGAAATAGACGACGATGAAGGCAATCATCGACGTTGCGATGCTCGGCAGAGCGATCGGGGAGACGCTGTCGGAGGTCCGCAGCAGGCCGTAGACCGTGAAGGGCTGGCGACCGACTTCAGTCGTGACCCAGCCGCAGAGCAGGGCGAGGAAGCCCGCAGGCGACATGAACAGCGCGATACGGTGCAGAAGCGGCGTATCGTACAGCTTGCCTTTCCAACGCAGATACAGCGACCACAGACCAACCAGCACCATCAGCATGCCAAGGGCGACCATGATGCGGAAGGAGAAGAACAGCAGCGGGGAATAGGCGCGGTCTTCCTTCGGGAAGTCCTTCAGGCCCGGGACCTTGCCATTCAGGCTGTGCGTCAGGATCAGCGAACCCATGTAGGGAATGGAAATTTTGTAATGCGTGGTCTCGTTTTCCATGTCCGGAATGCCGAACAGGATTTCTGGTGCCCGGCTTTCGGATTCCCAGTCCCCTTCGAGCGCGGCAATCTTGGCGGGTTGATATTCAAGCGTATTCAGGCCCTGCGTATCACCCGCCAGAACCTGGATCGGAGAGACGATGGCGGCCATCCACATGGCCATGGAGAACATCAGACGAACCTGTTCGGACGCTTGACGGCCTTCACGACGCGCCTTGAGCAGATGCCATCCGGCCACGCCTGCCACGATGAAAGCCACGCACAGGAAGGCTGCGAGGCCCATGTGCACGATGCGGTACGGGAAGGACGGGTTGAAGACGATCTGCCACCAGTCAACAGGTAGGAAACGGCCGGTCGCCTCGTCGATGCGGTAGCCGCGGGGTGTCTGCATCCAAGAATTGGAGGACAGGATCCAGCTCATGGAAATCAGCGTGCCGATCGAGACCATGCAGGTGGCTGCGAAATGCAGGCCCTTGCCGACGCGGTTGAGGCCGAACATCATGACGCCGAGGAAGCCGGCTTCAAGGAAGAAGGCCGTCATGACCTCATAGGCCAGCATTGGACCGAGGATCGGACCGGCTTTCTGCGAGAAGGCCGACCAATTCGTTCCGAATTCGTAGGACATGACGAGGCCGGAGACCACACCCATGCCGAAGACGACGGAAAAGACCTTCAGCCAGTATTTGAAGAGGTCCAGATAAGCGCTGCGACCCGTTTTGAGCCACAGGCCTTCGAGGACTGCGAGATAGGCTGCGAGACCGATCGAGAAAGCCGGGAACACGATATGGAACCCGACCGTAAATGCGAACTGGAAACGCGCCAAGAATAGAGCCGACAAGCCAAACATGTCGATTACCTTCTGGGTAGATGGCGAAACGCAAAGGCCAGGAGGAAGGATGTCGGCTCCTCAGGGGCCTCACGCACACACAACAGGGTAACGAAGTTGTGATTTCTTCGTGTGTTGCCGTCTTTTGAACCCTTTAAACGTATTTTGCCAGAAAAGTTTGATGCGCTGAGCATTATTTTGATAAAAATCAATGCGGCATCCAAAATTTTCCAAGGCGTTCAGGGGGCTCTGAAGCCATGGCTGATAAGCGCTGAAACTGCCTGCGCATCCGGAAGGATTTGACCATTGATGACTGGCATGGAGAGAGAAAGGGCGCGCTGCTTCATGGTCGGGATGCTGGATGTTTTTTGCAGCAATTTTTGCAGTACCGACTGAAGGTCAGGAGCAAGATGTGACTCTATTTCCGGACGATTAAGCAGCCGGGCCGCCAGTTCCTGCCAGTGGGTCATGGTGAGGGTGAGCGTGCCATTCTGTTCTGGCAGGGAGATGGCGCCTGTCAGGGTGATCCGGTTGTCTGAGGAGGCTGGAACGGGAGACGCGGATGCATCCTGAAGGATGAAGCGTCCGTAAGAGGTGGGATCGAGCAGTGAAAGGCTGGGTGATGACTGCGATGCTGTCAGGGCGATTGCCAGACGTCCGTTGCGCAGATCGCTGGAGAGGCCATAGGGCAGGGGAAAACCATTAACTGTGGCGGCATCCGCGATGAGGCCGAGGCGTGTGGCATCCGGACGGGCAGCGGGAAACCGGATGAGGCGTCCGGAGAGGGTCTGTACGGAGAATTGTCTGCCCGGCCATCTGCCGGAAAAGGCCAGTTGAAGCTGGGGCGCCGAAAAGATCAGGTGTTCCGGAGTGCGGAAGCCGATCTGAAGGCCAGACGTCAGCACGGTCAGAACATTCTTATTCACAACGAGGCGGGCGGCCTGATGTCCTGTCAGGGAGAGCAGAAGCCCTGCATGGAGCAGGGAGAGCCATGATCCGCCCAGACGGATTTTCTCACCGGCCCATCCCGCATCATAAGGCGATGCGGCCGAGGCTGGGTGTGTACCGTTCAGGCGGTCGATTTCCACCCAGGCCCCGAAGGGCCAGCCGCCCTTACGCAGAGGAGTCGTCTCAACCCTCCAGCCATTTTCGGGCGCGGAAGTCAGAGTGGTTTGGGCCGTAACGTCCAGCCTGTGGATCGTACAGAGCCAGAAGACTGTATCCAGCACTGCAGCTATTGCGAGTACGGCAATCAATACCACAGCATATCGACCGTAACGCACAGTAAAGAATGGACGAGCCATTGAGCATATCTTTTCAGGTGTGGCTGCGGGATTGGTCAAGTCCCATCTGTTTTATCCCCAACCATTGAAAGAAGCTCCAAAGCGTTGGAAAAAGCTCACGAACGTGTGATTTTAAACGGGGCTTCTGGAAGCGTGAAATGCTGAAAGTGTCAGAAAATCAAGGAATTCGGAGATTCTGTCAGAGGTAGGGCGTCAGGAAGGCGTCGGGTCTGGAATACTTCTGAAAAATTTCAGTTTTTTGCAGCCCGGTCATGCATTTTCTGGGTCCACAGAGTTATCCACAGGATCGCGGGGAAGGGTATGGGTTGTGCACAGTTCATCCCACGCGCTCTCCAGAGCCTGGGTGAAGGCCTTGCGCTCCTGCTGGGGCGGCAGGGGATGACCGATGACGACGTGCAGGGTTCCCGGACGCTTGAACCAGGCATTGCGGTCCCAGAATAGACCTGAATCGGTTGCGACGGGCACGATGGGAACGTCTGTCTGTCGTGCCAGGGCGACGATGCCGGGTTGGATCGGATGACGCTCTCCGGGAAGGGTACGGGTTCCTTCGGGAAAAATGATGATCTGACGATCGTCGGCATGGGCTGCCTTGCTGTCCCGCATCATGTTGCGGAGGGCTTTTGAGCCGGCCTTCCGGTCGATGGCGATCATGCCGGTCAGGAGCAGCATCGGGCCTACGACGGGGATACGGGTCAGTTCGGACTTGATGATGTAGTCGGGCCGGTCGACAAGAGTCATCCAGATGAAGCCGTCGAAGAAGGACTGGTGCTGCGAGGCGATCAGCAGCGGACCGGAAGGCAGGTTCTCGCGCCCTGTGACTTCGATGCGGACCGAGCAGATCCGGGTGAATCCGGCCAGAACGGCCCGTGCCCAGAGCTTCGCGTAGGACAGGGCCAGATCCTGATTTTTCATGAGGCGGATCGGAATGGTGCCGAGGCCCATGAACAGAGTGATCCAGAAAAGATAGAGATTGAAAAGGACGCCGCGAAGAATGCTCATCATGGTGTTCTGCACACCAGAAAAGCAGTTCGGACACAAGGGCTGTCAGGCGCCGTCCAGTCCTTCCCGGCCATCCGGAAGGCCGGTAAGGACGCAGATTTCCGCGCCGAGGAATTTGTTGTACTCGCGGAACATCAAGAACAGGATCCGGCGGGAAAGGGGCGCCTGAAGGGCAAGGGGCACGACCGGATAGGGTACGAGGGCTAGATCCGGAGCCACGCGATGGATTTCGAGAACTGCTCGGCGGATATGGTAGCCGGCTGTGACGATCAGCAGGCGGTGGAGGTGATTGTCACGGGCCCACTGGGCGGTTTCGTGGGCGTTGCCGATCGTGCTGGTGGCACGGCGGCCGAGCGTGATTCGCTCTGCCAGGGGGGAGGAAAGAGACTCCTGCTGGAGATGCAGGATGTGCTGCAACGTGACATGGGGGCCGACTCCTGAGATCAGGAGCAGGTGCCCGTATCCGCCCCGCAGGAGCGTGATGCCCGTATCGACGCGCTGCTCTCCACCGGTCAGGGCGACGATGCCGTCGCAGACGGGGGCCGTGACGGAAGCCTTGCTCGCGTCCTGAATGAACCAAGTGAATCCTGCAAGCCAGAGCCCGCCTAGAGCCAGGCATGTCAGAAACAGGCGCTTCATGGCAGCCGCCGGAGCCAGACGAGCACGACGGTCTGAGCGGTAAGCCAGCCCAGGCAGGCGGCAATCAGAGGCAGGGCGCCAAGCTCTTCGAGTAGAAGGTGGGGTAGGACGTGCAGGGTGTTCCACTCGCTGACCAGCATGCTCTGCCATGTTGTTGCAGGCAGCGCGATTGGTCCAGCGTCACGTGAGAAGGGTGCCAGTTTTCGAGCGAGCATGGTGATGACCGGGCTCAGGAAGAACAATCCAGTGAGGCCCCCGGCGAGGCTCAGAAGGGCGGCCCTGCCAGCAATGCGACTGGAGATCATCATATCTCCGGCACCGAGGAAATGGACGATCTCGACGGCCTTGCGCTGGGCCATTACGGAGCGGCGGACGGTCATGCCGACTGAAAGGATTGCGATGGCGGCGATAAGGCTGACCGCAAGCCAGGCGCAGGCGACGAGGCTGATTCCCAGACCGTTAAGGCGCTCTCCCCAGCGACGGTCTTCTTCCACAACGGCTTCTGGCAGGGTCTCATGGACGATCTTACCCAAATCAGGTGTTCCGGTATGGGCGATGATCAGAACGACGGGCAGGGAAAGGCCGGGGAGATGTCCGCTGTCCGAGATCTGCCCGAGCCAGGGGGCGAGAAGGGTCTGTACCTGCTGCGGAGAAAGTTCCCGAACGGTGGTGACATCTGGTGTCTTATGGAGCGTCTGGATGAGTGTGCGGGTGCGGTCTTCAAGCTGGGGCGTATCGGACGGGATCTCGATTGTGGTGGCGTTGCGCGCGGCGCCGGCCCAGCCTTCGGCCAGAGTTTGAACGCCTGTCAGTCCGGCGAGCGAAAGTCCGCCTAGCAGGGTCATGAGTGCGACCAGAAGCGGCAGGCTGCCGGAGCGCAGGCCGGGGGAGACAGGCGCGCTCATGCTTTATTGCTCCGGAGTGCGGCAATTCCGTCCTGAATATCGGTTCCTGCGAGTGTGCCGTCCTGGAGGATGATGGACGCGGCCGGAGTTTCGCGGATCAGTGCTTCATTATGGGTGGCAACGATGACAGTCGTGCCCATTTCCACCAGTTCCTGAAACGTGGCCAGCAAGCGACGGGCCTGCGCGTCCTCGAGGGCGTTGGTGGGTTCGTCAGCCAGCAGGACTTCCGGACGGCCAATCAGGGCGCGGGCGATGGCGGCGCGCTGCTGTTCACCGCCGGAAAGGGTCCCAGGGCGCTTGTCAGCGAGATGCGCGACGTCCAGCCATTCCAGAACGGCGAAGGCCTCGCGTCTGGTGTCGCGTTCGGAGGCTCCGCGCAGTCTCAGCGGGAGAGCCACGTTGTCGAACACAGTCCATTCCCCGATCAGGCGATAATCCTGGGGAACAAACCCGATCCTTCGCCGCAGGTTTCGTAACGTGGTCCGGCTGGCCTGACTGATGGACACGCCAAGCAGGTCCATCTGACCGGCCGAAGGGCGTGTTTCGAGTGTCAGGAGGCGCAGTAGACTCGACTTTCCTGCTCCGGATGCCCCGAGGAGCCAGCGGAATTCTCCCTGCGGGACGGTGAGCGTCAGATTTCGCAGAACGGGCTGTCCTACGTCGGGGGGCATCATCGAGACATTCAGGAGGCGAATCATGATGCCTTCATTGAAAAGGTGGGTAATTTATTAACCATTTAATAACGATCATTTCGTCATAACAGGCAAGCACACGGATCAGGCTAGGCCGGATCGGAGCCGGCTGTCGAAGGGATTGATTGAATGCGCATTGAATGCCCCCACTGCCATGCAGTCTTTGAGGTTCCGGAGGCGCTGACAAAAGGGGTCAAACGTCTACGCTGTGCCAACTGCGGAGACAGCTGGGAGCTGGGCGCGACCGCAGCTTCGAAACCGGAAGAGGCGCCCTCAGGGGCTGTTGCCGCGCCTGAAGCTTTCGAGGTGCTCGAAGAGGAGGCTGCGCCTTTCGTTGCGGAGTCGCCGGCTTCAGGGGGCGAAGTGGCGTTCCGGGCGACCGGGGCGATGGCCAGTCGCAGCGATGGCCGCCGTTCCGCGGTTCTGCATTCGCGCTCGACCGGAGAGGTACAGGCGCCCACGGACACGGCTGCTTTGTCGATGATCGGGTCTACGGGAGCTTGGATTGCGGCCTGGGGCGCCAGTCTTGTGTTGGCAGGATCTGGGGTGGCTGCACTGTGGTACTGCAAGGGCGCAGGCGTTTTCGGCTTTCTGCCTGGGGTCGGACATTTTTCCTGACCCCTACGCATCTTACATGTTGCGGGCGGCGAGGGCCGAGACCGTGGCCCCGATCGCGGCGATGGCCATGAGGAGGATACCGTCGAAAATCAGGGAGCCCGGCGTAACGAGGTGAGAACCGATCTGCAGATGGTCCGGGAGAGTCCCGGCGACATGGTTCATGATGTCACGCGCTTGTGGATCTGCTGTAGCAGCGCTCGTGGTGATCGCATTGACGATATGTGGCAGGATGTACCAGCCCACTCCGAGAATCAGAAGGAGAGGCGCCAGAAGCTCGGCGATCTGCTGGGCCAGATAGAAGGCGAAATAGCAGACCGACCAGATGCCCGTCCTGATCATGGAGGACGTGGTGAGCGATGAATCGCTGCGGCTGCTGCGGCTGCTGCGGCCCAGAAGGCGGTCCGTGATATGGGATGGGGGCTGCATGTCCATAGATATGGCTTCCAGTGGTCCGGCAACGGGAGTTAGTCTTCGCCCCTGAAAACGGACGAATGGTTCACTTCGGACTAGCTGCAAGAGAACGCCAATGCAAACTTTCCCGTGCTGTCATGCCTTTTCCTGAGTTCGAGATGCCTATGGTGACGTCCAACATGCCTCGGGTGGTCCTTGTGGAACCCGACTGTGACCATGCCAGACAGATTGCCCAGGTTCTGGTTAAGGAGGGGTTTGCGCTGACCTGCGCCATGAGTGGCGAAGAGGCGCTGGGCACGATCGAGGAGGCCATGCCGGATCTGGTGGTTGCCTGTACCGAACTGCCGGGCATGAGTGGTGGCCAGCTTGCGCGGCGGTTGCGTCTGGATGCGCTGACCCGGAACATCCCGATCCTGATGCTGACGGAAGATGCGTCACCAGGTGTGGAGCGTGAGGGGCTGGAGAGTGGTGCGGACGCCTATATTTCCAAGTCAGCCCATCCGGATCTCATGGTGCTGCGGATGCGCGCTCTTCTTCGCGAAGGGCCGGAACTCCTTCAGGTCGATGAGGCATCCCGTCTGCGCCGGGCGCGGATCGTGATCGTTAATTCTCCGCGTGATGATGAAGAGGAGGAAGAAGTTGTCGAGGATGTTCCCGAGACTACTTTGGGAGAACTGCTCTGGCGTGATGGGCATACTGTCACCTCGATCGAGCGGTCCGACGATCTGATTGAGGGGGGGTGGCTTCGGGGGGCGGACAGTCCGGATTGTCTGGTGTTGGAACTGGGCAGCGGGGACGAGGATCTGAAGTTCTGCCGGCTTCTGGATGCGCGGCGGCAGGCTGTTCTGGAGGCCGGTGGCATTCCGTTCCGGACCCTTGGGATCGTGGAAGCATCACGGTTCAGGCGGCAGTCTTCCGGCGAATTCTTCGAAGCAGGAATCGATGATCTGGTACCGAGTGATATCGCGCTTGAAGCTCTCGCGATGCGAATCCGTACGCTGGCCCAGCGCAGGATGGCGCAGGACGAGTTCCGCCAGCAGGAAATCGAGCGTCAGCAGAACGCGCTGACACTGGAAGCGGCGCGAGCCAAGGCGGAAATGGCCGAAGCTTTGGCGCAGGCCAACATGGAACTGGCGCGGACGAATGAGCGGCTTCTTCAGGCGCAGTCCAAGCTCGTTCAGACGGCAAAAATGGCCTCGTTAGGTGAACTGGTGGCGGGGATTGCGCATGAGATCAACAACCCGCTCGCTTTCACGATTGCACATGCCGATACGGTAGCGCGGACGCTCAAACGCCTGCAGGGTGTCAATGCGTCCGACGAGGCGATGTCATTGACGAAAAAAGGTATGTCGCGTCTGGACTCGATGAAGCTCGGCTTGCAGCGGATCCAGAACCTTGTTTTGAGTCTGCGCCGCTTTTCACGGCTGGATGAGAGCTCCTTCCAGAAGGTCGATGTTCCGGCAGCGTTGGAAACGGCGCTGGCTCTTCTCGCGCACAAGCTGGGGCCGGGGATCATCGTGCAGAAAGATCTTCAGGCGCCGGCCGAACTGGTCTGTCAGCCAGCGTTTCTCAATCAGGCTGTCATGAACATCATTTCCAATGCGGCCGATGCGATGGCGGACATGTCTACGGATGGAGATATCGTGCGGGGCAGGATCGTCATTGCCTCGCGGCTGGAAAACGGGCGCTACGAAATGAGTGTGAGTGACGACGGATCGGGGTTGCCGCCTGACTTGCGGACGCGAATTTTCGATCCGTTCTTCACGACCAAGCCCGTTGGAACCGGGACAGGTCTGGGGCTGGCCATTGCTTATAGCGTTATGGAGGCGCATGACGGGGTGATTGAGGTAACGGACGCCAATCTGCCGGACGGGCGCGGGGTCGGAGCGTGTTTCCGGATGAGTTTGCCCGTTCGCATGACCGAGGAGGGGCCGGTGGCGACTGGCCGCGCAGCATGACTTTCTGGAGCGCAAAAGGGCCGTCGCGTCCTCTAATTCTGCTGGTGGATGATGAGGAGGAAATCCTCGTTGCCCTGACGGATCTGTTGGAAGACCAGTATGAAATCCTGTCCACGACGGACCCGCTGCGGGCGCTGGATCTGTTGCGGGAATATCGGGATGTTGCGACCATTATTTCTGATCAGCGGATGCCTGGCCTGACCGGGGACCAGTTGCTGATGCAGGCGCGGGCTTTTTCGGACGCGCGTAGTATTCTGCTGACGGGATATGCGGATCTGGAGGCCGTCGTATCTGCGCTGAATCAGGGCCAGGTACAGGCTTATGTGCATAAGCCGTGGGATTCGGATGCGCTGCGCTCTCTGGTGGGCGAGGTCACGCAGCACTGTCTGGCGCAGCGAGCATTGAAGACCGAGCAGGCGTTGCTGCGTGGACTGATGGAAGCTCTTCCAATCGGGCTTGTTTTTTCGGATAGGGACGGGCGGTGCATCCGCAGCAATGTCCGGAATGAATCCGAGAGCGGGGCTGAGAACGAGCAGGCTCATTTTCCTGAAAAGCTATGGCCCGAGATCACCGCCATGCGTGAAGATGTCCGTGTTTCCGGGCAGGAAGAGCGTTTGGTCAGCGAGGTTCTTACGGAAGGAGAGGGGCGTTCTGTTGTGCGCTGGCATGAGCTGACGCGGTTGGCTCTTGCCTGGCCGGAAGGTGCTTCCAGGGCGGATGCCTGGCAGGTCAGCATGGACCGGGATGTGACGGCCCGTGTCGCTATGGAATCACGACTGCGTCAGGCTGAAAAGCTGCAGTCGCTTGGGACGCTGGCTGGCGGTATCGCGCATGACTTCAATAATCTGCTGGCGGCGATTTCAGGGTCTCTCGAACTTCTGGAAGATATTGCGGAGTTTGATGAGGCATCTATGGCGCTGCTTCGCAATGCCGCGGATTCTGCCCAGCGCGGGGCCGTTCTGACGCGGCGGCTGCTTCAGTTCGGACGCCCGCGTGAGGCGCGTTTGTCGGCCGTGTCGCTGGGGCAGTTGCTGCCGGGGCTGACGGATCTTTTGCGCCAGAGCCTCAAAAAGCGGGGTGTATCGGCATCGGCGGCTCCGTGCGCGCTGTGTGTGGAAGATGTGCCGTCGGATCTGCCGCTGGTCTGGTCTGATGCAGACCAGCTTGAAATGGCGCTCTTGAACCTGTGTGTGAATGCACGGGATGCCATGGCGGATGGTGGCACGGTGCGAGTCAGTGCACATGTCGTCGAGCAGAAGCGGACGGGTCTTCCCGCGGAATGCTGTCCGGACTGGGCCGTAGCGCTGGAGATCGTTGATGAAGGCGAAGGTATGCCGCCGGAGGTTGTGGCAAGAATTTTTGATCCCTTCTTTACGACCAAGGATGTCGGGCGTGGGACCGGGCTGGGTCTGTCCAGTGTGTATGGTTTTCTGAGTCGGAGTTATGGCGAAATCGTTGTTGACAGTGTCGTGGGCAAGGGGACGCGCATGACGCTGCTGCTTCCCGTGGCGCAGGGTAGCCAGAAGCGGGTTTCTGTGGCGCCGCTTCAGGGGACAAAGCTTGAACAGCGCCTGAAAGTTCTGGTGTTGGATGATGAAGCACCGGTGCGAATGGTGACGGCCGGATTCCTGGCCCAGGATGGTCATGAGGTGACGGCTGTTGCCTCGTTGGCAGATGCGCTGAAGCGTGTTGATCCGGCGTCCCCTTTCGCGCTGGCGATCATTGATATGAGGATGCCGGATCATGATGGTCTGGCCTGTGCGGAAGCATTGTTGAAGGCCCTGCCCGGATTGAGGGTGCTGTTTATCAGCGGGCACACAGATGATATGCCGGCCCCTGAAAACGGGCTTCTTTTGCCGAAGCCCTTTACGCAGGAAAGCCTGCAGAGGGCTGTTGCTGAAACCATGCGTTCTGTTGACGCTGGCGCGTCATAAGAAGCCGGTTTTGCATGGGTTGGCGGCAATGGGTCTGTGAATTGGAGATTGTGACACGTGAGTGATGCCTATCTTGTTCCCCAGGAGGACACGGCTGCTGCGGCTATCGAGGAGATCGAGGCTGAGTTGGGTCTGTTTGATGACTGGATGGAACGGTATCAGTACATCATTGAGATGGGACGCAAGCTGCCGCCATTTCCGGAAAAATGGCAGGATGATGCCCATCGTGTTCCGGGCTGTCAGAGCCAGGTCTGGCTTGAAGCGGTCGAACGGGATGGAAAGCTGTTTTTCGCCGGGGCGTCGGATGCCGCGATCGTTCAGGGGCTCGTGGCGCTTTTGCTAAGGGTTTATTCCGGCCGCCCGAAATCGGAAATTCTGGGAACAAGCCCGGTGTTTTTGCATGACATGGGATTGGTTAAGGCACTTTCGACAAACCGCGGTAATGGGGTTGAGGCCATGGCGCAAGCCATTCAGAAGCGCGCATCACACTAGAAAGTAAAAACCCCGCAGGCTTAACGCCAGCGGGGTTTTTTATGCAGAGAGTATAATCTTACTGCGGGTGACTTGCCGACGGAGCGGTGCTGGTTGCAGCTGCCGTGCCATTGGCAGTAGCCGGGCACTTCGTGAATTTCCCTTTTGCGTCCCGGCAGGGCTTCGGCTTCTGGGGAGCTTCGCATTTCGTGAATTTGCCCTTGTCGTCGCGACAGGGCTTGGCATGGGCCATCTGGGTACCGAGCGCCAGAACGGCGAGTGAGGCAACGGAGAGACGACGGAACAGCATGGGGTATGATCTCCAGAGCGGTGCCGGGTTACGGGGAACGAAGCCCGGTTCTCGGAAAAGCATGCATATGTTGAGAGCGGCGTGCAAGCTGTCTTGTACTGGCAGGCTAATGGAAGCCTTGCTGGTCCACGGGATGGGTCGTGTTCCAGGTGATATTCCCCCGGTACTGTGCTGTGACGGGTTTTCCGTCCCTGAGGGCCGGGTAGTATCTGGCAAGGCTGAAATAGGCGAACGAAGCGCGTTTTAGGATGGGCGGGCCGTCGCTGACTATGCAGTCATGTGCGGCGCCTATTTGGTCGATCTGACAGAGGACGGTGATGTGACCGCTAATTCCGGCAGCGTCGGCGGCTTCGGGATAATGGGGTGGGGGAGTATGGGCCTTGTCGAGCATCGGTGTCGTCAAGTCGGGCGAGGCATGGAAGGTGTAGGTTTTCTCCCAGGTGCCGGGAGTGGCCACGCTGTTTTGGTATGCGGGCAGGAACGTTGAGCTGTAGGCCATCTGCTCGGCTGCGAGGCCGAAATCCGGTTGTGAGGCGGAAGACTAGCAGTCGGTGGCTATTCCGGAAGCGCTGATGACGCAGCGGACATGGGCCGTTCCACTTCTGTGAAATTCAAGTTCGGCGGGCGGGTAAATGAGGGTGCTGTGATGGTGGGGATCCAGCATCGCGCCGAGAGGATGGTCTTCGGCCTTTGCGGGCAGGCGGCTGCCCGCAAAGAAAAGGGTAAGAGCCAGAAGCGGGTGGATGACGGACAGTCTCAAGATATGTCTCTCATCGGGAAATGAATTTGTTGCTATATGTAACTATTGTATCTTCCGCCAGTCTGCCGGAATGAAAAAAGGGGAGATGCCTAATGGCATCTCCCCTTTTCCATAGCCCAAAGGGTCCTGTCAGATCATTTCTGATCGGGCAGGGCGTAGGCGATGATGTCGTCGCCCATGCGGGTCGGGAACGAGTTGTGTCCGCCTGCATAGGTTACGATGTACTGCTTGCCGTTGATGGCATAGGTCATCGGAGTGTTCTGGGCGCCAGCCGGCAGGCGATCCTGCCAGAGGACCTTACCCGTCGTCAGGTTGTAAGCCCGGATGTAGTAATCCATGGACGACGTCAGGATGCCGATGTTGCCAGCCGTGGAGAGCGGGCCACCAAGGCTCGGGACACCGATCTTGATCGGTGGCAGCGGGATCGGCAGGGAGCTTCCGTACATCGAGTCACGCAGTGTGCCGTTGCGGTGCTGCCAGACGACCTTGTTGGTCTTCAGGTCAATACCGGCGACATAGCCCCAGGGCGGCGTGCGGCAGGGCATCTTGATGCCGAACGGCAGCAGCACCGGATCCAGGAAAGGATGCAGGTTGACGGCATACGGAATGCCATAGTTGTGCTGCAGTCCGGTTTCACCACCTGTCCCCTTGGCATTTTCGTCAGGCCAGAGCGGGTTGCCCGGTCCGCGGGGAACGAGCTGGGAGACGAACGGCAGGGAGATCGGGTTGGCGAAAGCCACCTGACGCTGCGGATCGACGGACAGACCGCCCCACTCGAACATGCCCAGATCACCCGGGAAGATGAGCGAGCCCTTGAGCGACGGCGGCGTGAAGGGGCCTTCGTAGCGCAGGGTGTGGAAATAGATGCTGCAGAACATCTGGTCGAAGATCGTGCCGCCCCAGATATCGGAATCGTTCAGCGGGTTCTTCGGACGCAGGGTCAGCTGAGACATCCGCTGGGTCGGGCTGGTGTGATCGCCCGGAGCAGCGCCCTGGGGAACCGGGGTTTCCGGAGCCGGGACGATTTCCTTGCCGGTACGACGGTCGAGGACGAAGATGTCGCCGGTCTTGGTCGGAGCGTAGATGGCCGGAACAAGCGTGCCGTCCTTCTGTGTTACGTCCACGAGGCTCGGCTGGGACGGAACGTCCATGTCCCACAGATCGTGATGAACGGTCTGATAGAACCAGGCGAGCTTGCCCGTGTCTGCGTTCAGCGCAACGATACCTGGAGCGAAACGCTCGGAATCCTTCGTGCGGTCACCGCCCCACTGGTCGGGAGTACCCACGCCCATCGGGATGTACACGAGGTTCAGATTCTTGTCGTAGGACGACACGATCCAGGAGTTCGGGGAGTTCGGGTGGAAGACAGGGTGGCTGTCATCCGGAAGCTGGTTCGGATCCGGGTTGGACGCATCGAACACCCAGACGCGCTTGCCGGTGTAGACGTCGAATGCCTGCGTGGCGCCTGAAGCCTGCTTGACCGAGCCGTTATCGGTGATGGCGCTGTTGGCGATGATCAGCTTGTCCGTGATAACCGGCGGAGACGTCGGCTCGTACTGGCCGGGCGTCGTGTAAGGCTGGTTTGGAAGGCGCAGATTGATTTCGCCGTTGTTGCCGAAGCCGGAGCAGGTCTTGCCTGTGTCGGCATCGACTTCAACCAGACGGCCATCATTGACTGGAAGGATGATGCGCTTGGCGCAGTCCGTCGGAGCAGGGTTGCCATCGGAATCCGTGGCATTGGCCGGCGTTTCGTGGAAGCTGACGCCACGGCAGGTCAAATGCTGGAAGCCCGGATTGATCTGGAGCTTCGGATCGTAGACCCACTTGACGTTGCCGGTGGCACCATCAACCGCAAACAGCTTCTGGTGCAGAGAGCACATATAAAGCGTGTTGTTGAACTCGATCGGGGTCGCTTCGTTCGTTGCTTCGCCCGGGTCGTTGGAGTTCATCATATCCTTGGTGTGGATATGCCATGCGACCTTGAGGTTGCTGACGTTGGATGCGTTGATCTGGTTCAGTGGGGACCAGCGGTCACCGGCTTGCGTACGACCATAAGCGTGCCATTCGCTGGCCGGGACGTTGTCCGGGTCGGCGGAGGAGGCGTTTGCGATCTGCGTCGGCAGTTCGCCGCTGATGTCATGCGGGTCGGTGAAGAGGCTGGCGAATAGGGCCAGAACCGCAACGCCAACGGCGCCGGCGAGCGGCAGAACGGTCGTCCGCGTACCACCGATCTGGCGGGAGACGAACGGCAGCAGCAGCCAGATGCCGAGGATGATGACGATGTCCGAGCGCGGGATCAGGGCCCAGATGTCGAGACCGACAACCGTGAGTTCCCAGATGACCGTTGCGAAAACGGCAACTGCGAACAGGTAAAGGGCAGCCGGATTGCGCCGGAATGAGAGGAAAGCCGTGGCGAGGAGCGCCAGACCGAGGAGGACATAATAAAGAGGGCCGCCGATGGCAGCGACCCATGCGCCGCCAACGGTAAGGATCGCGCCGCAAAGCGCGAAGACCGCGGCCGTTATCAGGGCCCAGAGCCCTGGCCGGGATGTTGTACTCATGATGTTCCTGAAGATGTTGTTCTGGTGCAGCACGGTGACTTCCGGACAAAGCACATGGAAGGATATCAAGGGTCAAGATGTCAGAAGGTTCATCTCGCTCACGTCACTGTGAGG
>Ga0157362_1000363_pt1 | contig 15070 bp, 11 predicted proteins | sample AttlaeALBM3_FD_111480 | JGI IMG/M metagenome (GOLD analysis project Ga0157362, IMG submission 111480) | Fungus gardens microbial communities from leaf cutter ant in Ribeirão Preto, State of São Paulo, Brazil - Atta laevigata ALBM3 | ecosystem: Host-associated > Fungi > Mycelium > Unclassified ... | reverse complement strand
CAGCAAGCAATAAAACCCTATCTTGCGGGTTCTCTCGCGTGCTAAATACTTTCGTTTTTCTTCGCCAACGATGTACTTGGCCGCGCCGTTATTCCACAGGTGTTTGGCACTTCCGTAAGCGATAAAAGCTCCGACCGCGGCGCCCGACTTCCTGCTTTTTTTCTCCGGTCGATCTTTTTGTTCTACTCAGTCGACATCTCGCCACTGGAAGCGCTCTCTTTATCGCATTGTATCGATTGGAGACAATCGGGAGTAACAGACAATCCTATGTTTCGACCGCCGTTATCCGCAAATACCGGAAACTCGTCGGACATGACCGGATGTAATGTTACACCGTCCCTGCACGTTACATCCATGACGATGTATCGGCAGCGAATCGGACGTAACGCGGATGCCGGCCTATGACGGATCGCAGATGGTCGATGGGCACGGCCCATAAAACTTATTATCCACCTTTTACAGCCCGGTGGTAAATTTAAAGTGGTTTTAAAAAATTCGACGGCGAATAGCCTGAGCGATCGCAAAAGGGATCTCTCTTTTTTTTTTGTGAAATTTACATCCGCTTCAAAATTCAGCAAGACGATTTTCATGACGAAGATCGACTCCCCGTGTTTGTCTAGGATAAAAATATTTGTTTTCGTCGATCCTATAATTCTCTAATATTCTAAACATTTATTAATATTTTTTTTATTTCATTTTATTAGCATTAACATCGATTATTTATTAAAGAATTATTTCTTCTTTATCTTATCACTAAATAAAAATGTATTTTTCGTAATAAAAGCTTATTATTTTTCGTGATAAACGTTTAAACTATATATAAGATCGCTCAAAATATCGTTATCTTTATTCTATTGAAAGTAATCCAATCGTAACTTAACAAGTGGAAGATATAAAAATTCGGCGTTAAATGCGAAAAATAAGTCCCGAGTAAGAAATAAATGCGATACATTTCCGAGACAGCCGCGGGATATATTTACGAAAACAGTGCAAAAGAGCATAAGGGGAACACGCGTGGGTACACGAGGCCTTATTATTCCGGGCTCTCGGAAGTTCCGCGGGTGTCCCCGGGCGCGGGAGGATTGCGTTCGAAAAAGAGGGACGCCCAGTCCAATCTGTATGCTTCTCTATCGATGCTTTGTACGCCGGCAGTGTGGAGGTGGACATACAGATACACGGGCGCCGTCGCGAGGGGCAGGGGTCTACGAATCGATAAAAACGCATCCCAGGCAGGCGCCAGCCAGAAGAGGACCGCGCGGATGGAAAAATGCGAGCGGGGTTAATGCGCTGATCATGTCATATCGAGGTGCTGGCTAAACAAATACCTGCCCGCGCGGACGAAAATGTACGACTGTGTCGTAGCCGCCGCTGTTCGATTCTCCTGCGATCGCGCCGACAGCTCGTACCTTCCAAAAGCTTTATGCATCGCATCGTATATACCAATCGCCCGTCCCTTTTCGCGAGATGCGTTCCGTCGCGATGTTTTAGGGCTGTTTTAAGCCGCCAGAGATGGACACGAGAAATTCAACAAGTTGACTGACCAATCTGGACATCGAAATGCCAAATGTCCTGATTTTCCTCTTTATTAATAATATGCATATTTTTAAAAAAATATATTTTATTTAAAATACATTTTATTTAAAATTTTATTTTATATAAAAATATTATATTCAATTTCTTGTAAAATGTTGTCGAACTCGAGATCAATTTAGATGAGATTTTATAATATCAAGATATATACATGTTGTATTTATTGCATCTAATTAAACTTTGTAAATGTATATAAATTTTAACTTAGCTTTTTAAATGTATTAGACACATATAAGTATATATAAAAAATTATTAAGAAAATTATTAATACATATTAAAGATATATATATCGATCTGGATCAAATTACGTCCAGATACGATGTGTTAATCAACAGCTAACCCCCTTTCTTTCACGCACACAGAGAGAAAGAGAGAAAGAGGAAAAGAGAGAAAGAAAGATTCCGAGGGTCCTTTTCGTATAATAATATTTCCAATTCGATCTGAGGTTCTCCCTGTCATCCTCCCCCTCCGCACCGTGGCATGCAACACCCCCTCGATATATGCACCCAGCGGTGCCGGTGCTCGCACTCAACCGCGCGCCCTCTCACCACCGTCTCGCGTGCATCCCCACCCCCAAAGCCGGGGGGTGGCACGTCGCTCACTACGTCATCTGTCCCCTCGACCAATCGACGGGCGGCGCGCATTTTTTCCCCGCGTCGAAAAAAAAGGAGGAAAGGGCAAAAGAGATAGAGAAGCGCAAGAGAGCGCACGAAGAGGACGGGAAGAGAACCGGAGAACGCGCGTCGAAAAGAGATGCCAACGGCGGGCGGCAGGCCGCGAGGGGAGGAGGAAAAGAGAGAGCGGTTCGGCATTACCCCCGAAGCCCGTTGCGGACCAATCGCCATACGTAAAGAGGCATTTTTTATGGGCGCCGCTCGGTCGGCCGGTTTGTGTGATAAAAATTGACCTAAGTCCTCTTCTTTTTTTTTTCGAAAGAGCGCGCGAGCGAGGGAGAGGGAGACAGTAACGGTGAGAAAGAGCGAGAAATGCAGAGTGCAATAGACAGAACGAAGAGAGCGGTAAAGAGAAAAAGAGAAAGGGAGAGGGACAGCTCGCGCTGCGCGCAGCGGCTATAACTGCCTAACATTAAAAAAGATGGGCTGTGTACGGGGTGGCGGTGGCTGGACGGACGGACGGACGCGCGAGAGAGCAGGACAGGAAGGGGTTGGAGGACGTGGCGGAGGAGGCGGCGGTGCTGAGAGAGGCCGGAGGCCGGAGGGCGGCGGGGCAGCGGGTCGTCGGGTTGCGAACGACGAGCATGGAGAGATACAACCACGTTGCACGTATGTGTCGCTCGAGGGGGTGAGAAACGCTACGAGGAGGCGAGCGGGGTGGCGTGGGGAAGCACGGGGATAGATCGGAGGTTTGGGCAGCTCTCTCACGTGCGGATGGAGGGGGCGCAAAATAATGCGCATAAAATGTAGCGTATTTATCATGGAGATAAAATGATGTGCTCGACTTTCAGGCGACCGACGCTGTTGGCATGCGGGTACAGTCCGTCGCGAAAATAGATGGTTTAACCAAACGTACGGCTCTTGCCTCTTCGGGGATTCGAAAGCGCTTTCAAGAGGGTAAATGTTGTACAATCAACACATTTTCATAACTCCTTTATATAGTATATGTTTCTGGCTTGAAGCAATAGAGGATAACTAAGATTTTTAGATCAGAAAAAATTCTTAGATTTTAAATGAGACATATTTTAAAAAAGATTTATTTTACAAAATACACAAATACGCACATTTTTACGATACACATTTTTTTATCATTTTTTTATAAAAATAATGACATCAATAAAAATTATGAGATAAGAAAACATTATAGTGTTTAATATGTAACATTTTTACTTCAAAAAGATAAATGTAATTTTAAGATAGACAAAGACAGAGGGGGAAAGAGAGAGAGAGAGAGAGAGAGAGAGAGAGAGAGAGAGAGAGAGATGCATAATAAATATAGAAACTGTTAAAAAAGTAATAATAATAAAAATAAATACTATATCTATTAAAAAAATTTTAATAATTTACGTTGTTATCAATAATCAAATTGTATTAAAAAGTTATAAAAAATTATTAAAAAATTGTATTATATTGTTACTAAGATATCAAAGATAGTAAAGAATTGCGCTTCTGCAACAAAGTCGTGAAGAGAACAAAATCATCAAATAATAATTCGCAGAAAGGTAGCAACTGGCCGGATGAAATTCATTGATGATAAAGTGCATTATAAACTCCGGAACATGAGCCGATAATATTCCATTCGCGGTATTCAAAATTCATTGGCGTTACTACCGGGACGATATCGTAGGAAAAAAATAATATTTTCACCTTCCATCCGACAGAAACCCCGAAAGGATTTTCAAATTACATTTGCTGCGAGGCTTCGATAATATTCGCTCGCTTTAGGACTGCGTAATTACGCGAACACCCCCCCCGAGAAGACCCTTCATGGACCGAGTCGTACATCGAATCAGCGCGCCGTCTCTCGTAAATTCGTTCGGACGAAGATTCCGTTTCGGAGAGTAACCCTAAAATATCCTGACCCTCAAATATGGGTGACGCAAGTGAGTAAGTGACAAGTCGTAACGGAACGCGATCGAGAAAGCGGCCAGCAGCGACCTGCGCGATTCGTACGCAAGCGGTAAATGGGTGGTAAATTGCCAATAAAATTATGAAATCGCATCGAAAGGAAATTGGCATGAATGCCGTACGAATCTTTCAATTTCGGAACCCCATTCGCACCCCTGCCTTACCACGTCCAATATATTAGAAATCGACATCGTCTTCCATCTATATCCGTTGAATTTGTCTAGGGTGGATTAAATATAAGTAACATTTATTGATTATTACAAATTATTTAAATTAATATGCAAATATAATTTCATTCTAATAATATTCGATTTATTAGAAAACATTCGAATATTCCTATCTCACTTGAATTAAACTCGGCTCGTCATTGTAATAACGTGTGCGTGTATGTGTGTGAGTGTGTATGTATACGTATAGTCCCAGTATAATTCCGTTCAGATATAATTCATAAATAACATGAATCTAATATTAGAACCAAATTTCCAGTAAAATTGACCCAAATTAAACGTCATGCATATACATACATCGTGCGCAATTTCTATTCACCGTAATGAAACGATCGACATCGCTGCTTCTTACGGCCGCCGAACACGAGAGAGCACATACAACGGCCGCGCTCTCCATCCCTATACACCATAGAAAGGACCTCATCAATTTCCCGTTTCCATGCGAAGGGACAAAAAATAAACTTAATATGATCCCGACTATATGAAGATGCGCCGGAGCGACGCAGCATCCTCCATCCTTTGTTTTAAGCGAGGGTCGTTTGTGGTTCTCTCAGTGTGTGTCCTGAACGGTACCGTGCGCGCGCGCGCGCACACACACATGTAAATACATACACGTATACAGGATTGGGGTAGCAGTCCCGTGTGTCCACCCTTCGTAATTCTATCAGAAGCCAATCACGTCCGGCAGAGGGTCGCCTTATCTGTGCATGCGGAAAATCGTCGAGGCGGAAATGCCGATTCCTAAGCTCAGCGTCTTATGAAAATATTGTTTCATTCATGCGCGAAAATCTCGAGACGACGGGTTTCTTTGACTTCGAGTGCGCAGGACTTGTGGAGACTTGAGTGCTCTCCTGTTCGACGTTTCTCGAAAGTTTACAGTCCAATTTAGACCGAAGACAATATTATTCAGAACGAGCAAAGATTAAGACATACATATGACTTATTGTAATAAAATACGAGTAATGTTAGTATCTCTCCGTTTAACAGCAAAATAACACACAATTTGAAATATGTTTAATTGTTTAATATCGCATTATTCTTAATAATATACATCTACCGAATATTTAATGTGTTAATTATTATTGTTACGACTGCGGCATTTGCACGCATTCTCTAAACTTTTAAAGTTTTTTTGAATCTTTAAGAATAAGATGTCACTCTGAAAAATGAAATCTTATTCTTAAAAATTGAAAAAAACTCGTTTTTCAAAACTAGCTCAATTTTCACTCTTTAGAGTGAGATTCCACTTCAAAGAATTTAGAGACTAGTGAATTTAATCTTTAAACCAATCCACACCGCGTCAAAGTTACCCTCAGTACATTGAAGTGTCTTGATGTATTCGTGAGAAAATTCGTCGGGTACGTTTCACCGCGAACAAGTGAGAAAAAGTAGCTTAGCCGGCTTTAAATTCACGGTATCTTTCGCCGACGAGAAAGGTCCACTTACAAAACAACGTCCCGTAAATCCGGCCCGTAGTTGCATTATCTTTCGCGGAAAAGGAGGCAAACATTGCACGCGTCGGCGAAAGCTTTTCATTTCCGTAATATTTTAAAGTTATCGTGTCCGCTCGGGCAAATTTATGCCCCAATAAAGTTTTTCGACCTTTTCGTATGGCAACAGCATGAATGCGGGAAGAACAGCCAGCCAGCTAGCTAACAGATAAATGGTTCGCGCGAATTACGTTAACGATTCGCGCAAGTTGTTTCAGAAACTTCGGACACAGGACAAGCACCGCTTCAACACGTTTCCTCGATCTTTAAGTGACGTATTGGACATATCAGGTAAACTGAAATAGAACTTTTAGTTAGCTTTGTACACCATCCTCGAATAGATTGCTCGGATATATTCCGAATATTTATTCAGGGTATCGTAATCTATCAAATCATTTTCCGGATACCAATTTCTCCCATCGTTTCGACAAATTTGAAGTCGATCTATGAATAGGGAAAATAGAAATTTCTATTGTATATTTATATAATACACATAGCACATCACATGTACATGTATAGATAATATATAGAAATATATTCTACTATTCTTCATATAGATATAAGATTAGATTATGAAATTTGCATTTAAAAAATGCAATGTATTTGTATTCCTAATATCTCATCCATGTCGCGAAGACGCATCTGATTTTGTCAACTTTAATTTGAAATTGTGTCACGTACTTGCACTTTGTCACTACCCCGCCTACATAAATCCATTTGATCGTATAAATTTTCATGTCACCGATATCCAATCCGTTACCAGAATCAAGAAATTATAACGCTCGCGAATTGATCACATGCTTGATTGCTTGAAACTGTAGCTCCTTGAGAGCTTCAATCTTATCTTTACACCCTCGATCGGAGACTAAAATAGAGACGATCCTCACGGTATACACATTCGGTAGGCGTTTTCGCGAGCATCGATTAATACAATAATTAGTCATCGATAAAACGATCGTGTTTATTGTGAGGTTTATAAGCGACTCAAGTGCCGTTTAGAAATTCAAGTACATTCCCCTTTCCACCATTCAGCGTACTCGAGCACAGCGAAAATCGCGAAATCTGGAAACAAAAGTACGTTCTGGTAAGAAGAGGGTATAATATGGATCTCCATTTGAAATAAGCTCTCCCTCTCTCCCTACCTCCCCCCCTCCCGTCCGCCTCCTAGCACCCCCGTGTACCTAGTTTGTTGGATTTGAATATTCAACGCAAGTTTTTTTTATTAGCTTGCCGGCCCTCTCCTTGCCTACAGCTCGGCAACAGACATCTTTATTCATTGCCTTTCCAAAGATATAATTGAGTAATTATTTATAATATATCTAGAATATGCATGCTTCACTTCTCCGACGGAATACATTACTGCTTACTGCCCCTAAACGTAACCTCTTGTTACCGTTTGGATTTCTAACTTACAGGTTACTTCGCTGGTTCTCAACCTGGCGATTTTAACGCGCGAAGGGCTTTCTGTAGATAATCTGCATGACTCATATTTTACAATTATATGTAAAAGATACGATTCTATTAATATAATTATTATTATCAACATTATGGAGTACTAAAGTTTTTCACAAAATGGACGAAAATAATTTACTGCACTGAGAATAAATAAATGTTATAAAAAGTGTAAAAGAAAAAAATGGTAGTGAAACATTCAAAGAAGAATCTAATAATTTATATAAAACTAGATATTGAAAGAGTTATGTAAATCTTAAAGATACAATAAATACTAAAGAAAATAAGGCAGGAAGTAATATTACACTTAGATCTGCGAGAATCAAAGCGATGTAATTAAAGAGTATATTATTAAATCTAAATTATTTTCATACAACCCATCTGAGTGTACCTGCTTATGATTACCTCACTACTCGAGAAACTTGTCTTGGTAGGTTGCAAAACGCGCGCGGAACGTGAAACCCTATAGAGCCGGGAAGCCATAATTTCGCATTAAGCGGTAATCGCAATCCGGGGTAAGTAATCGATATATTAGTCGTCCGTTAATTAACGTCCTTGTGATCGCGCGATATAGATCGGCTACCCTGTCGACGAATAGATTTACGAGCTCACCTATGTTAGAAATCAGCGTGAGCGTATCCTTTTCGGGTCACCTGCTCGCTGATAACTAGTTTACACGAAAGGAGAAAAGCTTTATTCTTGTGTGTGTGTGTGTGTGTGTGTGTGTGCGCGCGCGCGCTAGGAAAGACTACCGTTGCTCGACTGTTAGCCCGTAAGCACCAAACAATTAATAATAATTTCTAGATTAATGCTAATTACACGCTCGCCCGATAATAATGTCCGCAGCTTGCGGCATCGTTAGTCGACGTGAAAAAATCGAGCATCAATGCGCTTGATTATTAGGGTACGCCGCGATTGATTACATCGAGAGCGGTTTACTTATGCTCGTCGGCCTTTCTCCCTTCGCAGCCTCGTCCTTTTTTTTAATTGTTCGCGGCGATAATGCTACTTAGTTCGCGTCGCGAAGTAATGTTATCTATCGATCTTCATGAAGTGGTAAGATGGTAGTACTGTCACGGTGATTGAGAGCCGCTTTAATTCTCCGTAAATCAAAGTCCCGCTGATTAAAGACAAAAGGTGAGAGGAGTGAAGAAAACGCGTAAAACGGTATGAGAAAGTTAGAGAAAAGGAGGTGCTGAAAACCGACCCTTTGCGATCTGCTATTGCATAGATCTTACTTCATATTTGTAACAAATTATGGAGTCTGTCGCGTGTCTACTTGCAGTTAGACTAGCTTGATCTAATCCACTACACAATCTTTCTTTCCATCTCTTTCTTCGTGTTTATCTTTGTCCTTCCGCTTTTTTCCTTTGTTCGAAAAAATGTTTCACTTCTCAAAACTTTTGTAACAAATCTATGAGTCTTGGAATACAACGGTGTAATAATTAACAATAATTAATAATAATTTTCTATTAATTTTTAAAATATACACAAATACAAATAATTTACAAATAACAGCCTCAAATGATAATAATTTAAGAGAGTGAAGCGCATCCGTAAGAAAGAGGATGTCCATGAAAGATATCCTCGGAATGTCAACTCGCCGAAAATGGCGTTGGGACTATATCCCAGCAATTACCATTACGTACCTAAGGTCGGTCCGGTTGTTGGATAGCATAATGCTGTATTTAATGGGCGGCACTGCAAGCCGTGTGTGACACGATATACGAGGCCAAGTCAACATATATCCTGTCAGATTTTTAAAATGCCCTGATTTACAATGACCATTGTGCTGTCCACCGCATATCTATTGTCGCGCCCTTCCAACAGCTATCCAGATACACTTCTGTCTAGCTCCGCGAGTAACTTCGTTGCCTGCATCCAAGGATTTTCTGGTATCGCGTGATGCGTTCTGAGTATGCGTTTTCAAAGAAGGCTTAACGATTAAGCGCGATCCAGATCATCGATCGAGTGAAATCAAACGAGTTAAACGCCAGTGGTTGCTCCAGTTCAAAAACGTGATAATTGCTAGTGTCGTATCATTTAAACCATATGGATGATTAACCATAGTATCGGAAAGATTTAAATTGATTAAGAGCTATTAGTCGAGATTAATTGAGACCTATAGTATAATCAATTGAAATAAAACTAACTGTCTCTGTTTCAATAGTTGTTGAAGGAGAAAATACTTCACGACTATGAAAATTGTATAATCCTCTTGGAAGATGCTATCTTAATTGGGTAAATTGTTGCAAAGAGAATATACGCTTGTCGTAACTATCCGAAGAACTGTATAAAGTGTCGTACGAATAATAATGACGCCCTTGAGCGAAATGGCGAGCTCTTAAAGATAAAAATGTACGAGGTATATTCGGTCGCTTTCGCGGGCAATATAATTGGCTGATTTTACTTCTTCAAGTCACGCATGCATACTGGTGAAAGAGATAAGTTAATGAAATCGTGCTTGGTTTATGAGCGTGATTGTTATGCGTATTCGTGTAATACAGGGTACAGTGTGAATTGATTAACCGATTCTCAACAGGCCAGTGGTTTTAATTGAGTTATCGATTTATTTTCAGCATTGTCTTTCATAAAGTACGATTTCTTTCTTGCTGCGTATAAGTAAGCATTTATATGACTCGTCACGTTCGACTGGGACAGCTCTGTTGTTTGCAATCGTCAAAGAAACCAATGCAAACACAAAGTCGACGTGATACATATCGACTTCATGCATAAATGCACTATAAATAAACTATGTTCCTCTCTCTCTCTCTTTCTTATCAAAAATTGTACAATAATGCATATGGTAATGCATGCAAATACAATAGCATACGGTAGTCAATTTGAATAATTATCTATATGCTACTTGTTAGTAAATAACATGGCAAGATATTTTTACACTCCGATTGTAAGGAAAGGTACGAATTTGTTGAAAAAATTAACCGTTTCGACTAAATATATACATCATATATGAAGGAGAGTAAATTCCAAAATTATACGTCGTTACATGACTCAGTTTTTAAACAGGTCCACTTAAAATTTTAGCGCGACGCTGATAGCACAAACGGTACGTATATTTTATTAAATTTTATTGTTCCTAGCGCTCGTCTCTTGAATATTTCAGACGCACGATATTTGCTCGGCAGGCAGCCAACAAGAATTTTCTTGAATCGTGTAGAACTTGGAAGTTAGCACGTTTTAGCGTCACCGTTGTCATAAATTCTGCTAAGTCGAACTTTGATGCCGAGAGAGTTCAAGGTAAACCCCGTGCGGTAGCTTCTGGAGAAACGTCTAAAGTGAAGCGGAGAGGAAGGCGAGCCAGCCTGGCTGATTGTAAGTTATATGCGACGTGCTTGCTTTATATCTCCAGTGCAACTTTCCGCTCTCGTAAAGAAGACTGCTCTTCGCTGTCTTCTCTTTGCATTTACTACCTCCAAAAGTGTATCATCCTTTTAAGTCGAATACGTACGCGATTTTTAACTTCGCAGATTACTCAAATCTCACTTGAGTAGAGCGCTTTGTGTTATGGTGAAATTTTTATATAATGATTGACCACAAAAATTAAACCATAAATTAAACCATAAATTAAAAAGCTTCTAAAACATTTTTGTATTATTAAAATTAATGAGCAATCTTTTATGTACATTCACTATGATTTATAAGTTAATTAAAATTAAAAGTTTTAGCACGTATTTAATTCTAGAGTTACATCAATATGTATAAAGATATCAATTTTGTATATTTTTTGCTAATGGTACTATTATCTATTGAATCTCGAGTTGATATATGTATATTATTAGATAGAAGTTATTAGATGTAGATAGAAACATTCGAAGCTCTGTCTCTCTATTGGAATCGAAGCTATCGAAGTACTTTCGTCAATCTTGCTGAAGAAGGGACAAGTGGTCGAACGTGTTATTCTTCGGATGGCCTGAGACGCTTCCTTATACAAACGAAGCGAAGTTGGGCGCGGCGTTACCCAGATCTCGGGTCGCTGGCTGATGGCCATAATCTGAGCAGGCTGGTGGGGTCGGAGGCGTGGGGTCTGGGGTTAACTTATAATAACAGAAGTTGCTCGAGAGTTCAGTGACTGGACAGTACCTGGAAGCTCGGACAGCTACGACAGGGATGAGGGATGGGTCGTCGCCAAGTGTCCGGCCAACAGAATGTGAGCTATAGTACCAGTACAAGACGTGAGACCTGGTCTCACGTGACCACCGACAAACTAACCGTGGCGTATGCTGCGCAAACAGTGTCGAACTTTGGTGCAAATCGCGAATTTAGAACTTCGATATGTCTTGGTGATACTGCCGGTAAATTGGCCGGCACGATGGAACGAATTTCTTCCTCGTGGATACATCCTGGGACTCGTCCTAGTTTGGCCAATACATTTTACTCAGGATCATATCGGAATTTCAGTAGTAGTTTTGCATCTAATCTCCCGACTCGATGTCCGATCTTTTCATTCGTATCCTCGAGCTACCCATCGGAATATCATCTTCTTCGCGCAAGAATTATTCGCGATTAATTCTGACTTCTTAATGAATGCAACAAAGTTCGCTGACGTAAGAGTCACTTCTCTATTCGAAACATTCTTGCATGTTTTCTTTCTACCTGTTCTACATACAACCTTACACATGACATTTACTTCGGCGGCATTCCTCTTTTATCTTATCCAATTTATTTACAATTTAGTTCGCATTTATCTGAGAATTAATTAAATGGAACTTTTATGCCGTGTGAAACGGAAGGAACGTTTCGTAGTGAAATTAACATGCCCTATCTTGCGGACTTGAGTCACAATCACCATAGAATATTTCGAGGCAGCCTCGAGCTTTATCGATCACATCTTTGATATTTCGCTCGATAGGTACTCGTTAGAAAATGTCGAATCGATGTACAGAGGTATGCCTTACGAAGAAGGCGTCTGAATGATGACCTTCATAAAGTATGATCGATAAACAATTAACATTCGTACAGCGCAGCCTACTATCGCGTTACGAAGGCGAAACTAAACGTCTGATTCTAATCGTCTCTAACTATTTGCCCGAGGACTGTTACCTCGTTAAGTGACAATCGCAGGCGTCGGCTTAAAATAGCGTTGCATCCATGTTTTACGCTCTCTTCTACTTCCTAGACTCCCATGAAAATACAAACAGAGGAGAAACAGAAAGTTTTCAATTTTTGATAAAAGTATTGTTTAATTTTTAAATAATACATTGTATAACGCACATTTAAAAGTGCAAATCTCAATGTCAGCACTTCCCTTTAATAACTCAAGATGACGGCTCGATTTCAGCAAATTCAACATGCCCATTGAACATTGAATAATCCGCGTAAAACGATTTCTCTTTTTCTTAATCAAAGCAAAGATCACGAGTTATTATACGCGTTCAGCTCACTCATTACCAAAGAGTAAGTCCGGCGAATTAACGAGGGTTATTAACTTTTGTTCGGCGAGGTCGTACCTTCTCCCGCTCTCGCGATCAGTATCAGTACGTATCAATTATAGGACGAATATTAATGAATTCTCAAGGATCGCCGCTCGCGCGTAACTGCGCGTAACTCGCTACTGCGGCATATGACGAAGAAGGGAACGAGGCCGCGTATTCGCGAGTATTTGACAAGGGATCTGGAGTGTCGGGCCGACCGGAGCTGGAGGAGAGACGAGAGACGAGAGAAAGGGAGAGGGTGAACACAGGAGTAAGAGAGAAAAAAAAGCAAGAAGTTGATTGAATTTTACCACGAGTCTGTGTTCACCCCTACGTGTACACGTGCCCGCGTGTGTGCGCCGCGATCCGCGGGACACGTATGTATTTACAATCGGCTGCAGATACTTACGGCGCCACTTTCGATGTGACGGTGTTATAAATGGGAATTGAATCGAACCACAGTCCACGCCTTCCCAAGGTTATCGCCCGACTGAAATCTATAGCCCAGATACAATCTAGTAGACACGCTCCGTAAATTCAATTACGCATTAACAAAAATCACTGCTATATACCCCGAGGAGGACGATGGCGGAGTTCGCGCAACGATGGGTTGAGGGAAGAGAGGCAACGCAACGGGATAAATTACCGCTGGTAAGATGAATGGTGACGCGATATTAATTCCGATTTTCGAGCCGCAGACTTATTAACGCTATTCCGCACGTAACCCGTTCTCGCGGTTCCAGATTTAAGGTTTCCGACCAAGAGAGAAGCATGCGGTCTTTACAGCGCTATATAATTATGAAACTTAGTACGCGCTTCTGTTCGCATCGTACTTGTACTTGATGTGGGATTCGATGTCTTGTGCCGTCACACAGCAGCGGTATAACTTCACATTAACGAAAGTACGCGCACGGGAAGACGCCGCGGCGCTATTACGCGGCGTTATTTGAATGCGTTACGAGTGCGCATAATGAAGTGCCTCCTGGCATTTTATTGTACCCTTCCTGTCTGGTCTCGCGCATCATTTGGTACGCAGCTGGGTAATCATCCGCCCGGCATGATAGGACCGAGGCTACTGGGCGTGGATAAATCTGTAAGCTCAATAAGGGTAACTGTGATTAAGTGCTTTCGAGGCTGTACGAGACTCCTCGCGGCGGCAGCGACGACAAAGATTTATGTCGCTTCCGTGGAAACGATGCCGCGGGAGCGGCAATGATTTGCGAAAAGAGACGTATCTGCATCTCACGCGGTAACCACGAAGATGAGACTCATTGAAACTAAGGTTAATCGCGAATCAATGAATAAATTATACAGATATTTACCGAAATATGAATTCGTCAAGATAAAATTATTCGAAAATCAAGGGTTGATCGCTTGATCACTCAATAAAGAAAAAAGACTCGGGAATAACGAGAGCGCAATGTTCCAGGATTGAGCACGTCATTAAGTACGTCTACAATTAAAAATGATCGCGTAATAAAATCGTGCGTTAATGTGACGAATGCGAGACCGTAGTTTCTTCACTGCAACTTATTGCTAATGTCACAGCATTTAATATTGTAGTGAGAGCAATTGGGAACTCGTCCAAGTCAGGCGTTTCAATGTTATACGAAGAAGGTCGCACTTGCTCCGCATAATTAGCACATTGGAGATTCTTTGTCTGTGCACCAGCGATGCGCTTCTGCGTCTGCAAAATTCTCTCTCTCTCTCTCTCTCTCTCTCTCTCTCTCTCTCTCTCCATCTCTCTCTCTCCTTTCCTCTTTCGAGGGATATCATTACGTGCCGATGGAATTACTAGCACGGAAGGCGCAGTCCGGGCGATAAATCATGTTTAATCGTAATACGAAAACTACAGTCAGCTGTCCTGTGATCGTGTTCAAGGAGTATTCCTTGAGGAACTCGTTTCGCACTCATTAACAAATATATAGCCAACGAGAGCAGATTAATGCTCTGATTATTAATCGTCGAAAACGTCGCCTCGACGACACCTGGAATGAGCCTTCATTCGAAACGGCAAAATTATGTATATTATCGATGTTGCTGTGCGCTTGTTTCTAAATGTTACCGCTGTATGTATACGATGTGTAGCATTTATTTCTTTGACATTAATAAATTTTTCCAATTATTAATGCGTTTATGTGTCAGAGTGTATGATATTTTAACTCTGTTTCATTTTGTTATTGGATATTTAAAATTTTAACCCTAGGACGCTATCGATATTGGATAATACAATATTGCTATTGATACGTAAATTTTATGTCCGAGGAAATAGGCTTTTAATTAATGTAACACAAGTT
>Ga0157362_1000362_pt1 | contig 15074 bp, 12 predicted proteins | sample AttlaeALBM3_FD_111480 | JGI IMG/M metagenome (GOLD analysis project Ga0157362, IMG submission 111480) | Fungus gardens microbial communities from leaf cutter ant in Ribeirão Preto, State of São Paulo, Brazil - Atta laevigata ALBM3 | ecosystem: Host-associated > Fungi > Mycelium > Unclassified ... | reverse complement strand
CTGATGCAGGTCGAGCTCGGCGCCGGACCGCTGGCGATAGCGCGGGCGCAGCGCGCCCAGACGGCGCGGCTGCTTATCGAGACCTCCGACCTGTCGATGACCGAGGTCGCGGCGGCGGCCGGGTTCGCCAGCATCCGGGCCTTCAACACGTGCGTGGCCGAGGTATTCGCGGTCTCGCCGACCCAATTGCGGCGAGCGGCGAAGGGCCGGACCCCGCTCATCGCCGGCGTGCTGGAGGTCCGGCTGCCGTTCCGCGCACCGCTGTGCCCGGACAACCTGTTCGGACACCTGGTGGCGACCGGGGTACCCGGGGTGGAGGAATGGCGGGACGGCTGCTACCGCCGTACGGTGCGCCTCCCGCACGGGCCCGGGATTGTGGCGCTGCGCCCGCCGGGTCCCGGCGACCGGCACGTGGCCGCGCACTTCCGACTGGCGGATCTGCGCGACTTGCCGGTGGGCATTGCCCGCTGCCGGCGCCTGCTCGATCTGGACGCCGACCCGCAGGCCGTCGCCGAGGTGCTCGCCGCCGATTCGGCGTTGGCCGGCGAGGTCTCCCGCGCCCCGGGGCGTCGCGTCCCGCGCACGGTTGACGGTGCGGAGCTCGCGATCCGGGCCGTGCTCGGCCAGCAGGTGTCGACGGGCGCGGCACGCACCCACGCGGCCCGGTTGGTCCTGGCGTGCGGTGAGGCGGTGCCCGACCCGGACGGCGGACTGACGCACCTGTTCCCGAGCGCGGCGGCGCTCTGCGACGTCGATCCGGAGACGTTGGCGATGCCCCGGTCGCGCCGGATCACGTTGAGCCGGTTGCTCGACGCCCTGCTCAACGGTGAGCTCGATCCGGGCCCGGGGACGGACCAGGAAGCGGTGCGGGCCTGCCTGGCGCGCCTGCCCGGCATAGGAGCATGGACCACCGAGGTCATCGCGATGCGAGCGCTCGGTGACCCGAATGCCTTCCCCGCCGCGGATCTGGGTGTGCGTCAGGCGGTCGAGCGGCTCGGCCTGCCTCGTCCACAGCCCGAGTTGATCCACAGGTCATTGGCCTGGGCTCCGTGGCGCGCGTACGCGGTTCAGTATTTGTGGGCAAGCGGGGGGCACGCGGTGAACCGCCTCCCGATCGCGGTGGCATGAGGAGGGGAATTGGTGGATACCGACCTGAGGCACCTGGTCCTGGATTCGCCGATCGGGGCCTTAACCCTGGTCGCGCGCGGTGAGGTCCTGAGCTGCCTGTGGATGACGGACCATCAGCACTTGCCGGACCCCGAGCAGTTCGGGCGGCCCGTCGGGGTGCGCCACCGCGGTGACATCCTGGCTCGCGCCGCGGACCAGCTGGGCGAATACTTCGCCGGGGAACGGACCGAGTTCGAGCTGGAGCTGGATTCCGCGGAGGGCACCGCGTTCCAGCGGCGGGTGTGGGCGGCCCTGCGGGAGATCCCCTATGGGGAGACGATCTCCTACGGTGAGCTGGCCCGCCGGATCGGCCGGCCGACCGCGGTGCGTGCCGTCGGACGCGCCAATGGGCGCAACCCAATCTCGATCGTGGTGCCCTGCCATCGGGTCATCGGCGCCGGCGGCAAGCTGACCGGATACGGCGGCGGACTCGAGCGCAAGCAGATGTTGCTCGCCCTGGAGCGCGAGCACGCCGACCGGCAACAGGCACTGCCGGTCGGCGTCCGGTGAGTCCTGCCGCCGGCGGTGGTGGAGGCCCATTTCGGGTGAGCCGACCGGCTTGCCGGTCCGCTCAGCGTCCGCCCGTCACGTCGAGGAGGGCGCCGGTGATGTAGGAGGCCGCGGGCGAGAGCAGCCAAACGATCGCCGCCGCCACTTCCTCCGCGGTGCCGAGCCGACCCATGGGGATCGACGCGGCGCGCTCGGCCAACTCATCGGCGTCGTCGGGGTGGATGTCGGTGTCGATGATGCCGGGGCGGACCGCGTTGACCCGGATGCCGTCGCGGGCCACCTCCTGCGCGAGTCCCACGGTGAAGGTGTCGACCGCACCCTTGGAGGCGGCATAGTCGACGTAGCGGCCGGCCCCGCCCAGCACCGCGGCCTTCGAGGACACGTTCACGATCGCACCCCCCCGACCCCCGGCACGCATCAGCCGGACGGCCTCCCGCGCGCACAGCACCGGGCCGAACACGTTGACCCCGAAGACTTCCTCCAGCTCGTCGGACTCGGTCTCGGCCACCGTGCGCAGCGGCGTCACGACGCCCGCATTGTTGACCAGGCCGCGCACGGGACCCAGCCGGGCGGCCTCGGCGAACAGCGAGAGCACGTCGGTTTCGATCGCGACGTCGGCGCGGGCGATCGTGGCGTGCACGCCCTGCCGCTCGCAGTCGGCGGCGACGCGGCGCGCGGAGCCCTCGTCGCGGTGGTAGGCCAGGCAGAGATCCCAACCGTGGGAGGCCGCCAAGCGTGCGGTGGCGGCACCGATCCCGCGCCCGCCGCCGGTGATCACCAGGGTGCCCGGGTGCTCGATCACCTCCCTCCCGCCCGGGTCTGCCCGGGATGGGGATCCGACGCGCACCGGAGGTGATCTGATTCCCCGTCGGATTCGCTCGGCCACGGTGAGGCGTCCAGCACGATGTCGATCGCGGTGCCCTGCTCGGTGACCCGGTTCAGGTGGGCGAGTTCGCGCACCCGAAGTCCGTCGGCGGCCGCGGCCAGCTCGGTGATCTCGCTCAGCACGTCCGGGTCCGACGGTCCGCCAACTCCCCTGGTCAGATTTGTCCGGGCGTGCCCGATGTAGAGCAGCCGACCCCCGGGTTTGAGATGGCCCGCCGCCGCCCGCAGCATCGCGACGAGTTCGGCCACGGGCAGGTGAAGGTACGCAACCAGGACCAGGTCGACGGGCTCGGGCGGGGTCCAGCCGACCACGTCCCCGTGCTGCCAATCGACGCTCACCCGCGCGGCCGCCGCGCGTTCGGCCGCCTGCGCCAACGCCACCGAGGACAGATCGACCCCGATCACCCGCCAGCCGCGCCGGGCCAACCAAACCGCGTTGCGGCCGTTGCCGCAGGCCAGGTCGACGGCGAGGCCGGGCTCGGCGGAGGCCAGCCGCGCCCGGGCAAACTGGTTGGGGCCCGGCCCCCAAAGTTGCGCCTCCGCGGCGTACCGCGCGTCCCAGTCGAGTGTCCCCACCGGATGAAGGCTATCGCTCAACTGAACGCGCTCACTCCGGTGAGGGCGCGCCCGATTATCAGCCGTTGGATTTGGGAGGTCCCCTCGTAGAGCGTCATCGCCCGGGCGTCGCGCAGGTACTTGCCAATCGGGTGGTCGTCCACGTAACCGTGGCCGCCGAACACCTGCAGGGCGTTTCCCGAGGCGCGCACCGCCACCTCGGAGGCGAATAGCTTCGCTTTGGACGCCGCAAGAGCCGCGTCCGGGGCCCCGGCCTCAATGAGATCCGCCGCGTGGCGTACCAGGCATCGGGCGGCGTCGGTCTCGACCGCAATGTCGGCCAGCAACTCCTGCACGAGCTGGAATCCCGCGATCGCCCGGCCGAATTGTTCCCGCAGCCGCGCGTAGGCGACCGCCGCCTCCAGGCAGCCGCGGGCCAGCCCCACGCAACCGGCTGCGACGGACAGCCGGCCCGCCACCAACGCCGTCATCGCGATCGCGAACCCGCCATTCAACTCACCCAGCCGGGCCGCATCCGGCACCCGTACCTGATCCAGCCTCAGATTACCTGTGGACTGGGAGCGCAGCCCAAGCTTCCCGGTGACGGGGACTGCAGCGAACCCGTCACTCGCGGTCGGCACCAGGAAGGCGCTGATCCCCTTCGGGCCCGCCTCACCGGTCCGGGCGAACACGAGCGCCAAATCCGCCCAGGTGCCGTTGGTGATGAACACCTTGTGCCCGGTGAGCACCCAGTCGTCGCCCTCACGGACCGCACGCATTCGAAGTGACGCCGGGTCAGATCCGCTGTCGGGCTCGGTGAGCCCGAAGCAGCCCACCAACTGCCCGGAACACAGCGCCGGCAGCCAGGTGCGTTTTTGCGTCTCGTCGCCATAGCGGAGGATCGTCTCGCCGACCAGGCCCAGGCTGACCGACACAATGCCGCGGACGCACGAATCGCCGCGACCGAGCTCCTCCATGAGGGACACGTAGGCGTGATGGTCGCCGCCGCTGCCGCCGTACTCCTCGGGCACCGTGATGCCCAACGCGCCAATGCGGGCCAGCCGGCCGACGATAGACCGATCCATGGCCTCGGCCCGGTCCCATTCCATGGCATGCGGAGCCACCTCGTGGTCGACGAAGGCCGCCACGACCTTGCGGAAGCTTTCCCGCTCGACGTCACCGGTCATGGGCTCAATCTACGACGGGGCCGGTCCCAGGCCGGACTGCAGAGCGAACACGACAAGCTGTGCCCGGTCGCGCGCGCCCAGTTTCACCATCGCGCGGCTCACGTGGGTGCGAACGGTGGCGGGGCTGACCACCAGCGCCTCGGCGATCTCCTCATTCGAGGCTCCCGTCGCCACCCAACCGGCGATCTCCCGCTCCCGGGCAGTCAGCAAATGGAGCATGGGGTGCGCAGTGGGTGCGGCGCGGCGGGGGATGAACTCCTCGATCACCCGGCGGGTGACCGCCGGTGACAACAGCGATGCACCGTCGGCCACCACCCGGATCGCGCGCAGCAGCTCCGCGGGCTCGGCGTCCTTGAGCAGGAATCCGCTGGCCCCGGCGGCCAACGCGGTGAAGACGTATTCATCGAGGGCGAACGTGGTGAGCATGACCACGCGCGTGCCGGCCAGCAGCGGGTCCGCGGTCACCTCCGCGAGCACCGCCAGCCCGTCCAGCCCGGGCATGCGAATGTCGAGCAGCGCCACGTCCGGCCGGGTGCGCCGAATGGTCTCCAACGCGGTTCGGCCGTCGTCCGCCTCGCCCACCAGCTCGATGTCGACGGCGTCCTCGATCAGGACCCGCAGACCCATCCGGACCAGCGCCTGGTCGTCGGCGATCGTGACCCGAATCATCGCGAAGCCGCACCCGCGGGCCCGCGCACCGGCAGCACGGCGGTCACCGCGAAGCCGCCCCCGGGGCCGGGCCCGGCGGTCAACGTCCCGCCCAGGGCCGCGGCGCGTTCCCGCATGCCGGCGATGCCCGCGCCCGGCGGACCCGGACTCGCCGTGCCGTCGTCGGACACGCTCAGCAGCAGGCGGTCCGGTTCCCGGGCCAGGTGCACCGTCGCGTGTTGTGCCTGCGCGTGGCGAAGCACATTGGTCAGTGACTCCTGCACGATCCGGTAGGCCGCGGCCCCGACCGGCCCGGGCGATGCCTCGCCGGTTCCACCGATGATCAGGTCGACGTCCAGCCCGGCCCGACGCATCCGGTCGAGCAGCGCGTCGAGCGCCTCGAGCCCGGGCGGGCCGGGGGCACGCGGCGCGGCCGAATCCGGGGCGCGCAATTCGGCGATCGTCGAGCGCAGACCCGCCAGCGCCTCCGTGCTGGCCGCCCTGATCTCCTCCAGCGCGATCCTGGCCTGCTCCGGGCGCCGTTCCAGCACGTGCAGCGCCACCCCGGCCTGCATCGCGATCACCGCCAGCCCGTGTCCGGCCACGTCGTGCACCTCGGCGGCTATCCGCAACCGCTCGGCGGCGATGGCCCGCTCCGCCTCGTCGACCCGCTCCCGCTCCCTGGTCTCGAAGTGCTGTCGCCGGGCGGTGCCGACCAACCAGGGGACTAGCAACCATCCCGTGGTGGCGACCAACCCGAACGCCTTGGCCAGGCCGGGGTCCTCGACCAGCCGCACCAGCAGACCGATGACCAGCATCACGAGCACGCCGAGAGTCACCCGCAGCGACCGGGCGGTCGGCACCCGGCTCGCCACCACGACCGTCGCCACCGCCAGCGCGATCAGGACCGGACCGAACGGGTAGCCGGCGGCCAGGTAGGCCGAGACCAACGCGCCGCAGGTGGTCAACATCGCGACCGGCGCGAACCGGCGGGCGCCCAGGGTCGCCGCCGCCGCGCCCGCCAGGATGTACGCCGCCAGCCCCGGGCTGTGCCCGTCGTGCTCGGAGGCGCCGCGGGTCCCGACAACGCTGAACACCACCAGGATCAGCGCGGGCAGGAGGTCGCGAGCCGATGGCCGGGCGGGGGTGTGCACGTTCGGAACCTAATCACGTGAGGTCGCGGCGCATGAACGTCAACGCGGCGACGGAGGCGGTAACCACGGCATAGGCCGCGCTGGTCGTGAACGCCCGGCCCGCGGAGACGCCCCAGCGGCCGGTGCCGAACAGGTCCTCGAGCAGCAGGCCGGGGAAGACCCGCCCCGCGCCGGACCAGGCGTTGCCGACCACGTGCTCAATCGGCCCGGCCCAGGCGATGCCGGCCGCCAACGCGATCGGCACCGACCGGATCAGGACCCCGAGCATGGTTCCCAGCAGCGCGTAACCGCTGACCCAGAACAGCACCTTGCCGTAGTCGACGACGCCGGCGCCGAGGCCGTCCCAGCTCATCCACCGGCTCGGGTCCACGCCATTCGCGCGGGCCATCAGCCGGGCGGCGGTCCAACCAACGACCTCCGCCCCGGCCGCCAGCACCGCGGCGGAGGTGAGCAACCCCAAGAACTTGCCGACGATCAGCCGCAACCGTTCCGGTTGCCGCAGGGCCATCGTGCGGATCGTGCCGCGCGAGAACTCGATCGCGAACGCGCCGATGAACACCACGAACACGAAGAAGCCCGCGAACGACAGAGCGGTGGTGAACACCTCGCTCCCGCCCCCGGCCCGGGAGAGCGTTTCGGAGGTGGGGCCGAATCCGGCCGGTCGATAACTGGGGACGGCGGCGAGCACCAGTGCCGCCGACCCGATGGTGAACACGAGGGTGGACAGCACGGCCACCGTGATCGTGCGGGGGCGCCAAAGCTTGATCAGCTCGGCGCGCAGGGCGCGGGTCATCGGGTTGCTCCTTGGACGCGGTCGAGGTAGTGGGTCTGCAGGTCGGGGCGACGCACACCGAGCTCGGCCAGCACGATGCCGGCCCGGATCGCGGTGCGGTTCACGGTGAGCGCGACCTCGCGGGGGTCGGCGTCGATCACGTTGATCAGCAACCGGCTGCCGTCGTGGTCTGCGGCGGTCAGCGCGGCCAGGCGGTCCAAGTCGGCGGGATGCTCCGGCGCGGCGAAGACTTGCGGGACCGCCTCGGCCATGAACCCCGCGGCCGGACCCTGGTACAGCAATTCCCCATGGTCGATCACGAGCAGCCAGTTGCAGATCTGCTCGAGATCGTCGAGCAGGTGCGAGGAGACCAGCACGGTCCGTCCGCCGTCGGCAATCTGCGCGAGCAGCCGACGCATCTGGTGCATGCCGACCGGATCGAGGCCGTTGGCGGGCTCGTCGAGAACCAACAACTGCGGGTCGCCCAGCAGCGCGGCGGCGATGGCCAGGCGCTGTTTCATGCCCAGTGAGTAGGCCCGGAAGGCCAGCTCGGGATGATCGGCCAGGCCGACCAGCGCCAGCAGCCCGTCGATGGGGCCGGCGTCGTGGCCGCCGAGCGCGGCCAACGCGCGGAGGTTCTGACGCCCGGTCAGCCCCGGCCAGAGGCAGGGCCCCTCGATCAGCGCCCCGACCCGTGACATGTAGCCGGCCGGTTGCTCAATGGGGTGGCCGAGCACGGCTCCGGTGCCGGCGTCGGGACGGACGAGGCCGAGCAGCATGGCCATCGTGGTGGTCTTGCCTGCGCCGTTGGGGCCGACGAAGCCCGCCACGGCGCCGCGGGGGATGGAGAAGGTGAGGTTGTCGACCACCGGCTTGCCGCCGTAGGTCTTGGTCAGCCCGACGACGTTGATCGCCGGTGAGGAGCCCGGTTCGGTTTTGGTCATGGCCCCAGCGTGATCGCCTCGGGGCGGGCGCGCGTCCGCCCACAGGCGGCCTGTCCGTACGCAATCCTGCGTAGGCCTCCTACGTTCAGTCGGGTGACGCCGTGGGCAGCGGCGTTGTGTTCCGGGTGCCGGCGTCGAATCCGGTGCCGGTCCAGTAATAGCGGTGCACGGCCTGCAGGTCCGGACAGCAGCGCGGCGCGTTGGGCCCGAACGCGAAGGTGGTCACGACCGCCTCGCGGCCGGCGCCCGACAGCTCGCTGACCACCTCGCCCGCCTCCGGGTGCAGCAGCTCGCCGACGATCAGCGGATCGTTGCGGCCGGCCGCGATCGCGAAAACCGCCGACGGGGGGCTGCCCGCACCGGTGTCGCAGCGCACCGCGACCAGCGCGTCCGGCACCCCGTCGCCCGTGAAGTCGTAGTTGTGTCGGCGCACCATCACCAGCGGGCTGCCACCGCAGTCGAGCTGCCCGACCAGCAGTGGAAGCAGCTCATCCGGAAGCGGCCGGGCCGCCGGCTCCGACCCGCCGCCGCAGCCGGCGAGCACCGCCAGGAAGACCGCCGCGACCGCGACCACGGTCGGCGGGGACTTCAACACGGCCGGGGCATCAACCGGCCAGGTCCTCAATCGAGGGGCAGGAGCACACCAAGTTGCGGTCCCCGTAGGCGCTGTCGATGCGCCCGACCGGCGGCCAGTATTTGTCGGCCGGGGACACCCCGGCCGGAAAGACCGCCTCCGCGCGCGTGTAGGGGTGGGTCCAGTCCGCCACCGCCAAGGCGGCCGCGGTGTGTGGCGCGTTGCGCAACGGGTTGTCGTCGGTGGACCACTCGCCGGCGGCCACCCTGGCCACCTCACCGGCGATCGCGATCATCGCGTCGCAGAACCGGTCGATCTCGGCCAGGTCCTCGCTCTCGGTCGGCTCCACCATCAGCGTCCCGGCCACCGGGAAGGACATCGTGGGCGCGTGGAATCCGTAGTCGATCAGGCGCTTCGCCACGTCCTCGACGGTAACGCCGGTGGCCCGGGTGAGCGGACGGAGGTCGAGGATGCACTCGTGGGCGACCAGCCCACCTCGGCCGGTGTAGAGCACCGAGTAGTGGCTCCGCAGGCGGGCCGCCACGTAATTGGCCGTCAGAATCGCGACCTCGGTGGCGTGCCGGAGACCGTCGGCGCCCATCAGACGGATGTACGCCCAGGGGATGGGCAGTATTCCCGCGCTGCCGAACGGGGCAGCCGCAATCGGCCCGACGCCGCTGCGCGGTCCGGCCTCCGGCAGCAGCGGGTGGTTGGGCAGATACGGCGCCAGGTGCGCGCGGACCGCCACCGGCCCCACTCCGGGTCCGCCGCCGCCGTGCGGGATGCAGAAGGTCTTGTGCAGGTTCAGGTGGCTGACGTCGCCGCCGAACCAACCGGGCTTGGCCAGCCCCAGCAGCGCGTTGAAGTTCGCCCCGTCGATGTAAACCTGACCGCCGGCGGCGTGCACCTCGTCGCACAGCGCACTGATGCCCTCTTCGAAGACCCCGTGCGTTGACGGGTAGGTGACCATGATCGCGGCGACTCGCCCGCGGTGCTCGGTCAACTTCGAGCGCAGGTCCGCCAGGTCCACGTTGCCGGCGGCGTCGCAACCAACCACCACCACCCGCATGCCGGCCATCACCGCCGAGGCGGCATTGGTGCCGTGTGCCGAGGACGGGATCAGGCACACATCCCGGCCCGCGTCGCCGTTGGCCTTGTGGTGGGCACGGATCGCGAGCAGCCCGGCCAGTTCCCCGGCCGAGCCCGCGTTCGGCTGCAGCGACACCCGGTCGTAACCGGTGAGATCGGCCAGCCAGGCCTCCAGGTCGCGGATCAGTTTCAGGTAGCCGGGCCAGTCCGCGGTTGGCGCGAACGGGTGGATGTTGGCGAACGCCAGCCAGGTGATCGGCTCCATCTCGGTGGTGGCGTTGAGCTTCATCGTGCAGGAGCCGAGCGGGATCATCCCGCGATCCAGCGCGTAATCGCGGTCGGCCAGGCGCATGATGTAGCGGAGCATCTCGGTTTCGCTGTGGTGCGAGTTGAATACCGGCGCGGTCAGGAATCCACTCGTCCGCCCCAGATCGACCGGGAGCGCGCAAAGGACGTCATCCGTCGCGACCACTTCCGCGCCCGATTTGTCCGGATCTGCTTGGCCGGGAGGGATGACGTCCTTTGAGATCTCGCCTTCGAATGCCGCGATGACGGCGGCGAGGTGCGCGGGTGTGGTGGTTTCGGCGCAGGCGATCCGGACCCGGTCCGGGCCATCGGCGCCGAGATTGATGCCCCGCCGGCGGGCCGCGGCCAGCACCTCAGTGGCGCGACCGGGAACGTGCGCCAGAACGGTGTCGAAGAACCGGTCGTGCATCACCTCGACGCCGCCGCTGCGCAGCGCCGCGGCCAACGCCGCGGCCCGCCCGTGCACCCGCCGGGCGATCGCCCGCAGCCCGTCCGGTCCGTGATAAACCGCGTACATCGAGGCCATCACCGCCAGAAGCACCTGGGCGGTGCAGATGTTGGACGTCGCCTTCTCGCGGCGAATGTGCTGCTCGCGGGTCTGCAGCGCCAGCCGGTAGGCCGGGTTGCCCGCCGCGTCGATCGAGATCCCGACCAACCGACCCGGCAACGCGCGCTCGAGGCCGGTTCGCACCGCGATGAACCCCGCGTGCGGTCCGCCGAACCCGATCGGAACGCCGAACCGCTGCGCCGAGCCGGCCGCGACGTCGGCGCCCCACTCGCCGGGCGGCACAACGATCGCGGTGGCCAACAGATCCGCCGCCGCGGTCACCAGCGCACCCCGGGCGTGGGCCGCGGTCGCCAACCCCTCGTAGTGCGCGCGCGAGCGCAGCATCCCGGACGCGCCCGGGTACTGCACCACCACACCGAAAATCTCCCCGGCGGGCAGACCCCCCGTCAGGTCCGCGACCTCCACGTCGATCCCGAGCGCCTCGCAACGGGTCCGGACCACGGCGACGGTCTGCGGCAGGCACTCGACATCGAGGACCACGCGGGCGTCGGGCAGCCCGGGGACCGAGCGCCGCATCAGCGTCACCGCCTCGGCCACTGCGGTCGCCTCGTCGAGCAGCGAGGCGTTGGCGATCGGCAGCCCCATCAGGTCCGAGATCATGGTTTGGAAGTTCAGCAGCGCCTCGAGCCGACCCTGGCTGATCTCCGGCTGATAGGGCGTGTAGGCGGTGTACCAGCCGGGGTTCTCCAGCACCTTGCGCAGGATCACCCCCGGCGTGACCGTCTCGTGATAGCCCAGCCCGATCATCGAGGTGGTCACGGTGTTGGACGCGGCCATCTCGCGCAGCTCACCGAGCACCGCGGCCTCCGTGCGGGCCTCGGGAATCGCCGGGCTGCCCTCGGAGCTGTCCAGCCGGATGGCGTCGGGCACCGCGGCGTCGGCGAGTTCCCCCAACGAGGCGAACCCAACCACGGCCAGCATGCGCGCCTGCTCATCGGCGTCCGGGCCGACGTGGCGAGCTACAAACTCGCCGTGCTCCGCTGAAATCTGAGGGCTCATCAGGGCTCCGTGGACTCACCGGGTTTGCACCCGTGGGTTGGGCCCTCCCCCTCTGTCACCCTTACCTGAGAGCTTCACCGACACCGTTCGTCGGCTTGCACCATCGGTGAGCGGCGCGCGCCGCTGCTTTCCAGAGTCGCCTCCCCGGGCGGTACGGGTGCCTGAGAGATTCCGGGGAGGAGTTGCTCCTTCGGCGCCCCGGCACCGGATAGCCGGCGTTCGGGGACTCTCCCGCACGGGTCCATGCGGCTATGCAGTTGGGGTGCGCCGTGGGGCGCAACGCCAATCCTATGCGCGTCCGCCGGACGCGCTCCGCGGGCCGGCCTATGGGTTACGGCGAGGCCGTGGCCGACGCCGACGGTGAGGCGGTCGGCGACTGCAGCGGCTTGTTGATGATCTGCCGCATGACCCACCTCTTGTTCTGGCTGTCGTACTGAACCTGCACGTAGATGCTCTGGTTCTGGGTCCCGGGCGTGCTGTAGGCGGTCGAACCGTCGAGGTTGATCTCCGAAAGCTTGGCCGCCGAGTAGGCCAGCGTGATGGTCGTCAGGTCCGGGCTGGAACCGGCCACCTTCAGCGCGGACACCGAGACCGTGCCGCCCTCGGCGCGCGTGCCGGTGGCGGCGAAATAGGCGATGTCGCCGATCGTCGCGCGGCACACCACGCAGTTGGGGTCGCTGAATATCGCCAACTCCTGCACCTGACCGGCGCGGTAGGCGTCGTTGAGCAAGGTCTCGAAATAGGCCCGCACGAACGCCAACGCGCCGTCGTCGGTGTGCTGGAAGGCGGCGGACGGTGGCGGGGTGAGCACCGGGACGGCGCGACCGGCTGTCTGCTCGCTGCTCGGCTTGGGCGCCGGCGACTTCAGCGGATCCGAGCCGCCGCCGCAGGCCGCAAGGGACAACACCCCGGCGACGGAAACCGCGGCCACGGGCAGGTACGAACGGAGTCGTCTCACAAGATCCAGACTATGGGCGCGCCCAACCGGACATCTCGGACTCGCTCAAATCGAAACCGACCCGCGCCGGTCAGACACCTCTCAGCCGCGCGGCAGGCCGAGGACCCGCTCGCCGATGATCGTGCGCTGGATCTGGTCCGTCCCGCCGGCGATCCCCATGGCCGGGGCAAACAGCACCGAATACGCCCAAACCCCCGCGTCGACGTCGGCCGGGTCCCACGCGGCGGCCCCCGGCCCGGCCAGCTCGAAGGCGGTCTCGGTGGTCGCCGGAGCCATAAACACAGCGCCGAGCTTGCAGACCGCCGCGAACGGACCCGGCTCCTCCCCGGGGCGCAGCAAGGCGGTGACCTTGGCGCCGACCAGGACGAGGCTGCGTTCCAGCACGTAGACGTCGGCCAACCTGGCCCGCGCGGCGCGGTCGGAGTCGAGCCCGCGGTCGCGCACCAGCTCGCGCAACCGGCCGAAGGTGACCGGCGGGCTCATGATCAACGGGTCGCGGCCGATCGCGACGCGCTCGTTCATCAGCATCACCATCGCCGCCCGCCAGCCGCTGTTGACCGCACCGACCACCGCGTCGGCGGGCAGCACAACCCCGTCCAGGAACACCTCGTTGAACTCGCTGTCGCCGGTTATCTGGCGCAACGGCCGCACGTTGATCCCGGCGGCCTTCATGTCGACGACGAACATCGTCAGGCCGTCGTGTTTCGGCACGTCCGGGTCGGTCCGGGCGAGCAGCAGCGCGAAGTCGGCGTGCTGCGCGTAGGTGGTCCAGACCTTCTGACCGGTCACCACCCAGCCGTCGCCGTCCCGGACCGCGCGGGTGCGCAGGCCGGCCAGATCCGAACCGGCCTCGGGCTCGCTGAACAGTTGGCACCAGATCTCATCGCCGCGCAGCAGCGGGGGAAGGTAGCGCTGCTTCTGGGCGTTGGTGCCCAGCGTCAGCAGCACCGGAACGCACATCCCGACCCCGACACCGAACACGTCGTCGAAGATCTCGCGGCCGCGCCGGGCCGCCACAACGACGCTCTCGTGCGCGGCGGTCAGCCCGGCACCGCCGTATTCGACCGGCACGGTGATCCCGGCCAAACCGGCCGCGACCAGGGCCCGTCGGTACTCCCGGCCCCGGGTCAGGTGGCGGGCCTCGGCCGCGGGACTGCCCCCGCGACCGAGCTCCGGGACGGTCGTGTTCTCGACGAACCAGGCCCGCACCCGCTCGCTGAACTCGCCCGGCGCCCCCTCGTTCGGTTCGGGGCGAACCGTGCCGTCCGCGCCCGCCAGCAGCAGACCGGCGACCGCGTCCTTCGCCGCCGCGATCGGCCCGGCCGCGACGGCGTTCGCCCGGGCGCGGCGGAAGTAGAGATGGGCGTCGTGCTCCCAGGTGAATCCGATGCCGCCGAGCACGGCTATCGCACCGGAGGTGACCGCGAGCGCCGCCTCGGAGCAGCCGACCGCCGCGGCCCAGATCGCCAGCGCCGCCTCCGGACCGCCTTCGTCGGCCCGGGCGACCTCGACCGCCTCACCCAACAGGGCCGCGGCCAGCTCCGTGCGCACGAACAAGTCCGCGCACAGGTGTTTGATCGCCTGGAAGGCTCCGATCGGTCGGCCGAACTGGCTGCGCACCTTCGCGTGCGCGACCGCGATCTCGAAGGCCCGTTCGGCCACTCCGCACTGCTCGGCGGCAAGCAGCAACCGGGCCAGGCGGGCCGTGCCTGCCAGCGCCGAACCCGCCGGCCCGACGCCGACCCGACGCCCGCCGGCCCCGCTCAGCTCGACGCTTGCCTGCGGGCGGCCGAGGTCGAGTGTGCGCAACTGACGACGGGTCACACCCGGGTCGTCCGCGGCGACGGCGAAGACCGCGACCTCGCCGCCGATCCGAGCGGGGACCAGCAACAACTCCGCCCCCAGACCATCGACGACGCCCGCGACGGCACCGGTCAGCACCGACGAGTCCGCCTCCACCCCGGGCGGCGAACCGTCCAGCGGCCCGGCCACCGCGACCGCCAACCCACCCGAGGCAACCTGCGGGGCGAGCTCGGCGTCGCCCAGCCGCACCAGCAGGTCGACGGCAAGCACGGTGGAGGTAAACGGCACCGCCGCCACCGCCCGACCCAACTCCCGGGCCACCACCGCCAGCGCCCCGAGATCAGCGCCGGCACCCCCGAGCTGCTCGGGCACCGCCAAACCGGCCACACCCAGCTGCGTGGCCAATGTCTTCCAGGCTGCCTCGTGCACCGCGGTTGGCGCATCGGGGTGGGCCCGCAACTCCTCGAGCGGGCAGTTCCGCTCCGCCACCCGGCGCACCTCGGTGGCGAGGTCGGTCTCTTCGACGGTCGGCCACATGGTCCTGCCCCCTGGATATGACGGCACGTCAATTCGTATGGGCCGCCACCCGGCCCTCGCCCCAGCCTACTTGGGGCGGAGCGTGGCGGTCGCCCGGTCGGACACACCGTCCGGACGCGGTGGCGTCGAGGGCGGCGTTCGGTGAGAATGACCCCATGCCCTCGATTACCCGCCGGGCGGCGGGCAGCCGCTCGCAACGCCGTGACGAAATCCGTGTCAAGCTGCTCACGGCCGTGGAGGACATGCTGGCCGAGGGGGAGTCGTTCACCGAGGTGTCGGTGGAGCGACTGGTGGCCCGGGCGGGTCTGGCCCGGTCGACGTTCTACGTCTACTTCTCCGACAAGGGCGAGCTGTTGCGTGCCTGGCTGGCGGAGATCAGCTCCGAGTTGGACAGCATCGCGAAGTTGTGGTGGGGCCT
>Ga0157362_1000361_pt1 | contig 15074 bp, 6 predicted proteins | sample AttlaeALBM3_FD_111480 | JGI IMG/M metagenome (GOLD analysis project Ga0157362, IMG submission 111480) | Fungus gardens microbial communities from leaf cutter ant in Ribeirão Preto, State of São Paulo, Brazil - Atta laevigata ALBM3 | ecosystem: Host-associated > Fungi > Mycelium > Unclassified ... | reverse complement strand
TCGCTACTATGTTATAAAGTTTCAGCTAAGCTTCGAGGAGATTCTGTTTCGCAGACAGAAAGGTTGAGTTACGGACTGTGACTCAGAGAGACCATGTGCGCATTAATATTTAAGTTTAATCTTATTTCAGATTACAATAAAATTATTCGTCTCACGGGAACAAGATTTGCGAAAAAATATATTTTACTGCGTTGTATTACACGTTAAGGATGATAATCGTTCGATTAATTTCGGCTTGTATACTGAACAAGAAAAAATTGAGGATAATTCCTATTTTGGGAAAAGACTGATTGTGAGTTGTTTTGTAAAATTCTCTTGATTTATAGTAGATACGGCGAATAAAGATCGTGAATCAGTCAGGGGGACGAGGATGCCGTCTGTGGCTGTAGCAAGAGAAAGATTCGCTTTCGATTTTAATCTCTCCTGATGTATCCCTCTTCACCTCTCTCCTTCTCTCCTCCAAGTCATAAGCCTCTCGTGCGACTTTTTTCTCGCATCTTTTTCTTTTTCTCTCTGCCCTCCCCGCTCTTCTCTCTCTCTTTTTTTTTTATATTCCCTCTCCTTCGACTTCTCCCCTTCTTTTTGCCCATGTCTTCCGAATGCTATTACGTGCGGTTGCTACCGCGCGGAGAACACAACTACCGATCAGCTCTCTGCCCAGAAGACGTGGAACGGGAGGAACTTACAATTAGGCAATTTAAATCAACCGTTCCGATCCCTACGGTGACGCCAATTACCATATTTCATATTACTCACGGACGAAGGAATAAAGGCAGCTACACGGCCACGTTACGCTAGATTATAAAATAAATCTTCGCACGCGGCTAAAGCATCTTCTCTTACGATAAATAAATCTGCCGTTATTATTATCTGGATTACAAAAAATTACACAAAGCGATTATACATAAATATGTGAAAAAAATCTATCGACGGAACGTATTGTAAGGATCGAATTATTGTAACTGAGAATATTTTCATATGGAAATCATTCATTTTTTTTTATACAACTTTAATTTGTTGTATAAGAAGTTGTATCTTTTTCGATTGTACCTACATATTACGATTTGTAGCTGAACTTTTTTTACGACTCTGCCGTTAATGCAAATGAGGACGCCATGCGTTCGATAAATAAATCTTAACAAGTTGACTGAGTAAAAAAGTTGCTGTCCATTCGAATGATTGGAATGTTTTTTTAACTTTTAAGTAGGTGACTACAACACTCTATGCATATTTATCTTAAAAAGCTTGTTTTGGAAAACGAAAGTAAAAGGAATTTCAGAAGTGTGTTGAAAGTTAATTATTTTTATATTCCTCTATCTCATAAGAATATAAAAAATTTAACTTTGTACTGTATACACATGGAACTATTAAAAAATAAATTAATTCTATATATATTATTAAAAAATATAACTATAAAAATAAAATTTATTTGAAATGTTATTCTGAGCACTCCACTTATTTAAAAGATAATGGAACATTAAAGTTCCATTTCACTACTATCTCAGATTGTGACGTCAAAAGCGAGAAAGTGCGCAATAAAAATTCTTGCAAAATATATTTGAAAATATTTTTCAATAAAATATTTTGAGAATATTGAGTGAAGCCTTGATGTAAAAATTTAAAAAAATCCTTATGTCTGCAGGGATAGATTGGTATAGATTAGGAAACGCGCGTGAATCGTTGACAAAGCAGGCTCGGCTCTCACCAGATAGGGACCTCGACATCCGTTGGTTATCAAGTTTACTCAGTGCATCGCTATATGTATACCTAAGCTACGCAGGACGATACGGGCGAAACACGGCAGGACATGCCGACCATAGCGATGAGATTGATCGAGGTCTTGGCTCATTTGCAAAACGATTTAGCGTTTTTTTTTTTTTAATATCTCCGATACTCTTAAAGATTTATTCATCGTTCTGCTACTTTGGGTTTGTTTATATATTTCGTTGTAAATTAAAATAACGGGAATTACATTCTCTTTCACTTTCTCCTTAAATAAGGTAAACATGGAAAGAACGATATTTTACTAATATTAATAAATATTTAAAAATTTAGCTAGATGTAAATTTGAAAATAATTGTTGAATTATTTCAAAATAATTATATAGTATGTTCAAACTGACTGTTGGAACGTTAACTCATTTTGCAGTATTTAAATAACACCAATGTTAAATAACACCCAAATTTCACAATCTGTACAATATAACTTATATAAATATAATAAATGTGTTATATTACATTTACATTATTTAGTATAAAATTATAACATTATTATTATGTTGTTTATTGAGTTACTATTTTAATCCAACAGAGCCGTTTCCAGATCTATGTAGCTAAATTTTTGACACTTTAGCAAAACCGTTCGTTCCGTGAAAAAAGCGAAAACAATGACGTTTTGTCACGCGAAATACTAAACATAGACTTGGTTGAGTGGGGAAGAGCATGACGAGTTTTGTAGTAGGATCGTGAGAAATCCAAGTTCCGGGAAGATGCTGCAAAGTGCTTCGACCTGTTGTTACGAGTTTATACTCATACACTAGTGCAGAGGAGGAAAGTAGTCACGCGCGTTGTACTATGTCTTCCCATACTGTACATTATTACTACATCATGCAGTACAGAGACGACGCCACAGCATACGATGAGGGGAGTAGAATGAACGAGGATAAGACACGAGCGAGAGAAAGAGAGTAATGCAACGTGCGCAGTTTTGCCTCTTTTGCCAGTTCTGCTTTTTTTCTCGTCCTCTCTTCTTCTCTCTTCTTCACTTCTCTCCTGCTCTTCGCTGGTCCAGGGACGTACCGACTTACGATGTGCAAAGATCACTGTCTTCATTGTCTTACATTACGATCTCTCTTGTCTATCATTATATTATAATAATTCCGTCACATTCATGAGATGTAACAATAGAGATAAAATATCTGTTTCAAATCTTATTATTATAAATAAAATATGTAAATAGTGTAAATTGTTTTACTTAAATAACTATTTGATATGAACTTTAAATAAATTGTTTTGATCTTTATCTATATGAAGCAAAATTACTTCTCTGTAATTATTGATGGCAATAACTGCCAGGGTGCATAAAAAATAAAAGATGAAGGAATCAAATATGAGAGGAGAACATTCTACGGATGCGATCCATCGTGTTACAGAAGCTACCACAGCGGCAGCAGTAATAAGCGGAAGCGCAAATGACGGATGCAAGCTGTGATTAATACGTGTTCGCCTTTCTAGAGGGAAGAAGAGTCATCAATTAGATTCTCTCTCTCTCTCTCTCTCTCTCTCTCTCTCTCTCCCTCTCCCTCTCTCTCTCTCTCTTTCTCTTTCTCTGCAGGTTATTATTTTTTATTTTATGGAAAACTCACTTTTAAAATTCACTTTATGTGATTTATTATCACTTGCACTTTGTTGAGATAATGTAAGAATTTTTATATTAACTGTCCGGAATTGACGGTGGATTTATTATATAATGGAATCCATTCTCAAATATAACTCTTTGTCAAAAATGTCAAACAATTTATTGTTTTTTGTTACATTTGCAATTCGAATTAATCATATTAAAATATACTTAATATTCTTTCTTTTTTATGTATATAAGTCATTTTGGGTTTTTGAAATTAATTAATGCTTTTGATTAACATAAATTAAATAGGTCTTATAGTCTCAGTATTAGTAACCGTGGATTTTGGCGTCAGCTTTAAATGATTAATTTTATAATACATAATTTTTTATATTACCGTACCAATAAAAAAAATACTGTTCGAACGGGATATGTCAATTCCCGTGTGAAACTCGTCGAAATATAAACATGTCGTTCCTCGGCCTCGCGAATTTAACCCAGATTCAAGTTTCTGTGAAATCAATTACGCGACTGTTCTTTTACTTCCGATTGGGATATCTTTGTGTTGCGAAACGCGTTTTCCTCTTTTTCGAAAGATACGTTTGAACTTGTTCACTGCAACAGCGACACGAAGATTCATCAAGAATTCCTCGAAGCTACTCAATGACGAACGTAACGTTCGCGCAGGAAGTCTTTGTATCAAGCGTAAACCGCAAACAGAGAGCACAACATGAGAAGCTACATCATAAGATATTATAAACAAATATCAATATTTGTGAATCACGTCTAATAGTATCATAAATTTTAGAATGTATGAATTTTATCTCTTAGAGACAATATTAAGTATTTTTTATAACATAAATAAATAAGAAATATCAATAAAGTATCTTGGTGCTTAATAATATTTCTATACGAAAAGAATGGTTTTGCTGAAGTATCTAAAAATTTAATAGATAGATTTGAAAATATTTTTGTGTTAAACAATCATAATAATTATGTATTAATGCTCAAACATTTGATAATGGTGCTGCAAAAAATTTTAATATTCTAGTAACCAATTTGAATATAATTATTTTGATGACTGTAATAAAATTATTTTTAGATCTATATTAAGCTAAATTTTTATGTATTTCAGCACAACATTATTTTTAATGTATGTAAATTACATATATCTTTTGGGCAAATAAATACACGCCGATTACTATCGCACTTGTATGTGTGATACGCAATTATATTGAAATTGAAATAACAATATCAGAAATTAAAGTGTTTAACAAAATCTATTTTTGAAATATCTTGTAGAAAAACGTTTAACTAACTGTCGATTCCTCCAAGATTATTTCCAGTTCCATTTTGCTGTACGATCGATTTTTACGTGCAAGCCTTCCGTCAATTTCCGTCAAGCGAAGCTTTGTCGTGAATACGAAAGGCGGACGGTGGTACGACGAGGTACGACAGCCTCCAGCTTACATCCCTGCCATCTCCTCCTTCCATCCATCCTTGCCTCTTCTTCGTGCACTCCCCATTCTCTTCTGCATTGCCCCGAAGGGCCGATCTCCTCGTCTTTTTCCCCTTCGGGCCCCTCTTATTCGATTTACTTGCTTTGTACCGCGTCACGGCTACTTTTGTTGCTCCTCACGCTGTTTCTTCTTTTTCTCTTGCTGCGTCCTCCTCCCCCTTCTCCTCTTCCTCTTTCTTTCCTCCGTCCATCGCTTCTTTCTTTGTCCCTCTGGCTATGCTCGGTTCCTCTTTGCTCCGAGATTCGTTCCTCCTTTTTCTCCCTTCTCCTTCTTGCCTGCCCTTCGCTTCTCGTTTCAAGCTGGTCCGGTTGCTTCTTTTGTTTTCGTCGAGTGAACGAGAACGACAGTGAGTACGCGAGAGAGAAAGAGGGACGCGCAGAGAGAAAGAAATTACGAGCAAAGAGAGAGACCTACGAAGAGAGAGAGAGAGAGAGAGAGAGAGAGAGAGAGGAGAGAAAGAGAGAGAGAGAGAGAAAGAAGAGAAGCACATTTGAGCGAAGCGTGTCTCGACACGCGAGATGCAGGATCGAATTCGACCATCGAATCCGGATCCACAAAACTCGCGATCTCTTGGATCATTCCCTTCTTGAGGTCTTCTCTCGCCCCGTTCTTGCTACCCTCTGTTGTTGACGCCTTTTTCTCTCTCTCTCTCTCTCTCTCTCTCTCTCTCTCTCTCTCTCTATCTATCTATCTCTTTTATACTGATTTAACGTCAACAGAAAAAAAATGCTACTGCGCGGCTTGTAAAATTCGCTTCGCCGTAAGACGCGTCGCTCTGGATGCGCTAATTATATTTGAGAAGGTGTCTGTGATAATTATTATATGCCATATATACGAAAGGAAGAAACGAAGTCTGCATAACTTAACACTGATATTACTGAATATAAAACATTGAAACATAATTCGCGACAACTTATACATATAGCAGAACTGACCCGTTGAATACGATTATTATTTCTAATCCATTTGGAAATAAAATGATTGAACTTTATACGATCTACCTAAGCGTTGCAATTTTGCTAAGTCCGACATTAAAATCTAATGTTTCACAATAGGAAACATTTCTGAATATTAATTGATAATATATGAGACATTTTCAATATTTATATGGGTACAGTGAAGACTTAACAACGTACAACGTAGAAAAAGAACATCTGATTGGATTAATTAGGTTCTGGTTGAAAATGATTGAAATGGATGAATTAGAATTTTCTAATTAAATTTATTAAATGTCTAATTAATTAAGATAATTAAGATAATTCTGATTAATATAATCCGAATTTTCTAATTCATTTATTTTCAACCAGATATTTTTCTCACAATCAGTGCAAGTAGGCTGTATATTGAGTGCAATTATTATAATGCACTCGTTTTTTTTTTTATATTTTTATTCTTTCTTGTTGCGCGGGGAAGATTCAAGTCCGTTTCGGTTTGCTTTCTTCCTTCGTAAGCAAATTGTATTTAATAAAGTATTGCTCGTATCGCTGCTCCGTATGCCACGAGATATGAGCGTGGATGAGTGCTGTCCCTAAACATACACTGCTGAGAATCTCTCGCGAGGTACGAAGAGAGTAGATATAGCAGTTGCACAGTAGAAGACCGAGATTCGATGAAGCTGTAAAAGGGACTCGTAGAAACGCGAAGGCGGGACGCAAAAAAGGAAGGACGAGCATCGGCGATCACCTTGGTGAACGGCCACTTATCGAGTATCCCGCGAGCGCGTCGGCTTTCGCATAGAGCAGCACAATACGCGGGGCATACACTCCCCTATTGTGTGAAGATCATTAATGTCATCGGTGCCGACGCATAATACTGAAGCCGGACAGCTAGAGAAAAAGAAAGAGGCTCGGTAACGAAGGCGTAATGAACGGTAGTCTCGTCGAATGGAAGCCTCGACACACGATGCGTTCGCTGATTGCGAATAAAGGAGGAATGATCAGCGACGCTGGAGCACGCTTGGACACGCGCGTGCACGCTCTTTCCGGCACGCGTAAGGAACGAAGAGAGACGTAAGAATAGATTGTCTATACATTGAAAAGAAGTCTGGTAATGATAATTATGACTGGATGATAATTACTAAAAGGATGAAATAAAATGATTAAAAAGGCATACAACACGAGCGCAAGATGTTAATGACTAAATTTTATATTTTAATAGATTACAATTGTTCTATTGTTGTTTGGATGAAATAGTTTTTTAATCAAAATGTAATATCACTAAAATTAAACTAAACGCTAATTTTATTTTTTCAAATATTGTCTTATATTTCTAATTATTATCAAACGGTTGATTACTTATTATCACATTTGATAATTGGTCTGTTTTTATTTCTGCGTTTCTCTGAACTGGTTTATTTCTACATTCCGCACACAATAAGTTGAAGTAAAACAAACGTTATGTTTCATTTTAATTTATTGCATAGTGTGTATATCAATTCGGAGAGTGGCAGAAATATCTACTTTACTCCACTCGGAGAGCGTCGATTGTCAGAATGTGATTGCGTCTCACTCGTTTCCTGATTTACTGTCTAGACGTACTCGCGATTACTATTTCCATGCGTATCCATGCTCATTCTTGTACGATGATACCAAAGATCTTAGATACTCTGCCTCGTCTTGGGAATAGTAAAAGCTGGCATTACGCATGTAATAATTTACAGCTGATGCATACGAGACGCGAGTAGTCTGTAAACAACAGGTTTCTTTGTCCCATCGTCTCTCGGCATCCAGATATTTCTCCACGTTGCCTCCGCTCTTACGCCTTTTTTTCAATTTTTATAGTCAACGGAGACCGTTTCTCTCTCTTCTGTCCTCGCTATACTTTATCTTCTTTCATATTTCTTTTTATCGTAGAATTCTATGCAGCGATATTAATTCCACGTAACGAAAAATTATTCCTATGCAAAAATATAATTTTCTATCAAAACAAATATTTATATCGAGCTTATATTAGTAGGTAGAAAAGTAAAAAAATATCTCTAGAAAACTTCTCTTTCTTTTTTGTACATATTAAAGTCAGTGATATTTTCTCATTTCAATTATTGATTCTCTTATTTTTTTTATTTTCAATTAAGAGAGATACTTAAGGATATAGAGAGTTTCAGATTTTACAAATCTTGATTAGGATAATATTTTTTGCAACATATTTCTTAATAATATTTTAATCTGTAACAGGAGCACATATTTTTGTGACGCTAAAAAAACATATAAGCCCTTAAAATTCATAAAAATTTTTTGTTATTTTATTTTCTTTAAGAATTTTTTAATGTTATATATGATATATTTTTGTTATTTTAATTATTTGAAAAAAACAAATAAAATATTATTGATTTATTGTTTCTAAATCTTGTTAGATATAAATGCATTAAAACACTTTTTTAAATTATTCTCCGAGTCACCAAGATCCTTATTAATATCTGTATTATTAAATTACTTGTCAATTTAATAATTTGTGATTTGATTTGTGATACAACGATATACTTCAACTTCAGTTTAAAACTATATGTCAAAACTGATAAAAAAAACGGCGTGCAATTTGTTCGAATTGGAAATTGTTCAAGCAAGATTTATGCAAAAATATTATTATTAAGCTCCAACATTTGCTTTGACTGAATATGGTTTTCTTCATTTATTTGTACTTTTAAATTTAATTTTGATTTTTCTGTCGAGAAGAGAACTCGTTTCTCTTCGTTCACGCTGTTGACTTTCTCGCGCGTCTGTACCGAGGAAAAGTGGACCGCGTAGTTCAGAAGTCATCACACGCGGTCATCGTCTCAACACACACTCGCGTATCATGTATATACACACACGCACGCACACCTATCATCTTGGTCGTTATTATTACTCCAAGTAATCCGCTTCGAATCCCGACCTAAACGATCGATTTGCTCTTGTTACACTTCTCCATCTCTCGTATTCCATTTCTTGCTCCATCTTGAATCGTCTTGGTAAAGGTTCATTATTGTGATCTTTTTGCGACACAATTACTCTTACACATTTACTCTAATTCGATTTGCCTATCTATATGGAACCTCCTCAAATAGACTTTTTCATTTTATGCGAACGATCATCGATTATCTCCAGCAACAGTGATGCGTGTATAACGAAAGCGTATTGTTCTCATAATCCCTTCGTCACGATTTATGATTCATTTGGCTCATGCTTGAAACGAATCGTAAGAGCTCACGATCTTTCTTAACGCACGTATCGGAGGCCTGTCGTTGCATAAGTTTTTCCTATGAACATTTAATTTCCGAATAGACTTGTACTTGTGTGAACGCGATAAAATCGTGTCCGTGAAACTGTAAGTCAGATTTTGATCTTAACGTATACTTGTCGGATAGAATCTGTCACCATTAAATCTCACAATCAGTTGAATGTTGGGTTTCAAGCGCTATCGTAATGATGTATGACCTTACACAAAAAGAATGATTTTGTTCATTCATCTGAAAAGGAGAACATAACTACTTTTTATGATTATGTCGGGGATCGTTTTATTTCTATATATTTTATATATTTTTCTTTATGGAAAATGATCATAATAAAAAAAATTGGTACATTGTATGAAATAAAGTTAATAAAATTCTTATTTGCGAATCTGTACCTACCTAAATTTTTAGATATTTCAGCAAAATTATTCTTTCTATGATACAGAAAACAAGAAAACACGCATTATATCAAAGAAGTTATGTATTAGTATTGATTTTGAGACAGAATAAATAAAAAAAGAAAAAAGGATTAAGCGATACAACTTCGAACAACAGCATATTTCTGAAACGAAATTAACTATGTTTAAAATCATACTATTTTATCCTAAGAAAATGTATCAATATCTATGTGAATAATATAAAAGAAAAAATCCTATATTTGACTGAAGCGGATTTTGATGCTTAATAGTTTTCTAATGTCGATGAAAGAAAATTGATTACAATTCAAGTTGAAATATTTTTTTAAGAAAATCACAAGTCTTTTCAAGCATCCGTGTAATAAATGCACTTTCCTTAATGGGCTTTAACCGGTGACCAGAATCATGATTCGAACCCTCTTGTTGAGCTCTCGGTGGCGTCTTATCAGTTCGTATCTTGTACAAACACGTTCCACCTGGTCTCGGACAGTCGCGAACCCACGCCATTTTCTGCTGCCCACGTTGTTTCGTAACGTTTCACAGGATCACTTTATCTCGGGCGTCTTACGCCCTCTCGCTTTTCTACCATTCCTACCCCTTCTTCGTAGATAGATTAGCCCGATGCTTCTGTACGTTAGTAACTGGGAGCCGATACCGGTGTAATTTCGGCGAAGGCAACTTTTTACGCGACGCTTGGAAAAAAAAGAGTCGAGAGTATGAGCCTCATTTCTGCCGTTATATTTATGCCAGGCGATTTATCTCGCTACTATAATCCACAGGCGTAACGTACTATCACATCTTTCATGAAACACCAAAGCTGCGAGTATGCCTTTTCTTTTTACGGAACCCGGACATCATTGAGCGAATTGCGGAAACGCAGGTATCGCTTTTTAGGAAAATAGTTGCCGATTACAGTGTTTTCGATACGGACTGCTTTTGCCGCTCTAATTAAGGTTCAAATCAAGCAGGAAGAAAGTAAGTGTATCCTCGACGGTGCGATATCTTCTTTTTATTTGAAAGATGATGATGATGGGTGTTCGTTGTATCGAGCAACTGATTATAGTGTTCTTATAGCTGATTAGCTCGCTCGATCATTTTGGGTTCCTTTTCGCGCAAGATTCATCGGGCTTTCCAAATCCACGTAAAAGACGAGAGTCAAAAACGAGATTTTTAGTTTAGATTCACATGTTCACTTTTAATTTTATAGGTATACTTTACCGAGCCGATCCACAAGTAGGTACAGATAAAATAATTTTGTGATCTTAAACCTTGATAACAATGCTGTAAAAAGTTTTAACTTTATTTTATACAATTATTATAATGATTCAAATAAAATTATTTTTAGATCTGTATCTAACTTTTTAGCAAAATTTTTTCCATGCAATGGAAAGAACAATTTTGCTGTAATATCTAAAAATTTAATTAGATACCAATCGAAAAATAATTTTGTTAAATTTTTAACATAATATAAGAAATTCAAGCATAATTAATGCTGTACAAATTTTGGAGCAACCAACTTGAATCTTACATAATTATTTTCATAATTTAGCAAAATTATTTTCAGATCTGTATACTTAATAAAACTTTAATTGAATACTTGAACTGAACAAAATCGTTTTTTTTTTTCATATAGAACGTATATAACGTTCCAATAATGTAAACATCTAACGCAAAATGTTATGTACGAAGCGTACGACAATCCCTTCGCCACAGCCATTTATAGATTGTCTTTCATCGATCGATCCCTATAGTAACGTGATCGGATTATTTTGTGAATTTACTTATTGATATGAATTTATTTCATTTTGGGAATTTCTCGCGTAGAGAACGAGCGACGTCCATAATCTCCGGGCTTATGGCCCGTGAGATGCCTAGACATGCTTTAATGTGATTTAAACCCACCGCCTTGTTGCTCGAACTACCGTGTTACGATCGTCAGATTTTTCTCTTCGCCGGTTCTTCTGTCGCTGGACTGGACCATCCGTGCGGCAGCAGTCCTTGAAAAGAGATCGCGGTAATAGGAGGAAAAGGAAGAGAAAAAGAGAAAGAAGGAAAGAGAGGGAAAACAAGGAGGGAGATACCTACACGCGTGCGTACACGCAAGAAAGTGGCGTAAAATACGCAGGCGAGGCATGAGTTTTTGCCGGCACTGGCCGGCCGATCGGCTTTGAATTTTAAGTGTTACCCGGTTTGCGAAACTGACCAGAACTGTTGAAGCTCTAACGATAGAGAATCTGTTGACAATTGAATATCAATATTATCAATATTTCCTTATTAATAAAAAAAAAACATCAATTTATATTGTAAATTTATTAACAATGCGATTATATAAAACTTAATTAGATAATTACCAATATCTAAAGGAAAAGTTAAATAGAATCGGCAATTATTTATCAATTATAGTCTTTTTTCAAAGAAAATTGACTTTAAACAGTTTAAACTACAATAGTTAATGTTTGTGTATTTAATATAAACTATAATTTTTAACAAAAGATAATATTAATTTGATCTCGCGTTTCAGGATGGATAATTCTAAACAATAAGAGTTTTGTCTTTTATTTAAAGTTAGAATTTATATTGATAACATATAAATGTTAATTATTCTAGTATAAAAATAAATAACTAAAGTATACTTTTGAATAAAAACTTATTAATTGATAAATAAATTAATTATTAATTGGCAGTTCCATTTAACTTTTTCCTTAAATGTCCGCAGTTTCCTCACTCTTTCCTATCGAATGGTATATGTATAATTGTTAAATTAAAAAAAAAATATGTGAGCATGATACAAATGAAGTAACGTTACGAACTGTTTCAACCTATATATAATATTGCGTCGTATGTCTATACACATCAGTATCTCATTTCGAAATGACGATTCGAGAAGACGAGAGGAATATCCACAATTGCGGAGACATTGTGCACCTCATTTCTCCGTGCTCCGCTCGTTGCACATCCCCTCCCTTCGCATCCCCCTACCGGGGTCTCTTTGAGGAAGCCGCCTCGGTATAAGAGAGCAGAGCAGGGTAACACACATACCAGGTACCTCACTGTGGGGCCGCGCCACGGCAAAAGTGACAAGGCCCCGGCAATTATAACGGATGGCGCAAAAAAATGGCGCCGCGGTACGGATGGCCGATTGGAGCCGACCGGCCGAGTCAGCTACCGTTTCTCTGCCCCTTTCGCCAGGAACTTTTAAGTGTGTACATCAGGGAACCCCGATGATTAATCGGCGGGTATCGTGGCAAATGTCTCGACCATGCCGGTTCCAAGTCCCCCGAATTTGTTCGAAGGCAACACTCGAGATGAAGCAACAATATATGTATATACAGATTTATATGTGTATGTGTTATTGATAATAAATAATGGTTCGAAAACGCCCACCCACACACACACACACACACACACACACACACACCTATCCACACACACACACACACGCGCGCGCGCGCGCGCACACACACACATCAAGATAAAGCAGCAATATATGTATATATATATACATGTATATATATATTTATATATGTATGTGTGTTGTAATTAATAAATGCATAAATCAATGTTGTATTGCATCCGCCATATTTTTCACACTGTATTATCCTTATCAAGGATCATTTTAATGCATTAATATTATATTTAAGAGACAGCGCATTTTGTTAAATTTTTTCTTTTAACATGAATTTTTATACAAATATCTTTGCGTATATACATATAACTCTTCATTTATATCACTCGAATTTTAATTTTCTCAGCCTTTGTAAATATACAATTTTAAATGCAAACATATAAAAATCTTAACTTGAAACAGATCATACAATTCAATAGTCGGGGCAGCAGATGAGAGAGAGAGAGAGAGAGAGAGAGAGAGAGAGAGAGAGAAATAGCTGGTAATATTTATAGTGAATACAAAAAATATTCAGAGAAAATATTTTTTAAAGAAATTTTATTTTAAAAAATTAAATATTATCCAGTGAGAAATGAGTTCATCGACTGATATCGAATCGATATCGATACGATGATTTCAACACCAATTCGACGTCAATTTGAAGTTTAATTGATGATTATTTCTTGCTGAGGTAATTAACAATTTATTCATAAAATATAAAATATATTGTTTCTTAAAATTATATATACCAAAAAGATATGTATTAATTATATCATCTGAAAATATATCATCTGAAAAATAAATGAAAATTAAAAGTTCCATTGTTGGACGCTCAAAAAGTATTCGTATAGTCAAGTAATCCAGCTTATAATATCAGAAATACATGTGAAACTTATTTGTATATGTTAGAACAGAATGTATTCATTGTATAAAATTGCTAATTAATGTTTATTTTCTACAAATAAGACTTTTTTTAGAAAAAATTTCCTTTTACGAATACTTTTTGCTTTCAGTGTAATTAATAATATTAACAAACTGGCATAGGAATTATAGAATACGATATATTATATTAATGATATTTTTTAAATGTAATTGACTCTAAAGAAGCACCGACAGTAATTCCAATTTTTCTTTTAACAAGCAAGGACTCGTTCCGGCACAAGATAATAATCATTCCCGCCGGGCGGAATCGAGCTTTAAACGCGAGTATGATTAATTCTGATTCTTATAGAGATTCCGCGCTATTGTAATCGGGAATACGCGGCCGCGATGTAATCGTAATGAAGAAACGTAGCTTCGTCCGTGCTTTTATCACTAAATCACGAACGCGAATCAATTATGCGTGGTAAAAATATCCGAAATTCAAGCCTGTAATCAGCGCGAGCAGTACAGGGGTCGGTTGTAAAAACCTCTAATTACAAAATTGCCATTTAACCGTCCATGCCGATCGACACGATCTTCGGCTTCCGTGGAATTTCGAAGATGCTATAAATAATCGGGGATAACCTTACAACAGAGGGTAGTAATTTAATCCTGACATTGTGCGTGATTAATTACTTATGTAGCAAAATGAAAAATATATAAACAAGAATATTAAACGCGGACTTTTAATAATCTTTTTATATATATATATATATATATGTATATATATATATATATATATATATATATATATATATATATTCCTATAAAAATTTAATTTAATTAATTATTTTATAGCGGGCACAGTAACACTTATCTTTTCTTCATCACTAACATTGAACATCGCATGTCTTTCATTGTCAGTATTTATAATATACATTGCAAGAAATATATAAATACTACGGATTTTTTTTTAAATATTGAGAATCAGAGAAAAGTTTATAGAAGAAACACACAATTAGTGATTCGGAAAATTTGAAATATTTATGTGAATCATAATTCAAAATCAGAAACAAAATTGAACAATTTTCTGATTCTGAGAATTCGAGAATATTTTTCTTATTAATTATTACTTAATTACGATACATATACATACAAAAAAGTATTGGCCCAAAACTGGAATGCGTCTACTACCGTTGTTAGTTAAATTCACGCGCCTACTCCAAAGTTTAACATCACTACGCAGCCATATACAGCGTCTAAAAATAACATTTATGTCGTCCACGTTTTTGGATTAACATGCCATCTATCAATACTGTAACTTGTCTCATTCTTGATAGCTCAAG
>Ga0157362_1000360_pt1 | contig 15076 bp, 13 predicted proteins | sample AttlaeALBM3_FD_111480 | JGI IMG/M metagenome (GOLD analysis project Ga0157362, IMG submission 111480) | Fungus gardens microbial communities from leaf cutter ant in Ribeirão Preto, State of São Paulo, Brazil - Atta laevigata ALBM3 | ecosystem: Host-associated > Fungi > Mycelium > Unclassified ... | reverse complement strand
CCATAAGGTTTGGTGTGGGGGTGCGGATGAGGGCTTGATTGAGTGTGGTAAGGCCCATAAGTGGTTTACTGACTATTCTACTAGTGAGCTTGTTACGGTGTGTAAAGGTGGACACCTTAGGGATACTATGCGGATAGGATCTAGATTGAGCTCCCATCATTCCTTCTAAATTTAGATTCCAAATAAGCTGCGTATTCACTTTTTAATTTCTTTCTGATACCTCCACTTCCTCCTTCTCCCCATGAACCCTTTAGCACACAATTGGGAGCTGTCACCACCTTTTCTACTTGCTTGTCACAGTCAAAATCCCTTTTGCCCCTTTCAGCATCTGCTCTTTCTGATCCAAATTCTCTTTGTATACCCCTTGTCTCTCCTCTGGTATGTGCTCTGGACCATCTCTAGCCTATACTTATCCAAACGCTAGTAGACTCCAGATCTATACATTGTTTCTTGGATTCTGCTTTTGCTTGTGGACATTCTTTGCCTACTATTCCTACTCCTCCTGTGGAACTGCACTTGTTTGATGGAACCTTGAATAATATTATCTCTGAGATAGTATCATTGCCTGTAAAATTCCTCTCTGGTGAATGCATGACTCTTGACTTCTATGTCACTCTGCTTGATTCTTGTTGTTTGCTGGTATTAGGTCACTCTTGGCTCACCCACTACAATCTGTTGATTGACTGGGTTTCTAGGTCAATGTCCTTTTGACCACCATCTTTACTCCAAAGTCCAGTTTCCGTTCCTCCTGTTGAAACCTTGGTAGATTCTTTATTCTCTCCAGCAGAAAAACCTCTGCAGTTTACCCCATCTGAGACATTCCTGTCTAACCCTAAGCAACCTCATATTGCGATTATCATTGCACCAGCCCTACTCCAGGCCTCGCGCCTATCAGGCTTGAAAACATTTTCCCTCCAATTCCATTCCACAATACAGGCCAAATCCACTACCATCTCCAAAAAAATCAATCTCTCTGCTATTCTGGAGGAATACCATGAGTATGCCAATGTCTTTAGCAAGTCCAAAGCAGAAACACTTGCCCCCCACCATTCTTACGACCTCTGAATTGATCTAGAAAAAGACTCCCATCCTCTAGTAGGAACCATCTATTCCTTGTCCAAGTTTGAACAGGAAACATTGAAGAAGTTTATCAACAAAAACCTTACTAATGGATTCATCCACTTGACATCTTTACCTCACGGAGCACCAGTCCTGTTCGTAAAGAAGAAAGATGGGTCTCTCCGGCTCTGTGTAGATTTCCATGGGCTCAACAAAATCACAAAAAAGAATCAATACCCACTTCCCCTCATCTCTGACCTCCTAGACTCTTCCCACAAGGCTTGTGTTTACACCAAAATCGACCTCCAACATGTATACCCTTTAGTCTATATTGTTAAAAGAGACAAATGAAAAACCGCCTTCTGGACTTACTATGGTGCCTTCAAATGGTCAGTAATGCTGTTTGGACTAACTAACACTCTAGTCACTTTCCAATGCTTCATGAATAATGTATTCTCTGACCTCCTGAATGTGTGCATAGTAGTCTACTTGGACGACATCCTGATCTACTCTGATGACATTATGCAACACTGAAGCTATGTCAAAGAAGTACTAAAAAGACTCCGAAAAGTGGGATTGTATATGAAAGCAGAAAAATGTAAGTTCCACTCAGATTCTGTTGAGTACCTAGGCTATGTTCTATCTCCATCTGGTTTGACCATGTCTGACACTAAAGTGAAAACAATTCAGGAGTGGCCAGAACCAAAGAAAGTAAAGGATATTCAGTCCTTCTTAGGATTTGCCAACTTCTACAGACATTTCATTTTCAACTATTCAGACATAGTTATTCCGCTCACTCATCTTATAAGAAAAGACGCTCCTTGGAATTTTGATGACAAATGTAGAAAAGCATTCAACACCCTGAAACAAGCCTTCACCTCTACTCCTATCCTTACGCATTGGGTTCTAGATACACAACTCATCGTGGAAACCGATGCCTCAGACTACGCTCTTGCTGCTATTCTTTCCATTATGACTAAAGATGATGAGATCCATCCTGTAGCTTTCCACTCCCAGACGTTCTCCACTCCAGAACTCAACTATGACGTCCACAACAAAGAATTACTTGCAATATTCAAAGCCTTCAAAATTTGGTGACACTATTTAGAGGGGTCTGCTTTGGCAATCAATGTTGTAATGGACCACAAGAACTTGGAGTATTTCTCAACAACCAAGATTTTAATGCGCCAACAAGCAAGATGGTTGGAATACCTCTCTCAATTTAACCTTGTAATTCATTTTTGCCCAAGATGTCTTGGCACCAAACTGGATGCCCTAACTAGATGATAGGACATCTACCCAAAAGGGGGAGATAATGGCTACGTTTCAGTGAACCCTCACAATTTCCATCCAGTCTTTACTCACAAACAAATTGCAGCATCCCTCTGAGCAACCATCCTCACCACTCCGACACTTTGTGCAGCCACAATATTAGACCAAAACCAACTCCACTCCAATATCCTAGTAGCACTTCCCTCCAACTCTTCCATCTCTAACCATTTACTCTATCTGGAAGAACATTGGTCAAAAGACAATACAGGTTTCCTCAGATTTGACGACAGAATGTATATTCCAGATAATGCCAACTTACACCTTCAAGTTCTCCAGTATCACCACAACCATGTTCTAGCAGGGCATCTGGGCCAGAACAAGATGCTAGAACTTATCCAGAGACATTATACCTGGTCAAATATCCGCGACAACATACAAAAGTTCTGTAAGTCTTGTATTACCTGTATGAGATCCAAACCACAGCGTCACAGACCATATGGATCTCTCCAACAACTTCCTATCCTGGAACGTCCATGGAATTCAATTTCTATGGACTTCATTGAGAAACTTCCTTCCTCCTCTAGTTTTAACACCATCCTAGTTATAGTAGATTGACTATCAAAACAAGCCATATTCATTCTCACTCATGACACCATCACTTCTTCTGCTCCCTAGGTACTGCCTTAGATATGAGACTTCACTTTACCAGTGGATACCATCCAGAGGCAAATGGTCAAGCAGAACAGACCAACCAGACATTGAAACAGTATCTCCATGTATATTGCAACTACCAACAGGACAACTGGTCAGAACTGTTACCCCTGGCTAAATTTGCATACAACAATGCTCTTAGTGCCACTACTGGTGTCTCTCCATTCTTTGCCAACAAAGGGTACTACCCTAACCTCATGATATACCCAGAACGAGATATCGCTTCCTCTTGTACCCGTGACTTCATAGTTGACCTTAACAAACTACAAAGCACACTCAAAGAGGAAATTGCCAAAGCAAAAAGGCAATATCAGCCCTCCGCTGACTCTCATCGACAACAACCACTGGACTTCCAAGTCAAAGAATCAGTATTTGTCAGATCACAGTATTTCCAGACGACTTGCCCATCAAAAAAGCTCTCTGAAAAGTACCTTGGACCATATGAGATAATTGCTCAGCCCAGTCCACAATCCTTCACACTCCACCTTCCAGATACCATGAGGGCCGTTCATCCCATGTTTTATGTCTCTATACTCAAATCAGCCATACCCAACACCTTCCAGCAGCATTCCAAACCTCTGCCAGCACCTGTAATCATTGACAGAGAACCAGAATACGAAATCTCCAAGATAGTCGACTCCAAGATTGACTGCCGGAGAGCATGCAAACTGCTCTACAAGGTTATATGGTTAGGATACAAAGATACCAACAACGACTCCAAATGGTTACCAGTAACAGAACTAGAACATGCAAAGGAATTACTTAGTGATTTTCACCTCCAATATCCCTCCAAACCAGGACCATTACAATCCTGAAATACCTTCAATCAATAGTTGTGAGTGATGACAAATGATGAAGCAAAATACAAGTAGTCAATGACCACAAGGAAAACTGCAGAGAAATACAAGTACCCAAGTTTTGCAATGGAGACTGCTTTTTGAATACAAGTATCAGATTGCAATGGAAACTGTGGAGTGGAATACAAGTAAGCAAATCAGTGCAAAGGAAACTGCACTCCAGAATATATACAAGTACTCAAGGATAATTTTTTTTTTTTTTTTTGAAGCAGAGTGAATGCGGAGAAACAGAGTCAAGGAAGTGTTTACTCATAGATCAAAGACAAGTAATATTCAAACAAAAGAAAAAAGAAACATTAAAGAGCTCCGGTACCAACAAAAAATGCAGCCAGAGAAAAACTATTACTCTCCTCTTCCACACCCTCCATTCCATTTTCCTCTTCCTATCCTCCAACTTCTTCTTCGTCCTCTGCTCCATCTATCCTCTCCTTCTTCTGTTTTCCTTTCTCCTTACTCCCTTATACCTCTGTCCTCTCTCCCTTGGACTCAAGCTATGACAATAACTCTTTATTGGAGTCCTGGCCCTTTATGCCAGCCAGCTTCTCCAATGCCACTGCAATCCTCCACATGTCCTTCCTCAATCCACTCAACTCACTCAGGCCCTCCAACTTCCTTGAAATCTCCACCTTCCACTCTGAGTCCGTCTGTTGCTTTGCTTTTCTCACTCTTGACCTCTGAACCATTTCCATCTTGGCTTTTGCACAAGCCCTGTTGGTGTCAAAGGGCTTACAGGTGGCCTTAGCCTTAGCACAAGAGACACATGAAGTTGCATGGCTATAAAACTTAGCAAATAAACAAAGAAAGAAAATAAACAGAGAACTCACAGCAAAGTTTGAGGAATACAAAGTATTCCAAAGTCTGCATACCTCTTGCACAGACTTCCTCCACTAACAACCAATGTTCCCATTTCTCTTGCTAACTCCTCACATCATTGGCAGGCCTCTGGAGTTTCTTGTGGCAGGTATCGGACACGTTGCCTCTTGGTCAGGGGCAGGAAGTCAAGAAGGTTCATCTCCTTGTTGGAAGGAGGAGATATGGGCAGCAGAAAAGTCTTTATCCAATTTTTGCGCTGTTATTGTTCAATGGCAGCGATGCGGTCCACCTCTAGATGATGTGCCAGGTCTTTCTGGCATTCTACCGCTATCCTCTGTGCCTCTTCTTCCTCTGCCTTCCTCTGCAACTCTTCTTCCTTCATTTTCCTAGCCGCTTCTTCTTTCAATCTTCTCCACTCCACTAACTTTGCCTCTCTTTGGGCTTGGCAAACGAAATGTTCTTTTTCTTCCTGCTATTGGAGCAGGACCTCCATCTCAGTGCATCTTCTGGCTAATCCAGCCTCATAGTACTCATCATTAGAATCAGAGAAATTGGCAGTTGAGGTCACATTGAAGGACATAGTGGTAGAGTTTCAGTTTAAAAGTCTGCCAAGAAGGATTTTTAAAACTGGAGTCAGGTGATATTTAAATTGCTTATGCATAGAAGCTTCGAGGGCTTAGCCTTAAAGGGGGGGTACTGTTATATTCTGGAAAAAATGATAATTATGTAATTTATTTCTCCTAATAATTCTCCTAAAAGTAATAATAGTAGGATAGCATAGTAGACTACTCTCCTCCTATTCCAGACTTCCTATAAGTACTATGTAGTTATAGTATAATTCCTCAGTCTGTAAATTAACGTCATCTGGTCCTAATCTTGTCTTGTCTACTCTGTCTCCTTCACTTGCCTCCTTAGGACCTCTGTCTTGATGACTTCCATCACTCTGAAATACACGACCAACCTCATGACTGGAGACCAGGGCGCAACACATAAGTTGAAGCCAAGATCATTCAACAAGTCATTCTTTACTCTGATGTCCTTGCCTATCCACTGGAGCCTTCTTTATACTATTACTAAGTATTATTCCTCTCTGACATAGTACATTACTCCATTCCAGAGTGTAGTTCCTATCTATTATCCTACATCTCCATCCTCTGAAATTCTGTCCTTGACAATCTCCAAGATATCTCACAATTGTGCACTAAACAAGTAGGCACTGGAGAGATGATCAAATAATAAAAGGGGCTTAAGAAAGGAAGAATATAGGGGTAAAACTCAAGTAGCTGAAAGAAATGATAATAAAGGTTTTATAAATCCACTCAAGGTAGATCTCACTGTAATAGGCCCTCTAAGATGCACGTTTGTCTTGTGTCATGACACTGCTGCCCTTACCTAGTCTAGTAGTCTGGCTCACTGTCAATACAGTAGAACTACCTAGAACTCTTGTGCCATTATGTGGGCTCTTCTTCAGCTGACCATACAACTGGAAGCTGACTCCAATAACACATAGCAAGCAGTTAACTCCTAGTGTAAGCAAATGCCCAAGTCTATTGGGGTTTGAATTCCCATTGAGGGAGAGGTTTGGTGGTTTTTAGAAAATAAAGAACACTCAGAAAAAAATAGAAACTTAGTCACTCCAAATAGCCGTTAAGCTCTAGAGCAACAAAAAGGGATAATGATGGAGGTATATGTCATGACTTGGTAAAATGGCTAAGTTATTATTTGTATTTACTTTTCTTTTGGACTTACTATATAGGAAGGAGTATGAGAAAGTGTCATGTCACAAGTGTCACACAGTCACAGTCACATGATGTCACATGATAAGTATGGGAAAACAGTGCACAGACCATGTAGTAGTTGTATAAGTAGTATAGAAAATCTAATGGGAACTCCATTGAGTTCTTCTTGTCAACTCAGACTTGAAGAGTGATTAAGTCGTCTAGGCTAAGTTGCTATACTAGAACTCAATTCCACTTCTAGAGCACCGTCTGCCTTGGATCTTGCTCAATCTTACTCTCATCTTTATTAACCCTCAGCCGGTGGTCATCACAATCACTAGCCACCTTCATATATAGCTGGGCCCTTGGCTTAAGGGAACTTTGCAGTCAGTTAGGGACTGTAGGTAGAAGTACAGTACCAAGCTTGGGTATTGGCACTGAGACCTGACCTCACAATCAAGTGGTGTTTAGTAGAATACTTGTCCTTTTTTGGTATAAATCTTGTGCTGTGCTCCATTGTGAGTGGTACACACAGAGGAGTAACAGTTACTTTTAGAAGGTTGTCTAGAGTAGGGATCCTCCCTGTTGAGGTAATAGTATAACCATATTATTAGGACAGTAGTTAGTAGGGCAGTAGGTGTCTAGTTGGGTGAAGATCTTGTACCCCAACAGACATAGCAGTAGTAAGATCAAATCATTAACTCCATACCCATCTTGAAACATTACCATAATATCTCAAGAACAATACAATTCATTAATGAGCAACTTGCTCAAACAAAAATGCTCTCTCACCAGACTGAGGGAAGAACTTGAAGAAAGGAAAAGGAAGTTGTGTTTCAGTTGCAGGAAGTTCGGGCACCTGGTCTGAAATTGCAGGAATAAGAAGGAAAAAGGGACCAAGGTTCTTCAAAATAAGTTTGAAGTGTTAAAGAGCAGAGTGATGCAGTGTGAAGTTAGAGAGAAGATGATCAGAAGAATAGGAGCAGTAGAGGTTGAGTGTTACAAGTGTGGAGAAATGGGACACAAATCCAGAGAGTGTCCATTATGGAAGAAGGCAAAGAAGGAGAAGAGAAGAGTAGAAGAGAGAGCAGTGTGTGTGGCAATACCACAAAAGACATAGCAAGAAGGGAAGCCAGTGCATCCCATTAGGGAAAAGGCACAGGAGATAGAGAAGATATTGAGGAGAGCAAAAGAAGAAGAGGCAGCATGCATGGCCAAGCCACGAGATGCGCAGCAAGGGTAGAGGAGGAGCTCAGTAGAAGAGCTAAGAAAGAGAGCAGAGGAGCACTGTAGAAAAGGCATCCTAGAAGAGGTGCAACTATTAGAACTAGGGTGGTATACAGAGGAAATAGTAGTTTTGTACCTAACTTGTGAAAGGTGCAGAAGTCAGGGATGTCATGTGGAAAATAATAGGGGACAGGGAGTGATCTCCAGAAGGAAGTTGAAAGAAATAAAATGGTGTGAGTATATAAGGAAGACAGCATGGCCCAGAGAGGCAAAAGCATAGCAAAGCAGTGCACAGTCAGAAGAACCAGAAGGCATAGCAAAAGAGGGGGGTAGTCAAAGGGAAGTCAGGAGAACTTTCCAGATGCTAAGAGAAGTGTGGTTGAATATTGGAGTAGAAAAGTTAGATATGCATGAAGGCATAACTGTAAAAGCACTCTTGGACAGTAGTACCACAGGAATGTTTATGGACAAAAGAATGGTGGCTAGGCATGGGTTCAAGCTGCAGAAATTACAAAGACCAATAGCAGTCAGAAATGTGGATGGAACAAATAATAGTGAAGAAGCAATCACCCACCAGGTAGAGGTGAATGTTTATTATACAAACCATGTGGAAAGAATGAGGATGGATGTATGTGATTTGGGAAAAACAGAGATAATCTTGGGAATGCCATGGCTAGCAGCACACAATCCTGAGATCAACTGGGAGACTGGAGAAGTTAAAATGATGAGATGTCTACCCTTGTGTGGTAGGGTAAAATCAAAAGAGGAAGAAAAGAAGGAGAAGAAAAAGAAAGTAGCAACTCTAGAAGAAGAGAAAATTGTCAGATGGACAATAGATGATAAAGAGGACTGGGGAAGAGAAAAGGAAATTAAAGAGGACCACAGGAAAATTGAGGAAATGGTCCCAAGAAAATTTCTGAAGTGGAGGAAGGTGTTTGGGAAAGTGGAGTTGGAGAGGATGCCAACAAGGAAAGTTTGGAATCACGCTATAGATCTCAAAAAGGCATTCAAGCCATGGAAAGGAAGGATTTATCCCCTGTCCAAAAATGAGAGAGAGGAAGTCCAAAACTTTGTGGAAGACCAATTGAGGAAAGGCTACATTAGACCTTCAAAATCACCTCAGACATCGCCAGTATTCTTTGTGGGCAAAAAGGATGGAAGTAAGAGGATGGTGATGGACTACTGTAATCTGAATGATCAGACAGTGAAGAACAATTACCCATTACTGCTAATTACAGACCTAATAAATAACATGGGTAGCAAGAAAGTATTCACAAAAATGGATCTGAGATGGGGGTTCAATAATGTGAGGATTAAGGAAGGGGATGAGTGGAAGAAAGCATTTACAATACATATGGACTCCTTCAAGCCAACTATGATGTTCTTTGAAATGACAAACTTGCCAGCTACATTCCAGGCAATGATGAATGAAATTTTGAGGGACCTAATCAACAAAGGAAAAGTTGTAGCATTTGTAGATGATGTGTTAGTGGGGACAGAATCTAAGGAGGGACATGATGAAATTGTGGAGGAAATATTGAGGAGATTAGAGGAAAACAGCTTATATGTCAAACCAGAAAAGTGTGTGTGGAAAGTAAGGAAGATAGGATTTCTAGGAGTTGTCATAGGACCCAACAGGATAGAAATGGAGAAAGAAAAGATGGAAGGAGTACTTAGTTGGCCAGAGCCTAAAAATGTGAAAGATGTCAGGAAATTCTTAGGCCTTGCAAATCATTATAGGAGGTTTATCAAAGATTCCACTCAAGTAGCAAGACCAATTAATACATTAATGAGGAAGGACATAAAGTGGCAATGGGGAGCAGAGCAACAACAAGCATTTGACAAGCTTAAATGGGTCTTTACAACAAAACCAGTATTAGTCATACTAGACTTAGACAAAGAGTTTATGGTTGAAGCAGATGCTTCAAATTATGCAACTGAAGGGGTACTCTTAATGAAGTGCTCAGATGAGATATGGAGACTAAATGCTTTTATTTCAAAATCTCTAAGTGATACTGAAAGAAACTATGAGATACATGACAAAGAAATGCTAGTGGTAGTCAGGTGTTTAGAAGCGTGGAGACATTTCCTGGAAGGAGCAGTAGTTAAGTTTGAGATTTGGACAGATCACAAGAATCTTGAATACTTTATGAAAGTGCAGAAGTTAAATCGGAGACAAGCAAGATGGACTTTATACCTATTTAGGTTCAATTTTATGCTAAAGCATATTCTAGAGAGTAAAATAGGAAAAGCAGACAGTCTAAGCAGGAGACCAGACTAGGAGATAGGAGTGGAAAGAGATAATGAAGATAAAACATTGGTAAAACCAGAATGGCTGGAAATGAGGAGGACAGAGACAGTGGAAATCATTGTAGAGGGAGTAGACTTACTCAAAAAAGTAAAACAGTCTAAAGTAAAAGATGATGAGGTGGTAAAAGCAGTTGAAGAAATGAAGTGGGCAGGGGTAAAGATGTTGAGAGACAAAGAGTGGAGAGAAGTAAATGGCATTATGTATAAGGAGGGAAAAGTCTATGTACCTAAAGATGACAAATTGAGAGCAGAGATTATTAGGCTACACCATGACATGCCAGTAGGAGAACATGGGGGGCAATGGAAAACAGTAGAACTGGTCACTCAAAACTTTTGGTGGTCAGGAATTACTAAAGAGGTGAAGCGATATGTGGAAGGATGCAATGCTTGCTAGTAGAACAAAAACCACACAAAACAACCGGCTAGAAAATTGATGCCCAATTTTATCCCAGAAAAACCTTGGATATATATATTGGCAGATTTTATTACCAAGTTGCCATTAGCTCAGGGATATGACTCTATCTTAGTAGTGGTGGACAGATTAATAAAAATAGTCCATTTCATACCAACTACAGAGAAAACGTCAGCAGAAGGGTTAGCCAGGCTATTCAGGAATAATGTGTAGAAATTGCACAGTTTACCTGAGAGTATCATATCAGACAAGAGACCACAGTTTGTGGCAGGATTGATGCAGGAGTTAAATAGGATGTTGGGGATTGAAAGTAAGATGTCAATGGCATTCCACTCTCAAACAGATGGACAAACAGAAAGGGTAAACCAAGAGCTGGAACAGTACTTAAGAATGTTTATTAATCATAGGTAAGAACAGTGGCCAGAATGGTTGGGAACAGCAGAGTTCGCTTATAACAATAAAGTACACTCAAGTACTAGAATATTGCCTTTCAAAGCAAATTATGGACAAGACCCAAGAATGGGATTTGAGAGAAGGAAGAAGGGGAAATATAAGGGAGCAAAAAGATTTGTAATGAAGATGAAAGAGATCCAAGAAGAAGCAAAAGCAGTACTAGGGAAAGCACAAGAAGAGATGAAGAAATATACTGATAGAAAGAGAGCAGAGGTTGATGACTATAAAGTAAGAGACTTAGTTCTGTTAAGCACTAAAGATCTAAAGTCACAGATGGTTGGGAGAAGGACAGAGAAGTTGACAGAAAGATTTGTTGGGCCTTACAAGGTGAAGAAGATTGTATCATCAAATATGGTTGAATTAGAACTACCTAGTACAGTAAGGATACACCTGGTAGTCAATATTAGTAGAATATGTAAATATATAGGACAAGTAGATGGACAGAGAAAGGAGCAACCAGCTTCTGTAATAATCAAAGGAGAAGAGAAGTGGGAGATAGAGAGAATCCTGAATAAGTAATGAGTAAGAGAAAAAGATAAATACTTGGTACAATAGAAAGGATTTACAGCAGAATCTGATACCTGGGAGGGAAGAGAGAACTTGGAAAATGCAAAAAAAGCAATTGAATAATTTGAAAAAGAGTATTAGTGAAATATAGAAGATGTAAGAAAGCAAGAAAGAGAAAAGGGAACATATAGAAGGGGAGAACTACCAGAAAGGTTTACAGCAAAGAAATTATTTGGGTGGTCAGATAAGAGGTATGACAAAGAATATTGGGGAAGGTTAGAATGGAATTGGAAGCAATGGAAAGGGAAAAGAAGAAGAAGAACCTTAGAGACAATCAAAGAGAAAGAAGAAATTGAGCAGGAGAACTCAGGAATCAGAGACTAAACAGAAGAAGATAAACAAGAAATAGGCAATATGATTGACCCATATTATGAGTTGTAAAAAAATTCTCGGGACAAGGAAACTTAAGAGGGGGGTAGTATTATAACTTGATAAAATGGCTGAGTTATTATTTATATTTTTTTTCTTTTCTTTTCTATTCTTTTCTTTTACCTTGGACTTACTACATAGAAAGAAGTGTGGGAAAGTGTCATGTCACAAGTGTCACATAGTCATAGTCACATAGTCATAGTCACATGACAGAAAGTCATAGCATCACATCACATCATATCACATAATGGATCATATGATGAGTGTGGGAAATTAGTGAACAGACCATGTAGTAGTTGTATAAGTAGTGTAGAAAATCTAACAGGAACTCCATTGAGTTTTCCTTGTCAACTCAGACTTGGAGGGTAATTAAGTTGTCTAGGCTAAGTTGCTATAGTATGGTGCTTCAGTTCCCTTCTGTGCCCTAGAGTATCTTATTAAGATTACAAAGCAAAGAGATAACAAAGAAAGTGAGACAAAGAAAACCTCCAAATTCCCAAACATAGCAAGACTAAAATGATGAGATAACTCCCTTCCTGAACATTAGGTGACCATTTCCCATCCTTTTAGTCTTACTCCTGGAATCCTCCTTCACACAATAGATGGGTCTCGAGCCTCTTGCCAGACTATAGAAAGAGACAGTGATCTCAAGTCGTTTTGCTCTCAAGCATGTTATTTTCATCTGACCTTTCTTTTGCCTCTCTCCTTACCTTCTCTATCTCTCTTTCTTCCGGGGTCCAATTTTCTTCTACTGCCATTGCAATATAACTCCATGTCGACTCGACTCTCTTGATCTTTATAATTAGCCATCAGTAATAATGGCCTGGATCTGATCATAACTCTTCTACAAATAATGCTGCTGGCTGCTAAGGTATGATATTATCCTGGTAGGTCTTTGAAGATCCCCTTTGCTCTTGAGAGCACTTCTAGAAGGGAAATCTGTTAGAAATCCAATATGGGGTGCCTGGGCAAGTGTCTATGAGGTATATGTAGTGGTGGTTACAGTCACTACTCTGCTACTCAAGTAAAATGCTTAAGTCCATGACTGGGTGTCCAGTGAACATCTCTAGGAGGCCAAACTCTTCTCTCAAGCTAGTTATTCTGGTTATTACTGTGAAAAATGCCACTTATTTTGCCTAAACTGTTGTATGGCATGACACTATTGTCTACCATAGGTGTCTTCCTCTTCTATGCAAATAAAGGCCACTATCCCAAGATACAACTACAGGTGGAAAATGACGCACAGATCACAAAGGTAGACTCATTTGTGATAGATTTGAAGGTGGTACACAACAATCTAAAAAGGGCAATTAAAGATGCACAACATTGATACTAGCTATCAGCAGACAAAAGAAAGATACCAGCATCCAAGATAGAGGTGGGCAACCATGTGTTTATACTTGCCAAGTTCATAAAATCAACCTGGCCTACCAAGAAATTATTAGAAAAGTATTGAGGCCCCTTCAAGGTTATAGGGAAACCAGGCACTCACTCATACTTAATTAAACTCCCCAACCATCTCCACACTATCCATTCTATCTTTCATGTATCATAGATTGAGCCAGCACCTCCCAGCAACATCCCTAACCACATCAATTCTCTTCCACCTCCCATAGAAATTGATGGTAGCTTAGAATTTGAGGTGGCCCAGATACTGGACTCTAAACTTGACCAGCAAATAAGAGATCCATTGCTGTACCTTGTCCAATGGTCAGGCTACAAGGGCACCCCAGACAAATATTCATAGATTCTAGCCACTGATCTAGAGAATGCAGCTGAGTTAGTATCAGAATTCCACTCTCTCTACCCAGAGAAACCTGGGTTACTTACTAAACTCCAGGCCATGACCCTTTGAACCTCCAAAACAATATCACTAGTCACAAAGGAGGGAATAACAAGCTAATTTACAGCCACAAGAGTGTGACCATAAGGAGGAGATTGTCATGACTTGGCAAAACAGCTAAGTCATTATTTATATTTACTTTTCTTTTTTTTTTCTTTTGAACTTACTATACAGGAAAGAGTGCAGAAAAGTATTATGTCACAAGTGTTACAGTCACATGACAGGAAGTCACAGTATCACATAACATAACATCACATGATGTGTCACATGATAAGTGTGGGAAAGTAGTGTACAGACCATGTAGTAGTTGTATAAGTAGTATACAGAAAATAATGGAAACTTCATTGAGTTCTCCTTGTCAACTTGGATAAGGAGTAGGATTAGGTTATCATGACTAAGTCCTTACAGGGGTACTGTCACAATGGTGACACCATAATGTGTGTGCATAAATTAGTCAGCTTAGTATCAGCTACTCCAGAACCCTCTGAATTATTTAAGTAATTTTATTTACTGTAATTACCTTAGTTTCATTCTCCCTTGGGTAGACTCTACCCTATTGATACTCTTATTCTTCCTCCTCTCAAATTATATCCTATTGAAACCCAGAAGGGGCAAGTGTAGAGGTAGGCACAACTTGTCATTGAGGCCAAGTTCCCCTAGAGTAACTTCTCTTCTGGAGCTATTCCTGACAGTCTCTAAAAACTGCACTACTGAATCTTTCACAGTCCAAAGTTCTGTTTTCTCCCCTGGTGCAACCTCTACTTCTTATCTATCTTGACCACATTGGTCTTGACTGTCTGTCTAGGTTGCTCAAGAGTGAGCTCTTTCTCTTCTATATTAGCACAACAGCTAGTCAAAATGTCTTTTAATGCAGTTCAGAGCTTACACACTATTGCCCATAACTCTTTTGGCATTACTGTCATCTTGCCTTCCAATATTCTATCCAAGATGTCCTCTGCCTTTATGCCTTCCTCAATCAGTGCTTTTGGTTTCAGTAGCATCTCTTTCTTCTGGAACTGTCTGAAATATTTAGTAGACAAGAGTAGAACTTCCACTATTGGCTTCTGAGTGGGTATCTGACAAGTACGGGGTGGAGCAGGAGCAGAGTGGGCCGGAGTTGAGTGGAATTACTCCGGAATGGATGGGGTTTGACAACAAAGTAGGAACAACCTTGGCCTCAGCTCATGCGCTGTGCCTCAATCTACTGTCGCGTGTGTGGTTGCGTATTTCAGGAGGGATAAATTGTTGTCAGGAGTTTCGGAGAGGAATGATATAAATTGATAGGAGTGGGGATAGAACAAGGAGGAAGCCGTAAATGACTTTAATCTACAAACTAAGGAATTAGGATGTAACTACTGGAGTACTTATACTAAGTCCGGAATAGGAGGAGTACAAGTAATTAGTCTACATCGTGATCCTATAGGAGTAGATAACAGGAGTTTAGGACTGAAAAATTAGTAATAAT
>Ga0157362_1000359_pt1 | contig 15113 bp, 19 predicted proteins | sample AttlaeALBM3_FD_111480 | JGI IMG/M metagenome (GOLD analysis project Ga0157362, IMG submission 111480) | Fungus gardens microbial communities from leaf cutter ant in Ribeirão Preto, State of São Paulo, Brazil - Atta laevigata ALBM3 | ecosystem: Host-associated > Fungi > Mycelium > Unclassified ... | reverse complement strand
TTTATTCATTTCTTTTTTTTTTTTGCAGTTTGTAACAAGAGCAGTGCGTGTCATAGATTTAATAACAAACATAGATATGCAAGGTTTTCAAACTCATAGTGGTTTAGCTAGTTTCATCAACCGTTTAGACATGGAAGTTAATGTGTGTCGGAAAGAACAGCCGTTCGAAATAGAGCCACTGCTCTATCAGGATGCACCACAAATCTCACGTGAAAGATCGATAGAAAGGGAAGAAGGCTCTTCCACATCACGTCGGGAACACGAGACTTTCGATGAACGAGAGGAATCGTCTAATCCTATGGAAATATCAGAAGATGAAAATACAGTTGCCAAAGCAGATGAGAAGAACGAACAGCAGCCAGACTATTCTGCTGCCAAGACCGGCAAAACGTGTTTACCACAACGAGCAGCACTCCTGAAATCAATGTTGAATTTTCTCAAGAAAGCAATTCAGGATCCGGCATTTTCTGACAGTATACGACATGTTATGGAGGGTACATTACCATCATCTCTGAAGCATATTATAAGTAATTCAGAATATTACGGTCCTTCGTTATTCTTACTTGCTACTGATGTCGTGACTGTGTATGTTTTCCAAGAACCGTCATTATTATCGTCTCTACAAGACAACGGCTTGACTGATGTTGTACTTCATGCTTTACTCATAAAAGAAGTGAGTGTAAATAATTTATATTTAATTTTGTATTTTTCATAATAATAGAGTATTTTTCATGATATGATACCAAAAGCGTTTTTAATAATTACTATGTCATGTAACAGGTTCCTGCCACTAGAGAAGTATTGGGCTCTTTACCTAATGTGTTCAGTGCTCTGTGTTTAAATCAACGCGGTCTTGAATCCTTTGTGAAACGGCGACCATTCGAACGCTTATTTAAAGTACTTCTCTCGCCTGTTTATCTTTCGGCAATGCGACGGCGACGAAGCGCCGATCCATTAGGTGATACAGCTTCAAATTTAGGTAATGCCATGGATGAGCTAATGAGGCACCAACCAAGTTTAAAAGTTGATGCTATTGGAGCAATCATTAAGGTATTAATTAAATAAAAATAAAAACTGCGTTTTCTAATAATTAATTTTGTTATTGTACATTGCATTTTCCAAATTATTTTTATTCGTCTTTTTTTTTTTACCTATTAGCTACTCGAAGAATTGTGTGTATTGGGCTGTGATCCACGATACATATGCTGGCGTGCCGCTAGTAAATCTGAAAATTCACCATCAAACACGGCTTCTGGAAATCGTCAAACATCTGGTCAATCAGTCGGCGTTGGAGTAGGAGACTCTGGTGGCGGTGGTGGAGGAGGCGGCGGTAGCAGTAGTGACGAAGAAGAAGAAGATGAGGAAGAAGCTAGTACAAGTTCGCATCCTCAACGAGAAGAGCAACCTAGCATGTCACCTCAACAGCCTGGACCGCCACCTCAACCAAGAGAGAAGACTCCTATTGCTTTAGTGGAATATATTCACAATGTTATGAAATTTGTGGATGCTATACTCAGCAACAATTCAACTGATGATCATTGCAGAGAATTTGTTGCTCAAAAGGGACTCGTTCCATTATTATCAATTTTGGGTCTACCTAATTTACCTGTTGATTATCCTGTCGCCCAAGCGGCCCAATCTGTAGCCTCTGTATGCAAAAGTATCTTGGTAAGTATTTTTTGATCTTTCTGTATAATTATTTTTTTATGCGTGTTTTTTAAATGCATATTTTTTAAATGTAACTATATTGCAAATATAATTTGATATTTACAGAATCTCGCACATGAACCATTAGTACTAAAAACAGGTTTGTCACAATTAAATGAAGTGTTAAATTTATTGAAACCACTTCACAATAATTTAGAATCCCCTGGCGCCTCTGTTTTGTTACACGAACTTGCGTCAGCTCCAAATCTGGAAACCGCATTTACAAGCGACACTGCTACGCCTTTGTTACACGCTATGAATGCAGCTCATGGATACGTAGTGATGTTTGTTCATGTTTGCCGTACTAGCCAAAGTGATATCCGAAATCTTTCTATGAATCACTGGGGTTCCGAATTGGGCTTGACCGTCCTCAAAGGTTTGTCGGAGCTTTATATGTCTCTCGTTTGGGAGAGTACATTACTCCTCGCGTTATGTAGCGAGGATATTATTCCGGCCGGATGCGAATTTGGCAAAGAAGATATGGATAAATTGATGCCACCCGAATTAAAAACCGAGAGCGAACCTTCGGCTTCTTGGTCCGCTAGTATATCCTCGGATATGGGAAGTAATGGGATGACTACGGCCATGGAAGCTCTTAGCACAGATCCGCCGCCGGTGCCGATGGAGGTAGATGACAAACCAAATGTAAACACCGACAGGCCCAACAATTATCAGTTAAAATATATCAAACCTTTACTTGGCGCTTCTTCAAGACTCGGCAGAGCGCTTTCAGAACTATTTGGTCTACTTGTCAAACTTTGCATGGGTTCTCCCGTAAGACAACGTAGAGGACAGCAAATGCCTCTAACGCCTACGTTGCCCTCTCAGGCAGCGCGAAGTGTTGCCACTGCATTGAACTGCTTATTGACACGCGGGTTATCGTGGGATAAATTACCCCCATCACCGATTCCCAAATTTAAACTCACTTTTCTCATATGTTCAGTGGGATTTACATCACCTATGCTTTTTGATGAGAAAAGGCATCCTTATCACCTGATGCTTCAAAAATTTGTCAAATTGAACGGTCAAAATGCATTTTTCTCTACCTTTCATTGGGCTTTATCAGGTGGAGGCCATTTTGCGTTATCTGAAGGATTGGAACATCCGAATCTACCCGATGGAACTGGCGAGTTCTTGGATGCCTGGCTGATGCTGTTGGAGAAAATGGTTAATCCTAAGGCTATCTTAGACTCACCCCACGTGGTCTCGTCAAAGTGTACGGGAATATATAAAGTATGCGAGACATTCGATCCAATAAGATATCTCATCGATATCCATAAAAAAGCTTTCGAGGCGGTGATGCTGATGTGGGGTAAAAAACCACTCAAAAATTATGGAGCTCGCATGACAGAATCTATTTTATCGATTTTACGACATATTTTACGTGGTGAGAAAATCATCAAGGAACGCACGGAAAAGGAAGAAAGCGGAGACAATGCGATAGCTAGTGGTAGCGGTGCGAGCGGCGTTGGCAGAAGTGGTGGATCTGATCGTCGTGATGAACCAGAGGCGGACGTCAATCCGGAATATTTGAGACAACTGATGGATATGGGCTTCAGTCGAGCACATTGTATAGAAGCGTTATTGCACACGATGACGGTAGAACAGGCAACCGATTATCTTCTAACAAATCCTGCGACTCTACGTAGACCCGATGCTCCAGTAAGCGACGCCAGTGGTCAAGGTTTGATTATGGATTTGGAATTAGCGGACGACGATCAGATAATGCATGCTATTGCAATGTCGCTCGGCGATACAGATACGCGTAAGATTTCGGGCATTGAAGAAATTCCTTCTCGCGAAACGACCATCACCGAAAGTATAGACGAATTTACACGTAGTGCACTTGGGCAATGTCTTAATCTATTAGATCTCATGCCGGACACGGTGTATAGAATTTGCGATCTGTTAGTGACCATCACCAAGAGAAATGGCGATGAGTGGAGAGATGATACGTTACGGCAGTTGATACGCGAGGTCGGACGTCTAGTGGATTATCTGATTGACATCGCCGAGAGCCAGGATGAAAATGCCGGAGCTCGATTGGTGGAGTGCGAAGAAGCGAATAAACTTTCTGGCCGCCTTTATCTCTATACTCTGTTCTTTGAAGGTTCATTTCAGGAGATGCGAGTGCCATGTGCTCTTATAGTGGAAGAATGCGCGATACTTGACAAACTCGTACGGTTGTTGGTGGTGAGCGAAGCTCCGCTCACCGCGAACAAGAATAGAATCGCTAAAGACTGCAAGGATACCAGCGCTGTGTTGAGCATGAAGACACCAAAATGGTTAGCGCCTTTGTTACTGCTTATCGACCGGCTGGAAAAGGTAGCCTCTCTTACGCAACGAAAGCAGATGATGCACAAGATCACGACCAAATCGTGGAAGTGGTTTGACTTAAGTACTGGCAAATGGACTCCTTATTCGCCTATGAATAATCGAATCATCAATGACGCATATTGGGCAGGCGAGTCCAGTGTACGAATATCATGCAGTCGACGCCGATATCTCATCACCTTTTCCTGCATGACACAAGTGAACGAAGATAGCGATAATAGACGGCCCATCACGATGGGCTTCAAGCTCAGCACGGATAAGGAGGATGGTGGTTCGGGTTCCGATTCAAATATGGATACCGATGAGAGTCCGGTAGGAGAGGAAAGACGAAATACAGTAGTCCAAGGATTGGATCCTAGTATAGCACCGAGTATTGTACGGTGAGAAATACATTAATAGATACAAATATGTAATGTAATAATTTAGATCTTGAAAAAAAAGTAGATAATTTTATTACATTGCGATATGTGTGATGCTGTATAATTAATTAACATATTAATGCTTTTCTATGTTTTCTATGTTTTCTGTATTATTTTTCGTAATGTTTTGTGTGATCACGCATTACATAGGATCATAAAAAATTTTTGAAATAAAACACATCAGAATAGCTGTTATAAATTTTGGATCGCTGAATCCGAATTCGTAAATCATTATTCCATAACTTCTAGTTTTTTAGATAATTGAGAAAAATGATGGAAAATCTGTGAAAAATTGAAACGTTTGGAAAAAGAGCAAAAATAAATATGACATTAAAATCGCAAAATTGATTTGAATGTATCTTGGTAAATTGAACAAGATATACAAAACAAACAAAATTTGCTTTACTAATAATGTTTGAGATGACATAATGATGGCATAAATAAGTTGGTTGAAGTATCATTGTGCAATCTGTACGATCTGCGAGTAGAAAATTTTTTTAGCTTTAGAAACGAATAATTTTTTTTAATTGTTACTTTTGAAAGATAACAATTAAAATATCCATTTCTGGAGCTGAACAAATTTTCCATGACTTATACAGATCATTGTTTGTTGCACAATGGTAGCCACCGATTTGTTTTACGATTTGTTAAACTACATAGTACTCAACATTAGTAAAGCAATATTTTTTTGTTTCTTACACTTTGTGTGTAATTAAAATATATTTAAATTAATTCTGTAATCGCATTTTAATGTCATATTTATTTTGCTCTTTCTTCAAACGTTTCAATTTTTATAGATTTTTCCATCATTTTTCTCGATTATCTAAAAAACTGGATATTATGGAGCAAAACGGCTTACGAATTCGAACTAACCGATCCAAAATCTACGTGGGTCGTTTGATAAGTTTGGTAAATTTCCATGAAATGGCACTACAATTCATTTTGATGACGCGACATCTCGAAAGATCCACTCTTCGAACCCCTTTAGGCCAAATTTCAGCCAGAAAGGATGCATAGTTCACGTTTGGTAGTCATTTGAAGTAGGCTGTCTCAAAGTCTGCAAAATACTCATTGACGGCGACAATGACTTCCTCATTTGACGAGAATTTCTTCCGAGCCAAGTTTTTAAGTTTGGGAACAGAAAGAAGTTACACGGGGCCAAATCCGGAGAATAGAGTAGATGAGGAATCAATTCATAGCTCAATTCGTAGTTTTGTCATTGCAACAGTCGATTTTGTGCGCCAATCTCGCTTTAAATGTCTACCAAACACCTATGCGTCCTTTCTGGCTGAAATTTGGCCTGAAGGGGTTTCGAAGAGTGGATCTTTCGAGATGTCGCGTCATCAAATGGATTGTAGCGCCATTTCATGGAAATTTATCAAACTTATCAAATGATCCACGTATAATAATACTTATTCTGATTTGTTTTTCAAAAAATTTGTTCATAGTTTTGTGTATTATACGAAATACATTTTATAAAATTGAATTAATAAAGAGTAATAAACATCTCATAAATATTATTTATATTGCAGCGCGTGTGTAAAATTTTTGGCAATCCCAGTCGATCGAGACGCGTTACACGCTGTATTGAAAGTATGCTTACGGCTGACGAGGGATTATCGGAATGCAGAGGTATTTGCGCGGGAAGGTGGTGTTAAGTTACTCCTCGAAATGACGCAAATGTGCAGTTTTACCGGCTGCATCAATTTATGTACATTACTGATACGACATACCCTTGAAGAGCCACGCACACTTCGCCTTGCGATGGAAAAGGTACTTGTTGTGTTTATATTTTCAATACAATTTCGTGTAATCCATTTATGTAACAATTCGTCTAATTTTGTTCTAGGTCATTCGTGCGCGCACGCAGAGCAACATACCTCCTGCATATAAAGAGATACTTTTTATGACGCGGCAGATCAGCAGTGCTGTTTGCCGTAATCCAGAAGTATATAAAGAAGTGTGCGAAAATATCCTTAGAGTTGACATAAGTTGCTTAAAAAGTGAGTTTCAGTTAATGATGCTTCAGTTAGGATTTATTTAACCCCTTCAGACTTACTTGAGCGCACATTGTAATGTACATCAAATTTGAAGATATTATCCGTAGAAATTATTTAATTTTGTTGACATCATCTAAGATTTATCTGATGTACGTAATAATATGTTGAAAAAATAGTCAAAATTTGAAAAAAATTAATTATTTATTTAAATACGCATGAATTGAATCAAAAGAATTTTTTTAACATAATTTCCCAATAAAATCAGATCTAAAGGGGTTAAGTAATATAATAATAATTTATAATTAATAAAATAATAATTTAACTTAGCTTGTATTAACTTCTTATTTTGTTTTAAAATTATATCTTTTATTTTGCAGAAGATGATATTGACAATAGGCTAGTCGTGAAAGCCTTACCTCCTAGTCACTCTCCAGCATTACCGATGGTAGAAGAAATATCTGTAGGTGTTATTCGTGATATGTTGAACGCATTGATTAAGCCAATGCCAGTGTTGTCGGATGATGGATCAGCAACCCCAACAAGCCCCGAAAAGAAGACATCACATACGACAACCCTATCGATGGGTAACACATCATCGTCGGCATCGTCATCACGGCGAGATGTACTGAGAAATAATGCAACAACCACTAACGATCCCTTGGACGACGACGATCAAGTGTCGCAAATTATTCCTCTAAAAATCTATACCGATCTCGGTAACAACAGCAAGGTAGAACCGGAGGAGGCAAAGAAGCCTATTTTAACAAAATCTGCGATATTAAAGATATTGGCAGAAGCTGTAAGATCTTATGGTGCTGTAGCTAGTCTTATCACCGAACATACGTATAGAGCTGGACAAAGTGAGATGGTATCTGAAGACACGACGGCTTTAGCGTTCTTGCTAGATAAACTTTTGCCAATGTCGCCGGAAAATTCGGGCGATCGAACGTGCAGCAGCATGGCGAGAATGTTGATTGCTGCGATAGCTTCGTGTAATCATTCGCCGGATGTACAGACGACTTTGGTGACGGAAGTGAAGGCAGCTTTGACGAGAACACTCGCGCTTCCGGAGAGTTCTGAGAAGCACGCGCAGCTTCAGTTATTAATCGGACTGATCTCTACCATGATTGATAGTTGTCCGCCAAATATGTCACATACTCAGCTGAGAGCTTCTTTGAGAGCCCATCAATACAATAACGTTAATTACATCGTCAGAATAATGCTCAGAAAGGGTATAATTACCGACTTGGCCAAAATATCACACAGTCTCGACTTATCGAGTCCGAATATGGCCGGCACGATTAACGCCGCATTGAAACCATTAGAGACCTTATCGCGCATTATCAATCAACCAATACCGGGTGCGATCAATAACAAATTTACAAAGCCGAAAAATAGGACAGTCCAAGAAGAACCGATTGGAGAACAGACAGGCACTACGACTTCCGAAGCTACGCATGCCGTGGGAGAGGAAGTGAATGAGGACGCAGAGAACACTGAGCATGATATCTCTGTAACAGCTGAAAGCTTGGAACCGACGTCAGAGAGTCAGGTACATGAGGAAGGAGATGAGGCTGCACTGGAGGATATCATGGATCAGCTTCTCGAAAGGTAACGAGATGCAAATTAACAAATAATCAAATTTCGATGAACGTCATGCAATTCAAATAAAGTGTACAAGTAACAAAATTTAATTTTATGTTTGATTAAGATATATTTATGCAGTATAATGACATCAATATGGCAGATAAAAAAATATTCAATATAACCGTGATGAATGAAATAAGATTATATGCTCATATATATGATGATATAGATATATCGCAGTGATGAATGTCTCCCATTTTAAAAGATATTAGCAAAGTAATCTTCTTGCACGGATTGTATTTTTATGCGATTTTATTTTGTAATATATACACCTGTAAAATTCAATTTATACAATTTATGTCAAACTTATATCAAACACATGTATACATATATATGCATATATTTTTTTAAATTTAAACATTTAAACATGATATATATATTTTTAAATTTAAATATATGTTTTTTTTTTAGTTTAGGTGTATTTTTGTGTTTTGTTTATGTATTGCACACGTTCGCGAATCTTTTTTTATTTGTTTTCATAGCCCTTCAAGTTTATGAAAACTACAGTACTTATAATCAAGTAGTGTACTGTTTTCCAGGGACGGCTCGGCCGTGGCGGAAGAACCATCTTCTCGCCCGCACAGGCCAATGGACATCGATGATGAAAGTCTCGCAATGCGTGACGCAGAGGGCGATTTCGATCCAACTCGAGATACCACAGTAAGAGTAACGTCACTTTTTTCATTTTTCTCATGTAATTGATACTTTTCATTTTATTTTTTTATAATTTACAATGAATTTTATTCATTACAGGAGGACTTAATGAGCTCGGACTCTGACTCCGATAGCAATCCGTCTGATGATAATGAGGACGAGGTGCAGGACGATGAGGACGAAGAGGAGGAAGAGGAAGATGATGGTAGATATTTTTGATACATAATAAAACCACAGCCGAGATAGAAAGAGATAATATAATATATTTCTTATTTTTATTTATGTTATAGGTGAAGAAAATGAAGAAGAAGAGGAAGAAGAAGAGGAAGGATCGTCCAATTATGAAGAAGATGGAATAGAATTTTACGAGGATGTTGGAGAGGGTGGTGTTTTTCGTATGTTTCCCTCTTCTGAGCGCGATGGTGGTAATGTCGTAATGATACAACACAACATTGAAAATCAGGACATTGCGAATACGTCGACGCCAGTTAATACGCGACCTAGTCTTCCATGGAATACCACATTTCCATTACCATTAGGTCTGTTTGAAGAGCCGCCTGCAGGTTCTGAGAACAATGGTAAATAGGAGCGAAAATAGATAATTACAGTCGAAAATTCTCTTGTTCTTGATTAATCGAAACCGAATCTCTCTGTTCTTAACTTCAAGGTCTTTTTTTTTCTACTCCAAATTCCGAACTAGTGTATACTGGTGCAATAAATTAAAGTAAGACAGAAGTTTAATTTGTTTCTAACTTGTTGTACTAGTTCAGGACTAATTTAGAATTCTTCGAAAAAAGAACAGACCTTCAATTTCTTCAATTTTCATGTAATACAATATATTGCTAAAATAGGTTTTCATCAGTTTTCATATACGTATAGAATAGAATCCATAATCTCAGTTTATGAAAGTAGATCAGTTGGTTGAGAATAGGGGGTTTCGATATGAATGATCGACTGTGTTTTTCTCTCCTTTTTTTTCTTTATCTTTTATTTAATTTCCTGCATGATTCTAAGATGTATAATTCTAATAATTCTGATGCAGGTATCAGTACTCATCCATTATTGATATCGCAAGGAAGTTTGGACACTGCAAGTACTAGAACGCGTGTTTTACGACGTGCTAGACAATATCAGTACCTTCAGTTATCCAACCCACGTAGTTCAAATCCACCTGTAATATTACAAAGGTATGTATTTATACATTGGTAAAACATTGTGTTTTGTGAATAAAGTAAATAGTCTAATTATTTAATATACTTGAAAACAATAAAAATCAGAACAACAAGGGAATAGGTATTGAAAATCGTATACTGATATTTAAAAGAAGTTACTTAATCTTAAAAGATTACAAAAGTTTATTTAAAAAGACAAATGTTATAGTTTTCTCTAATGTGTACATGATATATAGACTCTTAGGTCCGGCTGCACAGACTCTCCCTTTATCCGCCAGCCAAGTTTTAGCATCAAGCTTTAGAGATACACGTGTTGTTGTAATGGACAATGGATTGGGAATATTTACTAATCAAGAGGAAGAGCAAATCGATTATGTTGTACGTACATAATTGTGCAATACGAAAATATAAATATTAAAAAATATAAGTTGTAACTCTCAATTTTATCGTTAGGATCAATCTGGATATCTTTTTGGTCCAAGCCTTGCAGCAACTTTGAATAATATACCAACTGCGTTACATTGGTGGATCGAAGAGAGCAAGCAATTAGACGGAGATTCTCAACCGGATTGTTGCGTTGGTGAGAACAAAAACATTTGTTATTGTTAATTTTATATTTTTATGTACATAGTAGTTTTATTAATTTTTTATGTCGGATAGGTGTTGTTCATAAGCTGATACCTGGACTAGAAAAGCATAGGAATGCCGAGCTTGCCGAACGCAAAGAGAAACGTAAAAAACAACATGGATCAGAAAAAGAGAATGAAAAGGATAATAAAGAAGAAAAAGAACGTTCAAATATTACCGATGGTAAATATGCTCCCATATATTTTTCTACACTTATATATACATGTACGTATACGACAGTAGTTCTTGGCGTGACACAAAATGCCACAAGTATGAAACTGCTATAATTTTAGAACATTATAAGTTTGATCTTATACAGAGCTACTGTTAAAATTTCAGATAGATGCGTTCATTAGTTTCTTTGTTTCGGTCTGATGAAACGCAGTACTTGCTAAATCTATTAATGGAATTTTGTGACTGAAAGAAATTGAAAAAAATGTGCATTGTCATGATGGAATGGAGAATCAGTTGCTTTATACGACTGAGACAAAGAAATTAATGAATGCATCTGAAATTTTAACAGTATTCTTGTGCAGAATCAAACTTGTCTAAAATTACAGCAATTTGAGACTTGTGGCGTCATTCCAGTGTTAGGCCGAGAACTTTTCGAACTATCCTCGCGTATATACATAATTAACGATGAAAATGGTTTAAAAATATGATAATACAATTCCTTAAACTGCATCTGATATTTTAGTTACATTGCCCAATTTGACATTGGATGAACAGCGATCATCAGCATCAACTTCACTACGAACCGATGTCACTCCGCTTGTTGCTGGAGAAGGAATTGCGATAGAAACAACAAGACAGGAGCGCACTCCGGAAGAGGACATAATCGGTATAGCTATATACGCAAGACAATATTTTTTATTTTTACTGTTCTAGACGCGTGTTTCTATGTATTTTTTACATACTAGATGTAACAGGTGAAATGGAAGTAACGGTTCAAGAGGATGAGGAACGACCACCTCCACCACCGCCAGAAGAACAGTCGGTCTCCGATAGTCGTGATCCTCGCACGGCAAATCGGAATCCCACGTTAGAGTTGGCTGAAAGTATCGTCGATTCTGTGCTTGGACCGTGTACTTCTGAAGCGACCATTAGATTAAGTAATATTACTATTTTATTAAAAGTAATTAAAATCGTCCATTTATAACGCTATTATACATATCTCTTATTTTTGTGTTATTTATATCGTAGATCGAATGCAAGTGATTACTTTAGAAATTAGGATCTTTTGCACTCAGATCGATTAATTATCTTTATTGCTAAGTTATTGTTAAGATTCTGTGTACTAATATTCTTCTGTCATTAGACCTACATGTGTCTAATGACGCGCCTACGCATCTTGCTTCAACAGGACAGTCTGGGCGAAGTAACGTAGAAACAGCGAATGTTCCTGAATCATCATCTAATCGCACTCCGGCTACCCCATTAGTAGTAGATTTTGGTCAAGAAACTAGCGAGGATCTGTCGAGGGAGAGTAGTGATTCGGCTGATTGGATTCGCAGACTCTTGACGGACGATAGTCAATGTCGAACAAGCGACATTGATTTACGGCGTGAACGAAAGTAAGTATGTACATGTGAATATAAATTACAGCAGTTTTAACATAAAATGTCATTGTAGTGCCAACGTTGTCAATCAGGATCCGACGTCGTCAATTACGGCCGAGACCACTACTACGGCAGGGACCTCGGAACAATCGTCACAGCAACCGTCGCAACAGCAACCACAGCAACAATCCAGTAATCAGGAGCAACAACTACCGGACGGTGTGGATCCGTCGTTCTTGGCTGCTCTGCCTGAAGATATGCGCGACGAAGTCATTGCCGAGCAGCTCAGGTCAATTGATGATCTTATTCGTATGTTTATATATAGAGGTGATAATATGTAAATACTAATAAAATAATATGTCGGCAGGCTGCAACGTATGAGGCAACGCGCGCAGGCTTCTGTAGTTGAGGAGCTTAGCGGACCGATTGAAGTAAATCCTGAATTCCTAGCTGCTTTACCACCGGCGATACAAGAGGAGGTTTTGGCACAACAACGCATGGAACAGCAACGACATGCGGCCGCATCGGCGAATCCGGAGGATCCCGTGGATGCCGCCGCTTTCTTCCAAAATCTACAACCTTCCCTTCGACAAGCTGTTAGTATATATTCTCGGACTAATTTATCGTTTACCTTGATAGTGATGTTTCATTTCTACTTCTGAAGTTGAAATTTGTCTGTAGATCCTAACTGATATGGAAGAGTCTCAAATATCCGTCCTTCCACCAGATTTAGCTCAAGAAGCTCAAAACTTAAGGAGAGAGTGGGAAGCTCGTAATCGACACATGATGCAAGAAAGATTCCTCAATCATGTTAGCCAAAGCAATACTGCTCTCTCGAGTATATTAAGAAATTCTGGTAGAGGTAAGTTTCGGTTTTAAAATCATTTATTATAGATTGTGCATAAAGTTTAGCGTGGATAAAAAGTTTTATATATAAAATGTATACACATAATTTTAATAATTATTCATAATGTATTAAAAAAAATGTATAAAAACACATAATTTTTATAATTTAATTGTAATTTTATTTTTATTTTTATTTACAAAAATCGCAAATATATTTGTAGCTCGTGGAGGTGGTACTCGATATGCGATTCACGCCGTTCCACAACGATCTCAATGGAATACTTGGAACGCTCGCGGCGATACAAATATGGCTCACCAAGGCGCTGGTTTACGATTAAGAGGCCGGCAATTACTCGATCATGAATCGATGGCTTGCTTGCTTGTGTTATTATTTGTTGATGAGCCAAAAATTAACACGCTTAGGCTTCATAGAGTGATCAGAAATCTTTGTTATCACGGTAGCACAAGGGAGTGGATAGTGAAAGCATTACTAAGTATCATGGAAAGAAGTAACGATGAGAATAAGGATATAATGGCAGATTTCAGTGGAAAATTTAAGAGGAAAGGATTATTAAATGCTCCCATGGATTTATGGTAAAACTTTCCTTCGCTTAGAAATTGATTCTAAAAACATGTTTATTGTAACCTGTCTTTTATCATTTATTTCAGTTCTCCAAAGATTTTTGACCAAAGAAATAACACACAATCATGGCTAAATATTAGTATCGATGCTGCACTCGGTTGTAGAGCAAATGTATTTCATATAGTACGTCATGCTGGTAAGAAATCTGAAAGGCAAGGTAATATTATTGCAATTCATCCGCAAGCTGCACCTACTGTATGCAGGTCAGTGTACTATCTTAAAAATATTTAGATTGAAATAAAATTTAATACAATTTATTAAAAATAATTTTCTCTTATTATTCTTTTTTTATTATTTCTATATAATGATAAAAACGTCTTTCTGTTTCATTACAGGCATACTTTAGAACTGTTGATTTCACTCGCTAAGAGTTTCCCTGGATATTTTGTGCCAATAAAATCTAAGGATTTAGACGATAAAGATAGTGGTAAGGAGAAGGATGTGAGTGGCAGTAAAGAGGAAGGCGGAGCGAAAAACAAATCGGCATCTAAAATAGGAAGAAGCGATCTTCCAGATTTCTGGGATTTGCTTCTGAAATTGGATTCGTGTGCATCCAAAAAAGGAAAATCAGTTGCAAGAACTCATTCGAATACGAATTTGGGGAGTGAGCCAGAACATGGCACAACTTCATTTGAAGCTTCCGCATTCGGCCAACTTATCTCGATGCTCAATTGGTCTGTGATTAAACGAAGCAGTCAATTGACAGATAAGTTGTTGCGACTTTTGTCCTTGATCTCTATCGGCTTGACGGAAGTAAATCCTTACCGACGGCAAGAAGGCGGTGCAAAAAACAAGAAAACTGAAGTTAATAAGGATCAGAGCGTCGCCGCACCAGAAGGACACCTCAAGCTGGCCGTACAGGTTTTGACTAGTAAAAGTTGTTCCGAGGATGGACTTGAAGATGCAACTGCACTATTACTTAATCTATCTCATTGTCCTGATCCTACTAGACAATTAGTATGTATTGTATTCTTATATATTATAAATTAATACAAATGATGTTAATATTAATATTAACATTAATGTTGATATTACAACATTAATATAATGATACGATGTTAACATCTTTTCTTCTACCTATATTTTTTCCTAGATATTAAAATTACTTTTGGAAGGTGCGATGGAATTGGCAAATATGGTGTGTGAACATATCAACGATTTGATGATGGAATTAAAAGTTCTAAATCGTGAATTAAGTCGAAGAAATTCATTGGAGGATCAACCATCGACTAGTAGCGGGAATGGACGAGGAATTTTATTAGATAGGTAAAATATTCTTGTAGCACGTAATTAAATGTTAAAGCGTGTCAATTTTATACGCTTTGCATTCTCAAGAAGAAGCTAGACAGTAATTTATAAAAAATGGTCTTTTTAGATTTACTAATGAAAATGTAGTCGTCACAGCACCGAGTAAAGTTAAAGCCGGAAGTGACCTTCAATTACCATCGATGGCTGCTCTCGTCAGTAAAACCTCTAGTCAGGCATTTTTTTTGAGAATACTTAAA
>Ga0157362_1000358_pt1 | contig 15115 bp, 8 predicted proteins | sample AttlaeALBM3_FD_111480 | JGI IMG/M metagenome (GOLD analysis project Ga0157362, IMG submission 111480) | Fungus gardens microbial communities from leaf cutter ant in Ribeirão Preto, State of São Paulo, Brazil - Atta laevigata ALBM3 | ecosystem: Host-associated > Fungi > Mycelium > Unclassified ... | reverse complement strand
TCGTTAAGGGGATCCTAATGATTATAGTCATACTGAAAATAGCACACATAAAAGATTTACGTGTCATTGACACATCACTAAATCAATATTTTATTCACGTATGCTACATATACATATAAATTTTCGTACAATAATTACATTTTAATTAGACGTCTAAATCCAATTTTAAAAATTCCACCCTGTTTCTTCATGAAAATTACTAGTCTGTGGACTATTATTTCATAAGTACTGATTGCACAGCTTTTATATAAAGCAAATGTCACAACGCTTGGCTGGAGTACCATATTGGACTAAGAAATGGTAAAGATCTCAATTTTGAAATTTTTTGTTCTCAGTATAGACTCCATCTCACAGACGTATATTAATACTTTAATCCTGAAAAAGGATTTTTAAATCATTAAAAAAGGAAAAAAGTAATTGTTATACAAAAATTATATGATTTAGTCAGTAATACAGATGACTTAAGATCCTTTTTAAGTATTACAGAATAGGCCCCTTCTAAAGACTGAATTGAGAAAGATTGATCGCTTATTTCAATATATTGAAATGAAAATAGCTTCCAAGTTACAAGTAACTGCAAATTAAATTGCTCTCAATCGAGTTTTATATATAGAAATGGAATTTAGTGCCAAGCATTAAATAATAAATTATAAAATCTTTCACAAGGAATTATTTGTGCATGAACGTTTTTATCTCGCATTGCTCTAATTTATATTTTTGTAATTGTAAATTAAATGTAAATTTCATTAATTTCTAAAGTCTTTCATATTTTATTTAATTTTACGTGGACTATTTCAAAATTTGATATTTTGTATTGCAATCGAAGAGCATTTAATATTTAAAACAAGAAATTGCGAAAATAAAATAGCTGAACAGATTCTTTTTTGAAAGTAATTCATAATTTAGCAATAGCTTTGCTAACGCGCGAAAGAATATTTCTGATCCGTTCGCTTTTCGTAATAGGTTGATATTTTTATCAAACGATGATAGATAACATGGTTTCATTTCCGCATTGGGCGTGGCATAATTTCAGGAAAGTGGATTTCACGTATAGTAGTTCGACGTTCTAATGGAAACTGATACACGTAGGCTTGGTCGACAGATTTCTTAGCGGCGTGATAAACGATCGTGGAATGTGTTCGCGGTAATTCGTTCCTGGCGAGATGCTAGTAGAAGATAAATCGTTGGTCATAACTCTAATTGTAGCGATAATTCCAAAGGGTACACATTTGTCAATATGTAACGTGTTCATACTCAACTGTATCACGTAGCTAATTGTAAGAAGTTAAGAATCATATTTCGTATGTAAGTAGAAAATATGTTTCCATATATTTTTGTGGTTAGGAATTACTCGAGAGAATATTGAAAAATAACATTCGTTTTCTTTGTGTGTATATTTTAAAGAGAAATATCTTATGCTCGCACTTGATTGAAAACAAGATTTCAAAGGAACAGAAATTTCTCTCAAAGAATTTTTTTTCAAAGAGGAAGTTAAGGGCTCGTGTGACAAAGGAAGCTAGCTTCTTCCTTTGCGAAACCACTGGGCCTTCTTTCATTCGAAAACCATCTACATATCTTCCGTCTCGCCTCGAGGTTTTCTTCTCGTGTTGGACTCTTGTGCAATCGTTATAGCGAATCAAACGCCGACAAATGAGGAAATCGCCCGGAACCGATTGCGAATTGTTCGCCACGGTCATTCACCCTCGTCAACTTTCGTCGAGCTCCGCAATCGTTTGCTTCGCGATCCATTGTCTGCCAGTAACCCTTAGTACACGCGATTGGGTATCCATTCGTATCCTGCGCATTTCTTTTCTTTGAAATTATACTAGGAGCACTTGCTAAATAATGATCTCTATTTTAAAACACAACTTTATAAATACTTTTTAAAGATGTTAAGGTATATGTAATGTACTCATTTAATGCAACACAAATATAGAGAGAGCGCCAAGAATTAATCAAAGTTAGATGTTTCGAATAATATAATATTCTTGTTCATGAATTTAATTATTATGAATTTAATTATTTTATTTCAGATGTGAATGTGCGCTGAAATGTTTGGATATTTAAACACAATCAATCTGAGATGCTAATAATCGCGAGTCGAAATATTTGGATATTCGCGTCTATGTGTCTATATATATATATATATATGAATTTAATTTATCTTATTTGAAATAGGAAGGATTATATATATATATATATATAAAATCTTCTCTATAACGATAATTTTGCATCTCTCATTACGGCAACGTCATTTTGATGATGACTGTCAAATGTTTATGGATGAGTAGTTTTAATAATGTTAGCAAATGAAAATATGTTTTAATTTTTGGCGATATTCAATTGGAATACGAAATTGTTCTTTCAAAACATATCTTTTTCCACTCTCCTCTATGTGTTCGGTCATTGGGACATTTACTTTAACACTTATTTTTGAAACGTATCGCTCATTTGCAACAACAAAAGAAAAACAATAATTAAATAAACTAAAAACTAAAAAACTAAAAAACACTAAACTAGACAACTAAAAAAATCAAAATTGTCTAGAAAATTAATTTTAATGCATTATTGAAATATTTTTGTAATATTAATTTTGAAATGTAATTTTGATACAATAACTGATTGTAGAAGAATGAAAGTATATTCTTTTAAAGTACATTTTTTCTTTTCTTTATATTTTTCCTCTTTCTGCAAATAACTAAAATACTAAAAAAAATGACAATTTTTTAGTTATGTTGTTGCAACAAATGTATATAATCTTTGCCACAATCTTTCAAATAGAATTTTTTTCCAGCAGATTCTTTCAAGTTCGAATATCGTTTCAGAAATGCAAACGGACAAGAACTAAAGACGACCTCGTCTCATTACGCGATTACATAAAGATATAAGCCTGCACGATGCAGTTGGAACGAACAAGTTATCCGGTGCGGCCAACGCGCTGACGTGCGGAGGCCAATGATGTTAAATGTGAAGGCCCATTTAACGTCACTTTAGTCAGCTGGGTGTGACTGCCTTCGCGGTATTAGTTTCTATACCTCGTCGCGAATTGCGAGAATTGACCGTTGCGTGCTTGAACAGGTTCAATTAATGGAGAGGGGATGTTCCAATATCGTTTTCGAGATTCTTTGAGACAGATTTTTCTGATAGAGATATTGTTGAACTTATATATTGAAGATTCATTTCTCTACGAATATGAACATTAGGAAGATTTCCTATGAAAGATATTATTGATTATGTAAAAGTGAAGATCTAATGTAAAGATGTCATTCGGACACGTAGATAATAATACCGCGTCACACCGTCGTGTTCAGTGGTTGCATTTGCTTTTCATGGGAAGATACATACAATAGTGAGAAAAGATGCAAGTCGAAACGTAATTTGCTACGGAAAGGCGTGATGCGCCATATTGTTCCTTCTACTCATCTCAGCCATTATTAGCGCGAACACGTGCTCTCGGATTGATAATAATCGCGTGGAAACAATAGCAAAATAATTTCTCTCGTCTCAACAGAGATTTTCAAATAAATCGTTTTAATCGTAAGTTTCAATCGCTGCATTGAGCATTAAGAAAGAAGTTCATATAGAAAATTAACGCTAGGAATTTTTTTCAATATTTTTGAGATACAAAATTATGAAAATGTAAAAGAAAATTTTATTTACGTTGAATGATATTTTTTCTTCTTTTTTTCTCTGTTAAAAAATTTTTTATACATGGAAAAAAACAATCGTAATTGAATTAATAAGATATGTTTGACTAAGCAAATATTGATAAAATTAAACAGAATTTCTGGTTATTAGAATCAAATATTTTGGTACGCAACCAGAATATTTAGGTACAATATTAAATAGTTTGGTTAGTGTGTATGTATTATTATTCAAGAATCTAGTTATTTACTCTAAATTACTTCCAATGAAATCTCACTCCAAGAGAATAAAAATGCAACCTTGAAAAAAAATGAAAATATTTCATTTCTTGAAAGAATGACAATTTTCACTCTTTTTAGAATGAAATTTAGAGTGTATAATTGTTTTCTTTTTAGGAGACACAGACATCATTCTATCTTTCTTACCATTCAATGAATAAAGATAGAATATTTGTGTCAACTCCTAAAAGGAAATCAGCGCGATTACAAGGGAAAAGAGGAAGATTGGATTAATGTAACATATACAATATTAAAGAAAGAACTAGACAGAATTTTTAATTATCATAATTAAATGATCAGGTATTTTAAAGTTTTTTTTCTATCAGAATCCAATAAGAATGCAATCAAATCTGTCTGATTATTTTAACCAAAATTATAAAATATTTATATTTTATCAAATAGTCTGATTATTATTAAACAAATTTCAATTTAACTAATTTTTTTCAATGTATTTTTGAGTATACTTTTGATAGAGATTGTGTGAGATTGTGTGCTGTATAGCATTGTAAAGTAATGGAGATTATGAATTGTTATTCGTGAAATATTTGAACTGGAAAATGTAACCTATATACGATTGAATTCCCTTTCGACTTGTTTGTCCGGTTCACCGATGGTCTTTTGCAGCAGAGCGTATGCTAAATTTGTACGACTAATTATATTGTAAAATCCGAGTTTTTTTGGAAATAAAACGAACGCAAACTGCATACGGCGCGAAAGATGTGTGCTCAGAAAGTGTAACGACTATTTGCACGATCATTTTAATGGAAATCATTTTAATAGAGATCGTACCAACTGACCCGTGAATCATCTTCGTGATTAATGCCCATTTAGAAATTGGATCATCTCGCAGATTTTTCTTTTATCACGCAATTAATTCTATTAACGGATCAGTAATAACGGATAAGTATCAGATATAATCATGCTAGAAGAACTCTTTATTCGTAAATCATTTCTGTTCAATTATAAATCGTATTTTTACATTCTAAGATTCACCATTAAGGTTTAATAGATCATTAATTTTATATATCAGATAACTACAAGACGCTCACAATTACGATTTTAACTTGCTGACCGGACTGTAATAAGCTCGAATTGATTTTAATAGTTGGATCTTTCGTCTTTATTAAAATTTCGAGGCTGCTGTTTATTCTAAGCAGGATAAAAAATAAGCTTTATTTGTCATAATTTTAGGTATTAAAAAATAAGATTATGTATAGTTAATGACGTTCAGCAAAAAAGAAATAAGCGACTTTGCGACTGTTGTATAAAATTCTCTAATATGATTAGTCTTAGTTCCTCACTAGAGCTAAATATATAAATCTATCTTAAAGAATTTTACAACAGTTGCATTCTCTGCTGGACACAATTAATGTAATTTGAGAGGATAAAAATAGTTTTTATTTTATTCTATTTGTTGGAAAATTTTATCCCTTGCGTTTCTAGCATTTCTAAGTCAAGTAACCTAATAGTAGAGCACACTATGCGCTTGGAATGTGATTCCGTGTCTAATATCATTATGCACCGACATGTTCCGGCATAAGATGAGCGGACGATCAGACTGCCGACGACGTATGACGTGTCCGCAAGGAAACGTTCAGGCTTACATAAGCGTGGAAACCGTGTATTATGTTCACTACGGGACTGGGAGAACTGCTCACGTTGTTAGAGATACCCCGTCCATTCGTCTGGTTCACCTTTGCTAGGACGGTCGGTGCTCTTCAAGGTTAAGGTGAAGGCCTCTCGTAAACTCGTCGCTTATACCAGTTAGTTTAGGTCGTCGTACCAAACAAAACATAATTTATCGTTCTTGCAAAATAATTTTCATTTACGAGATTACTGTCATTATAAACATACGTCAAAGTTAATAAAATTTCTGTTTATAATCTCAGGAAATTTTTATCAGGGAACTTATCATTTTTCTCTTATTATATAATTAATTCTATTAACGGATTGTATCAGATAAAATTATACATAAAAGGGATACTTAAAAATTTATTTGTGGGATATAATGTTTAATTCACTAAAATAAATTTTTATGTAATACGAATTAAAATTTTATTTCTAACAAATTAAGCATTTATTTAATTTTTATTTAATTTTATAATTAATAAGATATACATTATTTTAAAAATATTTTGTTTTTTTTTTATAATCAATAAATATTGAAGAATAATTTTAAATACATATATTGTGTGTGCGTGCGTGCGTGTTTGTGCGCGCATGTGAGTTTTGTAATTTTTACATATAAAAAATTACGAGTTGAAAAAAATGAAAAATTTTGTTTTCACTTTGTAGGTCTGTAGCATGAAAGCTAAAAAAATTTGAGAAAATTTTCAATTTCTCTAAAAACTTAAAGCTTTCCCTACAAAATCGTTTTTTTTTTAAATGTTCCTACGATTTTTTGTTACTAAGTTGCAAATTAAATAAAATGAATTGACTTTGATTGCTCATAACTTTATCAAAACTATTACAATTTAAAAAAAATAGATTCTCTTAGATAGAGTAAGATTTACATTTTATTTTATTTTTAACAAAAATAGCAGCTGTTTGAAGTTTAAATAATAAATCGGGCACGTACTTTTGCACTGATCCAATAGTTTAGCTTCAACTACTTTTAAGAAGATGCAAAGTATAAAATTATTTAAAAAATGAAAATCCATTGAAGAATGAAATCTTGTATTCAGAAAGATTTTCTGCTTAATGCTTTTGTAGCTTATGAAGCTGTTTGAATATTATTTTGAAAGATACGAGACAGCTGGAAGTGCGAGCATTTCAGATGGCAATCCTGTTTCGATATAATCTATACGACATTAATCTTGCACCGTTATTACTTCGCGTACGTCGGCCTTTATTGTCTCCGAAACTGTGCGCTCAATCTTCGCACTTCCGCGATTGGCTGCCTCATATATTTTATCACACCGTCACTTGTCCCAACTGAACTCGCACATTACTCGATCCCGCGAAGATTAAGAAGAAGATATTCGCGATTCAAAGTATACATTTGTACAGTTTCATACGCTTTACGGTTATTTTCATTACGCGCGATAATGGAGAAGAGAGATGACATTGAAATATTCTCGTCGCTGTGGTGAATCGCAGTTTCTAATGAGTGATACTTCGCATTTGAGCAACACCTAAGTCGTATTCATCAGAGCGACAGTCAAGGAGCGAAACCGCTAAGTTGCGCATACTTAGGTTGTTTTATTTTGTGAAACGGAATAGTAACGTACAAGTTATTCGACGATCTCAAATACTGTAGAACGTAAATATATCGTGTCCAAAGGTCTAACAGGATTAGTGTGATACCCTTGGCGGAATTTTGCTATTACGTTTTTGAATTACCTATTTGTTACGCTTAAATATCTCCGATTACTGTGCATGTTTGTGAATTAATTACAGCAGAAAGCGTGTATACAAAGTTTGAATAACATGAAATTTAATCTGGCGCACGCGTCGTCATTATATAAACTTTTGCTAGCAAAGTATTAATAAGGTATTATATTGCGTCGATTTCAATGGGCACATTTTATGCGCTATGATTATCGATTTTACACGCTTAACGGGTGTCTGTCATTGCTAATATTTCCGTATACGATTTAAAAGTACCTGACCGATGAAAGTGAAGTTTCTCCTTTCTGAACAAGTTTTTAAAAATATATATTCAAAGCTGAATATTTTCCTTCTCTCTCTTTGTGTACACATTATGTCGTATAATTATCCATTCTCCACACTCGCCACCACACCTATCGCGATTCGAAAAAACTTGAGACCTACAGTTGGGATGCATTTCTCTCAACAAGTTTACCGGACACGTTGCACCTAATTATCCATTTTCCATGCCTACATCTATTTCCGCCGTTGCATTTCATGCAAGGATGCGAAAATTCTTGTTGAGGTCACCTGCAGCTTCATATTAATTTTACTGAACGCAACCCTAGCGTAATTATCGATTTTCCTCGCTCGATCTGATGATTATCGAGGGACACATGTATGCCGACCTCGCGTTCGCAGGTGTCGGTTTGTTCGTCGGGATCGATGCTTGGTCGTGCATTAACCCTACGGGGACGTGGAAACGACTCATTTACAAACTCGAGGGGAATTCCGATATCGACGGTGATGATTACCGTAATCAGTCTTTGTTCCGAACGGGAACTCGAAATAATTCGTCGCCATCTTGCCGCATCATTCAATGCGACAAACGTAATTTTTCTGTGCAAACGAGTTCATTAGGAGAACTGTATTTATCAACATAATCTACCGTTATATTGATGCACCTTCGACCGTCTTTCTTTCTCGTTGCATGTTACAATTTTTATTGCTGTTTATACCTCGCGTGCGTCTCTCGCTCTTAACTGACAATTGTTGCATGTTGCACATTTTTAGTACCGGCTTTAATATTGGCTTGCAAGAATATTATAAATTATGATGAATTTTAGATTGTTATTTTGTGTGAAATTTATTAATTCGTTAACTGTACTGAAATATCACGGATTTGCTATTAATTTGGCTGCGCATTTCTCAATCAATTTGAGAAATTGATTTTGTATTATTGAAAAAATTTGATAAATTTCTTCGTTTTTCATTATAATTAAAAATCTGATTTAAGCTTAATAAATTGAAAAAATTTTTTTGCCAAGACGAAGCGTACACAACATGGAAATTTAACCTTAACATCGTCCACCCTTTGGTATTTAAAACGATCGGTGAATTAATATCGAGACACGTGGAATTCGCAGTTCGACGGCTAAATGGAATCTTTTGCCTTGCGTGACCTTTTCGAAACGCATATCCGTGAGTGTAATGTATGGTTATCGCTTCTTGGCTAATATTAAAAGATTGCGAGATGCGGCTTCGCAGGCCAATACATCGTATGGAGTAAAAGTATGCTGTTTTTTTACACAATTCATCGAGGTTGTCAATATAGTCTTTCGAAGATAAATTTGTCACTTACTTTTTTCTCTCTCTCTCTCTCTCTCTCTCATATAATTAATATAATATATATAATATTCTAGACTTGAATTGGTCCCGTATTATTTCCTTCTATCAATTTTTGATTGTTATAGAATAGGTATAACTATTTCTTGATATTTTATACAAATTATATGCATTTTTTTATACATTTGTTCAGACAATACTTTCTCAGTCTGAACTCTGATATCATTGAACTTCGTACATATTGTGCGGAGCACACAAACACATTTTACCATTATTGATCGACATTAAACTCGCAATTATATTCGATTACAGTATTATAGTTGTAATATCGTGTAATATCGTATAATATCATGTAATATCGTGCAGCAAAATACGTTTGAAATTTTCTCGTTCCTCCTTTTATGATCCGAGTCTGTTTCTCGTCTTTCTTTATGCTCACCAACGTATTTCCGCTTCTATTACTTATCTTGAACTTGTCCTTCTTACGTTAGAATCTTGAACGTCTGATTCAAGCATTGCTCTTGAATAAAACTAACTTTTGGTTGAGAGATCCGCTGCTCAATTCTGCTAAATTTATATCACACCAGAAAAAAGATTACATACGATATCTAAAATAAATCCATACGCCTAAAGTTTATGTTAAAAATATTCTATATTATTTATGCAAGGGAAGAGACAGAAATAATGAATTATAAAAATCTTATTTTTATTAATTTATTCGTAATTTATTTTTACCTGTTTTTATATTGTCACTTACTACTAGAGAATATTGATATTATGAGAATTATGAAAAACCTTATTATCATACAAAATTATACATTGATAGAATAATTTTGCGTTCAATATTTATAAATAAAAACTGTTTTTTGAGCTAAATGTTCCATAGATATTTATACTTTATTAATAATGCATTATTGTCCAACGAAAGATATTAAAAGAGCAGTATCTCGAGTGGAATGCAGCTATGACGGGCTGCTGGATGTTCTGGAAAGCCCAAGCAAAAATAGCTAAGTCTGACGCGCGCGACACGTGTGCTTTTCCGCGATGTTCGTTCCCAATATCCGCTTTTAGTCAGTACAGCAACTTGGTACGAACCACGTATATAATTCACGTTCGTTTTTACGCCAGAATCTATCATCTACGTATTTCCTGATACACATATGAGAAATATAACTATTCTTTCGCACAGGTAAAAGAGATTAAAGAAGCTTAACTTCTGCAACGCGCGAGCTCTTCAACAGATAGCTTTTTAATAAACTGCGTTTAAATAAATAAATTATTTTAGACTCGTTAGCTAAGTCAAAGGAAAAGAAATTGTGCAATATGAAGTACTTGTTGTGCAATATAATATGAAAAAAATTCAAAAATCTTGCAGCTTTTTTTAAATTTGAATTTATAGATTTAAATTTATTCAATCTACATATCTCCTACATACACAGAATCAGTTATAATGTAAATTGTATTCGTATCAGTTGCTTATATTTCAAGCATTCAGGACAGCTAGAAAGTGATAAAACTTTATAATGTGGTGCAAGTGTCAATTTATTCAGGTTCTCAATCTATTTGTAAATGCAATTATTAACCGTGAAAAAGAGAAATTCGTGGCCTCTGTCGTCACGTACGAGTACTAGCTGTGTCCGACATATCAAGATACAAAAATCTTCTTCTGGAATAATTTGTTCTGCGTCTTCTCTCGACCACTACAGATACCTTCACGAGCTTCTTTACGAGCTTTGCGTTTACTCTATCGTCCAGATCCGAGACGAATTGCGATAAATCATATCCAATGGTAATTGAGATACGACCTTATCGCGAAAGTACGCGCCACGATCGGTGTGGAAAACTCAGTGTAGCGAAACCTAGTAGCGGATTTGCAGGCATAATGACGATTTACGGGCGACAACGATCTTATAGCCAAACACAGTTTCTCGCCATTACTCTCGATAAATTAAATCTGAATCAGAGTGAACTCTCCACTTTTTTGTCTACGGAATTTTTCGAATTATTAATGACGGAATATTAACGATAGGTAATTTATACGTATTCACTGTTAGATATAGAATGATTTTTAAAAAGATAGGAAATATATAATAGTATATTTATGTAGGCAGTAATGTACATTTCTCGAATGTCTATGTATTTAGGACGCTATGCTTTTTTGTTTAACACTACTTTCTTCAGTTTTGTTTTTTTAAAAGTGAAAACAGTTGTAAGATATCTTCGGAAAGTTGCAAATTAACAGAAATGTAATTTATGAAGTAGTTTATTTCAGATTTATAAATACGCTCGATTACTTTACGCGCAATGATATCCTAACGTTCATGTTTTTGCTTGTTAGATTCTGTAAGTTGTTGGACTTTACGCCTGATATACCTCCCACGAGTTGCAGCGATGTAAGATAACAGCATAATCAATTGCTCTGCCGATGAAATGCGTATCGAATTGCGGTCGCGTTGGTCTTCATTTTGAAAACCGGTATATGGAATCCTAGAAAGAAACTACGAATGCAATTTCATGCGTACTCTCACTCAGGCAAGAGTTAACAGCGGTTAATGGACGAATCTTTTCATTATGGAAGTATAGTATGCGTTCTCATGTTTCTTCGTCGCTTAAGTGTACTCAGCAAAGGCTACCGGTTCCGTCACACATGACAGAGGTTCCCAAATATTAAATTAGTTGATTATAGAATATCTGAGAATTTTTTGATAATAAAATTTGCAACATATAGTGTTCCAAGTTGACTAGTCATTTATTGATAGAACAAATATTAATGTTAAATCATATTCATTGCATTTACATTGTATTGCATTATTAGTTCATTTTTTACACGATGCAGATTTCTGATTCTATATCGAGGAATTTTTTTAAGATGACATTTTATTTTAAGATAAATAAATTTTTTAAATTTTATTTCTCTTTGAGTATTAATTCTTTATTTTTATTATAATATTTCACGGTACTGTGTATGATTTTCTTCCATGCAGAACCGAAAAATAATATTAATCTGTAAAGGATTCAATATTTTTTATTTTTGTATTTTTTTTAATTTTGAAAAATGTATTATTTTGCTTAATTTGGGAACCTCTGGTCTTTACTATATAAATACGTGTCTTGTCTAGTCAACAATATTGGTATCTCTAATTCGCGTGATGTTAATTTGCGACTGGCGTGTTTCCGTGTTTGATATCCAATTAATTCGCGCGGATAAGCGGGAATCAGAACTATCCTTGTGCTTTTTTCCGATCGTGAGATCTCGCAATGCGAAACTACAGCGTACATATATATCTCAAGTATATTTAGCTACAACTAGGTGGAATGCAGCAATTCCCTCTTTCGTAGGATGAAAATGAATTTCTTGAGTCCATGAAAACATCTGTTTAAAAGCTAATTGGAGAATTTTATGTAAGGATTCCTTCTTCATAAAACATCTTCTCTTGAAGAAACACAGCTTTATTTTGCGAATGTTTACGAATCGATTAGTCTCTCGTGAGACTATATTGAGTATTTTTTCGAGTTCGGTTACTAAAGAGAATCTTTCGTTCGTTAAAGAGAAAAAAAAGAGATGGTTGGGTCTTATTTAAAGAAATTTATCCATGATCTCTCGCACATTGCACTGCTCGAGTATACACGGGGACACGCGTTCGAAGATTTTGGAATGAGGATAATTACATCGGTGTCCTGAGGATGCAATAAATTCGCGGGGCCTCACGCGTATGGAATTTGCTGGGAGACATCTTGTCCTTCACTTTCTTTATTTTCGCCGTTTAAACCTCTTCTCTCTTTCTCTCTCATTTTCATTTTCTTTCTTCCACCACAAACCCGTAATTTGCCCGTTTAATCCTGCCGCGATTCCAACGAGCCAAACCAGCTTCTTCGTGCTCCGCTAGCGCCTGTCTGGTTTCGTGTCAAACATCGGATTCACCCTTCGGGAATGCCAGCGGATTTCCTAGAACTCTAGTTTGCGGTTCACCTCAGCGGAATAAGGAATAAACACTTTAAAACGATCTTCGGAATGAAAAATGTGTTTTCGAGCACAATGTACAACTTAGGAAACTTCGATTTTTTAACGCTATTCTATTATCATATAAACTAGTTGAAGTTTATCAGTTATGTCATATAATAGTACATTATTTTTAACATACATAATAATATGTTAAAAATATATGACATTTATGTTAAACTTATTTTTATTAAATTTATTTTCTTCTTTAAATAGTAAAAAAAGTGATTCTTTACATCTACGCGATGCGTTATTGATCCAATATAAATTGATTTTCTCTTATGTTATACTTTACGTACTATCATATTTTTTAATTTCAATACTGAAACATTGCTTGGATTTTTATAATTTAAACTTATAAACTTTATAATTGAAACTGATAACCTTCTTACGTAATTCCTTACGTCTTTTAAAATATTTTTATATTTATATATTATATTATATACTTTAGATACTTTTATATTTTTAGTCTATATTTCAATGTTGAGACATCTCTAGTGCTTGAATACATTTTGTAATTTAATAAAATTGGTAGTCGTAATTACATCACGTAATTTATGGATCGCAAAGACACACATCATGTTGCAGCTCGCAGCATTTAATAGAAAACAGAAATATTGATTTTGTTCAATGCTTAGTTGTGTTTCGAGAGTTTACGTTCAATTTCTCATTGAAATCCACGCGGTTTCACTTGAACGATTTTGCGGATTGAAAAACTTTTCGTTGATTAGATCTCATTGGAAGTTGTCGGTGAGATTAGGCCAAGAGAAAGAGAGACTTTAAGGTCAAACGTGTAACGCTTCGTTTGCGTTATCCATTGCCCGCGGTCATGAAAATCTGAGAGAAATGCACATAAATCGATAGCTTCGCCTGTTCGCCATCCGCGCGAGAGATTATCCGTCTTTGCGAGGCTAAGTCGAATCCTCGATTAATCGAAGCTTCGTCTAATCTTGGCAGTCCTATAGAAATAGCTTCGAGACTATCATATTCATTTCGCGATTACAATGCGAACCATCCAGAAGGTCGGATCGAGTTTAACTGCTCTTCGGATCTTCGCCTGAGATCTTAACTGGTCTTAACAGATCATTATAGTCTACCTTTGAATCATCTTGGCAAATCTTCAAACTGATGATATCTCCGTTAAAACTTATTATAGTCGATTAAATAAAATTATCTTTTATTTGATCTTATTAATTTAATATTGTGCAGTAAATGATATTTCATCTTTACATTAAATTTAATAATTATTTGGTATCTAATTAATTCGGTTTAAAATTCGAAATTTTGTCTACGTTCATTTCCTTTTTGCGTTCGTTTCGATGAAACGAATACATTCGACAGTCGGTAACAGCGAATATGAGGAAAATCGATGCTCTTTCTAAGTTCACGTCGACGTCATCGCGATAGCATCGTCGATGTTTTGCGTTCGATGTAGTGTTTCAAGGTCTTCGTGGGGGCTGGCCGTGATGTCGCCCTCGGCAACACCATCTTCTGGTTTAGTTTACGAACTGCGAATCGTATGACTGTGGAAACGGGAAAAACCATCCGGCGCGTCGCGTCTATCGACCACATACTGTTGGCGCCGCGTAGCGTCGCGACGCCAGCCAGCCAGAGGTTCACTGCTCCACCTTTCGGGGCGAGCCCAGGCCAAACCAAGCCGAACCGAGCGTCTCGAACTAAAGCCAGAGGGAAGAGTCCGTGTGTCCGGGGAAAAAACTCAACGTTTATCCTCACAGACGTTTTTCCTTTCGGTCCTCGTATCGTTATCAATATCATCTCCGCGTTGCTTCGGCAATATGTGGTGTTGTAAACGACTAGATGCTTCCGATTGGCCAGTCACGACCGTCGTTCGAGGTAACATTTCCTGTCTGTACGTTGCTGCTGCTGTTGCCTCTCTTACGTTCGAGACACCAGGTTGTTGTTCTCGAGACTACTTGTCTTTTTCTTTTCTCTTTCTTTCTTTTCCTCACGGGTGCTTCTTCAGCTTTCTTCACCGCTTCTTTGCCGCATCGAGAAAGAGAGAAAGAGACTAGATGGTGAGAAAGAGAGAGAAAGAATATTCGCATACCTGTACGAGGAGAGATAGGAGGAGATGAAGGTCGAACAGTGTCCACACGAAACAGGTCGCCAGGCCGTAGACCTTCGCGAGTTGCTCGAATTTCGGCGAGGCGTTGCTTATTATTATGTTGAGCCAAGATTTCTTCTAAAATGTTTTTATCCTTGGAAGCTGATCGATTTTACCAACCTACCTTAAATT
>Ga0157362_1000357_pt1 | contig 15125 bp, 8 predicted proteins | sample AttlaeALBM3_FD_111480 | JGI IMG/M metagenome (GOLD analysis project Ga0157362, IMG submission 111480) | Fungus gardens microbial communities from leaf cutter ant in Ribeirão Preto, State of São Paulo, Brazil - Atta laevigata ALBM3 | ecosystem: Host-associated > Fungi > Mycelium > Unclassified ... | reverse complement strand
TGTTCTAAATTGCTCGTTTCTGAGTTACAGTGATTTCCGCGCACTGAGCAAATCTTTCCTGAAGATTTCAAACGATATTAAGCGCTTACCTTGACGTGCTGCCTCATTAAAAGTTTTGAAAAGATATTTTCGTAGATGTATATACACATAATTAATTTTTTTTTATATCAGAATTTGATTTCTACTTATTTGCAGACTTTGATTTCTATTTATTTCTGTTTATTTAATATAAAATTTTACAAAATTCGTTGTTCTACATTCATGAAATTATAAAATAATATGTATTAAATTTCAAAATAATTTTGAAATTTAATTTTTAATTAAAAAATTTAAAATATAATTTTTTTTTATACACACAAACAAACAGAAACTAGAATTTTCAATAATACGTTTACTTTTCAGCAATATTATAACTCCGTAATAATAGAAACTTAGACAATATTCTCTTCTCGTTTTTTTTCGTTGCAAAATTATTTGGCGAGACTTTATTATTACTATTGTTATTGCTGTCTCGTCGTTTATTATACTTTATTCTAATTAATTAGGAATGCATTTTGCGATTGATTTTCAAGCGCGCAGTGAAAAGGCAACAAGAGGCTTCGCAACCTACACAATGCGTGGATGGTTGTTTTGCACGCATTCTCAAATAAACTTCAAGTATTATCCACACGGAGAGACAACCCTTGACTTTCGAATACAGACGGAGATTTGCCCTATTCTGCCCGAGGGGTAGGTTCGAAAATAATTACCATTCTCTCTCTCGTTTATACCTTGTTTGCCTAAGTCTTGGTTTTAATATTCCTGCACGTAGTGATGTAAAAGGTGGCGTTTTTTAAGGATTGGCACTCGGGACACGTTCGCAATACTCTCGAGTCCACCCCAGGGTTGTCACGCCGTCTTCACGTCTAACGATGAATTAGATAATTCAGGATGCGTGCTCTTTGTACCGCATTACTCGTTCGCCGTTCGAATCAGGAATTAGATCATCCTAAGAAATATCGCGTCACTCATTATTTTCCTCGTAATCTCCCTTTTCATTATAGTAAATGATATCTTATCGCGTTGCTTTCCGGAGAAAGAGAGAGAGCGTGATGGAATACGCGAACGTGTGCTGATAATCCCGGTCGATTTATTCGGCGGGCAAATCAAATATAGATACTTATTTTCACGCATTCGCAAGTGTTTCAAGCATTTGCAAATACGTATGCATGCAATCTTACGGTGACTGCGGGAAGAGGCAAAGCAAGTAGCATGAAGACGATCTCATTCTGAAACGTGATCTGCGTGAGCCTGATAACGCGTATGTTCCCGATCACATTCTCTTCTCTCGTGCCTTACGCACATACATTCACTTCTGAAATCTGAGACATAGTAATTACGATACGTGAACTGAGGAAGAAATAAAAATAAATTCTTCCCGGAATTAACTCTTAAGAAATGGCGTTATTTTAATCTCTTTCTTCATTAGCGAGATTAATATCATATTCCGTTTTTACTATATAGCTATACGAAAACTGGATTTCCTCAGTTAACGAGATTATTCAGACTTTCGTGTATTTTCTTTTTCGCGTGAGAAAATCGCCTCGCGCGAATAATTGCAGGTGATTATCTCACTCGCAGTGATTATCTCCTCTTTCCTAATTGTTATTCTGCTTCCCTATATTTCTCTCGCATCTACTCGGTATGGGATCAAACAAATTTTTTAGATAATTGCTTTGCAATCGCTTCGATATTTATTATCATTATACCTTCTTCTCTATCTTGTAATCGTACGGAACAGAAATATTGCGAATGAATCGTGTGATTAAATCTCATTAGCTCATAGTTATTTCTGATATGATCTGGCATGCCTGATTTTTTATTAACTTGTAAGATTCAACTGTAGTTACTCATATTATTTATGTCCTTTTTTTAGGATTACCTAAAAAATTTAGGAAATGAATATTCGGAATATATATGGAGTATCGTATTTTTCGTATCCTCGATTTGATTTCAATCAAGGATGAAAATATCTTTGAAATTTCAGTGTCCTATCCTTTTATGATTCCGCTATGTTAATGTGAAATATAAAAATGATAATGTATTGCAAAAAGTTTTTAAATAGTAAATATAACTAAAAATTCGTTAATACTTCTTGTTCCTGCATGCGATTGAACAAATTTAAAAAAAAAATCTCATTCGTTTAACTTTTTGCATTGCTTCCAGCACTCAATTATTGATTTACCGATATCCGCATACATTTCAGCTAAAAAGTTAATGCTTATCTATTTACCCCATATTAAATAAAAAGAGAATATCGAGACTGCTTGGAGCTTTGTGCAACAAGAGAGAACTTCGGCTCGATAGACGAGGGCATACGCTGGATAGGTACAGTTCTGGAGAGCCATAAAACTTTATGGTGCGTTTGCATCGACCGACCCTTTCCTCTCTTGTCCCACCATACCTCTCATCGCCTATCCCCATAGCAACGACCGACCCCCGAACGGAGCTACCCTGCATCCTTCTCATTCTCTCACCCTCTGCTTGTCTCTCCTGCCACGTACGTACGTACATATATACTCTGCTTTTCTTCTCTTTCCCTTCCTATCTGTTTCTCTCTCTCTCTCTCTCTCTCTTTCTCATGGGTTTTGCCATCTTCTTCTTTCTTTTGTGCAGACATAAGCTCCTGTCTCTCATTGCCACAACTACCAACGTACAAATATCCTCTGTCTAAGGCATGTCTCTCTTTATATTCGTTTTTCCATTGCATTCTCTCGTTCTGCGTTTTTCTAATTTAGTCTGCACACTAAATTTTTACTTGGAGAATGTATAATTAAAAAGAAATCCTACTGCACAATCAGCCGCATCAGTTTCGCTTACCTCCCCTCAAAACTGGTAATAACTAAAATAACTGAACCCTTTTATATCCAGCATTCGTACTCGCATCGGCTCATTGTATCCTACGTACCTAACCACCCATCTATCCGCCATATCGTATTACGTTTGCCGTCTGCCGACAGTGTTACTCAGCGACGAATTAGCTCGTCACGCTTTTCACCTTTTTTTTTCATCCCCTGGCTTCATTTTCTATCCCACTTGCCCCTGGACCCTAGACTCTTCCTCTTTTTCGCCGCAAGCAGGGCGAAGCTAATGTCTGCTGTTAGCGAAAGAAAAAGGACAAAGAGGCATTCTCGGCACGACATAATCCACTAATAATTCAACGAGGCTAGGTGCAACCTGAGTGCAGGCGTGCGCGTGTTTCTCTCGTCGCTTTTCGTCTTCTTCGACGAGAGGCTGTCGAGAGAAAACCACGGTTTGTTTGTTCGTCCAGAATAAATAGCTCACTCGTGGAAACACGCGCGTCTCTCCTCTCTCCCGCTTTTACACACCACAGCTACAAGGAGGTGAAGTCTAAATCATATATAGAAGGATATTTTCAACTTGTGTGCTTTTTCTAATGGCTTTGTTAAAAATCACTCAAGTGTTCTCTCGTAAAGAAAGAAAATGTTTCTCTTTAAGATTAACTTAATTGCTACAATCTATATCCGTATCTTCCGTTTTATAAATTGAAGCATCCAATATGTAATATTTAAAAATTTAACAGTTTTTATTTAAAATACGAGGTACAAATAATCCCCAGCATTGGCGTCCATTTGATCGGGAGAGAGTTAGTTTCCTCAGAGAATTTCATTTACAATATAACCGACTGGTTTACGTTATACGTGAAAGGGAAAAACGATCCGCTTGGGCTTCCGCATCTTTTTGAAGTCGTCAGGGCTTCAAATTAAAGGGGCAAAGGTATTGACGAGGCACACCCATTACACATAGGAACAAGATGTATATTCTAAATCTTTGATAGAGCAGCATTATATATACCTTAATGGCTTTCAGACAGCGAATAACAGTGTAATTAAAAGACGATTTTTCTGAAAAGTTAAATATGCGCGTGCAAATGCAATGACGCAATGACGCTCTTATATATGAAATTTATATGTTGACATGAAAGATTTAATAATTTGACATCGGTACTTTAATTTTAAATGCAATATTTCGTGAATAAATTTCCACGTTAAAAAATATATTAGAACTTATTTGAGAAGACAAATATATATATTTTTGTTTTAAATTAATGCTTTTAAGATTATTTCACTAATATCACACATAATTTACTCGTCTTGTAAAAGCTAAATCATTAAGAAATTTTTATTTAAGAAATTAACTCTGGAAATTTAAAATGAAGATCTGTACCATTTTCAATGAAAGTGATGTAATTACCATCCAATCTTATCTATATTCTATGCTCATTATTTCTTAATCTATTATCATGAAAATATTGTTCGTGAGAATTGTTCGTTACATTAGTTTGTAGAATTAATTTTCAAAATTTTAAAGTCAGCCGATGTATTATATTATTTTAGATTAATTTTTTTCTGGATGAATATATTCCTTTGCTTAAAATGCATTTTAGTTCGATATAATATAGTTTAGCGCATTTTTAACGTATTTCCATAATATTAAAATGTAAAAGTAATTTACGTACTCCTCTTTCTTGAACTTGGCTTTTCGCTTAGCAACGACGGCTTGCGAATTACTTCCATTTCGGAAAGTGGACAGTTGATGACAGTTGACGATAGATATTATATTGAAAAGTTCCTAGTTATTGTTAAGTTGAGAAAACTCGTCAAAGAAGGAGTTAAGACAGCACACCATTTTTCCTGCCACCCGTTACGTTCTCTTTTCGGCGGCTTTCTTTCAAGTCCCGTTCTGTTTGGAAGACTCGTTTTCTCCCGGGCGTTGCGTTTACAAGGTAAACGCCTTTGAGAGAGAAACGAGAGAAAAGCAGACCGGGATATAAATCGTTTTGAATACCTTTCACCGGGCTACTGTCTCAATGTCCTGTTCGAGGATCCGTCTTTTGTCTCAATCTCTTTTGTTGGAAAGGAGACATGAGTTATTTGTGGAACGTTAATATTACCTAAATTAACCATAAACGATAAACGACAATCGAGATAAAACAAGTGCACCAAGTTGTCCGCGAAACAATTGCGCGACTCGAGACTCGTAATTATGAATATTAGAGGAATGATATCGATAATGAACGATGGGGTAATAAAATATACGCAGACAACTGCCTGATATATCAATAAAATATTGCAAAATATGAAAACATTTTACTGTAGAATCGTATCGTAGAATTATATCGATTGTCAAAATTTTAACTTTATGGCTTTTATAAAGTAACATCGCTCTCAATAGTTATTTATTATAACATATTGTTTTAATATGTGTTATTTAATATAATGTTATTCTTTTACAAGAATATATTTCCGTTTTTACGAAATATTTGCAATTTTTCAAGTTACAGTAAGCTAATGAAAATTGAGAAATCTCAGATTAGATTTTTCGAACAAAAAAATTAAAACATACCTATATATCTGGTAGTTAATTTACCATTACTAAGACAGATATATGTATAATAAGTCCGAAATGCTTTAAATACATTGTTATTTTCGCAATTGTTTTGTGTCTGTCATAAAAAAAATTTAAAAATGCTTTTGAATTAACTAATTTATCATATTTTATTAATATAATTTGATTAATATAATTTGAGCAAACAATAAAGTTTCTTGAATAAAATATATTTGTTTAAACCATTTGTTCAATTCCGAAAAGAATTTATTATTTAAAATATTCTTAAAAATGTTATGTTATGTACATATATTAGTTTAGCTCTTAGCTAGAGTGTAATAAAAACTCATCTTAATTACAGTCGTAATTAAGATTTTTACCTTGATAACGTCAGATTAAACATAAGGTTAAAAATAAATTATTTATAAAATAAATATATTATTAAAAGAGGTGTGATGAGATTGGATGTAGCGTCGCTTTTTGAACTATTTTTTATAAAAGCAAACGCATTATGAACCAACACGTATCTTTGTTGCGGCAAAATGAGCACCTGGTGTTTGGTTGAAATCGCCCATTTCAAGTAAAAAGTTACTTTCTCAGAGTTTTAGACTTTGTAGTGTTTATCGATAATATCACGAAAGACGAGAAAGTACCATTCCGTTCTTCCCTTCCCCCCTCTCCCCGACTATCCTCAAAGTTCTTACATCGAGACGTTAGCTCGTTTTTGCGTCGATATTAAAACTTTAATAACGAGACGAGGTCTTACAGCACTCGCTTTCTGGAATGCTTTCGTAGAAGCAGCTGGTACTTCGACATCCCTACGGATCGAAGAACTCGCATTTAAGTCGTATCGATTTCGTGAATCTCATCAACAAGTTCTTCCTCTTTCCGAGGGTGGAGCATACCTTGTCCTTTATTCCTCTTTTTCTGTGCTGTTCACACAAGAGTTTCTTTTCCTTTTTATATTCTCGAACTTTTCCGAACGATACTTTTTCGCCCGACTGATTCCTAATGGCTTCCATTCAGTACTTCATTAACTCATTAACTGATAAACTTCAATGTTGCATTCTTCAAAGAATGTGTACATGACCGCACAATTTGTCATCTTTCTTGAAACGAAACGAGAGTACTGTACTTGTGCTTGTCGTTTGAACGACGAAGAAAAACTTTTGACTAATAAAGATTTTTTTTTATGATTTAAATGTATATTGAGAGAATGTTTTAGTTGCACCAATTGGAAGTACAAAATCATTAGATTATACTAATCAGAATTCTGGTTATTGCAATTAAATTTCTAATAATTATCTAAAGTTCTAATAAACATTAATTAAAAGTAACATAATATTAATGTATAATTTCATACTCAACAATGTAAATGTAACAATTATCGTATTGTATTACAATTTTACACTCAACAATAACTATTATGTAATATGTATGTTATTACATTAATTATACAATATTATTGTGTGAATAAAACTATACACTGATGTTACATTTATAGTTGGTGTTTATTGAGATACGTTTAATATATTTAAGTAAACATAAGTGTCTGATTTGTATCCTTCTAATTGAATCTTCCAAAATTTTAATTAATGCAAGAAATTTTTCTTGCGTATTTATTATTGAACGAGATGTGAAGACGACTACAGAATCTCGTCCGCATCTGACTATATATGCGTAAATAGAAAGCTCAACGTGCGAACGCACGTTATTCGGCACTGTGTTATGTCTGTTGATGATAAACCGATCCAGACTTATATCTGGGTGGTCCGCGTTGCGCCGCGCGTGACTTTCCCGGAGGATGACACGCATCTGTCGACATGTTCTCGTTTCGTCGATGATCGCCTTTAAAAAAAAAAGAAAAGCTATGCCCCCTTGCTGCGCAATTTAGTAGAGTTCGTTGATATGGGACGTTTTAACTGCCAGTTAAAGTTCTTTTAGAAATTCCCAACAAATCGTTCCTGCATATATTATATTTGTATCTTCAAAATATAATATGATCTTGATCTAGTGCACAAGAATTGCAAGGAAAGTTCTCTTGAAAGTTTGTCCTACTGAATATTCAATACGGTAACTATAATGCCTGAATGTATTACAATGTATGTATTCTGCGAGGCAATCGATGTTCGAGTACTGCTTCGAAATTCTTGTCGAGGTGGGAGCAATTAAAATCCCAATCTTGCGAGCAACCGTTCAGAAGGATCGTTGAAGATAGCAGGGTCGACTGCTTCCATCCAAGGTTACCTATGTAACAAATAACAAGAGGCAGAGAGAAATAACAGGCATTTATTTACATGCATGAAAAGATAAAAAGAAGGTTATTTGCTAATATATAATCCGCAAAGAAACGATTCTTCAAAGTGTGCAACTTTCTACAGCTAAAAATGCTTATCATTTCTCTTAAATTTTTTTATGAATTATTAGAATCATTTATTTTCGATAATAAAATTCGTGAATTCAGGAGATTAAAACAAGTTTGTGTATCGCATAAATAATAATCGTATAAATATCCGAAAGTAATAATATAAATATATTCGTTTAATTATTAAATTTATACATTTGGTATTCAATTCTATTGCCAAATTCTTTTAACAATTTTGTTAAAAATAATGTTTAAATGGTGTGACATTTTGTGCGCCATTCTGTATTTTATACGCAGGTGATAGGAAAAGTTGTGACCCGACGGAAATATCACGGCCGACCTTCGTGACACGCACGCGTGCTGCGACGCGTGCGTGTACTCTGATAGCGACACAGCCTCTGCACGAAAGTTAATCTCGACCGTGAGATGCTGAAGGAAGGACGGCGAGGAAGGGCGGCCACACGGACGCGTACGATGATAATAATAAATGTTGCCTGCTCCCTTCAACTTTCATCTCTCTCTCTCTCTTTCTCTCCCGTTTTACCCACTCTCGTGCTGTGCGTGCCCTGCTGGCGGTTCCTTTGATCTGTCGCTTCGTTTGTGCATTTAAACACGAGTCGCCTAGATGCGGAGTGGAGCGAGAGGCGACGAACGGAAAGAGACAGAACGAAGAGAACACACCGACAGGGAGGAAATAAAACGGGAAAGGGGTGCAGTGATCGAGAGGGAGAAAGGGGGAACAATGATAGAGAGAAGCAGAGAGAAAGAGTCGGTTTCGCAATGAGAGGGGAAAAAAGGCTCGAGTGCCCTGGTAAAATCTCGTCTGGACCTACGAAAGGTAAAGTGAGATTTTCGTCATTGCAAACGAGCCCTTCAACCTTCAATTTCCTTCCCAGAATTCAGAGATTTCTCTTTACGTCTCTTTTTCTTCCTCGTTTTTGCGTATAGACTGCATATCTTCTCTCGTATCTCGTGTCTCTTTGTCGCCGCTTTGTACCGAATTATCGGCACCCTTAAATTCGCTTTCTCGATAATAACTCCTCGAAATTAATGTTATGTCTCTTTAATTGACTTAAAGATAGAGGACCACGTTTTCGACGCAAGCCTTTTAAACTGCTCGCCTGTTCACCAACAAGCAGGATAGGGAATAGAATGGAAGGAAGAGGCGAAAAGGAAGAAGAAATAACAATCAAACGATTTCGCCTCTCGTTTCATTCCGGATTTGTTGAGTGCTGGGGTCCGACTACGAATCGCTCGCGGAAATTTTCACCACTAATTTCGCGCAACAATTCGAGCCAGACGGTCCGCGGAGTGGAAGGTCGATCAATGATCAGACTCTCCGGAAGCGGAGAGGGATTGTCACGTGAACACGTGACGATTTCAAAGTTCATTCCCACGAGTGGTGACATTGAAAACGCATCTCGTTCTCGACGATCGCTATAGAGCACAGCAACAAATTCAATTGATTTCGTTGATCGCTAAATTATTCCTTCGTTAACATTTGCATTTAAAGGAACTAGAGAGAGATTTGTGAAATTTCAACAATTGGCTCGCGTTTAATTCTTTATAACAAAGCTGCAGATGAATATAAAACTTTTATTTTTAAGGATATTAATTATACTATAAAATAAGAAAATCCATTGAGAGGTCAATGATATCAACGTCCCAACACCGAGAAAAATTATTTGATTGAAAATAGACAAACTAGAAAAAGATTCTGATTAAATTAATTAGAATTCTGATTATCTCAAATCTAGAATTTTCATAGATTTAATCAGAAAATATTTTCTGGTTAAATCTACCGAAGTTCTAGTTGAGATAACCGGAATTCTAATTGATTTAATCAGAACCTTCTGATTTATTCATTTTCAACCAAACCTTTTTTTTCAGTAAATGTAATGAGGAAAATAGTCAAAATCGAAGGTTTCGAGAAATCCTAAAAATATTTTTGTTTATACTTTCCTCTATTAATTATATCTAAAAAATTAAAGATAAAATGACGCCTAAAAATCCAATGGAAAACAAAAAAATTTGAAAAGATTCAAGTTATTTGTTGTTACAAAATTGTAATAATATTTTTTTCAATCTAACTTTATATATAATTCATGCGTTTTACAACTCTTGTATAAATCTCTAGATGATATCTCTCGCAGTTCTCGAGATATCGTGATAAAATTATCAAAAAGTGTCATTTTGAGAAAATCGCATTCAGAGTGCATTTATTTATGTTAGAACATTATTTACACGGTTACAAAATTTCCCTTGTAGAATGCATCTCCGAAGTACATTCAGCTTTAATAGCAATTTCAATTGTAGCACAAAAGAATCCTAGGAATTAGAACAATGCCCAGGCCATTTATTCGGTCGGGATCGGCTGCGCAATTATTTACATTGTCCTGATTTCAATATTGTGAATTTTCCAAAAAGACAAAGACAGGAAAGTATTTCTAAAGGATTCTAAAGGATCATATTATCGAAATATGCAAAAAAATTGAAAATCGATTTTTCTGAAATTTCAAATCTTTAGATTTCATTGTACCGGTAATTACAAAAGTGATTTAAATAAAAGATCGAAACATAATGAATTTATCATTATACTTTGTATAATTCCGTTGTAATTAATACATAATACGGGGTAATTTTATTATTTTATTTAGACCACTTTCATAATTACTGGTACATTTAATTTATTCAAAATGTATGCGTCTTGCATTAGATTTACGATCTATAAAGGATAGCGTATGCCAGACACAGTGGCAAAAAGATAATTGTTTGCAATACATTCGTGCAGCGATGTTACATATACACGCCACACCAACTTGAGGAAAGTTATTACGCTGTTCGCGTGGAGGATTCATTTTCGAAGTAATCGCGTTCACGTGCAACGCTCGTTGATGAAGCGTCTCTCGATGCGCCGCCGAGTCTGCAGTCTGCAGATCGTCGGCTGCTATCGAGAGCGAGAGAGAGAGACGTGACGCAAGAAGAGAAAAAGTACCGACGACAAGAGCTCACCTTGTAGATAGAGGCAAAAAGATCGAACCGACTGAGGTGTTAATAATGCCGCCTCGGAAAACTCGGAGAGTGCAGTCGTTTCACGGATGACTAACATACATTTGTGCCGATTGCAAAACGAGATATTTCTAATGAGATAGATTTTAACTTATCATTTAAAGTTATTTAATTTCCAGGGCAGAGAGAAACGTTTAAATTTATTACGCAGTCTTATAATTGAAGAGATTGATCAAAGAGGTAGATATTATATTTTAACATATTGTTCCCTTATTTTAAAAGTAACATCTTCAAAAATTAATTTTCTGAAAAGGAGAAAAATTGTTTTTCAATTTGACAGAAAATTATTACTTAATCAAATAATATATTGGCGAAAAGAATATGTTCTTAACATTATCAAATGTCATTTTTGTTATCTTCATAATTTTTAAAAATTTATTCTTTTTTTGAGTGACGATTTTTTGTGAAGTTAGTTTATTTTTAACGATTGACAGTAAATGTTTGTCTATCTCATTTATGGCGATAATTTAAAAATTATGTTTTTTGAAATTGTATAATCACTTGAATCACAGGAGCGATATCGTGAAAAACAAATATTTAAAAATATCATACCGTTTTATTGAACTAAGCAATTTTTAAGAAACGTGGATCATATAATTTTGCATTTTAGATAAATGCATGAAATCAGAGGTGCGCGATTTGCAATTAGGATTTTACTTTATAAGTCGATGCCCATTAATTGAGACATAGATCAAAAGCTGTTGTTGCGACACAATCGACGATTTAACCGCCGTGTAGTAATAAATTACTCGCGCGCTTTTGTAGAAGTGAGAATCGTTACGTTCGTGAGAACAAGTAAATTATCGCGTGGAGCTTATAGACTCTTAGCCGTTCCAGTTGTGCGTAACGTGCGCGCAATTTGCGACATTCCGTCCAAATGCAATTCCTCCGCGCGCTAACGACATGCGTTTTTCTTTCAACTATTGGCATATTTTTTAACGAGGCTCCAGGCGCGCGTAATTACGTTTCATTTTATCTGTCGAGGGTGCCGGCGCGGCCGATCAATTTCATGGCGTGGACTAATGAATCAAATTAATGAACGAAGCCTTATCGTCCACACGGTCTTCGGTAACTGTTGCCCTGTGAGTTATGATGCGCCCTTCTCGGCTTCGCTTAACCAACATTACTTCCCTGCCGCATAGTTAAACGTATCAGAGGCTTGACTTTGGTTTTCTTCATTAAGAAAGCTTGCCAAGACTTATCAGCAATTATTCTGCGTGCAATCGGAGTAACATTCAATCGAAGTCACCATGGTTTATTGTTTTTAATATTATTATTGTTATTTATTGTTATTTATACTATATTAATTTCACATTATTATTTATATAATATTATTTTATTATTATTTATATTACATTTATGTTATAATTTTTATAAGATTCTCAGTTTTTTCTTTGTATTATATTAGACAAATAAAAAAATCACGAATTTGTTTTATGAATAATAAATAGCACGCCTCTGTGAGATACGACGGACATCGGCAGATTAAATGTTTTTCCCAAATCAATATGGATTCGCCCATCCTCGGATACTGGAACCTCAGACAACTTCTGCCGCAAAGTCCAGATAAGTTGAGGAAAAAAAAAGGGACGAGAATCAAACGCGAAGAGCAGCTTGCCGAGACCTTTCGGTTCTTCCTTCGAAGTTCTGTCTGTCCCTTATACGAATAATACATGCGTCTTTCGCACGGGCTTTGGGCTTTGACGAGCTCGCTTGCGAGCGTACGGAAACGAAGGATAAGCGGAATGGAACGCGTCTTCCGTTCCCTCTTAAAAGTCGGCGTTTTATTTGACTCGATTAAATTCGTCGAGTGGAAGCCCTGCGCGCGTTCTCGTTTTCAGACAACTCACGGCAGTCACGGCAGGTTTGATCCTCCCGAGCGGGCACAAAAATGAGAAGAGCGGCAATGGGAGGAATCGACCTGACATTCTCAGGAACCGAGCATCCTCTCCTCCACCTTCTTCCCCTGACCCGTACCGCCATCCCGCCTCTCGTCGACTTCTTCTATCTCTACGGAGAATTGCTTTCCCTCCCATTGTCCCGCCTGCGCGAGCGCTGCTTCTTTTCACATTCTAGAATTCCAGCCGGTCTGCCGCGATATCCACGCGGTTATTCGCCGCCGTTCTCGGTGTCGACGCGCCCTTTCTCCAGGCGCCCTCAACGACGGACGACGTCGAACGTGAAGAAATTGGAAGCGGAGGCTGCAGAGGTCGTTTGTCTCATCCGTTTCTCCTCTCATTCGACGTCACTGCTCTTTATTCCGATTTTCTTTGCCGATCTACACGAAGGAATCTTGCCGAAGGGACGGAATGTCGACGGAAAAAAATCGTTCGGTGCGCACCGCGTAATTACGCGCACTCGCGGCTCCACCGCGGCGCCGGTCGCTTGCAATATCGCGTACACAATCTGGAAGTTATTAGCGTTGTGAATTCGCCACGTCTAATATCCGCGATATTTAATAGCTTATAGTTTTCTTGCTTTCCTTCCTCCATGCTGGCGTGTATGCACGTACGTTGTAAGCGTACGTGCGGTAGCGTAGAATTTACGAGTAGAGATGTTGCGATATATCGCTAAAGCATCGTGATTTTTTTCTTAAATCGCAACGCGATATGTAACTGGATTTTTAATCATGAAACCGCATGTGATTTAAAATCGCGCCATTTTAAATCGTAGATGTAGCTCGAAATTGCATTTATAATAAAGTATTTATTTATTATATTCATATATATATATATATATATATTCATAAATGATAAAACAAAAATTATTTTTACTTTACATACAATTTAAATGTCGTGAATATATATTAGATTCCGGTTATTAAATACTTATTTGTAACGTAGTTTAAAATTTGTTCCTCTTCATTAAAGATTTTGTAGAATGTGATATTTAATAGCGTAGAATTAAAAAGATAGATTAAAAATTATTATGGACATGTAAATTCCATTACGATATGGAAAATGTATCATTTTTTCATATATATTTTATTATAAAAGATATATATTTCTACATAGTTTAATATTTGCTTCCTGTAATTTAACTTAATAATAATTTCGAGTTATATTAATTTCGATTATTGCGTAATTATTTGATATTTCGTATAGTCGAATATTTGTTTTTTAATTTTTTTAAGCCATGCAAGTAATTTGACTAACGCGCAAAAAAGAATCGATATAACTTTTTATTTCTTGAAATTTTTTTCTCTGAAAATTCCGATTTTTATTAGGAATTATTCATTGCTATTGCTTTAAAAAACAATTATTTATTTTTGTAATTGCTGTGTTCTAGTAATTAATATTTTTGATCATTTAGTCAGTTGTCGCTGCTTTGAACTTTTTCGCTGCTTTGAAGTTTTTCATGAAAGATTCATCAAAAATTATCAAAGATTTTTAATGCAGATCGGACAGTTGAATAAATATATAATGCACATATTTCATCGCGATTTTTATATTGTACAAAATATGATGCGACATATCACGCTCACTGCGATTTTTAGGAAAGATTGCAGCTGCATTGCGCAATTTTGAAAACCACATATCTCTATTTATGAGACACGTATTCGCGGCAAAACATGCCAATGACAACTTGTATATTCGTCATTAATAATAATTCACACACACTCGCGAACTGAAAAACGTCCAGTTATAGCTACCAAATATTGAGTGAAATAGTTTCAACTAAATGTTAAGGTAATATAACTAAATCGAGAACTAAATATAACTTTATCTTTACAAATATTTAGTAAGCATTATCAAATGGTATTATCAACGGTAATGCTTATAAATATTTGTAAAAATAAAGTTGTGCTTAGTTATATTTCAACATTTAGTTGAAACTATTTCACTCAATATTTGGTAGCTATAACCAGATTCTTTTTTTCAGCGAAGAGTTATTAAAAAGGAACAAAAATAGTGTAGAGTTTATATGAGGTGAAAGGAAGCTGAGCTTGGTATTTAACACTTTAATATAAAGAAGAACTGTACAAATGTGATCTCGTGCGAACTCTGATATCTTTTGGAACACGACGCGTTCAATTCTTTTTCTTTCGATCTCTTTACTCGACTCTCTATGCGGCTCTGTTTTCGTTCATGTCCTCTATGTCTTGTCCAACCGATTCGTTTAAATACAATTATTCATTTTATTCCGAAAAGATGTCTTACAAGGAATAATGATACTGATATCAACTAAAAATCTAATTTTTTTTACAAATATACATATTGTTCCGATGCAATGGTTTTAATTATTTTTTAATTACGATTAAAAATAATTAAAATAAAGCACAAAGCAACAATAAAGCACATTA
>Ga0157362_1000356_pt1 | contig 15200 bp, 11 predicted proteins | sample AttlaeALBM3_FD_111480 | JGI IMG/M metagenome (GOLD analysis project Ga0157362, IMG submission 111480) | Fungus gardens microbial communities from leaf cutter ant in Ribeirão Preto, State of São Paulo, Brazil - Atta laevigata ALBM3 | ecosystem: Host-associated > Fungi > Mycelium > Unclassified ... | reverse complement strand
TTATGGAATTTTTAAAGAAATTTGTAACCATCATGGATTAAAAAAAAAGTCATTAGATATATAGATCGTCGAATTGGAAAGAAAAAAACTAGAAATTATTTGTAGATATTATTAAATTTACATATTAAGTAATGAAGTTACATAAACGTAATTTCGCAGCACATTTCTATAAATGCAAATGTTACCATGTAATCATAAAAATTATATAGTACACGATGTAATCATAAGAATCAATTTAACAAATGATTGATTTATCATTTGTCTCCTGATATTTACAGAATTCGTAAATTATACTAAATTAAATTTGATAAATTATATTTATCAATGATACTATGGATCTTAATACTTTTCATCATTGCTTCGACAACATTATCTACACATCATACTCTTTTGTTAGACTTTGTAACGATCCTTTGCGTTTACGAGGTAAACGTAAAAACACATAAATTGAAGCGAGCAATCAGCCGCGACTAAAGACAAAGAAAGAAGCTATTCCCTCACATTCTTGTGGGAAAAGTCGAAAACCATGGAGAGGTAATGTCGAAAGGGGACGAGGGTCAGCAATGCCAAAAAGTAGAAGTCGCTTAGCCATTTGGAGCCACTTTCCCATCGACTCCCGATTCCAGGATAAAAGCTGGAGAAGAGAAACCAAAAATGGAGATAAACGCTCGCGAGAACGCGTTGTAAAAAGGCTCCGCTGCAACGCAGGTGGGGGACTAGATCCTTCGGGTCCGTCGAGGTGCTACTGGGGCTACGGGAACGATCGTTACGTAGAAGAACGTAGAAGAAGAAGAGTGAAGGAATTCAAAATCCAGTGAATATCCTGCTAGAACGCGGCGTCACTTTTCGGGGGCCCGACCCGATTTTCGCTTCTCCATCTGCGTTACCTGACGGGATGATTCCCCCGAAATCGTAAAAAAAAAAGGGAGAAAAAAGACGCAACAGGTCAGGTAGGATACCTTCAGGAAACTGGCGCGCACGCACAACATTGGAGCGGATTCTCTATAAAATTTCGCTCCGTTCGGCACGTTCTACCCCACCTGGGTGTATCTTGGGCCCTTCTTCCTTCGTTCGCGCGACCCATTACTTCCCGTACCTACTCCTCGTCCTTTCTAACGCGCAGAATATTGCGGCAGGTACATACGCGGCTCACACGAGGCTTTCCTTTTTCATCCACGAATTTGCATCGTCCCTTCCCTTTTTTCATCGAAAATTACGCTTTTTTTCCGTGAGAATCTGTGAGCCCCTTTGCAGACTCCTCGCAAACGATAAAGACAGTGTTAGTAGTAGGGAGATAGAAGAAGGGGTCCAAGATTTTTGGGGTGATTTCTGCCAGTTTCGATTTTACCCTTGCTCTCCTTTGTACGTTACGACGAACGACGCGTTAAAGATGGCGATTCGTATTATGTAACCAGGTGCAACGTCTTTGATAACAGAAAAAGAGAGAGTGATTCGCGGATGAAACTACCATCGATTGGTTTTACTTCTTTACAACATACACGCGTGCAAAATCACATACAAACGCACATGTACTTAGAGACAGAAGAAGAAAGAAGGGGAGGTAATGCGACAGGAGCGACGGTTTTTTTTCGGTTTTTTTCCAGTACGCGAATAACTGACGCTTTGCTCTCAACGAATCACAGGCGATAGTTTAAAAAAAAGCCAACGGATAGTCACGATAAATTTTGTTTAGAGTAGACACTCGTATTTGTACGAAAGAGAGAGATAAAGAACAGAGACGTGAATATGAACGCTAACGGATTTTTATTTCATAAAGTCTCGTGCGCTAGAAAGATCGGTTGCGCTAGAAAGAGATAGATTTTTTGTATCTTTAGATACAAAGAATACATTCTATATAAAAGGATTTTGGAAAGCTGTTATAATTTAAAAAAATGTTACGGAGCACACAGAAAGAAGATTTTACTGGAGCAAAATTAAATTATTCAAAAGTTTAGGTAGATGCAGATTTGAAAATAATTTCGTTGCATCAAAATAATTATATAGGTAATTATCCAAATAATTATGTATTTGATATATATAATGTTGCAAAAAGCTTTGCCAATCAGTTTTTACATAATTATTTTTATGGTCTAACAAAATTATTTTCAGATCTGTATCTGGTTAAATTTTCATACTTCAAAACCTTCTGTCCGCATAAATCATTCTCAGTAACAACTCTAATTTTCTCTATCTCTCTTTATCTCTTTTGCAAATATCTTTGATGCCATTCCTCTCGCAATTAACAAATAAAATATAACGACTTCACTATTAGTTTCAAACTACCAGCAAATTCACACCTGCGACCTTACAGGTCGGATGAAAGGACCGGCCATTCGGATCGCCGATCCACCCGCCGATCTCGAGCCGGCATCGATTCGATATCGAGCTGTACGAAAGAATGTCGCTCATCTGGAAGATCGTTATCTCCCGATGGATCCTCGACGTCTCTTTGTGTCGCATCTGCATACACATCGACGCACGCACACTCGCGCGCTCATCGCACGGCCGTCCATTGTGCCGTCGACGCGATCACAATGCAGTCGCCCATGCAATTTCGAGCCATTCAAGTCCGTTTAGCGCTTTGCACGAGTGACACGGTAACCGTCTATCCATCACCCACGCACACTCGTACGAATGCGAGTCGAAAACATCGTCGTCAAGCAGAGTAGTACAAACGCAAGCGATGATACACACGGACGGCGTCGGTGGGGAAGTGCAGCTGTGGATACAGCCCTCATGTTATACGTGCCGCTCTTACGAGAGATCGAGGATGCGAGGTTGCGATGGCGACCTTCGCCTTCGTCTCTTAAGAGAACTCCTCGCGTGACTTACGGCGAAAAACTACGTGGTCGATGATCCGAGCACGAGCAACCTCCAAGATCAGGACCGCGTGCGAGTCACGTCCGTCAGGTGATAAAACGGCGCACAATAGCGCACCTGAAGGCTACTGAAGATTAGGCGATTTTTGGCAAAATTTATGTTAGTCTCAAAAGAAAATAGCAAAGAAATTAATCTCCTAGTGATGATCTCTTGTTTATTGAATCGGAAAGTCAGACCGGAAAAATCATAAACTCGAGAACTTATTGGAACTAATTTATTATTAATTTAAATGTGTGATATTTTTTGTATATTGATACAAATAAGTTTAGAAATATATATAATTTTATAAATATATAGTATTTTGAATTAATTAAATGTAAACATCGCATTTGTTCGTGAAATTAAACGTTGCGAATATACTCTAATGAAGATAATTTCTACCAGAACAAGTCTTTCGCCCTGTTACGTGTTTTAACATGAACATTTCCTAGTTAATCTAAATTATAATACAAGAAATACACACAATACGAAGTAACACAATGTGAGCAGTGTTCTCTGAGATCCAGATATAAACCAACGTCTGAATTATATACCGCTTCTCATGAATATTACATACATCAGAATACAACAAAAGTTTCCCAGAACTAATTCGTCGAAGTCAAAGTCCAAATGAACGTGTAAAATCATGTAAGTAACATTTGGTAAAATCAGAACTACGATAAATTCTAGATTCAGTTGACTTTTAACTCAATTATTATTAATTAACGTTAATGTAATTATAGCTGCAATACTTATTAATAATTTAAAGTGTTATTACTACTTTTTGCCAATATGCCAGAATCACAACTTTACTTTCACGAATTGCATTAATTTCTTTTTCCAAATTGTGCGAGTTCTTAATACATGTTTAATCAATGAATTCGAGAATCATTTATTATAAATCTGATATTAGAGTCAAGCAACCTGGATTCGATTCTATCATATTTCGATTTTACCGAACAGTAGCTTATACATTCCCATCTAAATTGGCGGACTCGGCCGATGAATAGCGACAGACGCTTTCTCCGTTCGCGAGCGAGGAATCGCCATGAAAAAGTTCCATTTTCTGGATGAATTCTGGCCACCGTGCAACCAGAATCCCTTCCTAAACGGCAATCTCTTTTCTCTCTCTCTTTCTCTCTGTTCATCTTCCCTTCCAGAGATTCTCTTCGTTCCTTTTTCTTCTATTTCCTTCATTCTCGTTCTTCCGCTCGTTCTCTGGCTTAAAGTGTTTTTGTTCGCCAGGGCGAGAATAGCCACCGACGATGAGGGCGTGCTGCTCTTTCCGCGCGATCTACATAAAATATCGATTCTTCGAGCCGCGTCCCGGGAAAAATATCGGCGAGTCACGCGGGCCCGATGATGAATCCCTCCTACTGAAGCCGGCCCTTCTCGCTTTAACGTATATGGAACGCGTCACAAAAGAGAAATCGTTATTTTCACGGCTCGGTCCGATTTCGCGGTTGCATCCCGCATTCTCTCCCCGTTTAATCCCCCTCGCCCTCTCTTTTACATTGCCGATCCACCCGCGAATTCGTGATCATCTCGTCGGCGATTTACCTGATTTCCTGCCCTTTTACTTCTTTATATTGTTTCTTCTCGCTCCATGATGGTCTTATAATCGATCAGTTTTCTTCATAACCTTTCGCGATTTTTCCAAGACTTATTAATACGATAAAATCATACACAAATTCGATTATAACTTTTATTTCTTTTTCAAATGAAAAATAATATTCTTTCGCAGAAGTTTTCTTGGCCCTAAAAATTATGAAGTTCTCACATATTCTTCTTCATTGTTTTCATCTAAGAACTCTCATAATAATTGGTATAACTTGTTCGTGATCGCGAATGATTACTTAAGAATTAATTTACGGCATATCATGATTTATAGAACTTTTACTGTCAGGGTTTACATTACCATTACACATCAGTTCTCTTCGATAAAAAAAAGAGCATTTATTTTCCGATTGGAAAATTCATTAAAATCGGTTAAAAATAGATCACACTCTAAATATGTAATAAGTGCATTCATATATGTGTGTGTTTTAATTTTCCATGTAAAAATAACACACTGTACTGCAATAAAAATGAATTTACACATTTAAATGTGTTGTATACTGTTCTTTCCATTTAATGACACAAATTTCGTTCTATCTTTACTACTCATTGAATGCTAAGAAAAATAGAATATGTGCTGGCTGAACTTGTGTTACTAAATGAATAGCATTCATAATGTTATTTTTACATAGAAAATTCTAAATCGTACACATATATGAAGACACTTATTTGGATTTGCAATGCAATGCTCAGCATTAATTTAAACAAAAAAATTCCAAATTTAATTAATGTAAAATATTTCTACTATAAATATTTCTACTATATTATTACACTTTCTCATTTTAGTATAACTTAAAACTTATCAACACAGTTTGATATTCGAGATCATATTAACTTTTTCCCGCGCATATATCGCAAATGTCGCAATTACTTGCACATTTTCTGAAAGGGCGGCAGCAGCAAGTAGATGTTTCTCATCGTTATAGAGTTCCTTTTTCCCCGATTTACTCGCATCTCAGCAAGACGCACACCCCTCTAAGATGGCAGATCGCATTAGAGCCGGGTTCCTCTCCTCCCAGCCGTTCTTCTTTCTCGGTCGTGTAGCAACGCGACCGAATGTCTAAGCAGCATCTGCCCTCCGCGTCGTTTCTTCGTCGCCATTCTTACGTAAGGCAACGACAATACAACCCGGCCCGGGTTACGGGGGAGGAAATTCCCCGGGTATTATTCCCGAGGTATATGCACCGCCTGTCAACCGACTTACGATTTTATTAGGGCCTTACGTCATTCGATTATGCTTGGCCGGGCCCCGGTTTTCATTCAGAGCAGGACCCCGAGACTACCACGAGGTACGTCCGACATAACAGATCAGATCCGATCGGTTTCTACATCGTTACCTTGAAGCATTTTAACACTGCGAGGCTTTACGACTGTTTCATGTAAAAAAATATGACTAAAGGTGATGTATTGTGATTCAGGAATTCTTTATAAAGAACGGAATAGTGTCAAATATATGACAAACTAATATCCTCCGATTATATGAAATATTCTAAGATCTCATAAATTATCAAGAGATAAAAGATGACCATAAAAGAGATTACACAGTATATTGCCCCAAAAATATTTTCTCAGACAAGTTTCGCGTGTAAAAATCATGATTGAGAATCTGCCAGGAACCCGAGCAGGGAAACTCTACGTCGCATAAGTATTGTCCGGATGTTGTTGACGAAAATCGCTGCTGTTACCGCGACGAGAGTGTAGACGACAAGAGAAGCGTATCAAAGGGGAGGGCACCATAGGGGGATAGATACCAGGGCCAATAGAATAACAGTGTTTCGTCTGGCGTGTTTTGAACCGGCATTGCCCGGCGGCTCGGCAAGGGTGACGAGAGAAGGGGTGGACTGGTTTCCGAGCTCGGCGTGTGGGGTGAGTCTAAAACCGTTAGGTTGGTCGCGTGCTACCGGAGGCACGTGGCCGCATCCTCCTCTCTTCCTCCCCCTTTTCTCCTGTCTTTTTTACGCACGCGCACATATGTGTCCCGAACAAGGAGCGACAAGATGTACGGATACTTCTGTACTCGAAAGGATTCTTAAGCATTAAATGCGGAATAATCTTATGTCATGATTATATTCTTATGTACACTGAAAGAAAAGATTGGCTACTGCAGCAAATTAGATGGTAAAATATAGCATAGCATTTTTATTTGGCTGTAATAGCCAATATTTTTTTGGTTGCTGCAGCTAATTTTTAGTTGTGTTAGCCTATCCGCAATGTCAGTACAGGATTTTGATTGTCTAACGCAAGCAAAAATGTTGCAGCCAATTAAAAATACTATGCCATATTTAACCATCTGATTTGTTGCAGCAGCCAATCTTTTCTTTCAGTGTATATTTCCATGATGCAAAAGCAGCTTGTAACATGGCAGCAACATTGCAAATATAGCAATCTTGTTGCAAGCTCTTCTGTGCTGTATAGGTTAAAACTATATTCATTTTTTTAACGTTTATTGTTTATTATTAAATACTATTTTGCATTAAATTATAGCGTTGAATAACTTGCTTCTTGTAATATTTTAATTGAATTTTTAATCTATTTGAGCCAATTATTTTTTAATATTTGTTTTTTAAATTCTTATCACGACATTTATTTCATTGATCTAAACAGTTGTAGAATTTTTTGTTAAAAATAAAGTCAACGATGATATTAAAGCTGATTCTATCATGGCGCGTAAAAGACTGATCTTTTAGAATTAAATTTCGATCCATTTTCTAATCAACGATTTATATGAGAAAATTGTCAACATCACGCGCGCAACGAATCTCTAAATGAATATTACGGATTCCGCCGACGAATGGAACTTAATTTATTCTGTCTGTTTTCGGAGGCCATGGTGAATTTGAGTCCGGAGCTATTGATCGAAATTCGATGATCATTGTTGTCCAGAGCTTATACTGGCGAAATCCCAAATTAAGGGTCAGGTAAGCAGCCAAAGATGCTCGGACGCATGGCGCCATTAACAGCGATTGCAGCGCGATGAAAACGAAATAGGCGATCGCGCGGCAGATGCGGGGATCGGTAAACAGTCGACCGGATAACAGTTAGGCTGCTGCCGTCATCGCTCGTCATCATCAACGCGACCATACCGTTAGACAGAGGCAATGTGCGGGCCCTTCGACACGTGCTACTCGATCAAACGCAGCCGTCCTTCAGATGCAGATAGAATGTTTCGGCAATTGATCTAAATACTCAACATTGTAAGAGTTTAAATAATTTAAGAATTTTACAATCTTAAATTTATAAAAAAAAAGGCATTTAACTTTGCATTTAAGAAAAAAAGTAACTCAGAAAAGAGAATTTGATGAATATTTCAAAAGCGTTAGAGGAATACATGATAATATTGTTTGATAATGTTTAACGAATAAAATTGCATTATAATTTTTATAGGTAAATAATTTTTATAAGTAAAAACGTAATTATAATTAGGGATCTCATAGAAATAATGGTGAGACGCGAACGAGAAATCGTTTCGCCTTCACTATATCACTGTTCGCTGTAAATTTCCGATAAGGAAATGAAACTATGCATATAAAGAAGAACGTTACCGAAGAGAGAAAGTTTCGCGACGATACCTCGACACTATTTCGCATTGGCACCCTTTGTCACTCGACTGGCAGTGATGTATGGTGCGGTAGACCTGCATGCTGACCACTTCCACTCTCTTACGAGCAACTTTCCCGTGTATTGGGCGAAATTTGATTTTTAGATCTCTTTTCCGAGGGCAAAGAGCTGGACAATGGAATTTTAAATCGCTAAAGATTGGGGTGATAGATATTACTAAGCGCGCAGGAAATTGCAGTTTTCTTTCCGGAATAAAGTTACAGTGTTCTATGTTACTTTACTTTCAATTCCATTTTAATGTAAATTTTATTACATGATCGCAAAATTATCATTAATCATGAGAACAGCGAACCTTCGTCAGTTCTTCGAAAAAAAAAGCGAGTAGACAATGTCGAGATTATTTGAATATCCCATATTTAAGATTCGCCCTGCGTAGTCCAGAGCAGTGATTGTCGACTTGGCAGGCTAGTCACGTGGCCGGCACGTCATACACGTCAAACCAACCCCCTGTGAAAACCGCCCTATTGCGCCTAAGGCCGCCCCGCGGCCGGTCAGTATAAGCAGGGAAGCCTGCAAGCACTTTACATTCTATTTTCACGCTGTACTGACCCCGATGTATGCGACTTCCTTAACATATTCGCCAGATATTGCCTTTTGGCACGTGCTACCTACCGAATCGATATTCATCTTCTGTGAGAATGAGAATTTATCGACGTCCTTAAAGTAGCACCGATCGCCACGCTCCCCAGATAGTAAATTTATATAAGTCGTGTTCGATGCATTACATTTTCACATAAAATTACGTTCAAGGAAAAAATTATCTTAGCGATGTCAAGAAGCAATTTTATCTAATATTTGATATATTTAATATACGTGTAGTGTAGGTAAGGTACGTTATGTGGCAATAAAGTGTGCGGTGAATTTTCAGAGAAGATAAACATCACTTAATTAATATACAAATAATCTTTACTTAATTCATATATTAATTAATAATAGAACTGTCTAAATTAATCGCGATTCAAGATAATCTAACTTTTTACAAGAGAGTTATCAGCATAAAAGTAAAATTACTTGTAATAAATTATGATTATTTATGAAAAATTAACAAAATTTAAAACTCCACGTGCAAATTCAAATTAATTTGAAAAGAAGAATGGTTCAAAAATAACACAGCAGTTCTAGTGTTAAGTGATGTTTATTTTCTTATAACATTCACATAATTTATTGCACTATAAATAAATAATATATAGATAAATAAAAAATATAAAGAATATATATATAATTAAGAATAATTAATTATTTATGTACTTATAACGTCGTTATAAGTAAAACCAAATTCAACAAAATTATATGAATTTCTCACAACCCCTGTCTATATGTAAACTGCGGTAGACGAACAATGAACGAAAAGCAACTTCCAACGCGTGATCACTTATCACCTGACGTGCTTTAAACGGAATAGCTGGCTATTTTATGCGTGTCACTGCCCCGTGGTGTTTTCACGGGACGACGAGCACCCCCGGATTTTTCCAGGGGTTCTCCGCGAGACGGGCAGCCGTCCAGTCAAGGGGAGTCCATCTAACCGAGTTAAATAACGCTACATTAACACCCCGCGCGATACAAGATCTGGCCAAGTGTGAAATACCCCAAGCTTATCAAGCTCCCGCAGAAGTTTCTCTTCAATAATCTCATGCCGATCGTTGTTCACGTCGATGTGGCCGCGCACACTCTGTGTCTTTTCTGAAAACAGTGCCAGTTTTTTTCAGAATAAAAGACAATGCCATTTGTTGAGAATTACTCCTCACTTGATCGAATTTAATGCAACTTTGCGTGAGAACGGACACAATTTTGAACAAGTGATGTATCTTTAGTATAAACATTAGTCCAACAAACAAATTGAATCATTCATGTTGCACATTTCTTTTCTTAAAAAAAAACTAGGAAGTAATTAGTTGTAACATTTATATATAATTTTATTAAAAAACACAATCTTATAAATACTTTCTAAAATTAAAGTATATATAAAAAAATGACTTAATATTTTTTGTAGATAATTTATTAAATAAAAAATTTAAAAAATTGATAAAAATCTTAATCTAGGATACGAATGATCAGAGTTGAGTAAAGACTAATGGATTTTTTTTTTCACCAATAGAATAAAACATATATTGTGTTTCTTCTTAAATATGTTTTTAACGTTTCAAATATACTTTAAATAGTACTATAAAAAAATATTTCAAACATATTAAAAATATCAAGCATGTTTAAAACATGTTTTTTACCAACCCTATGAATGACATCGTATGGTAAAGGACTGGAAAATTATCATGTGTACTAAGGATAGTAATAATAATGTATCAAGAGGTCAGTTTCTTTCCTTTAGGAATAATTGAGAGAGTGATAGGATAACGTGAAAAATGTGCTTTATCATCATTGATTTAAGATTATACTTCTTGAAGTCTATTTTCATCTGTCACACTTCGTTGCTGAAGAAATAATGTATATCACGTATAATTACGCTTGTTGTTAAAACAGTTCCGCTCCGAAACGTTGGGAATAAAAATTAGAACGGAGAAAATTGCTTTGTGAGATTAATACATCGTAAATCCATTAATATTAACCTACATTCAAGTTTTCATTACATTCGCAGATAAATCCGTTTCTTGATAAATTAGTATAATGGAGGGTCGATATAGTTATATGTATGTAAATAATAAACTCTAAAACTTATATAACATTAGTACAATAGACTAATGAGAGAATATGTATCCATTTTCTCCCAGACGGATATACCATACATTCTCCTTCCCGTCTTGAATATTTATAACAATCTCTCTTTTTATTGCTTTTTTACTCGTCGTCTCTTTGTTAGTGAAACTCGCTTGGTTGAACGATTAAACTAATTATGAGTTTTGGTCCCTACGATCAGAATTAGACGGTCGTAATAGATTTAATTATTTCGGGATCTCGCCACTTTGACGACGACGATGCAGACTCCGGTTGCTTCGAAGGTGATCATCTTGGAAGAGATATAAGAATATAACGGTGACGTTTACCTGCGCGTATCGTCTTTTGTCCTTTTGTCACAATTATTGACGTCTAGACGCGATCGCTGTTTCTCTACGAAATGACAATTACTTGGCAATAGAATCGTCTCATAATTTAAATTAATTTGACTAAATTAATTTAATTAAAATAATGAAATTAAACAATTCAATTCTAGAAAATAATTAAATTCAATTTAATTTATTATTTACTCAAATTTAATTTATTTACATTTGGCACACATAAAAGTAAAAAAATATTATTTTCAACTCAGGAGATCAGGTAATCATTGCTCTTTTAATATTTAACAATGTATAAATATTGTAAATTATCAAATTTATATTCTTTTTGTTATTATATGGTATTATTTCATATTATTTTTCAATGAACTGTTATAATTGGCTGCGTTCAGCAGAAAAAGCAGCTTTGCAATTATTGTAAAATTCTTCAATATTGGTCTTTAGTTCCTCACTGAATCTAAACCAATCTGAAAATTTTGCAACAGTTGCAAAGCTGCATTTTCTGCTGAATGCAATCATTGTGTAACTATATATTTGAAACGTGGACGAGACGATGAGCGAAGATTGTCGAAAGATTAAAAAATCGCTCGATAATGTCTGAGGGGAAAATCGCACCCATCTTTTAACGGTTACACGGCAATACCTGTGTCGACGTTAACGCACTCGCGTTATATTCTTACCGAGATGATCGTGAGGTTCTGCGATAGAGGAGGCAGCCTCTTGCACACACAGAGGTGTGCCTTTTTCTCCCTTTTCCGGAGCCCCTCTGTACTTTACCACCCCCTTTCCTCCACGCGCTGACGAGGAGAGAGAGAATTTCCCTCTCTCTTTCCTCCCCGATTGTTACCGACTCCGTTCTCGCCCTTCGCCGTCCCTACCAACCTTTCACCGAGCACGACTCTGGCTTAATGGCTGACAGAGCTATCGGGTTTCTGCAGAAGCGTAAAAGATCTTCGAGGAAAGACGCGGAAAGAGCGATAGGCGCTGCCTTCGTCACTCTCTTTGTCTCTTTCTCACCTTTCTTTTTCTTGCTCCCTTGTACGCACTCTTTCCTGTTTGCCGGTGCATATACCCTTACCGCGAGTAAACGAGAAATTTACAGGCAACGAATCGTACATACCGTCGTAGCTTGCATAGACTGAGTTCCCGTGTGTCAGCTGACTCATACAATTCGATGCTTAAGATAAACGCGCACGTCTCGTATTTCTCGCGCAATTTAATCCGTCCATCGTTGCGTTATCCTCGGGGGAAAAGGGAGAGGTTGGTCTTTCTTACAATATCATTAATTCCGCCATTGATAGAAACTATTCTGAGATCCCATGTGAATACAAGGTTATAAAAATATCGAGAGTACGAGAAGTAATTTATAAATTTCTCTCCATCTTCCATATCGTATTAAGATCTTTAATCTGCTTTTAAGAACAGTACAATATCGTCTGCAATAAATAACGTTGCATTTGTTGCAAATGATTAAAGATTATATAATTATTTGCATATGACATAAGATTATATAATTTCTACGTTCGAATATATAATACACGCGACTCACAATATAATCTAAAGAAATTTACATATAGCGCGTTTTACAAGCATGCTAACATACATCGCATTACGTATAAAAAAGGAAGACAAGTAAAAAACAGGGATCCTAAAAAGATCTCGCTACTCATCAGCCTGTTGCAGGCCCACCCCCGCGAATGTATGGTGTATATAAAAAACTACGAGGGTTGCACCCCTCGACAGCGGGTGTATACGTATCGACAATCTGTACAATTGCGTGCTGGTAGATAACATGGCGCTAATTGATTATAATAAGCGGTAAGGAAGGAAAGGCGGAAGCAAGGCTGGGGTTGAGAATCGTAGATTGTATCGAGGGGTTGAAGCCGCGTTTAAATGGTCATCCAGTAGTTAAGTTGTTACTTCCGGTATTTTGTAGGGAGTCTCAATTTCACCATATTTATTTTTTACGACTCATTATTTTATAAATTTAACAAAAATCTTTGCAAATAGTGCAAAATTATTTAATTAATATTTGAATAAAACCGTTAAAAAACAATATTATTTTATTTGAATATTTGAATATTTTAATATTATGCTCAAATAAATTTGATTTTTGTTCTTTTACATCCTATAAATTATTTCAATTTCAAAAAAATATAATAACAGCAATAATAATCAAATAATACTTTACAGCAAACAAAATTTGTATTCTTTGAGAACAAATTTTATTTTAACATCTACGATAATTGAGAGAGCCAAGTAGAAAGGCTAGAAAGACAAACGGGAGACACCCGGTGCTGACAACGGGGGCGTTCGATAATTTATCGTCTTCATTTGCCCGTGTCCATATTTATTGCATCGTTATGAACAATACGGCGCCTATTAAACGAAATAACGCCTAACCTCACTGCGCGTACGCACAATCGAATTAATGCTAGGGCTCGCGCGATCATGTCCAATAATAAGCTTAATAAATATTGATTGTTTAATTAATGTATAATCGACCATGTGGGATACAGCCTGCGCGCTATCGGCAGTCAATTTGTCCGCCCACTGGCGCAGCACGAATTTATTAACGGTTTATTTTCTGTAATCACGCGTAGCTTTCGACTGTTTTAACTGTCTCTTGCCTGCTGCCACAAACAACAGAGACACGACTTTCCAAAGAGTATGATATTTTCTATGTTATGCTTACATCATAACTAATTTAGATTCTGTTTCAATCATTGAGACTCTTTAAGACAGGTTAAAAAGAAGTATTTTAGAATTTTCTTTCTTTCTTCATTGTATTCCACTTTCATTTTTAAATTACAAGTTAAGTTGTCACATTTTTTTTACATTTGCATTTTCTTTCATTCTTTTTTCATTTGTACTAAAAAAAGATAGTATCGAAGCAAATTTTACGCTTTCTTACTTTTCCTTTTTAACTAAAAAATCAGAATAAATCTTAACCTGTAAGTCAAAAGCAATTTAGCTTTCATTTTTAAAGAAAGGAAATTACATTGAGAAGAAAAAAATTATCATAATATTGTAATAAAGCAATTAGCTTTGTAAACATTTTTTAGAATAGACGGAACTTTTTATAAAGATCGATTGCTTGTTTGCATCTTTAAGAAATAATTATATTTATGGAAATTAAGAAATAATTATATATGTCAAATAAATTACGGCTAACATTATCTAGATAACAATATCTATATCCAGAGAAAAGTTTCTTTGATTTGACCATCAGTTCTTGAAATTAAATAATAATTTTTATTTTTCTTAAAGATATTTTCATTCAAATTTAAAAAAAATCGACAAAAGAAAAATGATTTCCTCTAAAAATTTAAACATATTTTTTCTGTCTGTAATAGCAAAATATTGTTAGCATTTCTTACTGTATTGTATCAGTATTGTATCGTAAATGACATTCAAATCAAAGAAGTTTTTCTTTAACCATACAGCAATGCACAAATTTCTTTGACTTAAATTTTTTTTAATCGGAGAAACTTTTCTCTGAGTGTGCAAGAGAAAGTGCGTAAAGCTAACTGAATAGTTCGAAAAAAAAAATGCACTCAACTTCCGAGTTACATATCGTGTACTGCACGAAATCAATCGAGCGCCGAGCAGGCCCTATCGATGATCGAGTAACTGCAGGAGAGAGAGATTAATCGTTAATGCAATAATTATACGTTCACGAGGCAATTACACGGCTTCGTGAAAGAGGAGCAGCCCCGCGCCAGAAAAACAATGAAAAACGTTGCGTCTTCTGTGGGAACGGCCGTTCCATTAATGGAATCATCAATTGGAGAGTTATTGGTTAAATTGCTAATTGCTAGCCTCTTTCTTTGGTTCCCTTTCTAGCGCCGCGTGTAACGACAATTGCGCCGACACCCACCCGTCGATCAACGCTATTTTCATAAATAACGTCTCGCCTCTCTGTCGACTGTACAATTTCTCACGGCTGCTTCTCCGCGGCACTTACTTAATTTTCGGAGTGTGGGCGAGTGAATTAATCTCTCCGCGCGATCGAATCGGACTGTTTGCTCGTTCTCTAGGAGACAACAAGAACGGAGGACGGAAGTCATCCTCGACTCGTGAGAAATGCGCACCGGCTAA
>Ga0157362_1000355_pt1 | contig 15204 bp, 10 predicted proteins | sample AttlaeALBM3_FD_111480 | JGI IMG/M metagenome (GOLD analysis project Ga0157362, IMG submission 111480) | Fungus gardens microbial communities from leaf cutter ant in Ribeirão Preto, State of São Paulo, Brazil - Atta laevigata ALBM3 | ecosystem: Host-associated > Fungi > Mycelium > Unclassified ... | reverse complement strand
TCATGCCCAGCTTGGTCCAGAACGCGCCCATGCGCTCGCCGCCATAGATGCGCATCAGGTCGTCTTCGAGCGACAGGAAGAAGCGTGATGCCCCCGGATCACCCTGACGGCCCGAACGGCCACGCAGCTGGTTGTCGATACGGCGGCTCTCATGGCGCTCGGTACCGATCACATACAGGCCACCGAGCTCCTTGACCTTGCCATGATTGACCGCGATTTCCTCACGCAGGCGGAGGATCTCGGCTTCATGCGCTGCCTCGTCCTCGATCTTCTCGAGGCTCTGGCGGATCAGCATATCCAGATTGCCGCCGAGTTTGATGTCCGTACCACGTCCCGCCATGTTGGTGGCAATGGTGATGGCACCCGGCGCACCGGCCTGTGCCACGATCTGCGATTCCATTTCATGGAAGCGGGCGTTCAGCACGGAATGAGGGATTTTCTTGGAGCTGAGCAGGTTGGAGAGATGCTCGCTCTTTTCGATGGAGGTCGTCCCCACCAGCACCGGCTGCCCTGATTTTGCAACGTCCTGGATCAGGTTCGCTACAGCCTCGAACTTCTCGCGGGCCGTGATGTAGACCTCGTCATCCGTATCCTTGCGCGCGACAGGGAGATTGGTGGGAATCTCGACCACATCGAGCTTGTAGATCTCGGCAAACTCGTCAGCCTCGGTCATGGCCGTGCCGGTCATGCCCGAAAGCTTGGGATAGAGGCGGAAATAGTTCTGGAAGGTGATTGAGGCCAGCGTCTGGTTCTCAGGCTGGATCTCGACATGCTCCTTGGCCTCAAGCGCCTGATGCAGCCCGTCGGAATAGCGACGGCCATCCATCATGCGGCCTGTGAACTCGTCGATGATGACCACCTTGCCGCTACGGACGATATATTCGACATCGCGGGCGAAAAGCGTGTGGGCACGAAGGGATTGCTGGACGTGGTGCATGACGGCGATGTTGTGCACGTCATAAAGGCCGCCCTCATGCAGGACGCCGGCCGCACGCAGCATTTCCTCGACCATGTCGGAGCCCTGTTCGGTCAGGATGACCGTACGCAGCTTCTCGTCCCGCTCGAAGGCCTCGGGATGCTTGACGAGCTGAACCACCACGTCATCCACCCCGCGATACAGCTCGGAACTGTCATCGGCAGGGCCGGAGATAATGAGCGGTGTACGCGCCTCATCGATCAGGATAGAATCCACCTCATCGACAATCGCATGATAGAAAGGACGCTGGACCATTTCTTCCAGCGTGTATTTCATGTTGTCGCGCAGATAATCGAAGCCGAATTCGTTGTTGGTGCCGTAGGTGATGTCCGACCCATAGGCAGCGCGGCGCTCATCGTCCGACAGATTGGGAATGATCACACCCGTGGTCAGGCCGAGGAAGCTGTAGAGCTTGCTCATCTCCTCGGCATCGCGCTTGGCCAGGTAGTCGTTCACCGTCACAACGTGCACGCCTTTGGCGGCCAGCGCACTAAGATAGACAGCAAGCGTCGCCACCAGCGTCTTGCCCTCACCCGTGCGCATTTCAGCGATACGGCCGGAATGAAGCACCATACCGCCCACGAGCTGAACGTCGAAATGACGCATGCCGAGCACACGGCGCGATGCCTCGCGGCACACGGCGAAGGCCTCGGGCATGATCTTGTCGAGGCTCTCACCTCCGGCGATACGGCCCTTGAATTCCTCGGTCTTTGCGCGCAGTGCATCATCGTCGAGAGCCTGAATGGCAGGCTCAAGCGCGTTGATTTCAGGCAGGCGCTTCTGATAGCCCTTCAGTGAGCGATCATTGGCGGTGCCGAACATGGCGCGGGCAATACGAGCGAACATGACTGTCCTTCTGGCGAACTGGTCCGCTAGAAGCAGGACCGCGAACTGGAGTGCGGATCATCCCGACCCGCCTGCACCGATGAATTCGCCCGGTTGAGAGGCGGCGATCGGTCAAGGCGGTCACGCGAAACATCCGCCGAAGCCGGATCGGGATTGTCCACGCGGGAAATGAGATAAGGCGCGCCCTTGCCCCGGTCAACCGAGCAGCATGGCGTTCAGCGTCGCTCGAAGCCCCGCAACGCACGTTTTCTTCATGAAGAGCGCTATCAAAACCTGATATCGCGGCCTTGGCGGCCTTGCCGAGCGCCCAAGCCTGCGCCATGCTGGACAAAGTTCCACGAGTTTTTCGAGGTTATTTCTCCATGCGGCTTACCCGCCCGGCCCTTTTCTGCGCCGCTCTCATCTCCGGCACGACTCTGGCGGCTCCGGCTTTCGCAGCCCCTGCCCCTGCCGCCCCGGCGAATGCGGCTCCGGCCGCTGCCCCGGCTGCCCCTGCCGATGCCAACCCGCTGATTGCCTCTGTCAATGGACAGAAGATCTATCTGGATGACGTCAAGCACGCTGCTGCCAGCCTGCCCCCGCAGGCGCGCCAGCTGCCGCCGAACACGCTGGTCAACATCCTGCTGAACCAGCTGGTCAGCCAGAAGGCCATTCAGATCGACGCACTCAAGGAAGGCCTCGACAAGAAGCCGGACGTGAAGGCCCAGATGCAGGATGCCGCCGACAACGCGCTGCAGAATGCCTATCTGCAGGAAAAGGTTGCGCCGCTGGTGACGGAAGACGCCATCAAGCAGGCCTATCAGGCGAATTACGCCTCCAAGAAGGGTGAGCAGGAAATTCATGCCCGCCATATTCTTGTGGCCGATGAAGCAACCGCGAAGGACGTGATCAAGCAGCTCGACAAGGGCGCAAAGTTCGAGGATCTCGCCAAGAAGCTCTCGACCGACAAGGGATCGGGCGCAAGCGGCGGCGATCTTGGCTGGTTCAAGAAAGACGACATGCTGCCGGAATTCTCGAAGGCCGCTTTCGCCATGAAGCCCGGCACGATCAGCCAGACTCCGGTCAAGACCCAGTATGGCTGGCACGTCATTCAGGTTCTGGCCTCGCGCGAAGCTCCAGTGCCGCCGCTGGACCAGGTGCATGACGAAATCCGTCAGCAGCTGATCCGTGACAACGTGCGCAAGATCGTCGATGACGCGCAGAAGAAGGTCAAGATCGTGCGCTACGACGCCCAGGGCAAGCCCATCAGCGATGCCCCGGTTGCAGCCCCGGCGAAGAAGTAATCGCCACATACAGGTGAGCATCTAACGCTCACTTTTCACTCAGAATTCCGGTCTTTTCGCCCCATTGCGGGGCGGGGGGCTGGACCTGAGCCCCAAGCCGTGCATCCTCTTTCCGACGTTTAAAGCTCGGAGACAGATCATGGCAAAAGCCCTCCCCCGCTCCCCCCTCGCCCAACCCCTGCCGCGCCTTCTGCCGGTGGCTGGTGTCAGGCTGGGCGCTGTTGCCGCGCAGATCCGCTACAAGGATCGCACTGACCTCATGATGATGGAGTTCGTGCCTGGCACAACGGCGGCGGGCGTGTTCACGCGCAGCAAATGCCCTGGCGCTCCCATCGATTGGAGCCGTGCTGCTCTGGCGCAGGGCAAGGCGCGTGCGCTGGTGGTCAATTCGGGCAATGCCAATGTCTTTACCGGCCGCGCGGGCGTGATCGCCACGCAAATCTCGGCGGCCGCCGCTGCGCGTGTCGTGCATTGTCCAGCAACAGAGGTATTTCTTGCCTCGACCGGCGTCATTGGCGAGCCACTCGACGCCGAGCGCATCAGTGATGCGATGCCTCAGCTCTATGAGGCGCTTTCGCCCGAAGGCTGGGAAGACGCCGCCCGCGCCATCATGACCACCGACACCTTCCCCAAGGCTGCCACAAGGCAGGTCGAGATCGGGGGCAAGACCGTCACCCTGCAGGGCATTGCCAAAGGCAGCGGCATGATCGCACCCGACATGGCCACCATGCTGGGCTTTGTGGTGACCGATGCCGCAATTTCCCATGATGTGCTGCAATCGCTCCTGCGCGAGGGCACAGAACGCAGCTTCAATGCCATTACGGTCGATTCCGACACGTCGACGTCAGACATGGTGCTGGTTTTCGCCACGGCGCAGGCCGGTCATGACGAGATCACCTCCCTTACCGATCCTGCACTGGCGGCTTTCCGTGAAGCCCTCGATTCCCTGCTGCTCGAACTGGCACTGATGGTCGTTCGTGACGGTGAAGGGGCAACCAAGATGTTCACGGTGCGTGTAAGCGGTGCCGTCTCGGACGAATCGGCCAAGAAGATTGCGCTCGCGGTTGGCAATTCCCCGCTGGTCAAGACGGCTATTGCAGGCGAGGACGCCAACTGGGGCCGCGTCGTCATGGCCGTAGGCAAAAGTGGTGAGCCAGCCAATCGCGACACACTCTCCGTCGCCATCGGCAATGTCTGGATTGCCCGACAGGGAACGGTTGTCGAAGACTATGATGAAACCCCCGTGGTGGCCCATATGAAGGGTCAGGACATTGATATCCAGATTGATCTCGGGCTAGCCAATGGCCACGCACAGATCTGGAGCTGTGATCTGACTCACGGTTATATCGACATCAACGGTTCCTACCGGAGCTGAACCACGACCGCTGGGCCCGCCGAGCGGGCCCGGCATGGCGGGCTTCGCTCTGAAGAGCCTGTCCTGTGGAGCCATTGAAGTCCGAGCGCAGAATCGCGTCCCTTCTCTGTGCCCGCGTACGGCATTGCGCCTCATCCTTTTCTGATTTAGTACCGCAGTCGTCCTTTTTTGATCGCCGCGACGCATCTCGCGTCTGGACGACCGCGTTGATTGCTCCCACATTATAGGTTGAGAGCGAGACGCGCTCACAACAAGAGCAATCATATCAGTGTCGTAATTCCTGCCCGGACGACACTGCGGAGGAAACTTCATGGCTAATGGATTTCGCGTGGTCATCATCGGCGGCGGTGTTGCCGGGATGGAAACAGCGATGACCCTCGGTCGCGGCCGCCATCGCAACATCGAAACCACGCTGATCGACAAGGGCGCCGTCCATTACTGGAAACCCATGCTGCACGAATTTGCAGCGGGTACGGGTGAGGAAACGCGGGATTGTACGACCTTTGTGGAGGCCAGCCGCCGTTTCGGCTTCCGCTTCATCCAGAGTTCGCTGAGCAGCGTTGATCGTGAGAAGCACGAGATACGCCTCGCGAATGACGAGATCGTACCCTACGACATGCTGGTGGTCTCACTTGGCTCGCGCTCGAATGATTTCGGCATTACGGGCGTTATGGCCAATTGCACCTTTATCGACTCACTGCCCGATGCAAGCTCGTTCCATGAGAAATTCCGGGCAGCTTTCCGTGATGCAGCGGCCAGCAACCGCAAGCTTGAAGTCGGTATTGTCGGCGGTGGCGCAACCGGCACGCAGCTCGCCGCCGAATTGTGCAGCGCCATCGATCTCGCTCCCGGTTATGGCAAGGATGCAAGACGCAACGTGCTGCGCCTCTCCCTGATCGAGACGGGCAAGCGTATTCTCCCCGCCTTCCCCGAGCGCGTTTCGAACGATGCGCGCAAACAGCTCGAAGCTCTGGGCGTGTCCGTTCTGACCGAGGCCATGGTGACGTCAGTGGATGAGGAAGGGTTTCACCTCAAGGACGGGCGCGTCATCCCGGCCTCGCTGCGTGTATGGGCTGCCGGTGTGCGCGCCAGTGCTGCAACCGAACTGTTCGAGGGGCTCGAAATCGCCCGTGGCGGCCAGCTTGTCGTGAACCATCACATGCAGTCCACGAGCGATACGTCGATTTTTGCGCTGGGCGACTGCGCGCGTATCAACGACGCGCCGCTTCCCGCCACAGCCCAGGTTGCGCGCCAGCAGGGCATCTATCTTGGCCGCGCTATACCGGTCATCGCTCAGGGACGCGAGCCCTCGACATTTGTTTACCGCGACCGTGGTGCGGTCGTGTCTCTGGGAGACTATAACGGGTGGGGCATGGTTGGTGCCTCGACGAGTTTCGGTGGCGGCTTCCTGCGTGGCCTCGCCCCGAGATGGCTTCATGATCTGATCTTCCGTCAGCATCAGATTGGCGTCATGGGTCTGGCCCGCGGGACGGCTGCCTTCCTTAAGGCTCATCTGAACCCAACCCGCCCTCGTCTGGACCAGTAACATCCGATCAACGGTAGTCTCGATTCATGCCCCTGCAACGGTCACAGTCCCTCCCCCCCGCCGAGGCACAACGCCTTGATGATATGGTCGCCACGCTGCAGGCGCGTGGCTTTGCCTTCGAGCGTGGGCCCGACATGCGCTCCTTCCTCAAGTCTTTCGGCTTCGAGGATTGGGAGCGCTTTGCCGAAAGTTGGAACCGGCTGGGGCTCGACCGGTACATGGCGGATGGCGGACGCTATCGCAAACGGCGTTACGCCACCTATGCCCTGGCGGGTGGGCGTATCGACCGCAAGCGTCATCAGCCCCACTATCAGAGCCGCGATTACAACCTGCTCAATGGCGGGATCGAACGCTGGTTTGGCCCGATAGAGGATGCCATTGCTTCGCATCCGGTCATGCTTTCCATTCTCAATGCCGCCCATCTTCTGGCATTGCGTATGACGCCGGCCTCGGCGCAACCCGATAGCTGGCATGCGGAAGTGCATCAGTTCCGTATCGAGGCTCAGGCTGGCAACCAGGGCCGCCCCACGCCGGAGGGGATGCATCGTGATGGTGTGGACTGGGTTTTCGTTCTGATGGTCAGTCGCGAAAATGTCGCTTCCGGCGTCACGACGATCCACGACGATCACCGTCAGGAAGTCGGTTCGTTCACGCTCGAGTCCCCCCTCGACACGGCTCTGGTCGATGACCATCGTGTATACCACGGGGTCACCCCCGTCGAGCCAATCGACCCCGCCCGCCCGGCCTATCGCGATGTACTGGTCGTTACGCTCAGACATGCGTAATAAACCGGCGTGAAAGAACGGCCCCTGCGATTCGTGCGGGCAAAATGAAAGACAATCCGATGCGTTTTCGTGTGGTATTGGCGGGTATTGCCATCACGGGCCTTATGGCAGCACCAGCCTTGGCCCGGACGCATCAGAAGTCGCCCCCATCAGGCAATGGGCCGCATCCAGTCATTCTCACGGCGCAACCTGGTACCAATCTCGATCAGGAGGCCCGCCAACTGAGCGCGGTCGATCTGGCCGATGCCGCCAAACATAATGATCAGCCTGTCGTTCTGGTTGCCTCGGCCCCGCTCTCGACAGACCGGGGCGATATGGCACTTTTCGTGCAACTGCAATCCGCCCGTCTCTGCGGCTCCGCGGGCTGTTCCACTTCGGTCTATCTGCGTCACAAGGGTGGCTGGAAGCTTGTGCTCGACTCGGTAAGCGGGGCCATATCTGTCCTGTCGAGCCGTCACAACGGCATGCATGATCTGCTGATCGACAAGAACGATCGCTGGACCTGGAATGGAACAGCCTATCAGGACGGTGCGCCCGTCACGGCGCCGGCACCGCAAAAGGCGAACAAAGACAGCAAGGACAAGGGTGAGGAGACCCCGAAGAAGAAGCTTCTTCGCGGGTAGTCTCAGCACCGAATTTTTCGGGAAATTGGAGCGGGTGAAGGGAATCGAACCCTCGTATGCAGCTTGGGAAGCTGCCGTTCTACCATTGAACTACACCCGCAACGGTGCCCCTTCTATCCCAGTCGCTTGCGCGATGCAATCATCCCACTGCCGGTTGACGACCGACACAGCCTTTGCGCATAGTCACTACCGTGGTGCCGCACGCGGCAGAACCCTCGCGATTTGAACGGCCGGATTGCGGCGAGGCTAAACAACAGCGCTAAAGAGGCCCGGAACCAGTTTGGTTCCAGGTTTTCCACGGCCAGAATCGCACCCTACGGATCACGGTGCATTTTGGAGCGTCTCCCTCCCATGACTCAAAATAATTTCGGCCCCTCGACACGTCTGTTGCATGAGGATGTCAGCCGTACCGAACATGGCGAAACCAGCGAAGCCATCTTCCTTACCTCGGGGTTTGTCTATGACAGCGCCGAGCAGGCAGCCGCCACATTCACCGGCGACGTCACCCATTACCAGTATTCCCGCTTCGGTAATCCCACGACCGATGCCCTCCAGTCACGCCTTGCCCTGCTGGAGGGAGCCGAGGCCTGCATCGTGACAGCCAGCGGCATGGGGGCGGTCTCATCCGCCCTGCTGTCCCATCTGAAACAGGGCGACCGTGTGGTTGCGTCCCGCGCCCTGTTCGGCTCGTGCTACTGGATCGTGACCAATCTGCTGCCGCGCTACGGCATTGAGACTGTGCTTGTCGATGGTGATGACTGGGCCGGGTGGGAGGCAGCGCTTTCACAGCCAACCGGTGCCGTGCTGATCGAAAGCCCCTCGAACCCGATGCTCGACGTGCTGGATATCGAACGCATTGCCGACCTCGCCCACAAGGCAGGCGCGTTGCTGATGGTCGATAACGTGTTTGCCTCACCGGTCGGGCAGAAGCCTCTGGCCCTTGGGGCCGACGTGGTTCTGTATTCCTGCACAAAGCATATCGATGGGCAGGGCCGTGTTCTTGGCGGCGCTGTTCTGGGCCGCAAGCAATGGATTGAGGAAGTTCTTCAGCCCTTCACCCGCAATACAGGCAACGCCCTCTCCCCGTTCAACGCATGGGTGCTGCTCAAGGGGCTCGAAACGCTCCCGCTGCGCGTCAACGCCATGGCTCACAATGCCAGCGAAGTGGCAAAATTCCTCGAGAACCAGCCGGGTATTGCCCGTGTTGCCTATCCGGGCCTTGCCTCTCATCCACAGCGCGCCCTGGTTGAAAAGCAAATGCTCAATGGTGGCTCACTGGTCGCTTTTGAAGTTGAAGGCGGCCGTGAGGCAGCGTTCCGCTTCCTCAATGCGTTCAGGCTGATTGCGATCTCCAACAATCTGGGCGATGCCCGGTCTCTCGCCACCCACCCCGCGACGACGACGCACTCCAAGGTCGACGCGGCTGAGCGCGCCACACTCGGGATTACGGATGGCGCCATCCGTCTCTCGGTAGGGCTGGAAGACGCCAGCGACCTGATTGCAGATCTTCAGCGAGGGCTTGCTGCGCTCAAAGGCTGATTGCTTTCCGGCGCTTCATCGGCCTACAAGGCGGGCATGTCGCAAAAGCCTGCCCCTCCCCGCCTCGTGGCCGACCCTGAAGCGAGCCTTGCCGAAGCCATGGAAGCTGCGCCTCGCTACGAGGCCACAACCCAGGGGGTGACGGTCTCTGTGCGCATCTTCTGGCTCGAGGACCAATCCCAGCCGGAAGACCATCATTTTGCCTGGGCCTATCATATCCGGATCGAGAATGGCGGTAACGAGACGATCCAGCTCCTGACCAGGTTCTGGGAAATCACCGATGGGCGCGGCAAGACCGACCATATTCATGGCGATGGCGTGATTGGCGAGCAACCCATTCTCATCGCGCAGGAAGTCTTCGAATATACATCCGGCGTGGCCCTGCCCACAGCGTGTGGCTTCATGCGCGGAATGTACCACATGATCGTACCCGCCTCGGGTGAACGCTTCGAGGTCACCATCCCGGCTTTCAGTCTGGATAGCCCTCATCGTCTTGGTCTTGTTCACTGACGACAAGGCGCCCGCGGCCTTCCAGCTTCGCACGATAAAGCGCCTGATCAGCCCTTTCGAGGGCTTCCATCCATACCTCGCGGGGTGACTCGATTTCCGGCACACTGCGCGCAAGGCCGGCACTGCACCCGATTGTCAGAGCACCAACCTTTGTCTCGAAAGGATGGTCACTCAAGCCAGCCAGCAACAGCTCCACGCGACGATGCGTGGAGGCAAAATCCCCCGGTATGACGATCAGGAATTCCTCACCGCCATAGCGACCAATGATTTCCTCTGGCAGCTTGTCTCGCAACAGACGTGCGCCGATTTCCGCCAGGATTTCATCGCCGATCATATGACCGAAGGTGTCGTTGATCGATTTGAAATAATCCACGTCGAAAAGGGCCAGCGTTACCGAGCGATGAGATCCTTCATAATCGGGCCGTCCCTTCCGTTCGAGAAGACGCAGCACACTGGCTTCGGCCGTGCGGCGATTCATCAGTCGTGTCAGCCCGTCCTGGCGCGCCTGCTGTTCAAGGGCTGCCTGCGCCGCACGCATCTCCCCGGTTCGTTCATCGACGAGCGCTTCGAGGCGCTTTTGTCTCTTGAGAAGATAGCGAAAGCGAACCCGATTGAGCGTGTAGGGCAGAACCACGACAGAGACGACGTAAAGGGCAATGAGTGGCCAAGCCATCCACCACGGCCGCTCCATCCTGATTTCAAGAACGATGGGACGGGAGATGATATTCCGGCTGTCATTGATTGCCTGAACGATCAGCCTTGAATGACCGGGTGGAACGAAATTGTAACGTATGTCACCCGTGGTTGTGGTGACCCAGTCCTGATCGACCCCCTCGAGGCGATAACGAAAATAGGTTGTCGAGGCGAGCGCAGTATTGAGCGTCCCGAGTGTCACGATCAACGGGTCGCGGGTGAAAGGGATGGCGTGTTCCGGCAATACGGCCTCACCAAGACGTGCCTCGATAAAGACAGGCTTGAGGTCCGTTGGTTCGAAAAGATGCTCCGGATGCAGGAGGTGTGAGACGCCTCTCGTCGTGGTGATCCAGATGGACCCGTCAGGATCTTCAGTCAGACCCTGCTGATTGATATTTGCGGAAATCAACCCATCATCCCGCGTCACCTTGATCCATTGCCGCCCATCGTAAGCCGCAAGCCCATTTTCGGTGCCAACCCATAGTCGTCTGTGGCGGTCCCAAAGCAGGCTGAAGATGATCTGTGAGCCGGTGCACTCCACCCCGATCTGACGGGTACTACCGATGCGGTTGCCATCCAGATGGATATGCACGAGCCCGGTGCGCGCACGCACGCCCCCGACCCAGAGATCGTCATGGGACGAAAAAACCATGGTCAACGGGGAAAAATCATGCCCGTTGGCCCAGTGTGTGAGCACCGGCTGCCATCGGCCGTTCGCCCCTCTTCTATGAAGGGCGTTACCTATGATTGCCCACGGGGTGCCATCGTCACGGAGCGCTATGGCGCTCGCTGGCTTGCTGAGCGGCTGACCATCCTCGTCTTCAACAAGGCTTGGCTGGGCCGTACCGTCCCCGGGCATAGCCAGCATCCCGTCATCGGATGCGATCCAGAGCGTATGATCCTTGGAAGACAGTGCTAGCCCAAGAATTCGCTGCACCGGCATTTTCCGGTCACACGCGAAGTGTCCCGACTGGAAAAGACAATGCAGCAGATCGCGATCGTCCACGGGCATCCAGTATCCCGACCCGCCATCGGACAGCCCAAAGAAGAAATTTCCCTCCCTCAGGCGTTCGCCGAGCTCATTCCGGTCGAGCTGGTACAGACCCTGATCTGTCAGAAGTAGTGTTCTCTCGGGCCCGGACAATACAGACCAGACAGACCGTATGCTCTGTGGTTCAAGGTTTTCCCAACTCCCCCAGCCGACGAGCTTGACCAGTTCGACAGAGTCCTGAACAGTCCAGAGCTGCCGATCGCGATCGACATAGGCAAAATGGATATCCTGCTCTCGCGCGAGATCATGGTTAGGCACGCTCCAATACTGCCCATTGAAGGAACGCAGGCGGGTACCGTCAAAAAACACTGTCGCATCGGGGGACTCGACCACGAATGTTGGATGCTCGGCAATGCTTGCAGGATCGAGTTTCCAGTCGACAGGCAGCTTTCTGACTCGCCCCTCATCGTTCAGCAGGAGCAAGGCGTCCGTCTCGAGCGCATATAATCTGAGATCAGGCTGATTATTCGGTGGCCTGAATATTTCGGCATCCCAGGGAAGTCGCAACGTACGTAACCCGCTGATATCCCTCAGGACTGTACTGCCGGGATCGCGCAGAAAGACCCGCTCCCCGATCTGGTAGACGAGGGCTCGTGAACTTGCCTGGACTGGCCGCACAGGGCATCCCAGCCGTTCATCTTCAGGCGTATCGCAAAGATAGACGCCATGATCGCTCACGATCACAAGGCGCCCCTCGTCGGTGAGTATATTGCGAACACGCCCGACGCCACCCAGCTTCAATCGCCTGAATTCGAGCCTGAGCGGTGAAATCCGCTCGCTTGTAGCCTGACGGGAAATCGCCAGGGCGCCACGTTGCAGAACCACAACGCGCCCGTCCGAGAGGAACCGCACACCATCCGCATGACTGGACTGATTGAGTCCATCGTGAACGCTGATCATGAAAAAGCGGCGGCCGGAATAAAAATAGAGAGAGCGCTGTGTAAGAAGATAGAGATAGCCTTGCCTGTCCTGGGAAAGACCATAGATGTACGAGCTGTCCACGCCGTCACGCTGCGAGAAGCTCAGCATGGACAGATCAGCGTCACCAGCCCTGGCCTGAACATCGCCCCATGCTGAAAGCAACAAGGCAATCAGTGCAAAGCGTCGGACGCAACAATGGAAAGCCGACACGAGATGTATCGAACCTTCCCTGTTCTGAAGACTGCGCAAGACGGAAATCAGATGTCGTTCCTCGACGCGTAAATGCGCTCTCATTCGATACTCTAATACAACTACCCGACCGCGTCGTTAAAAACTCGCAATATCAGGCAGTATGAATAGAGCGCATGTCCAGCCCAACGCATATCTGCTCCCGGTGGCCAATCGCGCGGTCGAAACCGTTTCAGGCCGTGTGCTGGCTGTTCTCGACTATGCAGGCACCCGGCTCGATGCACGGATCCCATTTCTGGCCTGCCGGCGGACGCGGACCGGCATAGGCCACATCCTGACGGTTCTCGGCAATGCAGGCACCCGGCTCAATGCACGGATCCCATTTCTGACCTGCCGGCGGACGCGGACCAGCATAAGCCACATCCTGACGGTTCTGGGCAATGCAGGCTCCGGGCTCAATGCACGGATCCCACTTCTGGCCTGCCGGCGGACGCGGGCCAGCATAAGCAAGGCTGTCGCTGCTCTCGGCAACGCACGCACCCTGCATCTCACACGGATCCCATTTCTGACCGGCAGGCGGGCGCGGGCCAGCATAGGCAAGGCTCGAGGTGGCCGTTACCCCATCGCGCAGCTCATGCCCCGTGGAGGCAGAAGCCAGCGAGACCAGACCAAAGACAGCGCCTGAAAAGGCAAGTGCCGAAAAAGTTTTTGCAGCGTGAATGCGAATAGACATGAGAAGAATCCATTTACATGCGAAAGCTTTATTGCTTGAGCAATGTATGGACTCGTTTCATTGACAAGTCTCGACTATCTATGGAATGACTCTAAGGTAGAGTTATAACAGATAAGAATAATTTGTATTTATCTCTACTTACCTTGTATTTATGTTATCTTTTTATTTACGATATAGCGACAAGATTCCGGAAAGGGGTAATCTCTTACAATGGGTTATATTCCCATCAATCCCGGTTACTTTCTTTTTTCGTGTATAAACTAAGTCGCTATTTGAGCCCGCACCGAATCACGGCTCGTCCCTGACCGGCCCCCGCTTGAACCAGGCTCCAGACACAGCCGGTGACCCATTATATGGATCACAACGATTTTGATTTGAATTAACGTGACAAACCCTTAAAGATCACACGGACTTTGGGATTTCTTGTGTGACAACAGCGATTCCTCTGCAGGCCCGGCCCCCGGCTTTCTCGACTAAGGTCTTCTCATATGAGTAACGTTACCTCGTCCAACCCAGTAGAAACGAAGCTTCCGCTGGTTGGAAAAATGATGCTTGCTGCAATTCTCGCGGCAGTCGCAGGATTGATGTTCGGTCTCGATATCGGCGTCATCTCCGGTGCCCTTGGCTTTATTGCCAAGGAATTTCAGGCCAGTGATACCGCTCAGGAGTGGATCGTTTCTTCCATGATGTTCGGCGCGGCCCTTGGGGCGCTTGTTGCCGGGCGTCTTTCCTACAGCCTTGGCCGCAAGAAGGCGCTTGTCTTCAGTGCTGCCCTGTTCGTGATTGGCGCCATCTGCTGTGTCGTGGCCCATTCTGTCACTCTACTTATCGTTGCACGTGCGATTCTCGGGCTCGCCATTGGTATCGCCAGCTTCGTGGCGCCGCTTTACATTTCGGAAGTGGCTGACGAACAGCATCGCGGCAGCCTGATTTCGGTGTATCAGCTCATGATCACCATCGGAATTTTACTCGCCTTCATCTCTGATGCCATGTTTGCCTATTCAGGATCATGGCGCTGGATGCTCGGTATCGTCGCCGTTCCGGGTGCTGTGTTTCTTGTGGGCTCACTTTTCCTACCCGACAGCCCACGCTGGCTGATGCTGCGTGGCCGTCATGCCGAGGCGCTCGAAACGCTTACCTCGCTGCGCGCCTCGCGTGCCGAAGCAGAGAGCGAAATCCGCGATATCCAGGAAGGCCTGCAACAGAAGCAGCGCGGCTTTTCGATGTTCCTCGAAAACCCGAACTTCCGTCGCTCCGTCATGCTTGGCATTGGTCTGCAGATCGTCCAACAGCTCACCGGCATTAACATCGTCATGTATTACGCCCCGCGTATCTTCGAAGTCGCCGGCTTCGGTCAGGACGGGCAGATGTGGGGCACAGCCATCGTCGGTCTGGTCAACATGCTGGCCACTTTCATCGCCATCGGTTTCGTCGATCGCTGGGGTCGTCGCCCGATGCTCGTTGCCGGCTTCATCATCATGGCCATTGGCATGGGTGCGCTCGCAATCCTGCTTTCCTTCGGCCAGGATTCGAGCACGATGATGCACTATCTCTCGGTCGGGGTTCTGCTGCTCTTCATCACGGGCTTCGCTTTCTCTGCCGGCCCGCTCATCTGGGTGCTTTGCGCCGAGGTGCAGCCGCTCCAGGGTCGTGATTTCGGCATTGCCTGTTCGACCTTCACCAACTGGATTGCGAACATGGTCGTAGGCGCCACGTTCCTGACGCTGCTTGGCACACTAGGCGCCTCACACACCTTCTGGTTGTATGCAGCGCTCAATGCAGTGTTCATCCTCGTCACCCTCGCCTTCGTGCCTGAGACACGTGGCGTGTCGCTGGAGTCTCTCGAGCACAAGCTCAACAAGGGTATCCGCCTGCGCGACATCGGTCGCTGAAACACACGCAACGTGTGACGCACAGGTCATGGGCTCCGCAGTCTCTGCGGGGCCCTTTTTTCTTGGCTTGACGCGGCAGGGACAAATCCCCATTCCCTGAACATCATGCGTATTGCTGCCATCCTCCTCGCCGCCGGTTCCGGTCGCCGCTTCGCTGATGCCAGCGCCGCGCCGGCCACCGGCCTGTCTGCCATGCCAAAGCAGTACCTGCTGCTTGGTGGCAAAACCGTCATTCGCCACGC